>ENA-OPRR01000059-OPRR01000059.1-human-gut-metagenome-genome-assembly--contig:-NODE-59-length-115082-cov-4.254236_pt1 | contig 115082 bp, 98 predicted proteins | sample MGYA00241796_ERZ501883 | MGnify/ENA primary metagenome ERZ501883 (study PRJEB25962, sample SAMEA2042406) | human gut metagenome | biome: human gut; feature: human-associated habitat; material: faeces...
ATTCCAGAATAGCACGGAATACGGAAAAAAGCAAAAAGAATTTATAAAGAAATAGAACCAATTTTTCTTCTTCTCTTTAACTACAACATTTTGTCCATTCTTCTCAAGCCTTTCTACTGCTTCTTTTGATGTTAATCCTTTTTCATATTTAGTATCATATTCTTTTAAAAGTTCTTCTTTCGACTTTTTAGCAATCTCAGTATATTTTTTTAATATTTCATTATTATTTGTTGTTATTTTGTTATTTTTTAATCTTTTTGTTATATAGAATAATCTTATCATTAGAATTACTTCTCCTACATAATTTTATTTAATTATTTAAAATCCAATTATTTTATTATACATTTCAACTGCAAATTTATCTGTCATTCCTGAAATATAGTAAATTATAGCTTTACTATAGTCATTTTCATTTGTTATATCAAATAACACTTCATTATTGGCACCTTGTTTTCTCTCAAAAGTCCAATATCTAGATAGCCACTCTTCAAAATTATTTAAAATATCCGGATAAAAATTTTTCATTTTATGAATTTTATCTAGCGTATTTTCTCCATCATAAGTATTTTTTAATGTGTTATAAATTTCATTTAACACTAAATCAAAATATCTTGAAGAAGGTCTTAATCTATCAGACAAGTATATATATTCATAATTGAATTTCTTTAGTTCATTCATTAAGTTAAACATTTCATCTGAAAAGCATAATCCTTTTTCAGGTGAAGAATTTTGGCATAAATCTTTTATTAAGTTATTTATTATAATTGTATTGTTTATTACTTCATCATGGTCACTTCTTAATATTTTATATAATTCTGATAAATGTTTATCTAAAATTCCTACTGTTATTGCATCTTCAATGTCTCTTCCTATGTATGAAATTTTATCCGAAACTTTTACCACACAACCCTCCCATGTATATGGTGCATATTGATTTGGATATTTATATTCTTTTAAATCTATGCATTCCTCTCGTGGAAAAAGTGCATTTTCGTCTATTTCACCACAATGTGATATAATACCATCTCTTACTCCATAAGTTAAGTTCAAATTTTGCTCATTTTTTAAATTATCTTCTAATAATTCTATTTTATCTACAAAATCCAATCCATTTTTTTCATGCCAAAATTTTTCTTCTAAATCTCTTTGAGATATTTTAGACAACACCCTTTCACCTTCATGTCCAAAAGGTGCATGTCCTAAATCATGTGCTGTTGCTATGGCTTTAGTTAAATCTATATTTAAGCCAAGATATTTTGCTATTGTATGGCTTATAGATTCTACATATGTAACATGTTCTATTCTTGTACAAATATGGTCATTTTCTGGCGAGAAAAATACTTGAGTTTTATGTTTCATTCTCCTATATGCAGTAGAATGTATTATTCTAGTATAATCTCTTTCAATTTCTGAACGTATATCATTATTACGCTTATATAGCTCTTTTTCTCTTTTTATTATATTAGTCCATTTTTCATTTTTCTCTGTCGCAGCAACCTCTTCAAATAAGTTTCTCAAAATTATTCTCCTTTTTGTTATTATTAATTAATTCATATGTTCGTTTTTATATTATTTATTTTTTAAATCCATCTAATTTATTGTAATTAATTTATTCATCTCTATAATATAATTTTCTGATAATTTAAAATAATTTATCTTTATAAATTTCTGCCTGTTTTAGCATATGACCAATGTTTCCTTCTCCAGCAAATTTTTCAATGTCAAAAAAATTTTCGTTTTTATCCATCCAACATAGTTTATTTACTTCTTCAACTAGCTCAACCTCTTTATTAAGTTTACCTGTATATACTTCTAATTCCATATCAGACATTTTATATTCAAAATCCATAATATGTGTTAATGTAATATCGTTATTTGTTATTCCTGTTTCTTCTTGTAACTCTCTATATGCTGCATGCAACTCATCTTCATTTTGTTCAACGTGTCCACCAACTAAGTTGAATTTTCCCTTATATGGCTATTTTGCTCTTTTACACATTAAAACTTTATCTCCTGCTTGATTATACACTAATATTACATTTAGTTTTTTCATGTTACATACATCCTTTCTTTTTATACTACATTTTTATATTTATAATTTTTACTTATTTAATTTATCTGCAATTTATTTTTAATTTTCTCGTTAGTTCCACTTTTCTTTATTTATATACTTAGTTAATGCCATAGTAAAAGCTAATTCTGTTAAATCTATTCTCGTAACTATATTTTTAGTTAAAAGTTGTATGCCACCACCTTTATTATGTCTTTCCTCATCTTTTTCAAATATTTTATCTATTACTTTGCTTAAGTCTGTACTTATAATATCATTAACTAATCTTTCTGGCACTGGAAAAGAAGGGCTTGTACCATAGCTTTCAAAATTTTCATTATCTTCTATCACTGCTATATTGGTAATCATCCATCTTCCTAATAAATTATTTATTCCGCTTTCTATTGATAAAAATAAATCTGCTTTAATATTATTTTCTTTGCAATATTTTTTTAAGTTTTTTACTCTATTTTTTGCGCCTTCATATATTTCATTATTTACAGGTTGTTCTCCAACTTCTGAGTCTGCTGGTATACCTTCTACTGTTATATTATCAAAATATTTTTCTAATGCTCTTTTGGCTCCTTCTATTTTTCCTTGATTTTTAGTTGCAATTAGTACTTTCATTTTTTATCTCCTTTAATATATTTATTACATCTCCATATACATAAAAGCTTCCAACTATAAATATTGTAGAGTCTTTATAATTCTTTACTGAATAATATATTGAATCTTTTAAATTTTTAACTTGTATATTAGCTTCTTTCATAATTTCTTTAGCAGTATTTGCTAGCACTTCTCCTTGTACATATCTTTCTTTGCTATTTCCACTAGTAAAAATATAAGTTGCTTTTTTATCTTGTAGCAGTTCTCCTAACATTCCTTTATAATCTTTAGTTTTTAATATAGATACAATAAATACCTTTTTATTATTTTTATAATACATATTAACTGAATTTATTAAATTTTGCATTGCTGGCTTATTATGTGCACCATCATATATAATAGTTGGATTTTCATTTAACTTTTCAAACCTTGCTTTATGTATAGCTGTACTTAGCCCTCTTCTTATACTATTTTCGCTAATTGTGTATCCTTTATCTTTTAATATTTGCATACATTCTAAGCAAATACTTGCATTATAAATTTGTTTTTTTCCTTTTAAATTTACAAGTACATTTTTATAATTTCTATAATCGAACTTTTGGTAATTCTCATCATATGAATAGTTGCTAATATCTTGTTCTTTTATTAAGTGTAATGTATTATTTTTAGCTTTACATGTATTTTCTATTACTTTATTTACTTCATCATCTTGAGAGATAAAAATAGTATTAGAATTTTCTTTTATAATCCCTGCTTTTTGGACAGCTATTTCCGATAAAGTATTTCCTAAAATATGCATATGGTCATAACCTATGCTAGTTATAACTGATACAATAGGGTTTACTATATTAGTAGAATCATATAATCCACCTAGTCCGGTTTCCAAAACTACAAAATCGCAATTTTTTCTATAAAAATAAATTAAAGCCATTATTATTTCTAATTCGAATAACGTTACATTATTATTATGTTCTTTGTTATATTTTTCAACTTCTGGCATTAGCTCTGTAATTAATTTTTCTAGTTCTGTGTCTGTTATTTCTTTATTGTTCACGCATATTCTTTCATTATATTCCACCAAATGTGGAGATATAAACTTACCTACTTTATATTTTGCACAAGTTAGTACATTAGAAATCATCTCAACACAGCTACCCTTACCATTAGTACCTGCTATATGTATTATTTTTAAACTTTTTTCTGGATTGTTATATTTTTTCATAAAATAAATAACTGTACCTAATGTTTGTTTTTTTGTTCCTTTATAAAATTCTGATAAAAATTTCTTTACATCCATCTATAAAACATTCCTTAACTTTTTTATTAATATATCAATAATTATGCTATTTTTCAAGTATTTAAAGTAAATTATAAAAATTTGGACAAAATCTTAATTTTCAAAAATGAGAAATTAAAATCTTGTCCCAATTTCCATTACACACCAAGCATTTTTTAAACTAATGCCTCTATTTGTAACATCTTTATGGCATCTTCTACATATTTTTCTGTATCGATATCTCTTATATCGAAGCTTTTATATTCTTCAAATAATATATCTAAATCTTTGTCTATTAATTCCATTATATCTTCATCAGTTTTTTCTTTCACTCCAAAAAAGTGAAAATCATATACTGGTAATTGAAGTGCATATTTAACAGAAATTTTTACATACTCTCTCCATACATCTGAAATAACCTCTCTGTTTGTACATAAAAGATTGAAGTTATATTGATATAAATCACCTATTTGATTTATTAGTTCTTCTCTTTCTAACATACTTAGATTTTTGTTTGTATCTAATTGATTTTTTCTATTTAACAATTGTAATACTAAAAACAACAATGGACCTTTCATTTTTGGATCTAATTCATCATTTTTATATAAAGTAAAATAATATGATTCTATTATTTGAAATCCATTTTTATCTTGTATTCTAAACTCTACTGGTATTTGTTTATCTCCCATTGGAATTTTTGCTACTATAATATCTGAAAGAGGTGGTAATACTCTTTCTAAAGTTTCTGTATTTGCTATTATTTTCTTTAAGTCTGCTAATATTTTATCATACATACTTATATTTAAGTTTTGTTGATTATTATTCTTTTTTCTTTGTTCTTTTTGCTCTATCCAATCTCTTTCTGTTAATAAATTATATTCCTCATAATCTTTTAAATCTTTTTTTATAATGTCAGCAACTTTTGCAATATCTTTTTTATCTTCTACAACTACTAGAACCCCAAAAAGGTCATGTATATCTTCTAATTTTTGATAATTCGCAATACGAAATGAACGCACTGCAGAATGTACTTTCTTTACACGGTAAGAATAAAAAGCAATATTTATTTTGCTTAACTCTTTTCTTAAGTTTTCAGCATAGTTTTTTAATTCTTCACTATTTCTAGCTTCATTTAATAAACTTTCCATTTTCTTTTCTTCTGGTAACTTTGCCACCATGCTTCTGTTCATTTTATTTATCATATATTCTCTCCTTTTCTACAAAAAAATACAAGGTATGTTAGTATATGTTTTTTATATTTGTATTATATGAACATACTTTAAATTTATTTCTTATATTCCTTGCATTTTTGGTCATTTGTTTTCTTTATTTTTTTACAATTTTTTATAAAAAAATAAAAACTTTAACGCCAATATTTTTACAGCATCTTATAATTATAGCACATCAAATTGGAAAAATCAACCAAAATACTAAATATTAATAATTTGTTCAGGATAGAATATATTAGTTATGATTTTATTTGATACCTTCGCTTATATAAACAATTCTCATATTTACGAACGAAAGCGGCAAGTATATATATAATCTATATAGACGCTCAAAGTCCTCTATCAAGAGGACTTTATTATCTTATTATATCTTTAATTCTATCTCTATAATATTGCATAACCTCTGTACTTCTAGAAAAAACTCTTAAGTTTCCTAACTCCATTAATTTTCTTTTTATTTCAAATTCTATTGAAATAGGATTATAGAATAATATTCCTTTATCCGAAAAATGAACTGTTTCTTCTGTTTCTTTTTCTCCAAATATACTCCCTACTACCACATCTCTAACACTATATTTTTGAATTACTTCTTTATATAATTCTATATCTTGCTCAGTTATTCCTTTTAATACTGGTTTCATATATAGTACTGTTGGTATATTCAATTGTTTTGAAATTTCAAATGTATTAAATCTTTTACTAGGTGAGTCTGTTCCCTTTTCAATAGTATCCCATTTGCTTATTGTAGCCGAGCTAACAAATACTACTAATTGCCCTAAATATTGAATTAAACTTTCCAATTCTTTTACTTCATCTAGTCTAATTTCTTTTTTAGTAGATAATTGAATTTGATTTCCTTTTTGCAAAAAATATTTTATCAACTTTATTGTTTCTGGTTTATTATTATCATCCCAGCATTCTGAAAAACAGCCAAGAGTTATTAATGTATCTCTTGAAATTCCTGCTAGCTCTATTTCTTCAATCAATTTTTCTGCCCTTCTTACTTCTCCAACTATACTACTATTATCATATCCTATTTTACCTAAATAGCAATATAAACATTTTCCAGTACATCCTAAACAAGTATTTACAAATATTCTCTTATTATCTTTTGAACATAAATAACCTGTATCTATCATTTTTTACCATTCCATTCATCAAAAAATTCCTGCAAAAAATCTTCTAAATATTTATGTCTTTCTTTTGCTATTATTTTTGCAGTATCTGTATTCATTAAATCTTTTACCTTTAATAACTTATCGTAAAAATGACTAACTGATGTTTTAGATCCTTTTGTCTTATACTCTTCTTCATTAACTAACCCATTATTACTAGAATCATATATAGGCTTTCCTTTTTTTCCTCCATAAGCAAATGTTCTTGCAATTCCTATTGCTCCAATAGCATCTAATCTATCTGCATCTTGTACTATCTTTCCTTCTACTGAAAGTTCTTTTTGTTCAGCAATATTAGCACTAAATCCTAAATTAGCACAACTATATATTATATTTTCAATATCATTTTTAGAAATATAATTATATATGTGTAATTCTTTTAATATTTCTTCTAATTTTTCCTCGATATTTCCATTATAAAATTTATGGTCATATAAATCATGCATTAAAACAATTATTGTTATTATAAATTCATCTGCATTTTCTTTCTTATTAATTAGCATAGCATTGTTATAGACTCTTTGAATATGGCACCAATCATGACCTGTTGAGTCATCATAACATTCATTCTTAACATATTTTTTTACTATACTTATTATTTCTTCTTTATTCATTTTTTTATTCCTTTATTTAATCATTGATTTGTATTTTATCATAAAATCCTTTATTTATCAACGAGTTCGTCACTTTTTGTAAATATATTTATCCTTACATTTTCTTAATTATTATAAAATCTCCAATAGAAATAATAAACAATATTCTTAAATCAAAAATCTCTCTATTAAAATACAATTATAAACTTATATTATTTTCAATTTCTCGTTTAGTTTCTTATAAACATTTTCTACAATCCATTTTTCACTTGATATCTTTTCTACATCTTCTATATTAACCCATTTCACATCACTATTTTCATCTTCTTTTATTTTTAATATTTCATTTTCGTCAACCTCTAAAAGATAAGTTAAGTTTAAATGCACATGTGAAGATACATATTTACCTCTTTTTATATGTCCATTCACACAAATAATTTCTAATGAAAATATTTCGTTATTAAGAACTCGTACATTTTCTACTCCTGTTTCCTCTTTTAATTCACGAATAGCTGTACCTAATAAATCCAATTCTCCATCAGCATGTCCTCCTGTCCATGCCCATGATTTATATATATTATGATATATCATTAATACTTTCGTTCTTTCTTTATTTACTGCCCATGATGATGCTGTAAAATGTCCAAATTCATTATTTCTTGTAAGTACATCATCAAATGTATCTATATATTTTAATATTGTCTGCTTATCTTTTTCTTCTTGTTCATTGTATGGTTTGTAATTCTTTATTTGTTCTCTTAAATTCATTTTTACTCCTCCATTTATACTATGACCTGCATTTTATATCATTTTTTCAGTAAAAATTAAATTGAAATTATAAAAATTTGTAATCTTTCAATATTTTTCTTTTATTTCTTTTTGCTCCGCTTCTGTTATTAAATTTTCTCTAAATAAATTATCTAAGAGTGATAATTCCATGCTACAATTTAGCCTTTTCTTTAAATTTGAAAAAGAAAAAAGAACTAAGGAAAATTAATTTTTAATTCTAATTTCTCTCGCTTTTTTCATGCTATCATTATATTATTGTGTTTTTATATAGTCAATTCCCGTTTTTTTCCTTATTTTCTATTTTTAATATAATTTCTAATAAGTACACTAAGTGAACTAAAAATAATATAATCTAAAATTCAAGTTCACTCAGTGTACTAACACAACTTAGATTTAGTTCACTTGGTGTACTTGAAAACTTTTTACTTTTTTCACATTCACTTAGTGAACTTACTTTATAAAAATACAGTACACTCGGTGAACTTTTGTCTAAAATGAGTGAACTTTTTCAAATTTTCAGTTCACTATTTTTAATTTTAACGAAGAATAGCGGGGTTGAGCCAGTTCACCAAGTGAATTTCTACATCATATTTGCTTAAAATTTTTGTTTTCTTATTAACTCTTGAAGGCTTGCCCTTCAATGTGTGTAAGCATTGTGTTAAACATGCTTTCCTGCCCTCATTTTAATGAGGTATTTTCTGTTTCAACAATACTTATGTTTACTTAATTAGATATACTTATCCTTAAATCCCCTTAGTTAAAAAAGAATGTGATTTTAAAATTAAGTCAAGGTTGTGCGACAGCACATTCATTTTAACCTTGACTTGGTTTTATAAGCACATTAGAATTGCATAGAGGATTTCATTATTATTTGTCCAGTTTACTATAAATTATCTTTTATTTCTGGAAATAAATCATATAAGTTATAATCTAACAAATTATCAAAAAATTCTTTTAATTTAACTGTTTCTTCAATATGATAATAAGTTTTAGCATAAATTCCATGTCTTAATAATAAATCCATCATTCTTTTATCAACTGTCAAAACTTTAGTAGTACACATTAAATCACATAAATTGATTATTTTTTCATAAATTGTATATTCTTCTTTTATATAGTCTTTTACAAATTCATATTTTGGGTTATTTCTATCTGTTTCGTCTCTATCATTCGATATACAATCAATATCATTATTTAAAAATGAATGTTTAATACAAATTCCTGCATATTCTTCATCATATCCTAGTGATTTTATATATTCATATCCTTTTATGGCATGTGGAAAAACTCCATCTTCTATATAGTCAAATTTCTTTCCTATATCATGTATATAACCTAATGTTTTAGCATAGTCTACATCTAAATTTAGAGCATTTGCAATTACACTTGCTACATTTCCGACACAAATAGAATGATTAATCCAATGCTCATTATTTGGCTTTTTATTTCTTTCATTTTCTATCAATTCTAATGCTTTGATACTAGTTAGTTCCATTATATTACCTTCTTTCATTTTATAAATTTAATATTATAAACATTAAACATTTTGCTTATTAAATATTTAATAAGTTTTGACTTAGTCATTCGGATATATCTTTTTTCTAAAGTTTCTTTTGTAATATTATATTTTTTATTTGTAATTAATATTTCATATTTAACCCCATTATCAATAATATATTTATTACTACTAATAAATCCATTCCTTAAATAAAATTCTTTTCTTTTTAATTTGTTATCATTGCATTCTTCGCTTGCTTTTTCAATACTTAATATCACATTTCTATATTTTATTGTATATTACATTAAATTCCACATTATCTTCTCTAGCACATCTTTTTAAAAGCCAAAATGGAAATCTTTCTTCTTTATCAAATGAGTTATAATAAATGTTCTTTACAAATCTTTTGTTATTTACTAAAAAATAATCAACATATTTCAAATTCATTTTAAACCCCTAATTTTTCAAATAAATCTCTGTATATTTTATCAACATTCAAGTAATTAACTACTGTTATTTTATGATTTTTTGTTGTTAGTTCATAAGATGTATCATTATTAATATTTGGGCAACTAACTTCTTCTGTATCAAACCATTCTTTATTAATCATATAGGCTATAACGCTAATATCCCAAATTACTCTTCTTTCTTGGATGCCATGTACACCATCGTTATAAAATCTTTGGCATAAGTAATCACATAATTCACTTTTTCCTTTTAAAAAATGTTCTAGTTCATATATTGATGTTCTTAAATTTGAAGCCACATTTTTACAAGGTATAATAGTTAATTTTACTTTTGATTCAAAAACATTTCTTACTGCTTGAACATCTTGTTTAAAATTGAACTCTTTGTTGTCTTTACTTAAAAAGCTATGTCCTCCAAGCCAAATAACTTCAATTTTATTAATTATTTTAGGCTCTTTCTTTATTGCTAATGCTACATTTGTTATTGCTCCTATTGCTAAAATATAAGTTTTAGCATTTTTATTTACAATCTCAATAATTTTGTTTACTGCACCATTTTCTTCATTATAGTCATTTTCTAAATAGTCTGTTGAACCTTTAAATAATTTGTTAGTCCAGTCAAAATGTAACCAATTACATATTTTTATGATTTCATCATAACTCTTATCTATTCCTTCTTCTATTGATATATTATTATCATGATGATATGGTGCTACTGTAATAGCTTCAATATTAAATTTGTCTTGTGATTTTAATAAATAAGCCACTGCAAATTGGTCATCACATTCATTATATATATCTGTATCTAAAATAACATTTACTTTTTTTGTTATCTTTTTTTTATTTAATTTAGATATTTTTTCATATATTTCTTTCCACTTTGAAACTCTATCTAATGTTTGTTCTTTTTGATTATATCTTGTATTCATTGTATAAACTTTAATACCATTGTTTATTAAATCTAAGCTTATTCTTGTACTATCTTCAATCATTAAATCTATATTATTTTCTAAACATACTTCTGTTTTTGCATGTTTGTCATAAGCATTTGTAAATATTAGTTTATCATAGACAATATTATATTTATCTAACCATTGTGTTGTTAATTCCTTAGGATTTATATATTCTCCATTATTTCTTCCAGTTATAATATATATTTCGTGTCCATCTTCTTTTAATTTCCTTATATAGTATACTGAATCTTCTATTGGTCTTAGTTTTATTGCAAAATCTTCAATATTTGCATGATAAAAACTGCTTTCTTCTTCCTCTGTCCAGTCAAACATTCCTTTTCGTAAATATTCTGGATTTTTATTTATAATTCCAGTATTTCTTAACTCTTTATCATGTTTTAAATATTCTTTTAATAATGTATCATCAAAATTAGATATGCAATTATCTATATCAATTCCTATTCTCATATTCTATTTCCTCTTCTTCTTTATCTTTTTTGTAATGCGACCAACTCAATTCGTCACACAGTATGTGGAGAATTTAAAGCAACTCTTTTTTTAATTTTCCCCATCCTATTTTTATACTTTTATTTTCAAGTAATTGTTTTTTTAATAATCTTTGTAAAGATGTATCTTCTAATAAATTATTATAATCATCACACTCTTGCATATTAAAAACAAAATTTAATATGTCTTTTTGGGCATCTGGTCCATCTTGCACTTCAAATAAATTATAAAATTTAGCAATATTAGAATTAGAATCAATAATATCATTTATTTGATTACTTAATAACCAAGAATCACAGTGATATTCTGGATCTTTCAAATCAAAGTATTTTTCAATTTCTAATTTAGACTCTTTAATCGAATTAAATACTTTTTCTATTTCCAATTTATCTCCAGAAGGTATGTGTATTTTTATATGATTTTCACATTTTTCATATTGTAATCTTCCAACTTCAATTAACTTTGTATTAATAAAATATGCTGCCCATATCATTTGTGAAATTCTAATACTTTCTAATTCTCTAACATAAATATCATTAACTAATGCCTCTGTAACTCTTTTCTTATATAATTCTTCCTGTATATTGCTATAATTTTTATTTATCATATTTTTTTCATGTAATTTATAGCCTAATAATACTAAGACGCTTGTTACAAAAGGATTATATTGTTCTCCAAAAAATTCTACCATATTCTGCCTTTTCCAAAGTGTATCTATTTTAAATGTTTTATCATTATATAAAATATTATAAATTTCTTCTGTTTTAATATTAAAATCTTCTATTGTATTTATATCTTCTATACATTTATAACATTTATTTTTATAATTTATATCGTTTATTTGATAATATTTCAAAGCATTATCAATATCTACTAATTCTATCTTCATACTATTTTCCTTACTATTTATTTTTTATATGTTATCACAAAAACTCAAAAAAAGAAAGTGCTTTTCCAAACACTTCCAATTAAGTTTTATCTCCAAACATTCTTATTTTTCGTTGACAAATCGTTGACATTGTCAATATTAATTTATACTACTCCGCACACCATATCAACTTCTATCGTTACTTTAATTTTATTATTTTCTACTCTTTTAACCTTATTTTTGCCTTTTCTCTCAAAACTACAAAAATTCTCAAATGCAGTAAATTTAACTATTGTATCGAATTTTTTAGATATAGCACCGAGCAACACTCAACATGCGATGTATAAGGAAACATATCTACTGGCTGAATTTCTTTTATTTGATATTCTCCTTCCATCATATTTATATCTCTTACCATAGTTGCTGGATTACAACTAATATATATCACTTTTTCAGGTCTTAATTTTAAAATATTATCTATAGTGTTTTTATCTAGCCCTCTCCTTGGTGGATCTACAAATACAATGTTTGGCGCTATATTTTCCTCTTTTATTAAATCCTCTAATATATTCTCTACTGCACCACATTTAAATTTAATATTTTCTATATTATTTATCATAGCATTTTCTTTTGCATCTTCTATAGCTTGCTCTACAATTTCTATACCATAAACTTTACTTACAAAAGATGATGCATATATACCAATTGTTCCAATTCCACAATAAAGGTCTAACACAACATCACTTTTTTTAAGTTTTGCCGCTTCAATTGCCTTATTATATAATACCTCTGTTTGTATAGGATTTGTTTGATAAAATGACATAGGAGATATTTTAAATACATAATTTCCCAATTTATCTTTAATATATCCATCTCCATATAATACAATATTTTTATCTCCTAAAATCACATTTGTATTTTTAGTATTAATATTTTTTACAATTGTTTGTATTTTGAATTCATTTTTGTCATCTTTATTAAATTTTTCAATTAACAGCTTAACAAGCTCTTGTTCTTTTTCAAACTTTTCTTCATTTAATACTATAACACACATAACTTCATTAGTTTTTATACCAACTTTTACTATTAAATGTCTTAAAAGTCCCTTTCCTGTTTCTTCATTATACACATTTACGTTATTTTCTTTTACAAACTCAAGTACTTCTGTTGCAATCTTCTTAGAAATGGGATTTTGTATCTTACAGTCATCTATATCAATAATTTCATGGGTTCTTTTAGCATATATACCAAAAGTTTTATCTCCGTTTTTATTAATTCCAAATGGATATTGTGCTTTATTTCTATAATAGTATGGCTTTTCCATTCCAATTGTATTTCTTACTGTTATCTTATTTTCCAATATTTTATTCACTAAATTTTGTACTACGTCTCTTTTCATCTCTAATGTTTTATTATATTCTATATGTCTTAGGTTACATCCTCCACACCTTTTATATGTAGTGCAATCTGCTTCTACTCTATATTTAGACTTTTCTATAACCTCAATTAATTTTCCATAGCCATGTGACTTAGTAACTTTAACAATTAGTATTCTACACTTTTCTCCTTTTATTACGCCATCAATAAAGATAGTATATCCATCTATCTTTGCAATTCCCTCTCCTTCAAATCCATTATCAATTATATCTACTATGTATTCTTTATTTTTTTCAACTGGTATACTTTCCATGACAAAATTCCTTTATATATAATTTTTTATTATTAGATAAAAATATTTTTTAATATTCATTATTTAAAATAATTATTTATTAAAAATTCATCTATCTACTAATTTACCATGAAATACTAAAAAAATCAATCTCACTAATAAGATTGATTCTTTTTGGTATTTTTAACTTTTTCAATTGACCTATAATATTTTTAATCTTAAATTTATTTTCTCATTTTTTTACTAAAAATATTTTCTATTATTGTTTATTATTTTTCTTTGATTTACTTTTATTAATTAAATATTTAACTTTAAATATTTATTATTCAATTTTTTGTTCTTACTTATTTTTTCTTTTTTTATATAATATAAATATAATTATTATTGCAATTACTATTCCTGCTGAAATATAAACATATATATTTTCATTTTTATTTCTTTTTTCTTCATTTATTGGAGTTTTATTATTGGTTTCTTCTCTAATTTCTTCAGAATTATCATTTATGTTATTGTTTTGTTGTAAAATTGTCGATAGTTTTTCTGCTTGAACTTCCCTATGCTCTTCTGTTTTCTCTTCTTCTTCATTATTTCTTCTATGGACTGTAACTATATACTTTTTCTTTGTAATATTATCTTCAGCAGTTACGATGATTTCTACTACATTATCTCCTATTTCTAATTTATTACTTTTTCTAATTTTAACATTAGCATTTATTTTCTCAGGTACAGCTAAAACATTTACATTTTCTATATTATTACTTACTTCTACTTTATAATTTGTAACATTTGTATTAAATTCTGGAATTAATGATCCATGTTCTACTGCTAAATTTTCTAAATTAGCATTTGCGTTTTCTATATTTGATGTTTTAGTAACATATATTTTATAATTTGTTTCTTTTGTTTTATCTTCTGATTTAACACTAATATTAATTGTATTTAAACCTGTTTTTAAATTATCATTACCTGTAATTGTAATTGTAGAATTTGAATTTTCAGCTATAACTGTCATATCAAATTTTTTTACTTTTTCATCTACTACTATATAATATTCTTTTATATCTTTTGAAAAGTCTGGACTAATTCCTTCATAATTTAACCTTAACACAGATAAATTTGTATTGTCTTTTGATATATTTATATTATTATCTTGTTCTGTATTGTCTACATTACTTTTATCATTTTCATTAACATCACTAGTATTACTTTTTACTTTCGAAACAGTAATACTTCCGCTATTAACATCTATTTTTTCTCCATTTTCATTATAAAATTCACCAGTTACAACTATTTTACTATCACTATCATTTTTTCTTTTAAATTTAAAAGGTCCAATATCACTAATTTTTTCATTTTTTCCTGTTTCTGAAACCCAAGTATATAGTAGCCTTCCATTGCTATAATTAGAATTCTCCATATTATTTACATATTCTAAACTATCTTTACTAAAAAATATTCCTAAAGTCATTGCAGAAATAGAAAGATTATTAATTCTAACATATAATTCTTCATTATCACTATCTGCTTTGTTTAATTTTAGTTCTATGGCTTCATTACTATTTAATTTGGCATTAGTATTTTTAATATCACTCATATTTATAAATCCATTAAATATGATAATAGCAATTATACTAGTTATAATAATTATAGTAATACTAAGCACATAAATTACTTTTTTGTTCATTTTGCCTCCTTTGAAAAATTACTGTCTTATCTAAGATTTAAAAGTTAATCTTTATTCTAATTTTTTTAATTAAATCTTTATTTTAATTTCTCAATTTTAAAGTTTAGATTTCATTTAATTATTTTTCATTATTGTTCAATTAACTTTAGTTCTAAAATATGTCTTTGTATTAGTAATGAATCTATAGACGATGGATTTTTTCCGTTTTTATTTATATTTCCTGCTAGTAAAAATGGTCCTTGTAATTGTTCTATTTCTAATATATGCCTTTGTAATACTAATAAATCTATTGAATTTATCTTTCCATCTCCATTTAAATCTCCATATATAACTATTTTATATTCCATTTTTACTTTTCCATTTTCTAAAAATCTAATCTTGCTTCCTGTTCCTATAGTTTCGTTTTCTTCAAGTTTCTTTCCTCTACTATTATATATTTCTATATCAAATTTAGTAGTTATTTTTTCTTTTATATCACTTACGCTTAATTTTTTTGTATTCCATCCACTTATTATATTATTATTAATTTTTAATTCTTCACTAAATTTTATATCTGCATCTTCTAATTGCCCTAATACTATAATTTTTACCTGCTTAGTTATTTTCCCTTCTTCTGTTTTTACTTCTATAGTAGTTGTTCCTTCTTCTATTGCTTTTATAAGTCCATTGTTTGTTACTGTAACAACATTTGTATCTAAAGATTTAAAACTTATATTTTTATTACTTGCATCTGCCGGAAGTATTATTGGCTTTATTGTTATTTCTTCTTCCTTTTGTAAATATATTTCATCTTCTTGCAAAATCACATCACTAACTGGGGTATAAACCGTTATATTAACACTACTAGAAACATTATTTTCTTTTGCTTTTACAGTTATTGTAGCTTTTCCAGATTTTATTCCTGTTATATTTCCGCTTCCGTCTACCTGGGCAATATTATTATTATTTGAACTATATATTACTTCATGATTCTTTGCATCTTCTGGCAATATTTCTACATTTAATTTTATTGTTTCTCCTTTGTTTATTGTTGTTTTATCTATTTTTACATTTATTTTTTCTATTTGCTTTTCTGGTACTTCTTTTAAATAACTTTGAAAAACATAACCTACTATTCCATTTGGAAGTTTTACTTTGTCCCATAATTCACCTTTTTGTTTTCCTTTTGCAATTCTTGTCATTTGTATATTTCTGTCAACTGAAGTAAGAATTTCATATGAAGAAGATGGTCCTTCTCTTATGTTTAAAGTTGTTTGTACATCTGCATATACTTTTGAATTGTCCTCTACAAAATCACTTTCTAATATATTAGGGTTTTCTACTGGTGTTTCTGGCATATTGTTATATACTGGAATTATAAATGTCATGCTATTATTTAACATATTCATATTAGCATACCCATTATAAATTAATTTTGACTCACTATATGGTGCTAAAACATTTGTCATATACTGGTGCCAAAATAATTCTCCTCCATTGTTACTTGTTACATGAAACTTTTGCAAATATATTGTATCTTGCCCAATATTTATATAACTTGAGCCAATAAAAATCCCACCACCTGTTATTGCTTTTTCTTTGTTATTCCACGGAATTAAATATTTTGTTTTAGTTTGTTCGCTTGCCCCTTTTCCATCTTTAGCATATTGTAAACCATTTTTTATTGCTCCCATTGGTTCAGATGAACTTGTTGCACCTATATTATAGAAATTATATAATCCTTTATATCCACTTACAGTTCCTGAAATTGATGCATGAGATAAAAATGGTCCTACTTCTTGTTTTATTCTTGATGCCAAATGATATGAACTAACTGCAGATGTTTTACCTGCTTTTAAAATTAAGTCTGAATATTTACTATTCATAGTAACTGTATTTCCACTACTAGTAACATATTGAACTATTTTGTCATAAAACTCTGTACCATAAAGTATCTTTTCTATACCTTCTTTATTATTTGTTTTTTCATCATAAGAAAGCCCCTCAAATTGAAATATCCTAACATTATTTAAAAAATTTCTAGGGTCCATTGCATATTCTACAGCTCTTCTCGATGAATCTACCCATCCACTATCTACTTCTACATTATGTTGTCCTGGTTTTGTATTTTTCCATCTATCTGAATAAGACTTAGGAACTAAATTTTTACCAAATATGTTTTCATTATCTATTACATATTTCCAATCTAAATTTGTATATAATGCAACAAAATGCCAGTTAGGATACTTTTTTTTCAATTCTAGTAAATATGGCTTATAGCTGTCTGGGAAATTTTCTATTCCTTCCTTTTTTTCTGCTGCATCAATATAAGTTGATATTACAAATATAACAACTAAAGTTGCAATTATAATTAATGTAATATATGCAAATGTAGATATTTTTTTATGATTATTTTTATTTTCAAATAAAATATGTTGGTTTTTAATTTTAATATTTTTCATATTCACCTTCTTTATTTATCTTAAATAATTAATTGTTTTATTAATATATTTAATTAATCTGCTCTAGCTTTTATAATTAACCTTTTGTTTGAATAGCTTGTACAAGTTATTAGTGTTATTTCTCTCCTGTCTGTATCTTGTGATATAGAACTTGTATCATCAGCTTCTATTCTGTATTTATCATAAATAGTATAACTAAATTTTCCATATTTATTATCAGATAAATAAATTTTGTCTCCTACTTCTAAAACACCTAAGTAACCAAACATATTCTTTCTTCCATAATTATGACCTGCTATACAGTAGTTTCCTATTTCATTTGGATTAGCTCCCCAAAATTTAGATATACACACTTCTAATCCTTCTTTGGTATATTCCTTTAAAACATTTGAGTTTATATTAATCTTTGGTATTTCTAATTTGGCATCTACTTTATATCCTAAGTATTTTTCAGGAACTGGCTCTTCTAAATTACTTTTTTTATGTTTTTCTATATCCTTTTCATAATTTTTATTTTCCTCATTTTCTTCAGTAATTATTTTTATTACATTTTCTTCTGCTTCTATTTTTGTTAATTTTGTATCAATATTTTTTACTATCTTTATTTTACTTTCCTTATACCACCCATATATCATATAAAAAATAGCACTTAAAATAAAAAGTATAATAAATGCTCTTATTATACTTTTTATTTTAAGTTTTGTATTTTTTGTTTTATCTAGTCTTCTTTCTCTTCTACTCATAATAAAATACATCCCTTTAATTTACATTATTTTTGCTTATCTTTTTTTAACGTAAAATATGATATTGCTAAAGCTAATATAATTGAAGCACCTGTTAAATAAACTGTACTACCTGTTTTAGGTAATGTGCTTGGCTTTTCATTATTTGTAATATTCATATCGTTTGTACTTTCTGTTACTTCATTATTATTTTCATTTGTAATATTATTATCATTTCCCCCTATTATTTCATTACCTATTTCATTGTTTTCTTGGTTATTGTCTGGTGGTGTTGTAGTTTGAGCTTCTTTTACATTAATATTAAAAGTTTTACTTACAATTTCTGCATCTGAATTATCTCTATCAATTAATTTTAATTTTATTGTGTAATCTCCAATTTTATCAAAAACACCTCTTAAATCTAATTCTTTTAATACATCTTTTCCACCAATTGATTCTCCATCTGCATCTCCCCATCCACTTTGAATAATATCATGTTCTAATTGTTGTGCATCTGTCCCAAGTAACTTTGCAGTTGCCCCATCTGGAGTTGTAGCTTCTGCTAATATTCTTGTATGTTCATAATTTTTTCCCATTTTAGAAGCTATCGTAAGTTTCATTTCTTTTTCCTCATTTACAATCACATCTCCTGTGTACTTTAGGTCAATATTGTAATCTACATATTGTGGTTCTACAATTACGCTTTTATCAATAGGAACAGTAATGTCATCATAGGTAATAGATGCATCTGGGTTTGCCAATCCTTCTGCTGTTATACTAAAATCTGTAGGATTTGATGTTGTAACATCTTTTGCTTTAAATACTACAGACATATTATTTCTAGGGCTAGTTCCTCCTGTTTCATCAAAGAAATATACTCTTATTCTAGTTCCATTATCATTTGCTGTTCCTCCTTCTGCTGATACATATTCAAAAAGATTATTATCATAAGCAACATCTACAGTATATGAACCCATTTCTTGTCCAAAATTTACGTCTACTTTAACTGTTTCATTTGGGTGCACTGTAGATTTATCTATATTTATAGTAACATTTTGAAGAGTATCTGCATAAACTGGCAAGCATAAAGCAATAACTATTAAAAGTACAATTAAACTAATAAATTTTTTCATAAAAATCCTCCTTTTTTTATTTTTACAATATTTATTATGTTTAATTTTTTCATAATTAATTTAGAAATTATTGGACAAAAAAATAAAATATTTATAATTTCTTTTATAAATATCTAAAACAAAGTTTTCCAGATAAAACAATAAATATTTTAAATATTTTCGAAAATAATATTATTGAAGCAAAAGTTTATTTTCTAATTTTGATAACTTCTGCCATCAAAAATAAGAAAGGAATAGATTTTTTTATGGATAATTCAAAATATATTTTAAATGAAATTAGTAAAGGACTCCAAATGGGAATGGACTCAATTTCTAATATTACGCCCAAAATAGGAGATAAAAATTTTAAAGACGACTTATTATACCAATATAATGAATATAGAAATCTTTTACACAGAGTAAATGATGAAATAAGTAATTATTCTGATGTTCCAGAACAACTAAATCCTATGCAGAAAGCAATGGGCTGGATGGGTGTCGAGATGAATACATTGACAGATAAAAGTAATTCTAAAATATCTGAAATGATGTTACAAGGAACAAATATGGGAATTATAGAAGGAGTAAAATTATGGAATAATAATCCTGATGCTACTGAACCTGTAAAAAACATTTTAAAGGACTTTATAACTTTCCAAGAAAATACTGTAGAAAAGTTAAAAAAGTATTTATAATTTTTAGAATAAGTATAGTTTCTTTTTTACAAGAAAAAGAAGAACAAACTATTTATAAATGATACTATGGTAAAAGTCAAAAAAAATAGAGCTTGAAAAGATTTATCTTAAGCTCTATTTTGTAGACTTTTATCTCTAAAATCATAATTCATACATTATTCTAAATTAGTCATATATGCTATTATTATGAATATTTCTAATCCTTATTTTTCTCTATCTTTAATATATATTGCTAACTCCATTAAAAATTCAGCTTTTTCTCCATATACTTTTATATCATTTATTGCTTCTTCTATTAACTTATTTAGTTTATCTTTTGCTCCTTCTAAGCCATATTTTGATACATAAGTACATTTATTTAATTTTTTATCATTTCCTACAGGTTTTCCAAGTATCTTTTCGTCTCCCTCTTCTGATAAAATATCATCCTTTATTTGAAATGCCAAACCTATTTTTTTCGCATAAGATGTTAACCTCTCTACGTCTTCTTCTGTACATTTTGCAAGTAGTGCACCCATTCTTACAGATAATTTTAGAAGTGCACCTGTTTTATTTTCATCCATATATTCCAAGTTTTCTTCTAAAACTTGTTTTCCTTCATATTCAGTATCTATATATTCACCTGCAATCATTCTATCTACTGCATTTGAAAATTCATTAAATATCATTATTTTTTTATTTAGATTTTCTAAATTATCCTTATTTCTTGTACTATTAATTAAATTATTTAAATTATATTCTTTTTTATCATTTTCAATATTATATGTTTCTATATTTAATTTTGTATTTCTTAAATCATTTGAAATTACCATATAAGCATTATTTAACAGCCCATCTCCTGCAAGTATAGCTGTTGCTTCATTAAATTTTTTGTGATTTGTAGGTTTTCCATGTCTAAAATCATCATTATCTATTCCTGGTAAATCATCATGTATTAAAGAAAAATTATGTACCATTTCAATTGCAACTGCATATGGCATGCACTCTTCTATATTTTCTTTAAATAATTTATATGTAGCTATAACTAAAATTGGCCTTAATCGTTTTCCTCCTGCCATTAAACTATATTCCATAGCACTATTCAATACTTTTTCAATACATTTATTTTTTCTTATATATTTTTCTAATTCTTTATTTACTATATCTTGGTACATTTTAAGCTCTGTTTTAAAGTCCATATTATCCTCCAATTATTTTCACATTATGCCTTTATATTAACACATCTTTAATTTTTTCTCAATATATTAAATTATAAAATATTTTTCTCATTTAACAATACATCTTACATTTACTTTATAAAATTACATATATTTTACATTTTCATTTAAAATATATTTCGACCTGTTAAAAAATAGACAGCGACACTTGAATTACCAAGTGTCGCATATCTCTTAAGTTGTTAGCATTCAAATTTCTCCCACAGCCACAGAATTATGTTTCCTCCTAAAAAAGTTCCTAGAGCAAATAGTACAGATGCAGATACTGCATATTGCATATTACATCCTGAGGTAATAAACGTTAGGATAAACATACTTGTCCACAGTAGAAGAGAAACAATCAAGCAATAAACAACCCGTCTAAGCATAACTAAGTCCTCCTGTCCTCCATCGGACATTGAAATAAAATAATTGAGTATACATATAATTATATCACTTTTTTTAACATTTTTCAAATGTGATATAATTATAAAATTTTATATAAAATTATGTCAATTATTAATAGCCTTTAAAAAAAAATCTCATCATCTACAATTTTCGACATACTTTATAAATAAAATGTGATATAATTAAAAAATATGAAAGGAGGATTATTTTTGGACTTAAACTTATTTCAAAATTTAAAAAAAGACATTGAATCTAATACTACTATAAAAAAATTCATAGATGAATTATCTAACTTTTTAAAAGATACGACATCATCTGTAAAACCAAATAGTAGTAACATTAACAATGAAAATTTACCAAACACAAAAGAAAACTTATTTGATAAAGACAATACTTTAGATGTAAAAGAATACCGAAAAGAAGGTCATTTATATTTTGTTACAGAAGATCGAAACAATGAAATTTATTTGTGGGATTTTACAGATAAGCCTAAACATGAATTTAAAGAAATAATTACTTCTGTAGAATTACAAAAAGTAGCCAAAGAAGGTGCTATGCTTCAATATAAAAATGGAAAATATGAACTCTATTCTCCTTATGGATATGATATGTTACATAACGAAAATAAATAGGAAAAATGGTTAATTGAAAAAGAAAAATATAATTAGAAATAGAAAAAATTGAAAAAAATTTAAACATTACTTTTATATTTTTATTTGCTATGCTATACTATTTTAATCAATAATGAGCGAGGTAAATGAAAATGAGTAAGAAAAAAAGTAACAATATTTTAAAAAAAATATTAATTTTAGTTCTTTTTACTATTATACTGGGAATTGTTGGATATTTTAACAACAATACAGTTCATAATAATTTTATTTCAAACTCGAATATAATTTCAACTGACATTCAAAACATCCCTGCATATTCAGGAAATCCATATATCATACTAAATAATAATAAACCTTCATTTACAGAAAACGACTATACTACTAAAGCATTTGAAACATATAGTGATTTAGATAGACAAGGTAGATGTGGTGTGGCTTATGCTAATATTTGCAAAGAAGTTATGCCACTTGAAACGGATGAAAGAGAATCAATTTCCTCTGTAATACCCTCTGGTTGGGAACAAACAGCATATGAAGGTATAATTGAAGGTAATTATTTATACAATCGTTGTCATTTAATAGGTCATCAATTAGCTGGCGAAAATGCAAACGAAAAAAATTTAATTACAGGAACTCGTTATATGAATACAGAAGGTATGCTCCCTTTTGAAAATGATATTGATGATTATATTGAAAAAAATGAAAATAATCATGTTTTATATAGAGTTACTCCTATTTTTCATGGTAACAATCTCGTTGCAAGTGGTGTGCAGATGGAAGCATATTCTGTTGAAGATAATGGAAAAGGTATTTGCTTTAATGTTTATGTTTATAATGTTCAACCTGGCATTATAATAGATTATACCACAGGTAAAAGTCGATTAGCAGAATAAATTTATGAAAAAATACGATAAATTCCTACTGCATTCCTATTACATCATTTTAGCAAAAATAAACCTTGTAAAATATTGATATTTCAATGCTTACAAGGTTTTTCGTGTTTTGGTGCGGATGAGAGGACTCGAACCTCCACGCCGTTGGCACTGGTTCCTAAGACCAGCGCGTCTGCCAGTTTCGCCACATCCGCTTCTATTTACTTGACATTTGTTATTGTAGCATATTCTACTTTCATAGTCAAGTAAATTTGTATATTTTTTCGCTACTATCAAACTATATTTTACTTTTACAATTTCACACTATACTTATCAAATTATCATACAGAGATTTCATTTCCTCTTTAGCTTAATTAAACTGTATTTTATAAGAATTACTTTTACATTACTATTTTTATTTAGTATATTTTCTTAATTCTTCACCTAGTTCTTCCCACATAATCATTTTTTCTTCTATCATAGTATTTTTATTATCTATACAATCTTGCATTTCTTTTAATTTTATATAATCTGTACTATATTCCTCTTTTTCCATTTCTAATCTTACATTTGATACTTCGTTTTCTAAGTTATTTATTTCTTGTTCTAGTTTTTCTATCTTTGATTTAATTCTTCGTATTTCTTTATTTATAAAATATTGATTACTTCCTTTTGTATTTGTTTTTTCTGCTATATCTAAATTTGTATTTAAGTTTTCTTTTTTATTGATATTTGTATTTTTATTTATAGACATATCTATAATTGTATTCTCTTTTGTCTTTAAACTTCTATTTTCGTAATTTAACTTATTTTCTTCATCGCAATTTCTGTATTTTTCTTCATATTCTGTATATGTTCCATTAAAATATGTTACACCATTTGAATTAAAAATTAGCAATGAATCTGCAATTTTGTTTACAAAATACCTATCATGGGAAACAAAAATTAACGTTCCTTTATATTCTTTTAATATATTCTCCAAACTTTCTTTACCTATAATATCCATATGATTGGTTGGTTCGTCAAGTAACAGCAAATTTGCACCTTTCTTAAATATTTTACATAATTGAAGTCTTGCACGTTCTCCACCTGACAATACTTTTATTTTCTTAAAAACATCTTCTCCTGAAAATAAAAATGTTCCTAATATTGTTCTTATTTGTGTTGTTGTTAATTCTGGAAATGTTTTATAAAAATCATCAAATACCGTATCTTCTGGATTTTTAAATTCCATTTGTTGGTCAAAATACTGTTTATCTACATGATAACCATATTCAAAACTACCAGATATTTTAGGTATATTTCCATTTAATGTTTTTAAAAGTGTTGACTTACCTATTCCATTTTCTCCTATAATCGCAAGTTTTTGTCCCTTATATAAGTCAAAAGAAATGTTTTGTATAGCCTTATTATATCCTATTTCTAGTTCTTTAACAGATAGCACATTTTTTCCACTTTCCATTTTTATATTAAAATTCATATGAAATGTTTTTAAGTCATATTTATTTGGTTCATCTATTATTTGCATCTGCTCTATTTTCTTTAATTTAGACAAAGCCATTTTAGCTTTTGTAGGCTTATATCTAAATCTATCTGCAATTGATTGTAGTCTTTTTATTTCTGCTTGTTGATATTCATAATCTTTTATTTGTTTTTCATAATTAATTCTTTTTTGCTTTTCAAAATCGGTATAATTTCCTATATACTCAGTCATTGTTGAATACTCTATTTCATATACTTTATTAACAATTCTATCTAAAAACATCCTATCATGTGACACAATTACAACTGATTTAGTATAATTTCTTAAATAATTTTCAAGCCATTCTATGGCAGTTATATCTAAGTGATTAGTTGGTTCGTCTAAAAGCAGTATATCTGGCTTACTAAGTAAAAGCTTTAAAAATGCAACTTTAGTTCTTTGTCCTCCAGAAAATTGATCCATAGTTTTACTTTTATCTTCATTTGTAAATCCAAACTTTTTTAAAGCTACTTCATATTCTTTTTTATATGTATAGCCATTCATTATTTCAAACTTCTCTAAAGCTTCTGTATATTCTTTTATATTTTTTTGATTACTATTATTTTGCATATCATTAGCTAACTTTGTAATCTTATTTTCCAAGTTTAGAATTGGAGCATATACCTTTAAAATCTCTTCTAATAAAGTTTTAGAAGAATCTTGAAAATCCATCTGCTTTAAAAAGCCTATTGTTGGAGAGCCTTGTATATATATATTAAATTTTTCTTCTCCAATCCCCTCTTCAAACATAGAATTATCTATTATCGCATTTAAGAGTGTACTTTTTCCACAGCCATTTCTACCTACAATAGCTATTTTATCTTTTTCCTTTATTTCAAAATTTATTTCCTCTAAAATTGTCTCAGCTCCATAAGATACTGAGCCATTTACTATTTTATAATTCATTTTCTTTCCTCTTTTATTTATCTATTTCTACATTTCTAAACTTTATCTTTGTAAATTTATATCATATTATAAAGTAACCCCATCGCATCGCGGTGGGGTTCTGAAAGTGTTAATCCATTTTTACGTAATATCCATCGTTCTTGTTTGTAAGCCTATTATATCGGCAATTTGGACTGTTTCGCCGGTTGCAGTTCATACAATTAAAGGTTCTGCAAAACGGATAAAACTCTTCGTCCACTAATGTGCCATATTCAGCAAACAATATCGTACCATCTTTTCCTTCAATAACAATTGTGCCATTAAAATTGTCTTTCTCCATTCCAATGGTTTTTCCATCGATAGTAGCCACTCCAAGATCAAAATCCACTTTCTTATACATCTCTCTGTATCCTCCTAATGTTGTATTTTGTCCAAATCGGACGATGTATAAGAATATTATACCACTTTTTAATAAATAAATCAAAACATAAGAAATGCCACTTCTAACATATGCTAAAAGTGGCTAAAGTAAAATCACTAAATATTAATATAAAGTCCTTTTCTTTTGGAATATTTTTGATTATTTCTGCATGAAGGTTTTTCCGAAGATTTGCAATGAGACCCACAATTATTATTTCTGCAAAATTGATAAAAATTTCCTTTTCTATCAACAGTCCCATAAAAAGCAAGTCTCAATGCTATTTTACCATTTAACCTAACCACAAAACCTTCATCAATTTTTTTAATCACTTGACCAATAATTATTCCATTTTGTAATACTTCATTATCATTTAGTTCTACTTTTTTATACATACTTCTGCCTCCACTAAGATGCTAATATTGTTCTCTTAGAACAACTACTTAAGTATTATATCATAAGTTAATAAAAAAAGACAAATGTAAATACCTTTTTTGTTCTCTTTATAAACTTAAATGTGTTTCCGATTTATTTATAGTTTTATAATTCTTACTAAGTCTCCTTTTCCTTGAACACCAACTGTTGTACCAATTTCTGTTCCATTTTTAAAACATTTAAATGTTGGTATACTCATAACATTATACTTTTCTGCTAGTTCTGGACATTCATCTATATTTATTTTTGCAAATTTAACTTCATTTCCCATTTCTTTTTCTAATTCTTCTACAACTGGAGCCATCATTCTACATGGTCCACACCATTCTGCCCAAAAGTCTACCAATACTGGTTTTTCTGCTTTTAATACTTCACTTTCAAAATTTTCACTTGTTATTTTTATAACTGACATTTTAAATTCCTCCTTAATAAATAATTATTTTAAATTATTATAATTTTTTTCTACATTTCTAAAATTCAAATAAAACAATTTTCTAATTCATTGTTTATTTTATAATATTTTTTTACATCAAAATTCTATTTTTATTTTAATTTTAGTTTTAGTTATTTTAAATTTAGTTATTTTTATTTTTAAGCTTATTTACTATTTCTAATCCTACTTTTGTTCCTTCATATGTAGCCTTACTTATCTGAAGTATTCCTCCTGTACAATCTCCACATGCATATAAATTTGGAACTGTAGTTTCCAAATTATCATTAACAATAATTTTGTTGTTTTCTACCCTTGCACCTATTTTTCTAGCTAAGTCATTTGTACTAGCTGTGCCAATTGCAACAAATATTCCATTTATATTTTGTGCTGTGTCATCCTCAAAAACAATTTCGTCTACTTTTTCAAAGCCTCTTACTTCTCGTACTTTTTTTTCGTTTACATTTAAATCTATATCTCTATTTTCTACTAATTTTTCACTATTAGTTAAAAGTGTTACAGATTTTACTACAGGTTTCAATATTTCAGCTTCATGTATTGCATAGTTTCCACTTCCAAGTACAGCTACGTCTTTGTTTCTATAAAAAAATGCATCACATATTGCACAATAACTAACACCTTTTCCTTCAAACTCTTTTATCCCTTTTATATTTGGAACATTTCTACTCACACCTGTTGCAAGTACTACATATTTTGCTTGAAAGATATTATTTACTGTTGTTACTTCAAATTGACTTGTGTAATTTAGTTGCACAACTTCATCTTTTACAAATTCTATATTTAAATTTTCCAATTGTTTTAGACCATTTTCATATAAATCTTTGCCTGAAATATTTTTAAAACCATAATAATTTTCTATTTTTTTAGCTTTTCCAAGTGTTCCTGTATCTTTTGAAATTACAAGTACATTAGCACCACCTCTTTTAGCATAAACAGCTGCCGAAACACCTGCAGGACCACTTCCTATTATTATAATATCATACATTCTTTTTTTCTCCCATACATATAATATGATTATATATAGTTAATTATTCTTTTTACATTTTTTATTATTTCAAGTTTATGATTGAAAATTATTAGTAATAAAGCCCTAAACTGACTAAACCATGGAGTCAATTTAAGGCCTTTTTGATAATATCTTAACCAAATAAATTAAAATTGGTATATATTATTAAATACATTTAGAATATACTTAAAATATTTAATGATACTTAATAATATAAATTTATTTAATAACTATTTTATATCTAAAACCAATAATTAATCTACAAAGTTAAAATCATCTTTAAATTTTTCTTTAAATTTCTCAAATACAGCATTTAAGATATCTTCATCTTCAACACTTACATAAGACTCTTCATCTTCATTTTCTGTATCTTCTAATTTTAATATTACTACTTCTCCTGGTTCTTCTGCCTCTTCTTCATCCTCAACTGGTAATAATATTACATATTCTTCTCCTTCATATTCAATTAAGTCTAAGAATTCGAATTCTACTTCATTTCCATCCTCATCATTTAATGTTAATATATTGTCTAATTCCTCTCCTTCATTTTCTGTTGGAATGTTGTTTTTATTCTCGTCCATATTTTCTCCTTTCAAATTTTTATATTTATTAAAATTGTATTTCTACAATGTTAAAATCTAATTTAATTATTACTTTTATTATTTGTAATTTTATAAAACATATACTAAATTTAATTATTTTTAGATAAACTAATATTTATTAAATAATAAATTTTCTAAAAATATCAATTTGGTCTATTATTTTTTCTATTAATATACATTTCTAAAATATATACTGCAGATATTGTATCCACTAAGTCTTTCTTTTTATATTTATTTATATTGAGAAAATTCATAGTTTTATGGGCTGCTACAGTAGTCAGTCTTTCATCTATTTCTACTATTTGTACTTTATTAAATTTACATTTTAGTTTGTGAATAAACTTATTCGTTACTTCTACTCTTTCTGTTCTTGTCCCATTCATATTAATTGGTATTCCAATTACAAATGTATCTATCTCATATAGTGCCATTATTTCTTCTAATCTTTTTAAAACTATTTTGTCATTTCCTTTATGATTAACTGTCTCTAGACCTTGAGCAGTAATACCTAGCTCATCTGTAATAGCTAGGCCTACTCTACTATCTCCATAATCTATTCCTAATTTTCTCATTTCTAATCATCTATTCCTATATAATTCTTTACCATTTTTTCTAAAAGTTCGTCTCTTTCTACTTGTCTTATTAGGTTTCTTGCATTATTATGACTTGTAATATATGTTGGGTCTCCTGATAATATATACCCTACTATTTGGTTTATAGGATTATAACCTTTCTCTTCTAATGATTTGTATACCTGTTTTAAAATTTCTCTTGCCTTTATATTTTTATCTCTTTCTACTTTAAAACTAACTGTTTCATCCATTCTCATAACGCATAACCTCCTTTATAAATTATTAATATCATTTTCTTTTGGGTTTGTAGAATCTAAATATTCCTCTAACTTCTTTGTTACCCCATCTAGAGATGTTCCTTTATAATATGTTGAAAGAACAATATTTATTATAGGTGTAGCAAATTCTTCTGTTTCGTCAGGTTCTTCACCTGCTTTTGGTATTTCTAGACTCTCTATTCTCTGTTTTATGTCTTTCATAAAATCTGCAACTGTATTTGTTTCTATTCCAGAAAATACAATTGCAAATTTAGGTCCCATATATCTTACAAAAATATATTCATCTGAAATATTTTTACTAATTACATTACACACTTCTGTAATAACATTATTTCCTGTTTCTCTATTAAATTCATTGTTAATTTCTACTAAATTTATTATTTTAAACATACAAACTGTTGAAGTTGTATATTTATCTATTATCTTTTTAGCATCTCCATATAAATATTCTGCTGTTTTTAATTTACTAAATTGGTCATCTCTAACTATATTCTGAAGCGTTTCTTGTGTCTGAATTGTTTTTAACACAGCAACAATATTACCTTTTATTACTTCTAACATTGTTACATCTACATTGTCAAATTCGTGAGGTCTTCCACCTTCTATAATCCAATATCCTATGTATACATTATCTATATACAAAGGAAAAAACATAGCAGATTTTGCTCTTCCAAACTCCATTTTTTGATATGGAAGTCTTTCTCCCTCTCTATCTATAGTTATATATTTTGGTACAGCAGTTTCTATACTTTCTTTAAAAACTTCTTCACTATTTAAATTGCTTAAAGTTTCCCAATGTTTTTCTTCTACATTAGATGCTCTTACAACATATTCTGCTCCATTATATGTTACTATTGTTGAATATTTTATTTCATATCTTTCTATTAAAATATTATTTATTTTTTCTAGTTTTTCATCAGTAGAACTACATTCTCCTAATGCATTCATAAAATCTTGCAATATATTCAAATTTGTTATTTTTTGATTAATATTGTTAAAACTTTGTATTTTTTTATGAATAGACATATTATAGAACATCAATGCTGCAATTATTACTACTAACAATACAATCACTGCTATTATCAAAAGTTATCACCTCACTTATTTGCAATAAACTACTAAAAATTATTTTTCATTTTATTTAATGTATCATTCATACTACTATTAAAAGTTGTAGTATTTTTATAATTTCCAAATCCTGACTTACCTTGCTTTTTGCCAGAATCTTTAGATATTAATGGATATACCATATTTGATAATTTTGATAATGCTAGCATAAAGTTTTTCGAATATCCATTTGTTGTTATTTTACAATTTACTAATCCTTCTAAATATTTTGAATATGTTTGATCTTCAAAAGGAATTACACAATAAGGAACCTCATCTTTATTAAATAATTCTGTCATAAATGACATTGCTGGATCATTGTAAAATGCCATTCCCCCTATAATTGTTCTATCTGTTATACTTTTTACTCTTAATACTTTATTTAATACAATTTTTAGTTTTCCTTGGTCAAGTATATTTTTTGCCTTCAAATCTCTTAAAAATGCTGTAAGAGGTTGAATTGTTAGTACATCATATGTTTGTACTAAATATATTTCTTGTACTATTCTAAAATACTCTATATTTGTATCAAAATCACAGTCTAGAAGGACTAAAGAATAATTGTTAATTAATGTTTGCATAATATTTTGTGCATCATTTATGTCAGCATTTTCGCCAGGAAGAGTTGTATATACATCTAAATTTCTGCTAACATTTATTCCTACTGGATTTCCTCTTCTTAAATTATCTATACAAGAATATGCTTTTTTTCTTAGCTCTTCTTCATTTTCTGTATAAATATAATATGCATTTTTATTTTTTGTTAAATCTAAAATTGCTGTTTTTATTCCACTTTGAGATATTACATCTGCTAAGTTATTTACTAAGAAAGATGTACCATTTTTTGAAGTTCCAACAAAAGCAACTGCTTTTTTGTCACTAGTGAATAGTCTTGTAAAGTCTATATTTTGGCTTTGTGTATATTGTAAACTTTGTGTATTTGGCACATAATTATTATTATTTGGCATATAGTTATTATCATTTTGAATATTATGGTTTTCTTCTCTATAGTCTTGTGAATCTACATTTTCTTCTTCATCTTCAAATCCTGGCAATATTGTTTCTGTTGGCATTTTATTATTAGTTGTTGGGGTATTATATGAATTATTATTTTCCTCTATATCATCAACTAAATCAAATAAATTTACACTTGGTTGTGCATTTTTATTTGCAACAATATTTTCATATCCATCTTCTATATTATTTGATAATTTTTGTGTATTATTTACATTTGAATTATTACTTTGTGCATTAATAGTTTGAGTAGGTTGTGATTGAACTTTTTTAGGTCTACCTCTTCCTCTTTTAGGTTGTACTGGTTGTGTTTCTATACTTTCATTACCACTTATAGATATATTTTCAAAACCAGGTAATACATTTGCCATTTCTGATGTAGAAGTATTATTATTTATATTACTTCCAACATTTTGTATATTAGTATCTTGAATAGGCTGTGGCTGAACTTTTTTAGGTCTACCTCTTCCTCTCTTAGGTTGTACTACTTGTTGCTCTGCATTTTCAGTATTTCCTTCAGTAGCTCCTTCTCCAGATTCTATCATTCCCATTAATTCTTCTTTTATAGAAGCTAATGGATCATCATCTTCTTGTATATTTTTTTGTATTTGAGTATTTGTTGCATTATTACCATTTTGCATATTTTGGTAACCATTAGATTGATTATTTAATTCATGTTCTTCAAATAATGGATTTTGTTCTATCTTAGTTACTCTATTTATATTCATTGCACTTGGAACAACTACTGGTTTAGTTAATTTATTTTTCTCTAATTGTTTTTGTACCAAATCCAATTTAGCATTGTCAAATTTAGTAGTAGTTTTTTGGTTTTTATACTTATCTACAGAATCTTTGTATTTTACTTTTGAGTCTTTTGGTTGAGGTGCAGATATAACTTTTGCAGGCCCACCCATCATAACTTCTTGGTATTTAGGACACTCTGCTTCTAATACAGCTTTTACATTTAGTGGTAAAAATTTAGCTATTACTTTTAGCTGTGCATCCGTGTATTGTGATGCAATACTATTAAAACTATCTACATATTTTTCTTCATTTTTTCCAAGTCTTTTATAATGCATTAAAATATTCTGTATTTCTACTTCACTAACATCATTTTCATTTTCTGCTTTATAATCTGCCTCATCTGAATCTATTCTATAATAAATTTTAGCTTCTTTTTTAGAACGTGGAATATTTATTAATTTACATACATTTGTTATTGTTCTGTCTTGACCTAATAATGCACTATAAATTCCAATACTAAATAGTTTTACTAAAATAGGGTCTGACTTACTTCTTCTGTCTGTACAAATTAAAATTATTGGTATATCTTTTCCAGAAGCATTTGATGCCTCATCACTTATTTTATCTAATTTATCAAAAATAAATTTGTCCATTACATCATAATTGTTATTGGAGAACATTTCTAAATCTTCTCCAATAACGATTCTATCATATGATTTATCTTCTTGTAATTCTTTTAAAAGTGCATTAAAATAGTAAACATTTTTACTAGAAATTAATTCTCTATAATCTTGCTGATACTTTTTTATAATTGAATCTGATATATGCTCATTGTTTACTGCAAACAATACCTTCATTAGTTTATCCCCTCCAACCTCTTACTACGATAGCAAAAATTAATGGTAACACTTGGCATATAACCATGACAGTAATAATTCCTATCATTACGCCAAATCCTTTTTCTTGTGTGTCTAGTTTTCTTATTCCTAATACATATCTATGAATTGCAGCAACTACAATTCCTAAAAATCCAAGTGGAATACTATATATTCTAACTATATTTAATACATATGCAACAAAGCCGTATGTATCATTTCCGTAGGCTACTTGGTAATCTTTTAATGTATTCAATGCTTTGTCTTTTAACTCAACTAAATTTGTTGTTGATGTTGATTCTATTGAATTTTCCTGACTTACATTGGTTGCATAAACCGGAATCATAACTATACTTATTATTACAAATATTGCAATGATACTAACTACTATTTTCTTCATGTAAGTACTCCTTTCTTAATTTGCGTAAGTACATTTTAACTTATTATATGATACAATAATCTAGTAAAAATATCAAGAAGAAAACAAGATATTTTTAATTTTATTCATAAAATTATTTTCAAAATGTAACATCTCTATTAATATTTTGTACATTTGTTAATTTTATCGACATAAATTTTATTTATTCATTTTGTATTCTTTTGCAGCTTTTATTAACCCTGCAAATAGAGGTTGAGGTTTATCTGGTCTTGATGTAAATTCTGGATGAAATTGGCTTGCAATAAAATAGGGATGATTTTTTATTTCTACCATTTCTACTAAATTTCCATCTGGTGACATACCAGAACAAATTAATCCTACTTTTTCTAGTCTTTCCTTATACTCGTTGTTATATTCATACCTGTGTCTATGTCTTTCAATAATTTCTTCTTTTCCATATAATTTTCTTGCTAGTGAATTCTCCTTTGTTATACATGTATAATTTCCAAGTCTCATCGTTCCTCCTTTATTCGTAACCTTCTTTTGCTCTTCCATTATATGTATAACAGGATTTTTGCAGTTTTTATCAAATTCTGTTGAATTTGCATCTTTTAAATTTAGTAAATTTCTTGCCGCTTCTATTACTGCCATTTGCATTCCAAGACAAATTCCTAAAAAAGGTATATTATTTTCTCTTGCATATTTAATTGTTTCTATTTTTCCTTCTATTCCTCTTGCTCCAAAGCCTCCAGGTACTACAATCCCGTTGCAGTCTGAAAATAGGTCTTGTATATTTTCTTTACATACTTTTTCTGAGTCTACAAATTTTATTTCTACAGGTACTCCATTTGCAAATCCACCATGTTTTATACTCTCAACTACAGATAAATACGCATCTTCCAATTTTACATATTTTCCTACAATTGCAATTCTTACAGCCTCACCTTTTATATTTTTAATTTTTCTTATTAAACTTTCCCACTCTTTATTATTAGGTTCTACATTATCTAAGTGTAAGTGTTTACAAACTTGTACTGCTAACCCATTTTTTTCTAATATTAAAGGAACTTCATATAAAATACTTGCATTACTATTTTCTATTACATTTTCGCTTCTAACATTACAAAACATTGCTATTTTTTCTTTCATAGAGCTTGGTATTGGAAGTTCTGTTCTACATACTAAAATATCTGGTTTTATTCCAATAGATTGTAATTCTTTTACCGAGTGTTGTGTTGGCTTTGATTTTAATTCATTTGTTCCAAAAATATGTGGTAATAATGTAACATGTATATATGCAACATCTTCTGGTAATTTTTCCAATCCAATTTGTCTTATTGCTTCCATAAAAGGTAAACTTTCGATATCTCCTACTGTTCCCCCAATTTCTGTTATTACAACATCTATATTGTCTTTCTCAAATTTATATATGCTATTTTTTATTTCGTTTGTTATGTGAGGTATTACTTGAACTGTTTTTCCTAAATATTCTCCATGTCTTTCTTTCCTTATTACTTCTGAATAAATTTTCCCTGTTGTTACACTCGAGTTGCCATGTAAATTAACATCTGTGAATCTTTCATAATGTCCCAAATCTAAGTCTGTTTCTGCACCATCTTCTGTTACATATACTTCTCCATGTTCATATGGACTCATTGTTCCAGGGTCTACATTTATATATGGATCAAACTTTTGATTTACCACTCTATATCCTCTATTTTTTAATAACCTTCCTAATGATGCTGCCGTTATTCCTTTTCCTAACCCTGATACAACTCCTCCTGTTACAAAAATGTATTTAGTGTTCATATTAATACCTCCTCTACTATTTTTATATTCTATTTTACTTCATAACAATTCCAATCTCTATTAGCCAAACATAAATATGATTTAAATACCTTATTACCTGTTGCTTCTTCTAATGCCCTTTTGTATATTTCTATTTGCTTTCTATATTTATTCACTACATCTTGCTCTTTTCCATTTGCAACATAATCTGTTTTGTAATCTACTAATATAATATTTTCATTTTCATCTATAAAATATAAATCTATAACACCTTGAACTAAAATATTATCATTAGAATTAATATTATTATAAATTTCTGTTGCTGGTATATTAATATAAAAAGCTTGTTCTTTGTATACTTTTTTTGCTTTTCTTAAGTCTTCAAATATTTTCGACTTTGTATATTTATATAGTAAATTTATGTCTATATTATTTGATTCCTTTTCTGTTATTATTTCTTTTACAACTAGTTCATTTACAAAATTTTGAATATCTCTTATTGTATAGCATTTATTTTCATCTAATTTTTGTATGCACATATGAATTAATGTACCAATTTGTGCTTTTGTAATTTTATTATCCTTTAAAAATTTTGGTTTATCTAAAGTTATTGAAACATTATTTTCTAAATCTTCAAATAACTTCGTTTCTTCTATCTTTAATTTTTTTATAGATTTATTTATTTCACCAAATTGATTATTTTTTAATTCTTCTAACTTTACTTCTTCATTTTCTTTTAACTTCGTTTCTCCATCTTCTTCTAAGTTTTTCTCTTCTATTTTATTCTTCAATATTTCTTGGCTTTCTTCTTTCAATCTGCTTACAGATGTTTTAGTAGGAAGTACAGTTGAATCTTTATATTTATATTTCCATTCTAATTCTTTAGATAATTCCTCGATTTTTTCTTTTGAATATTCTTCTGTTGCCATATTATTAATTTCTTTTAGTATATTTTTTTCTTTTTTATTTTCTTCTTTTAAATCTTTTAAAATTTCTTTTTTATTTACTTCATTAAAATCCAATAATTCGTTTAAATCTTCATTTAAGTACACTAATTCAATCCAGTCTAAATATGATTTATATTTTTCTACTAAATTGCTTTTTATTTTATTTCCATATGTACTTAATAATTCTTTCTTTTTCTCTAAGTCTTTTTTTAAATCTTTGCTTATTCCAGTTATTATAAGTTTCTCTTTTGCTCTTGTTAGTCCAACATATAATACTCTTTCTTCTTCAGAAATGATTTCTTTTTGTGCTTTTATTTTTAGTGCCTCTTTTGCTAAGGTATTGTATTCTATTCGTTTTTCTGTATCTATAAATTTAGGTCCAATTCCTAATTCTTGATGTAAAATTATATTTTCATTTAAGTCTTTCATATTAAATTTTTTACCAGTATTGCACAAAAATACAATAGGAAACTCTAGTCCCTTGCTTTTATGGATACTCATAATTCTAATAACATCTTCATTTTCTCCAATTAATTTTGCACTAGATAAGTCTCCTCCACTACTTTTTAATCTATCTATAAAATTTATAAAATTAAATAAACCACTAAAATTTGTATTTTCAAATTCTCTAGCTTTTTCAAATAAAATCTTTAAATTAGCTTGTCTTACATTTCCATTTGGCATAAGACTTACAAAATGATAATAACCTGTATCTAAATAAATTTGCCATATCAGTTCATCTAAGCTTAAATACTCTACTTCTTTTCTCCATTTTTCTAAATTATTTAGAAGTTTTGTTATTTTTGCTTTTATGTCATCATCAACTTTTATTCTAGACTTTAACATTGCCTCATAAAAACTGCACTTTTTATCTGCAAGTCTTATCTCTATTAAATCATTATCTGTAAATCCACCTATTGTAGACCTTAAAACTGTTACTAATGGTATATCTTGCATTGGATTATCTATAATTTTCAATAAAGACATCATTGTTTCTATTTCTATTGACTCTAAATATGTACTAGAAGAATCGCTAAATACCGGTAATTCTAGCTCACTCAATTCTTTTTCGTATATTGGTGCAGTAGTTGAAGTTGACCTTAATAAAATGGCAATATCTCTATAAGAAATCTTTCTTTGACCTTGTTTTTTATCATAAACTTCTATACCACTTTCTAATAGTTCTTTTACTTTTTTTGAAACAAATTTTGCTTCTAAAACAACATCTTCTATTCTTTCATTTGTATTATCTTCTTCATTATAAATTTCTTCATAATCTTCTGCATTTTCTTCGTTTAAATTTATAACATATATTTCAGATTTTTCTTTTCTTTCTGGATAGCTTGCTCCATAATTTAAGTATTCATTTTCTGTATAATCAATTTCGCCAATTTCTTGACTCATAATGTTTTTAAATATGTTATTTGTTATATCTAATATATTTTTTCTACTTCTAAAATTCTTAAATAATTGTATTTTTTCTCCAGTTTTTATATCTCGTTCTTCTAATTTATATTTATTATACTTTTCTATAAAAAGTTCTGGTCTTGCCTGTCTAAATCTATATATACTTTGTTTAACATCTCCAACCATAAAAATATTATTACCTCTAGAAATGCTACTTAATATATATTCTTGAACTAAGTTACTGTCTTGGTACTCATCTATATCTATTTCCTCAAATTTCTGCATATAATCTTTTGCAACTTTTGTTTTTTCTATTGTATTTTCTTTATTAACTAATATATCTAATGCCATATGCTCTATATCATTAAAGTCTATTATATTTTTTTCTCGTTTAGCTTGTTTAAATTTTTCTGTAAACTCTAGTACTAAATTTGATAAATTTTGCAAAGTTTGATACATTTTATTTATATCTTCATTTGCCTCTTTTGAACTATATATCATAACTTTTGATACAATTTTAGTAAATTGTTTCTTTACAGAATCTCTTATTTCTTTTGCTTCATTTTTTAAGTCAATTGTAACTTTTTTATCTACAGGCCACTTTTTCCAAGTAAAATCATTAATTAAATAAAATACTTCATCCCAACGCAAATTATTATTTATCAAAGATCTTAGGTTTTCTATATCTTGGTTCAACACTACCGTAAATTTATCTAATTCCCAAAATTTAGCTGTTTCTCTATGTATTTTTTCTAATTTTAATATACATTCCTCTATCTGTGAAAATAATTCTTTTAAAATAATTTTGCCCCAATCTGTTTTAGCAAAATCTACATCTGTTGAATAGTTAAATTTTTCAACTGCATTTTTTAGCCATTTTTCTGGAAAAGGAGTACTTTGAATAAATTTATATATATCTAAAACCATTTCTTTTAACTTATCGTCACTTCTATAGTTAGTATACATTTCTATTAGATTTAAAAATTCACTTTCTTCTTCTTCGTACTTTTCCTCGAATAAATCTTCTAAAATCTCTTGCTTAATAAGTTCTATCTCAGTTGTATCACCTACTCTAAAGTTCGCTGAAGTATCTATTTCGAAGAAATTATTTCTTATTACATCTAAACAAAAGGCATGTATTGTACTAATACTTGCCTTGTTTAATAAATTTATTTGTCGTTGAAGATGAGCATTTTCTGGCTCATCTTCAAGTCTTTTATAAATAGCATCTAAAATTCTCTCTCTCATTTCAGATGCTGCTGCGTTTGTAAATGTTACAACTAAAATTTTGTCTATATCTATTTTTTCATTAATTACTTTATTAATAATCCTTTCTACTAATACAGCTGTTTTACCACTTCCAGCAGCAGCTGCTACTAGAATATTTGAGTCTTTTTCGTTTATTGCTAAATTTTGTTCTCTCGTCCATTTTGTTTCTGACATTTATTATCTCCATTTTCTGCTTATTTTATGGCTTAATTAGTAGATTGTTGTGGATTTGCAGTTTGTTGCCCTGCTGTCCCCTGTCCATTATTTGTAGTTTGATTTGTTACTTGTCCGTTTTGTAATCCATTTTGTGCATTTTGAGCAGCAGTATTTTGCGTTGTAGATTGTCCTTCTTGCCCACTTTGGTTTTGCACAGTCTGTCCATTTACATTTTGTTCTGTTGTATTTTGCACATTATTTTCTTGTTTTTCTGTATTCTCATTTGTATCTGCCGGTTTATAGTTTTTATTTAAGTAGTCAAGTAAGTCCATTTCGTTATTTTGTACTACTAACCAATATGACATTTTTCCATTACTTGTTTTTGAATATATTCCATCTGCTCCACATGTTAATATTACATTTCCTCTTACATCTACAAGACCATATTTTCCATTTTGAGAAACCACTACTGCATTATATTGTGGTATTAATATAGTAGAATTATATTCAGATCCATTTGAAGAGCTTGATTTCATACATCCTAATGAGTCATATTCTAAAGGTATAATATTATTTCCGTTTTTATCCATTATACCCCATTTTTGTGCTCTCATTACAGGAATATATGCATCATATAATATGTATTGGTTTTTTAGAGCATCTTCAGGAAATCTAGATGATTCTATTCCAATATCGTCATATTCCAAGTATAAAATTGTTCTTCCACTATCATTAATTACACCTTGTTTGTTATTATTAGTTACCAAATATAGTTTTAAATCTTTATCTATTTGTTTAACATCATCATATTCTGGTGATATTTTAGTTGTTGAATCATATGAAATTATACCTACTTTGTTATTTGATGTTTTTACCATAAAATCTTTTGTACTTTCAACAAATGTAATTTCCTTATATTTCGTACCTATAATTTCTGTTCTTGTTGCATTAGTGTCTATATTTATTACTCCATATTCATTATTAATATTTTTTACAACTAATAAATTATATAATATAGCCTTTTGATTACTAAAGTTTGCATCTTCTCCACCTATTGCAGATTCTGCATATTGTGATGTATACCATTTTGCAAGATATGGTAATGTAAATATTGTTATTTGGTTTGTATTTTGATTATATGTAAATTGTACATTAAAACCTCTTTGAATTCCTTCTATAGAGCTATATAATTTACCATTAATCATTTTTACTTGTTTATCTATATCAAAATATTCGTAATCACTATCTCCACTTGTAAGTTTTTTATAAATTTTTGCTTCTCCCATTGTAAAATATGCATTTTCATTAGTATTTCTTACAAAGCACTTAGTTTCGTCTTCTGAAACTTCATCTCCATTATGTGCCTCATAACCGGCATATGTTGCAAAATCTTTTATTGCTGTATAAACTGTATTATCTTCAAAAACAAATAAATCACTAGGTATTGTTTGCATAGACTTACCATCTATTGATACTTTTAACATTTGGCTTTGTAAATAGAACATCCATACTACTAAGCCAATTATGAACATTAATAAAATTAAAATTAAAACAATTATAGTTACCATTATTTTTTTTGTATTATTTTTCTTTTTATTATAATTTACATCTGTATCATCTATTAAATTCATAACTTCCTCCTTTTATTCTTTCGTTCCATAATACTTTGCATAAAACTCATTTTTAAAGTTTTCTAAATTATCATGCTCTATTTCTATTCTAACCCTTTCCATAAGTTTAGTCAAGAAATATATGTTATGAATTGATAATAATCTTACTCCTAAAATTTCATTAGCTTTAATAAGATGCCTTATGTAAGCTCTTGTGTAATTTCTACAAGCATAGCAATCACATTTTGGGTCTACTGGTCCCCAATCTTTTTCATATGTTGCATTTCTTACAACAACTTTTCCATTCCATGTCATTGCTGTACCATTTCTTGCAATTCTAGTAGGTAGAACACAGTCACACATATCTATTCCTGCAATTGCTGCTTCTATTAAATAATCTGGGGTACCTACTCCCATTAAATATCTTGGTTTATTTTCTGGCATAAGTGGGGTTGTAAAATATAACATTTTCAAAAATTCTTCTTTTGGCTCTCCAACACTTATTCCACCTATTGCATATCCTGGAAAATCTAGTTCTATTAAATCTTTAGCAGATTTTTCTCTCAAATCCTCATAAAATCCACCTTGTATAATTCCAAATAAAGCTTGTCTATCTGTATTTTTATGTGCTTCTTTACATCTTCTTGCCCATCTTGTTGTTCTTTCCATAGAATTCTTAGTATACTCATGTGTTTCTGGATATTTCACACATTCATCAAATGACATTATTATATCTGCACCAAGTGCTTCTTCTATTTCCATAACCTTTTCTGGTGAAAAGAAATGCTTACTTCCATCTAAGTGAGACCTAAATTCTACACCATCTTCTGAAATAGTTCTTAAGTCACTTAAACTAAATACTTGAAAACCTCCACAATCTGTTAAAATTGGCTTATCCCAATTCATGAATTTATGTAGTCCTCCAGCTTCTTTAACAAGTTCATGTCCTGGTCTTAAATATAAGTGATATGTATTAGATAAAATAATTTGTGCTCCTATTTCTTTTAATTCTTCTGGTGTCATAGATTTTACAGTTGCTTGTGTTCCGACAGGCATAAACACTGGAGTTTGAATATCTCCATGCGGTGTATGTACAATTCCTCTTCTCGCTCCTGTAGTTTTATCTTTATGTAATAATTCATATGTTACTGCTGGTTTGTCCATTTTCTTCTCCTTTTTTATATTCTCTTTAAATTTAAGATTATTTTCATATTTTACATTAATCCTTTTAATACATCTTTTTATATTCTCCATTATGTCATAATTTTAGTGTTTTTTCAATAGATTTATTGTATTATATTTTTTATAAATTTAAAGTAGCTGTGCATTCGCAATATAACTAAAAAAATATTACATTTACTAATTATTATTAACAATATATTAAACAATAAATGTAGTATTTTTATTAAGACAAGGTCTTTAAATTTGTGCATACAAATTTAAAGTAGCTGTGCGTCCGCAGTCAAAATTAAAAATACTACATTTATTGTTTTAACTTATTGTTTATTTTACATCATACCAAGAATTTGCCTCAGATGTTTCCACTTTAAGAGGAACAGATAATTTTGCTGCATTTTCCATACAATCTTGTAAAATTTCTTTTACTTTTTGTTTTATATTTTCATTACATTCTATAATAAGTTCGTCATGAATTTGTAAAACAAGTTTTGCATCCAGTTTCTCTTCTTGTAATTTCTTAAATACATTTATCATTGCAATTTTCATTATATCTGCTGCTGTTCCTTGTATTGGAGTATTCATTGCTGCACGACTTCCAAACTGCCTTATCATATAATTATTTGACTTAAGTTCTGGAATATATCTTCTTCTATGGAATAATGTTTCTACATATCCTTCTTCTTTTGCTTGTTCTACAATATTATCCATAAATGATTTAACACCATTGTATTTTTCAAGATATTGTTTTATATATTCTTTCGCTTTTTTATTAGTTATTCCAAGTTGCTGAGCTAGTCCATAATCACTAATTCCATAAACAATACCAAAATTTACTGCTTTCGCTTCACCTCTTTGTTCTTTTGTTACCTTTTCTACTGGAATACCTAAAACTTTGGATGCCGCTTGTTTATGTATGTCTTCATTATTTTTAAATGCATCTGTCATATGTTCGTCTTTTGAAATATGTGCTAAAACTCTTAATTCTATTTGAGAGTAATCTGCATCTATAAATATATTTTTTTCTTTAGTATTAAATGCTTTTCTTATTTGTTTTCCTTGTTCAAATCTGGTAGGAATATTTTGTAAGTTTGGTTCTGTACTGCTTATTCTTCCTGTTGCTGTTATTGTCTGGTGAAAATATGAATGTATTCTCTGAGTTTTTGGATTTATATATGGAATTAAACCTTCAACATAAGTAGAATTTAACTTTACCAAACTTCTATATTCTAGTAATTTTTCAATTACTGGATGTTCTTGTAATAATTTTTCTAATATATCTGAATCTGTTGAATATCCTGTTTTTGTTTTTTTGTAAACAGGTAGTTTTAATTTTTCAAATAATATTTTTCCAAGTTGTTGTGTAGAGTTTATATTAAATTCTTCTCCAACAGATTTATAAATTTCTTGTTTAAGGCTTTCTATTTGCTCTTTTAATTTATTACCAAATGCTACAAGCTCGTCTTTATCTATCGGCATTCCATTAAATTGCATCTCTCCTAATACTTGTACAAGAGGCATCTCAATATTATTAAATAGGTCTAACAAATTTTCCTCTTCTAATTTTTTAGAAGTTACGTCATAAATTTTACTAATACAGTAACTATATAAGTCATTTTTTATTGCATCATAATTGTTTTCATCTTCTTCAATTCCTGTAAATAAGTCAATTTGTTTATTCTTTTCTTTTGTTATTCCTCTTTTTTCTAAATATTCATCTATATATAAATTAAAATATTCCACACTTAAATTTTCAATTGTATACTTATCTGTTGGATTTATATCATATGCTGCAATTTTCACATCATAAAATATTGCCTCAGTAGTAATTCCCAATTGTTTAAAAATAACATAGTCTTCTGCCAAATCATGTCCAAATTTTTGTATTTTGCTATTTTCTAATATCTCTCTAAACTTTTCTGTAAATTCTTTTTCATTACTGACTTCTATAGAATACACTTTATTTTCTTTTTGCATATAAATACTTATTTGTTTAATTTTTTTAGGAATTATTTTTTCTGTATCTTCACTTTTTTCTGTTAAAACTGAAAAAACTATTTTTCCTTCTCTTCTTATCTTTTCTAGAACTTTATCTAATTTTGAATTTTTCAAATTTAAAATTTCTGTCTCGAATAAATCTTTATTTAAATCTATAGATTCTTCACTAATTTCCTCTTTTAAATTAAATCTTTCCATAAATCTATTAAAGTTTAGTTCTTTAAACTTTTGTGTTACTTTTTCTTTATTCCATTCTTTTATTTTTAAGTCTTCTATTTTATTTTCTAAAGGAACATCTCTATTTATAGTTCCTAAAGTTTTTGATAAAAATGCCATGTCCCTATCATTAATTAACTTTTCTTTAGCTTTTGGTTTTAAGTTATCTTTTCCCTCATCTATTGCCTTGTACAGATTATCTATTGTTTTATATGTTTTAATTAATTCTAATGCAGTTTTTTCACCTATTCCAGAAACTCCAGGAATATTATCTGAAGTATCTCCCATAAGTCCTTTTACTTCTATAAGTTGTTTTGGTTTAATTCCATACTTATCTATTATTGCAGTTTCGTCAAAATAGTCTACCTCTGTTTTGCCAAGCTTTGTATGTGGAATTCTTATTGTTACTTTATTTGATGCAAGCTGAAAAGTATCTCTATCCCCTGAAACTATTACTACTTCTATATCTTTTTTCTCTGCCTTTTTAGATAAAGTTCCAAGTATGTCATCCGCTTCATATGTTTCTTTTTCTATAATTGTAATATTCATATCTGTTAAAATTTCTTTAACTATTGGCATCTGCTCTGCAAGTTCGTTTGGCATACCTTTTCTATTAGCCTTGTATCCTTCATACAGTTTATGCCTTGTCGTAGGTGCTTTTAAATCAAATGCAACTGCTATATAATCTGGTTTTATATCATCTAGCACTTTAAACAATATAGCTAAAAAACCATACACTGCATTTGTATATTTTCCATCTTTAGTTGTCAACATTTTTGACCCCATAATTCCATAAAATGCTCTGTTTAATATACTATTTCCATCAATTAAAACTAATTTACTCATTTTTTCTTATGATATATAAAATATATCATAACTCCTTTCTTAAAATCTAAATTTTACTAAAATATTCTACTCATTTTTTATAACATTTCCCCAATGACTATTAGTATATTAGGAAGATCTTAACATAGCTGAGTATCCAAATTCCCTGCATACTAATACACAAACTATTATAATAATTGCGTATATAAAAATTTTTAAATCTTTATTTTTTTCCTTTAGTTTCTTCCTTATTAACAATATTATTATAATAGATATTACTACCCCAATTATGTATAACATAAATAATGTTCCATAAATCCAAATAAATAAAATTTTATATACTATTCAATATTTCTTTTATCTTCATCAACATATTCTAAATATATTTTATCATTAAAAGCTCCTTTTTTATTCGATTTAACTTTCATAACTTCATATACTTCTTCCATTTTATAACCTTTTAATTTCATTATTGCATTTATAACTTCCATTAAATCACCAAGTTCTTCTATACTATTGTCTTCTATAAATTCATTAGCTTCCTCTAAAACTTTTTTATTTAATTCAATCAAATATTCGTTATCGTTAAGAATTCTATATTTACTTTTACTACCTGGTTTGCTATCTATATTTTCTGGAATTTTATCTCTTACTAATTTGTTATATGTGTATCTAATAGTTAATGGTATATTTTCTGTATCCATCATATTTCTCCTTTATCCTTTTCTATTTTTTTACTATATCTATCCTCCTCTCAAGTCCTTGTATCTAACCATTCAAATTCGCGTACCCTGTCGTTCTTCATTAAAACAATTATAATATCAATGGTTTTGAGGCTTTTATTCTCCATATTTTCTTGTTTTTCGTATTTTTCATAATCTTATGTAAATGTTCATACATAAGGTTTTTAAGTTTTTGCGGTTATTATATATAACATCCTATTTTATTTCAATTTTTTAATATCTTCGCCCATTATTTCCAAATAATCTTTTTCTGCCTGTGTTAAATGATTTTTCATATATTTATCATATTCTTCATGTGCTTTTTCTAACACTTCTTCAAAATATGTTCCACCGCCATTATTTTTGAATCTTTTCACATTAAGATTATATCCTTTTATTAGATATTCTTTTATTACTTTGTTTGCCCATATTCTAAATTGCGTACCACGAACTGATTTTACGCGATATCCTACCGATATAATTAAATCTAAATTATAAAATTTAGTTTTATAATTTTTTCCGTCTTTAGCAGTTAGTAAGGATTCCTTACTAACTGAGTTTTCTTGTAATTCTCCTTCTTCAAAAATGTTTTTTATATGCATTGTTATATTATTTCTTGTAGTATCAAATAATTCTGCCATTGAATTTTGTGTAAGCCATACATTTTCATCTTCTAATCTTACTTCAATATCGACTTGACCATCATCAGTTGTATAAATTATTATTTCATTATTATTTTCTATCAAATTATTACTCATTTTCTCATCTCCTTTTCTATATATCTATAACTTGTAAGTTTTATTTAAGCTTCACTCCTATTAAATATAATAAATCTATCGCTTGAAATTGGTCTATTATTGCACCTTTTATATCTTCTATTGAAATTGCAATCCCTTCTATTTTACTACTTGATAAATCAATACCCTTTAAACTTGTTTTAAAGAATTTTGACTGAGTTAAATCTACATTGTTAAAATACATATTTTTTATTTTGGTTTCTTGAAAATAACTATTTTTTAGAGCTGTATCTTTAAATAAAATATTTTCTATACTAGCCATTGAAAAATTTATATAACTGGCATTTGTTTCTACAAAACCTACATTATATAATCTGTTTTCTGCAAAATTACACCCAGACACTTTACAATTATTAAATTCACATCTAATAAAAGAAGTTTCTACAAATTCTGTATTAGAAAAATTACATTGTTCAAAACTTACATCTTTAAATGTTAATTTTTCTAATTTTGATTTTTGCATACAAATGTTAGTAAATTTACAATGTTCAAATTCAATATCATATAAATTTATATTATTATATTCTTCATTTTCAAAATTACAATAATTGATTTTTTCATCTTCATCAAGGTCAATTAAACACTTATTTTCTAATTTTTGAAAATGGAGATTTTGTGGTTTTAAAATGTTCAACTATTTTCTCCTTATAACATATAATCTATTTGCTTCTAATTTCAATTATTTTCTTTACATCTTCATACCTTTTATCCTTATCTTCTAAATCTATCATAAGCCATCTTTGATTATTTCCTTCTTCTGTATTATTATAAATCTGTTGAATCTCATAACAAAATAATGAAAGCATTTCTTCAAAATTTTCTTTTTCATTTTTACCAATAACAACTAGCATTGTAAAATAATTTTCTCTTGGATATATAGTACACAATGACTTACTTGCTTTTTTAAATTTTACATTCCATCCATATTCCCAGCTACATTTGCTAAATTCAAATTTAGGATTTATGTTATATTTGTTTTTCATATATTTGCAAAAATCTTCCCACAAGTCATTGTTTATATATTCTTTCATTTCATATTCAGTAGGAATATGACTAAAATCTTCTCTATTAAACATTGCTATTTCCCTTCTCAAAAGTAATCAGTTTATTACATTTCACTTAAATATTTTTCTACTTCATCTTTTGTTAAATACTTTATTTTAGTATTATTAAATTCTTTATACTTATTCATTGAAAATACTGCTCTATTATATTTGCATAATTTATCTTGGTTTTTTGATAAGTAATGTTTAAGTTCTATATCACTAGCAAATATCTTGTATGATTTTCTACCTTTTGAATTTTCTATCTCATAAATCCCACAACATTTTTTATTAATATAATCTGCTGTTCTTAAATATAATTTTGCAATATCTAAACTTTTAAAAGGAAAGTTCCATCTTTGCAAACCTCTTATTTTATCTCTATCAATGCAAATACATCTACCACAAGTTCCACAAACATACTGTAAATGATTTTCTAAACATTCTCTTGTTCCTAATAAAGGTGTAGTTCTATTTTTTTCACTATAACACTCTTTACATTCCATAATATAATTCCTCAATAAAATATTATTTATATCATAATTCTATACTTTCATCTAAAGTATTTTAGAAAATACCTTTATTATATCTTAATTGACCATAAATCATAAAAATTAAACCAATCACAATACCAATAACTGTAATATACCATATAGCTTCATTATTAAAAATCATTTGTAATATTGCAGTTATAGTCATACATATTCCAATTAAAGAAGTTCCTATTCCCATTATTTTGCCATATTCTTTTGAATTTTCTTTTGTAATTTTTAATCTATTATACCAATGAATTGTTGATATATTGCCTTTTAAATTGAAAATACCAAGAATAGTAATACATATACCAAAAATCAATAAAAAAATATACTCCATAATTTTATTCCTCCTAATATAATCTTTCAAATTATAAAATTGTAATTTGTCTCTCACTTACTTTACCAAATTTATAATTTTTGTTGCCACTTTTTCAATAAATTTCTCATCATGTTCTACAAAAATAATGGTAGGATTATAATTTAGAATAGCATCTTCTATTTGTTCTCTTGTCAATATATCAATATAGTTTAAAGGTTCATCCCATATATAAATATTAGCCTGTTCTGAAATACTTTTTGCAATTAGAACCTTCTTCTTTTGACCTTCACTCATATCTTGAATATTAGTATCAAAATCAAATTGTGATAATCCCATTTTTACTAACATTGCTTTAAAAATACTTTCATTTATTTTATTATCGTAAGCAAAAGTTCTCAAATTTCCTTTTAAATCTTCTGTACTCTGAGAAACATAAGATATTTTTAAATCATTTGCAACCATAAACTCTCCATTATACTGTAATTCTTCTCCTAAAATAAGTTTTAATATACTTGATTTACCAATGCCATTTTTTCCAATTAGTGCAACCCTATCGCCATTATTAACTTCAAAAGTAATAGGGTTAAATATCGTTTCTTTACTATATTTTATCTGCAAGTTATGTGCAAAAATTAATGGATTCTTATTACTTTTTAGAGGAATAATTTTTAATGTATCATTTACCTCTATATTTTTTAACAAATTAGTCTTTTCATTTATTGCTTTTTCTATTCTTTGTTCCATAACTTTTGATTTTTTCATCATTTTATCTGCTTTATGTCCTATATATCCTTTATCTATTGTAGTTTCTGAATTATATTTTTTATTTTTTGTTTTTTCAGCCTCATTTGACCATTTTGCACAATTTTTAGAAGCTATTTCAAGTCTATTTATATCTTTCTGCAATCTTTCATTTTGTATTTTTTCAAAATTATCTTGCCTATTTTTATTTTCTTTCCAAGATGAAAAATTACCTTGTTGTATTTCTATATTAGTATTATTTATAGAAATTATATGATTTACAACTTTATCTAAAAAATTTCTATCGTGAGATACTAATATAAATCCTTTTTTCTTTTCTAAATAATTTACTAAATTATTTCGTGTTTCAATATCCAAATGATTTGTAGGCTCATCTATAAGTAAAAAGTTATTACCTTTTAAAAATAAACTTATTAAAAGTATCTTTATTTGTTCGCCACCACTTAATAAGTTAAAACTTCTATATAATACTTCAGTATCTGTATTAAGTAAATTTAATTCTCTTATAATTTCCCAATCTTCAACATTCGGAGCAATCTCATTTACTATTTCTATTGCCATTCTTTCTTTGTTTTTTACTTCAAAAGGGAAGTAATCAAACTCAACATTTTTTGATATTGCACCTTGATATTCATATTTTCCTAATAATAACTTTAAAAATGTAGTTTTACCTTTACCGTTTCTTCCAATTAATCCTAATTTCCAATCAGTATCTATATTAAATGATACATTTTCAAATATATTTTTTAGGCTTCCATCATATCCAAAAGTTAAATTGTTTACACTTATTAAAGACATCTATTCCTCCTACAAATTATTATTTTGCGAACTACTAAATTGTAATTTATAATTTGCTTATTACTTTTTTCTGTCAACTTCTTTGTTTACACTATTGCTAATAATATAGAAATTGGAAATATAGCTACTGGATAAAATTCTTATTTTCAATTTTTCAATTTAAAAATTTTCTTTTGGCGCTTAGTTTCAAATTTCCAATAACCATGATTACGATTTCGATGTTTTTTTTGAATCTTGTTTTGATTGTTTTTCATGGCTTGTTCAGCATTTAATATAATAGCTTTTTTTTCGTTGGAAACAAATTTAAGAAAAACATCATATAGGTATAGCCATCCATCGTATGAGATCTCAGTAAGCGTTGACTCTAATTTGATTTTTAAAAACTTGCAAATGCGTTTTTGTTGCTCATAAGTAAACAATTTTTTTGTTTTATCTTTGAAAGTATTTCCAGACGCTAAAAATATATATGATAAAAAATTTCTATAGTCTGTCGCATCCTCAACATCTGCTGATGTTTTTCTTTGAAAGTGAGCAAAACATATTCGTGCATTTGGCACAGGATAAAAATCTGATGGTTTAAACTCATAAATCAATTCAGCGGAAAACCAAGGTTTGTATAAAAGAGACCTCAAACTTTCGTTATAAAAAGGCTGTCCAGAATACCTTATAAAAGCTTCATACTGCATTATGAAATATATATCTTCAGGAGGATTATCATCTTCAAATACTTTTTTCATAATATCAGCAGTTATGTTAAATGGAATATTTGCACATACTTTATATGGTTCTTTTACTGATATTTTATATTTTAAAAAATCCATCTCTATTATTTGAACTTTTTTAGATTCTTTATACCTTTCAGATAAAGTTTTCGCTAATTTTGCATCAAACTCTATTGCTATAACTTTCTTGCTTTTTTTTGCAAGTTCATTGGTAATAATTCCTTTTCCAGGACCTATCTCAATTACAATATCGTCGTTACAAATATTACTCTTTGATAACAAGGTCGCTACAAGTTGTTTACTATGTAAATAATTTTGCGAATGTTCTATTCCCATAAATACCTCCTTTACAAATTACTATTTGATGAAATCATTATAGCATAAATTTAATTTTTTTAACATCTTTCTGGAGAATTTTTATCAGGAAATTTATCTTGCTTTTCTTCTTTTTCATCTCCCAACATTTCATGTTCATTTTCATTTATTTTTAATTCTGCATTTATTTCTTCTAGTTTTCGTAACTTTTCTTGTAATTCTTGTTCTTTAGGAAATTCCTTTTGAGATTCTTGTTTTGCATTTTCTAATTGAAAATATGTATTATCTAATAATTCTCTTTCGTGAGGAATATCTTTTGCAATATTATCTAAACAATTATTTATTCTTGTTATATTTCCGTTTATATCTGTTCCTAAATCAATAGAATAGCTAAATTTATTTTTTAGTTTTAATCTAATATTTCTAGTTATTGAATCAAAACTCATCTCCATTGTAAATCCTCTATATTCTCCTATTTCTCGTGTTTCCATACTTTTTAAATCTTGAATACTCTCTAATAGTTTCTTTCCAGCCTCTTGTTTTTCAGTATAAGTTATTCCATTTATTTTCATAGGAGAAAATCCATCTGCATTAGGTTTAGTATATTCTTGTAATTTAATTGTATCTTCTTCCATTGCTCCAATTTTATTATTAAGTCTTGCTATTTCTTCTGGAAAGTATTTTATAATCTTATCTTGCAATGAATATTTTTGATTCATAAATTCTTGTTTTAATAATTTCAATTTTGCAACATCAGTATCTAACGATGTCTTTTCTAATATTTTAGGATTTCCTGTTGCTAATGCTTTTATTTCTCCATAAGTTAATGCTTTGTCATCAATATCTTCCATTGTTCTTGCAGGTGTTTTTGATGTCATTATTTGAGAAATGAATTTTTGCTTTTGCTCTACTAATTGATACATATAACTATCAAATGTCTTTTCAGTAACATAAGAATATACATATACTTTTTTGTTTTCATTCCCCTGTCTAATCATTCTTCCATTTCGTTGAGTCAAATCAGAAGGTTTCCATGCACAATCTAAATGATGAGTTGCTATTAACTTATCTTGAACATTAGTACCTGCACCCATTTTTTGAGTTGAACCAATTAACACTCTAACTTGTCCTTTTCTTACTTTGCTAAATAATTCTTTCTTTTTTACTTCATTGTCTGCCTCATGAATAAAAGCTATTTCATCAGGTGGAATACCTTTTTGAATTAGCTTTTTCTTTAACTCATTATATACATCTGTAAATTCTTCTTTTTCATATCCTTTCAAGTCTTTTGGAGTTGATAAATCACAGAATACAAGTTGTGTTGATTTTTTATCACTATTTTCATCCCATATTCTATAAATATTTTCAGAGCAAGAATTTACTTTGCTACTTTCCGAATCTGGTAATAAAGGATTCATAAGTCTTTGGTCTAGTGCAAGTTTTCTCCCCTCATTTGTAATTTTAAGCATATTATCTTCTGTTGCATCAACTGTTCCTGACCTTATTTTCTCTGCTCTTTCTCCTAAAGCCTTTACCATTTCTTGTTGTATTTCACTAGGTTTTACTACTACATTTATATTTTCAAATTCTGGTGTTGGCAAATTTAATGTTTCAGCAGTTTGAATATCTGCTACTTCTTTAAACATAGACATTAGCTCTGGTAAATTGTGAAATTTTGCAAATCTTGTTTTTGCTCTGTATCCTGTACCCTCTGGTGCAAGTTCTATTGCTGTTACTGTTTCTCCAAATGTACTTGCCCAATTATCAAAATGCTCTAAACTATTTTCTTTTAGTCCTGCATATTGTAAATATCTCTGCATTGTATAAAGTTCTGCCATTGAATTACTTACTGGTGTTCCAGTAGCAAATACAGAACCTTTGCCTCCTGTAATTTCATCTAAATATCTACATTTCATAAAAAGGTCGGAAGATTTTTGTGCTTCAGTTTGTGCTATTCCACCTACATTACGCATTTTCGTATATAAAAACAAATTCTTATAATTATGAGCTTCATCAACAAATAATTTATCTACACCTAATTCTTCAAATGTTACAACATCATCTTTTCTTTCTTCCTTATGTAATTTCTCTAATCTAGTTTCTAATGATTTTCTTGTTTTCTCCATTTGTTTAATAGTATAGTTTTCTCCTCTGTTTGATTTTTCAGAGGCAATTCCTTTTGTAATATCACTTATTTGTTCTTCTAATAATGCAATTTGTCTTTCTATTGACATTGGTATTCTTTCAAATTGTGAATGTCCAATAATTACTGCATCAAATTCTCCTGTTGCTATCCTACTACAAAATTTCTTTCTATTTTTGGTTTCAAAGTCTTTTTTAGTAGCAACTAAAATATTGGCACTTGGATAAAGTTGCAAAAACTCACTTGCAAACTGCTCTATAATATGATTTGGAACTACAAATAAAGACTTATTACATAAGCCTAAACGCTTACTTTCCATTGCAGCTGCGACCATCTCAAAAGTCTTTCCTGCACCTACTTCATGTGCTAATAATGTGTTATTACCATATAAAACATGTGCTACTGCATTAAGTTGATGTGTTCTTAATTTTATCTCTGGATTCATTCCTACAAAACCTATATGAGAGCCATCATATTCTCTTGGTCTAATACAATTAAATTTATCATTATAAAGTCTTACTAAATGATTTCTTCTTTCTGGATCTTCCCATACCCAATTTAAGAATGCTTCTTTTATTGCATCTTGTTTACTACAAGCTATTGCAGTTTCTTTTCTGTTTAATACTCTTTGTTTTCTGCCCTCATCATCTATAAATGTATCAAATATTTTTACATCTTTTAGATTAAGTGTCTGTTCTATTATTTTATATGCATTTATTCTTGATGTACCATAAGTTGTATATGCTTTTACATTGTTTCTATCATTACTTTTTCCATCAATATACCATTCAGCAGTTATATTAGAATATTTAACATGAATATCCCATCTGTTATAACTTGGTGTATCTAATAATTCAAAAATAAACTTTCTAATAATCTCTGGTGGTATCCATGTTGAGCCTAACTTAATTCCAATTTCACTTGCAGTAAGGTCTTTTGGAATAACCTCTTTTAATTTTTCAACATTTATATTAAAACTAGAATCTTCTTTTGCAAATTGTTCTGCAACTTTTAGTTTTTCTCTAACATTACCAGATAAATATTCATCAGCAGTTACCCAATTATCAGAATTTTCATAATCAGGTACTCTAAAAATAACACCCTCTAAACTACTTATTATTTCTTCTTTATCTATATTGCATAATTGTCCCATATAGTCTAAATCGACTTTTGCTTTATCTTGTATAGATAAAATTAGTGCTTCATCTGGAGTATCTACTTGTAATACTTTCTTTTTAGCCTTTATAGTTCTCTTACTAAATATATCAGCTTTTCCTACAAATTTACCCTCTCCATCTATTTTTTCAAGTGAGCATAATAAGAAATAACTACTATCATTAGAAAATGCTGTTTCATTTGCTCTTGAATTTATTAAGCCATATTCTTTTGTAAATCTATCATATAATTCATTTAATTTTGCTTGTGCAATATGAATTTCCTCATCTGAATAATCTTCCATTTGAAAATCAATTAATTCTCTTACCTGTTCTCTTAACAAAATTAAACCTTTTATTCTATTTTGTGCCGTTAAAGGTAACTCATCTTGTAATATCATTTTTGAATTTTCTCTAAAATACAATTTATCATTTACTATTGCATAAGAATAATTCTTAACAGTTGGAATTGCAGGTATTGATGTGTCTTCTTGTTCAATTTCATTTTCAATACTATTATTCTGTAATTCTCCATGTATATTAGTTATCGCATAATTTAATTGTTCTTCTAAATTTGTGTCTTCTTCTGCTTTACAAGTTGAATCATAGCCATAAGCAGTAGATACCATTTCCATTTTTCCTAATATCATATCTGGATTATCTACAAAATATTTATTCATTGTAATATTGTTTTCATCTCTATCAAGATATACCCAATCTGGCATTATATCGGTAAAATTTTCTCTTTTTTGTAAGAAGATAATATCTGATGTTACTTTTGTTCCTGCATTCTTTGTAAAAGTATTATCTGGTAATCTAATAGCACCTAAAAGGTCTGCTCTTTGTGCTAAATACTTTCTAACCTCTGGACTTGCTTTATCCATTGTTCCTTTTGAAGTAATAAATGCAATTACTCCTCCTGGTCTAACTTTATCTAAAGTTTTAGCAAAGAAATAATCGTGTATTAGAAAATTATTTTTATCATATCTTTTATCATTAACTTTGAAATCTCCAAATGGTACATTTCCTATCGCTATATCAAAAAAAGAGTCTGGTAAATCTGCTTTTTCATATCCCTGAACTTTAATATTTGCTTTTGGATATAATTGTTTTGCTATCTTACCACTTATAGAATCAAGTTCTATTCCATATAGTTTTGAACTTTGCATTTCTTGTGGCAACATTCCTAAAAAATTACCTGTGCCACAACTTGGTTCAAGAATATTTGCTTGTTCTACACCCATGTTTTTTAGAGTGTCATATATTGCATTTATAACTACTGGTGGTGTATAAAAAGCAGTTAAAGTTGAAGCTCTTGCTGACTTGTATTCTTCATCTGTAAGAATTTCTTTTAATTCATTATATTCTTCACTCCAATTATCTTTACTTTCATCAAACACATCTGGTAGTCCACCCCAACCGACATATTTCGACAAAATATTCTGTTCTTCAGAATTTGCTAATCTATTTTCATCTTCTAACTTATGTAAAAGTTTTATTGCCTCAATATTTCTTCTTACTTTTTCTTTTGGTGTACCTTCTCCTAATAATTTATCATCAATGTGATAATTAACCTTTTCTTGTTTAGGTTTTAGTTCTACTATTTCCTGTTTATTAGTAGTAATTTCTTTTTCAAAGTTTCTTTCATTACTATGATAAAGTGAAACTGCTCGTAAATAACTTTCATTTCTCATAATTGGATAATGTGCAGTTTCTAACATTGTTTGGTCTAACAAAACAATTTCATCTAATTCTTTGTTAATAGCCTCAACTCTATATTTTCTATCACTTTCTAAATAAATAATTTGTCCAATTTTAAATTGTGTGATTGAATTTTTCTCTATCGTTTTATCTTTTATTTCAACATCTAGAAATTGCTCTTTAAACAATTCTTCCAATTTACTTATTATTTCATCTTCACTTTGATTTTTTTCAAACCATAATGCTTCTTCGATTATACTTTCCCATGAGTTATCATCTTGTTTAGTTCCATATTCTATTGTTGCATTACCATTAGTATAATGTAATTCTACTGCATTTTTATTATTTATAACTCTTGCAACGGTATACGATTTACTTTCGTCCATATTCTTAATATCGTCTGTTATAAAATATGCGTCATAATCATCAGGCTCAAGAGAATCTGAATGTTCAATAAATTTACTTTCTAAATTATCAATAAATTCTTGGCTAACTTCTTCTAGGTTTGTATTTGCTAATTCTGTAATATCAGTAAACTCAGCTAAATCTTTCCTTATATCATCTAACGTCTTTTTATCTGCATTTTCTGAATATTCTAAAAGTCCACCATCAATTTCTGTTCCCCTGTTGTCATATATTGCATAATAATATCCTTCATCGTTTGTATGAAAATGAAAGTAATTTCCATTACTCAACTTATAATTTTTTTCAATATTTATACTAGATATATCTATAAAATCATTTGTATTTTCTTTTAACCCTCTATCTAGCATCCATTTTTCTTTTTCATAGTCATTTTCTAGCCATTCTTGATATTTTATTTTTTCTTCATCATTAAAATATCTATCTAATCTAATAATTTCTTTAAGCCTTTGTTCAACATTACTCCAATTTATTAGTAGCTCTACTCTATCATCTTTATAGCCTTTATATAACTTTATTCCTTTGCTATCATGCTCTTGTCCAAAATCAGCACCAGAATATGCAGAACTTGAACCTCCTATTCCATATTCATGTTTTAGAAATATTATATTTTCTTTTGCTGATAAACTTCTTTTAAATTGTTCATAAATTCTATATTTGCTATGTGAAAAATTACTGCCCTCAATAAGTGTTTTATCTATCATTTCTTGAGTAAAAGAAAAAGCAGGAGTATTTTCTACTTCTGCTTGTGCTTGAATACTATTTATTTGTGTATCTACACTTGGTAATTCCTTAATTGGTGGTACATAGGTATCTTCAAAAAGATTTAATTGTAAATTAGCTCTGACATTATCGTTTCTTCGGCTTGGTTCTTTATTGAGTTCATTGCTTGTACCCAACTCATTTGATTCTCTCTTTTCATTTCCTCTGTTATTTGATTCTTCTCTGCTAGACTTGTTATTATCTGTTTCATTCTCTTTTGGGCTGTTTGCTCTATTTCTCCTAAATGTTCTTCCATCTTGCCATCTAACATTAATTCCTCGTATAACCCTCTTTTGTGTTCTTTTAGGAATTTCTCCCTCATTCTTGAGAATCTCCCCTGTGCCATTTTCTTCGTTTTTGGTAATGCTACTTGTGGTATTTGGTAATCTCCCATTTGATTGTATGTTAATTCTATCATAATCATTTCTCCCTTCATTATTTTTTTCTTCATTATTATGATAATTTATTTTTTCATTATTAACAAATGTACGATTTGTTAATTTATAATTTTTTTCATAATTTATAACACTAGAATAGATTTCTCTTAATTCTTGTTCTGCAATATCACTTATTGCTGCACCTAATCTTGAAACAACTCTTTTATTATTAAAACTACTAATCATTTCAAAATCCGATACATTAAAATGTTCTGTTGGATCAATGCCACATCTTTTCATTGCCATATATGATATTGATTTTGCAAGTAATACAATAAAGTTTCCCTCTAAATCTATATCTTGCATTTCCTCTAATAAGCTACCAACTAAAACTTCTTTTAAATCAACTAAATAATCTTGATAATTATCTTCAACTAAATTTATAGATGCTGAATAGATTGCTTCTGCTAAATTAGATTTAACTTCTAAATTTCCAAAACTATTTTCTAGTGTTTCTATAATTCCATTTTCATAAGAAGGTTTTATTTCCCATAACTTAAAATCTTTATTTATACCACTATGTGTATCTGAAATATCAAAAACATGTCTTAATACATTTCTGCCATTTTCCATTGATAATAAGGCAATACCTTTTGCACCCTTATTAACCCATCTTCGTAATTTTTTATTCCAAGTTTCTATATCTGCACAAGCAGTAGCATTTGGTTTTTGAGCATATATTAACACTTGCTCATTAAAAGAATATTTGTAATTGTTACTCGCCGTATTTAAAAACTTAATCCAACTTTCTCCATTTTGAGTAATTTCTTTCAATGTTTCACTTGCCATTTCATTTATTAGTTGATATTTATTCGCCATCGGTTTCCTCCTTTCTCGTTTCTTGATAATTGAAATACCCTATTGTATTATGGTCTTTAATAAACTCTCGTAAAGCAATAATATTCAAAACATCAGGGTCTTTCGTTATTTCTTTTAAATCTTCTATTTTTAAATTTGAAATATCTTTTTCTGTTGATTTTCCAATACTTATTAACTTGTTATATGTTTCCATTCTTAAGTTTCTTTTTCTAGGCATTTCACACCTCCTATTTTTAACAAATTAAAGAGAGCTAATAATTCTAGCTCTCCATCATTTATTATTTATCTTTATTTTGTTTACGCTTAATTATATAAGCTATTCCTAGTAAAGATAGAATTATTGCACTAGCAAATAATTTTATTTTGCTTTCAACTCCAGTTTTAGGAACTTCTATTTTTTTATTTTCAAAAGTAAATTCTATTGTATTTTCATTTTCTTCTACTTGTGTATCATCTACGAATATTCCTTTGTCATTGATTTCTACTTTAACAATTTTGTTTGATAATTCATAATCTTTTGGTGCTTTTATTTCTTTAATGTAATATGTTCCATATCGTAATTCTTCAAATAAAGCTGTTCCATCTTCTGAATTAGATTTAACCTCTTTAATAAGTTTTGTACATTCTGGATCTTCGTATATTGCAAATATGAATTTATCTTTAATAACTTCTTTTGTTTCAGTATCAATCTTAATTACCTTTACATTTTTTAGTATTGGCATATCTTTCATTTCTATTTTTTGAGTTTCTTTATCAGTTGTTACTGTGAATTTTATTTCTTCAGTAATTTCATACCCATAAGGAGCAGTTGTTTCTTTTAAGATATATGTTTTACCTTCCTCTAAACCTTTTACTTTATGAGGTTCTTTAGTTGATGTCCATTTATCTATTGTATTACCATCTTCGTCTGTTACTTCTAATTCTGCACCCTCTAGTTCATTTCCATTTGTTATATCTGTTTTAGTTATTTCTACTAATTTATCAATCATAACTACTTTTTGTGTTTCTTTATCTGTTGTTACAATAAATTCAACATCAGTTGCTTTTACATAAGAATCTGCAACTATTTCTTCGTGTAATGTATAAGTTTCTCCTTCAACTAAATTTTTGATTTTATGTGGTTCTTTACCAGATACCCATTCATCAACTACTTTATTGTCTTTATCTAATACTTGAATTGTTGCACCCTCGATTTCATCTCCTGCTATATCAACTTTGCTAATTTCAACAATTTTATCAATCATATTTACTTTTTGAATTTCATTTGTATCTTTTATAGTAAATTTAATACTTGTAGCAACTACATAACCATCTGGAGCAATTTCTTCTTTTAGTGTGTATTCTTTTCCTATTGTTAAGCCTTCAATTTTATGTGTTTTTTCTGTTGATGTCCATGTATCTATAATATTATTTTCATTATCTAATACTGTAAGTTTTGCTCCTATTAGTTCTTTATCTCCAGTAATATCAGTTTTAGAAAATTCAACTAATGTTGTATCATTTGAAATATCTAATTTTGTTTCATATATCTTTGTAGTTAAATCTTTTTGCTCAAACTTAACTTCATCTTTTGTTGTATTTAAAACAAGTCCATCTAATGTTTTAGTTTCAACTATTTCATAAGTTCCCATTGGAAGATTTGTTATTGATAATTTTCCATCTTTAGTCAGATTATATTTTTTAATCTCTTGTCCTTTTTTGTAAATTACACTACCATCTGCCATATCTATAATATTTTCTTTTGCTGAAAGTTTAAATTCTATACCAGATAAGTCTGATGTATCAATTAAAGATGTATCTGCATCTTCTCTTAATGCAATAGTTTTATCCAATTTAATAGTTCCTGTTGGTTGCTCATTTTTAACAACGACTTCTTTTATAAAATCTCCATCTTTGTCTGTGTCATAATCTTTTACATTTTTAATTTCAAATGTAACTGATTTATCTAATTGTAAAAAGCCTGTTGGAACTTTTATTTCTGTTATTTCGTAACTTCCTACTGGTAATTTTAAAGGTGTTGTAATTGTTGCTTTATCATCATTTTTACTATTAAATGAGCTATCTGGAACAACTATATTATCTGCATTTGTTGTAAATGATGTGTATGTTGTATTTCCAATTTTTTGAGAAATAGATTCTCCTTTTTTGAATAATATCTTTTTAGTAGCTCTATCATATATATCTTTTGTTGCTTTTATCTCAAATGTTGTAGAATTTAATGTAACAAGTTTTCCTGTTTTTAAGTCTTTTTTGATTAACTTAATATATGTTTCTAATTGTTCATTATTTACTACTAAATGTTTTGTTTTTTTTGCTATTTCTTTGACTTCTGACTCATCATCTGTAATAGAAAATGTAAAATCAACTGCTGTTTCATAATCTATTGGTGTTTTAGTTTCTTTAACTATATATTTTCCATAAGGTAAGTTCTTTTGAGTATATGCGTTTCCATCTTTATCTGTTTTTATTGTTTCATAACTAGGAGCTATTACTTGTGCTTCTGCTACTCTTTTGCTATCAACTTTTACTTGGTTTCCGTTTTCATCAATTCCATTCCAAACTTCTGCATAAGTGTAGCCTTGTGCATAAGCTCTTTCTACTGCTGAATTTAATTTTATAGTAAATTCTGCACCCTCTAATCCTGGTGTTTCTCCAGAATTTTCTTTTATACCAGATTTGAATATATGAACTCCCATTTTCTTAACATTCTCTAAACTTGTTTTAGTATCTGTTATTACTTTTGTATATTGGTCTTTGTATTTTAGTTCTAGATTATAAGTATTTTTATCTAACATGTATCCTATTGGAGCAGTTTCCTCTTTAACAACATACTTTCCTAAAGGAAGATTTGTTATATCTTCTGTTTCTCCTTTTTCATTCATAGTTCTTGTTGCAACTAAATCTCCATTTGAATAGAATTTTTTAGTTTTTGCTTTGTTATATATATCTTCACTTGCATAGACTTTATAAACTGCACCATTAAATGTTGCATCTCCCTGTGGTACTGAACCTGCTTCTGAATCTTTCTTTATTATTGTTATTGTACCTGTTGGTTCTTCATCTATAACATTATTTATTTCTAAATATATAACTTTTGTTGTTTGATCCTTATATTTTAATTCTGCATCAAATTCTTTATTATTTAATAAATATCCCTCTGGAGCATTTGTTTCTTTTACATAGTATTTTCCTAAATGTAAATCAGAGAGTTTTACCATTCCATCATCATTTGTAATTGCTTTTGTAACTAAATCTCCTTTTTTATACCAAGTTTTAGTACCTGCAACATTTTTTATATCTTCTCTTGCATATAAAGAAATTTCTGCACCTTTTAGTCTGTTATTATAACTATCAGTTTTATATACAGTTATTTCTCCTGTTGGAGTAGTATCAATTTTTTCAAAACTTTCTAACACTATTTTTTCAGTTTGACCTTTATAAGATAATGTAATCTTGTGTTTTGTAGAATCTAACAAATATCCTGTTGTTGCTTGTGTTTCTTCTACTACATATTTTCCAAGTGGAAGATTAGTAATTTCTGCTAATCCATTACTGTCTGTTTTTATATTAGCAACTACCTGTCCATTTGTATAATAAGTTTTAGTTTTTGCAGCATTCTTTATATCTTCATTTGCAATAACTTTAAATACTGTATCTTTGATTAAATCTCCCTGCTCACTTTTCTTAATTACTTGTATAGTTCCTGTTGGTTCTTCATTAACAATAGCTTTACTTGCTGTTTGATTTACTTGCACTTCTACATTATAGGCTTGTGTATTTAATAAATATCCATTAGGAGCTGATTTTTCAGTAATTGTATATGTTCCTTTTCTTAATTTTTCTATTGTTATTTTTCCATTAGTAACTGTTACATCTTGATTAAAACCATTTGGTCCTGTTACATGGAATATAGCACCATCTATTAAATCTCCATTTGTATTTAATTTTTTTATTTCTAACTTTCCAAATGTTTCAATATTTAATCCAACAGCTAGTGTTATTGGGTCATTATATGCCATTGAATATAATTGATTTTGAACTCCACTTGCAAATTCAAAAAATACCATTGAATCATGGTCTTGTGTTCCATCTTTAATCATACCCCAAGACTTAAATTCTGCGTCAGTAATAACATAGTTTTCTAAATTAGTATTTTCATCTACTGATATTGTCATTGAATTGCTACCACTAGAATGTTGTACCCTTATTCCATTTGTTGTTCTATCTAAACTTGGATAAGCTGATAAAACACCATTAGAATCATTTAAAGTTTTACTTTCTCCTGCTTGAATAGTTATTGTTGTTCCATCAAAACTTGGTCTTCTATCCATTTGTGCTATTTGGTTTTCAATATTGTTTTTAAAACTTACATATTCTGCTTGAATACCACTATCAATAAAAGTTGCATTACTTTGTCCTAATGTTTCCCATATTAATTGTTGTGTTAAAACATATTGTTTCTTTAATGCAGATGATGTTCCTCCATCTATAACATAATTTCCATGTTGTTTATACCATCCTAAATAAGCTACTTTACAAGCTTTTCTTAATTTTGAATCAACTGGTGTATAATATTTTCCATTGTAAACTGTTCCTGTATCAAAATCTACACCATGTTCTGCACAGAAAACTGTTCTTTGTTCATTAGTTGAGTAATTTATTAATCTTCTTAATAAAACTCCATATTGAGTATTTGCATTATCAGTTGTTTTAATGAATGAAGCAAATTGTCCTCCTACCCATTTACCTGTTCCTGATGCTGCAAATATTGGTTGTGTTGTACTTAATAATGTTATCATCAGTAAGAAAAAAGCTATAATTCTTTTACTTTTTAACTTTTTCAACATTTAAAATTCCTCCTTTTCCATAAAAAAAGAACAAGTTTTAATTAACCTGCTCTTATAAAAATATTTAATTATCTCTTATAGTAATTTAAAGTCCATTTACCACAATACTGACAACTCCATATTTCATATCCACAAGGACATTGTTTGTTATATTCTTCAAAAGTTATCTGTCCATTATGTATTTTATTGCTATAATCCAATATTAGATTATCATAATATGAAACTGCCTCATTATAACTATTAAACCATTTATTTGAATTACCAACTCCTACACCATGTTTACTATCAGAACACTTTGGTGTTTCTGGTTGTTTTATTTCAACTTTTGTTTCTTCTTTTGGTTGTTCTGGTATTTTTGTTTCAACTACTGGTGTTGTTATTTCTTTTTCTACTGTCTTTTTTGGTGTAGTAACAGATGTTGGTTTAGGTTGTTCTACTGCTTTTGAACTTTCTACTTTTTTCTCTTGCGTAACTACTGGATCTTTCTTTGGTTCTTCTTGAATATTGGTATTTTTAACATTTACAATATCCGCTTCTTGTTGTATTTCTTCAACTTTCTCTTGTTCTTCTGCATTGTTTTCAACAGCAATTACCTCTGTATCTTCTTTTTCTTCGTCATCAGTATTATTTATTTCAGTTACAATCTCTTTCTCATTTTCTATTTTACTAAAACTTAATGTCTTTGATTTTATAATCATCATATTCACAAATAATGCCACTATTAAGGCTATAATTATTAAAACTAATATCTTTTTACTTTTCATTACTACCATCTCCTTATAGCTTAATTATATGCTTTTTTTAGATAAAAACAAATATGTAATTTATTATTTATATTATTTTTATAAATTAAATATAATAATTATCTTTTAGTTTGTAATATAGTATGTATTTAAAAGGGATTGTAAGGGAAAACTTTGTAAAGTGTTCACACAAACAAGTATAACTAAATATATCTAATTTTGTTCACACACTATCTGGAATTTCTTTCTTGTTTTATTCGTTCTCGCCTAATATAATCTTGCACACATTGAATAATAAAATCTTCAACATTTCCAGATTCTTTAACTCTACTTGGAATATATTTTTCTATCTTTTCATTGTGTATCTTTATATATTCTTTTTGATTTGGCTTTTCCTGTTGCAATATTTCTTCTATTTTTTCTTCTGTTAGGTTTCCTTCTTGTTCTAATTTCTTTAATCTTATTGCTTGACTTAAAGAAGGTGTTACCTCATCAAATTCAAATATATTTACTACAACATATTGATTTTCTTCACTTAAATATGATAATTCTACTGCTGGTCTAAAAGCTATTCTTTTGTTATCAACTTGTTCTAATAACTCTGGTATTAAATAAGTAAGTCGAATATATCTCTGTATAGTTCTTGCACTTTCTCCAACTTCTTCTCCCATTCTTTCTGCACTTTCTAACTTTCCGTCCAATGGTCGGGAAGTTTCATTTTCTTCTAAATCAACTCTTTTCCCCTGATGTTTCATAGCTTCAAGTTTCATTTTATATGCAAATGCTTTTTCACTAGGCAATATTTCTTCTCTTTGAATATTACTATCTACCATAAGAATTGTTGCCTCATCATCAGTTAATTCTTTAACAATACATTTTATTTTATCTATTCCTGCAAGTTCACACGCTCTTTTTCTTCTATGTCCAGAAATCATTTGATAATTTCCTTCTCCTCGTTTTCTTACTATAACAGGTAATAAAACTCCATGTTCTTTTACACTTTTAACCATTTCTTCCATTTTATCATCATCTATAACTCTAAAAGGGTGGTCTGGAAATTCTCCTATTTTATATAGTTCTATTTCCTTTACCTCATCAACAACTGGATTATCTCTTTGTTCTTGACTTGTGAATAAATCATCTAACTTTGGAAGTACCATCTTTTTGTCTTGTTCTTTCATTCTCTAATACCTCCTTTGCTAAATTATTGTATGCGTTTGCAACAGGACTATTTTTATCAAACTCAAATATACTCTTTCCTGTTGATGTTGATTTTGCTGTATTTATTGCTTTTGGTATTTCAGCACCATATATTTTCACATATTGTCCATAATTGTCGATTAAAGTATCTCTTACATCTTTTGATAAATTTGTTCTTTTATCTACTAATGTAAGTAATACTCCACCTATTTTCAAATTAGGATTTATTTGTTTCTGCACTCTCGTAACTGTCTTTAATAAATGTCCCATTCCTTTTGCAGCCAGATATTCTCCCTGTACTGGAATTATTATCTTATCACTACAAGCCAGAGCATTTATTGTTATCATTCCAAGAGATGGCATACAATCTATCAATACATAATCATAGTTATCTTTAATACCTCTTATAGAATTTTTAAGCGTGAACTCTCTGCTCATTGCATTAACTAATGAAAACTCTATTGCTGATAAATCTAAATTTGCAGGAATTAAATCTACTCCTTCTTTATGATGAAGAATAGCATTTTCTGCATTTATTTCATTATCACATATAGTATCAGACATTAATGTTCCAATAGTATTCTGCAATTCATCTTGATTATAGTAACCCATACAAGTAGTTAAATCTCCGTTGTGGATCTGCATCAATTAGTAATACTCTTTTTCCTTGTTTACTAAGTGCAACTCCTAAACTAAATGTAGTTGTTGTTTTTCCAACTCCACCTTTTTGATTTGCTATTGCAATTATCTGACACTTTCCCATTCTTGCTCCTTTCCTCAAAAAAAGAGCTAACTCCTAAAAGCTAACTCTTGTCTTGAATATTTATTCCTCTGTTATTTCTTTATCATCTTGTAAATGAGTAGAAACATATATAAACTCCTCATCATCTGCTAATTTACCAAATAAATTGTTAAGTCCTGCAATAAAAGGTTTTATATCTTCTTGAACATTATAACTATATGAATAATTCAAATAGTATTCATTTAAATTATCATATAAAGGTACAATATTTACTAATCCTGGTCTTATCTTTTTTCTTAATATTACCCAATTAGGTATATCGTCTTTTATAATATTAACAATTTTATCTTCAGAAATTAACATTCTCATAATTCCATTCATTATATCTGAAAAGTCTTTTTCTTCATCACAAAATATTTTATTCATCATAGCACTCATTGACCTTACAAAATCTGATAAGTAATCATCTTTTATACAAGCAAAGCAATCAGTTTCTATTTCATCTAAATACCCTATTGCTGTTAAACACTCATAATAATTTGATGCCATAATATAATAAAATTGTTCAAATTCTTTCTTTAAGTTTCTTGAGTTCATCTTCTTTATATAAATACCTGTCTCCTTTCTTATAATCTCTTTAATCTTTTCTGTTTCTTTTTTAATTTTTTCATTATTTTTTGGTTTGTTGTTTTCATTTTTTTTCATTTTCTTTTTACTCCTTCCTTTTTGAAGGCAAAATAAAAAATCTAATATTTCTATTAGATTTCTTATATATGTTAGATATTATTTCAATAACTATAATATTTTATTTTTTCTTTAAATCTTTTGAATAATATATTAAATCAGTACAAGTTAGTTCTCCATCTTTTATTTCTTCTTTATAATTATCTATAAAGAAATTTTTAATTGTTTTCTCATATTTATCAAATCCCTGCTTAACATAGAAAGGAATATTATTCTCTGTTGTTCCTACCAACATTCTGTCATATTTCTGTTTATAATTACCACATAATGATTTTAAAAGTGTTTTTGCATAACCTTTATTTCTGTAATTTTCTTTTGTAACTATGTTTTTTAATTCTAATGTTTTTCTATCAATGTGCAAAATAACTGCAATAGAAATTAGCTCATCTTCTTTTTTTAATGCATATACATCAGAATCGTTCAAATACTTATGTATCATGTCTTTTGAAGGATCTGCCTCTAAAAGTAAGTCTATATAATCTTCTTTATTTTCTATTTTTTTAACCTGCATTCTAGGTTCTTTGGGTATCTCGTAACCATTGGTATTACTGGTTTGTATAGGATTGCGGTTATAATATCTCATCTCCTCACTAAATATACATCCACAATATTTTTGCATATATAATCCTAATTCTCTTGCTTTTGCTTGTCCTTCTCTAAAACCTTCTCTAAAATCTCTATACACAAACTCTATATTATACTTTTGGGCAAGTTCTTCTGCAATTTGCTTTATTGCATCATGATTTTGATATATACTTACTAACAAAGTAGTAGAAAATGCATCATACCCTTTTTCTTTTGCATATTTCACTGTTTCTTCTAATCTTACTCTATAACAATAATTTATACATCTGTTTTTTAAATCACAAACTACATTTTTACAAAATTCGTCTAAACCATAGTTTTCATGAAATATGGCTTCTACATTTATACTTTTAGTATATTCCTTTAAACAATCTCTTCTTGCTTTATATTCCATATATGGATGTATATTTGGATTATACCAATATACAGTTGGTTCTATCCCTTCACTTCTCAGTTTCTCTATACAATATACACTACATGGTGCACAGCAAGTATGTAATAATAATTTCATTTTATTCTCCATATTTAACTCCTAAATGTTCATAAGCTGCTGGAAGTGCAATTCTTCCCTTTGGTGTGCGTGATATAAAACCCACTTGTACAAGATATGGTTCATATACATCTTCTATTGTCTCTGGCTCTTCACCTATTGTTACAGCTATTGTATCTATACCAACAGCTCTACCTTGATATGTATATATTAATGCTTCTAATATTTTTCTATCTATATGGTCAAGCCCCATATCGTCTATTTCTAATTTATTTAATGCAATTTTTGCTATTTCTAAATTAACATCTCCATTTCCCAAAACAGCTGCATAATCTCTAACTCTTTTTAATAATCTATTTGCTATTCTTGGAGTTCCTCTTGAACGTCTAGCAATTTCTGTTGCAGCATTTTCGTCTATCTCAACATTTAATATTCCTGATGACCTTTTTATAATTGTTTTTAAATCTTCTATATTATAAAGCTCTAATCTATCTACAATTCCAAATCTATCTCTTAGTGGAGTAGTAAGAGCTCCTGCCCTTGTAGTTGCTCCAATTAATGTAAACTTAGGTAAGTCTAACCTTATTGCTCTTGCACTTGCACCTTTACCTATTACTATGTCCAATGTGTAATCTTCCATTGCTGGATATAAAATTTCTTCTACGTTCTTGTTTATCCTATGAATTTCATCTATAAATAAAATGTCGAACTCACTTAAATTAGTTAACAATGCAGCTAAATCTCCTGGCTTTTCTATTGCAGGACCTGACGTAATTTTTATATTTGAATGCATCTCATTTGCAATAATATTTGCAAGTGTAGTTTTTCCTAATCCTGGAGGCCCATATAATAAAACATGGTCTAATGGCTCACTTCTCTTCTTTGCAGCCTCTATATATACTTTCATATTTTCTTTTACTTTAGTTTGACCAATATATTCTGACAAATTTTTTGGTCTTAAAGAGTTTTCCATTCTTTCTTCTGTATTACTCTCTAACTCAGGATTTACAATTCTTTCTTCTATGTTATTTTCTAATTCGTATTTCATAATTTCTTCTTTGTCCATAATTCCTCCGGATTTATTTCTTTATGTTTTTTATTTAATTACATACTATTTAAATTACAAATATATTTTAATACATGATAAAAATATATTTGTAATTCTTTCATTACTTTTATGTATTTTACTAAGGATTTAGTTTCTCTCATCTGGCTTTATTATTTCTACGTTATAGTCCATAAACAATCCACTTTCTACTACTCCAACTATAGATTTTATATCTTCTTCCAATCCGTCATATATTTCTACAAATTTTGTATCTAAGATTACATTTCCACTCTCTGTAATAACTGGACCATCCTTTTTTTCTGCTTTTCTCAAAATAGCTTGGATGGCTCCTAAATCTTCTATTGCTTCTTTTGCACTATTTACAGCTTCTGGTATTACTTCTATTGGTATATTTAAGTCATTATTGTTATTTTCAAACTCATTTACAATTTTGCTATTATCTACTAAAATATATGTTATTCTAGCATTTGCTATATTCAATTTTTCTTTAAGCATTGCTGCTCCTCTTCCTTTTATAAGCCAATTTTGTTTATTAACCTTGTCTGCTCCGTCAAATCCCCAATCTGGTTTATAAGATAATATACTTGTTGTTGGAATTTTTAAGTCTTGACATAACACTTTCATTTCATATGAAGTTGGTATTGCTAAAATATTTAAATTTTCTTTTTCTATTTTATTTGCAATTTCTATAGCTGCTAAATATGATGTAGATCCTGACCCAAAACCAATTACATCTCCATCTTTAACCTTTTCAGCTACTTTTCTAGCTACTTCTAATTTTTCTTCTTTATTTGTTATGTTATTTGGAATAATATCCTCAGAAATATTATTTAGCCATTCCATACTTTTTCCTCCTTGTATTTTTATTATCTATAACACTCAATAGATTGTAATTTTCATATTTGTACCTTAAAATATGCATATAATACTAAAAATAAGTGTTCTAATTAAAACTTCTAGTATTAGCCTATACAAATATAATTTAACACCTATTTTATTTATTTCTTCATATTTATTTAAAACATGTGTTATCTCTTCATCTGTAAGCAAATTGCTACTTTTCATATAATCTTCTGCTACATATTTAGCTTTTACCATTGCATCATTTTCTAAATAAGAACGCACAATATAGTATACAACACCTGTTAAAATAAATATTGCAATCCAAACCATTTCATTTATTATATTAAAAAGTTTTAAAATAATTAAAACTATAAAAAATAAATTGTATAAATTTGTATATATAAAATTAAACCATAAAACAGCTTTATCTTGCACAGAATGTATACATTCATGTGCAATAGTTTGAACATATGTAATAGTATTTTTTATATTTGCTATTATTATATTATCTGTTAATACAACATATATACTTGTTGTATCTTCTGGGTTATCACTCTTTTTTATTTTTGTATGATTATTATTTAACCTTTTTAAAATTGATTTTGCTATATCTTCACTTTCTGGAAGTTTACTTAAAATCTTAATTTCTTCTTTATTAAAAGCTAATTCTTTTAACTTTTTAATATCTTTAATTTTTATGTTTAACGCAAATTTTATAATAACAGCTACTGAAATTATTACAAAACTTATTATTATATATTCCATTACAATACATCCTTTATAGCTTCTGCAATTATTTTATTTACATCTGCTATCATAATATTAAATTTAACTTCCAAATCAAAATATTCTTTTATTTTTTTATCTTGCACAAGCATTGTATACATTTCTTGCAATTTTTTAGTTTTATCTTCACATTCACCCTTTCCTTGATAATCTAGCAATTGAACTTCATATCTTAATTTTTCAAAGTCATTTACCTTACTTTTTGTTTCTGGATTACTTGTTATTTCTTCTTTTGCTTTTTTATAGTCTTTATATTCATTTGACTCTCTAATTTCACTTGCCAAGCGATTTGCTGTATCATAAATATTCATATCTTTTCTCCTTTACAAAAATAAACTTGTTATAAAAACTATAACAAGTTTATCATTAATTTTATAGATTGTAAACAATTATTATGCATATGCATGTCTTTTTCTAAATTTCAGCAAGTTAATTACCTCATTGTCTGTATTGCGTGCTTTAGCTGTCTTTTTAGCTTTTTCTTGTTCTAGTTGTTCTGCCTGTCTTTGTGCCATTGTCTTAGAAATAGCTAATTCATATATATAATGTGTATCTTGAGCAATTTTTTGCCAATTAAATTCATCTTTTACTTTATTTTTAGCATTTTTTGTAACATTCATCGCAAGTTGTGGATCAAATAATAAACTTAAAACTGAATCTGCAATTGAATTTGGATTTCCTGTATAACTTTTCATGCCATTTACACCATGTTCTACAATTTCATTTAAACCACCAATATCTGAAACAACTGTTGGAATTCCTGCAAGCATTGCCTCTAATGCTACAATTCCAAATGGTTCATATGTACTTGGAAATACTGCTACATCGGCACATTTGTACATTTTTTGTACTTCTTTTTGATTTAAATATCCAGTAAAATATACTTTATTAGAAAGCCCCATTGATTCTACTTGAGATTTTAATTCATCTATCATTCCGCCTTTTCCTGCAATTACTAACTTAGAATCATGATAATTTTCTAATATCTTTGGCATTGCAGAAATTAAATGTTGTACTCCCTTTTCATAAACAAGTCTTCCAACATAAAGTATTATTTTTTCATTGTCCATTGCAAATCTTCTTCTAAAGTCGTAATCTCTATCTATACCAGTAAAGTTGTTTAAATTTATTCCATTTGGTATTACACTAATTTTGTCAAAAGGAAGTCCAAATAGTCCTTGTACATGTCCTTTCATATAATTACTATTAACTATTACTTCTGTTGCTTCATATGTTAAAAGCCATTCTGTATCATTTATATATCTTTGTGTATCATCATGTATTCCTGAGTTTCTTCCTGCTTCTGTTGCATGTATTGTAGCTACCATAGGTAAATTAAAAGATTGTTTTAAAGATTTAGCTGCATATGTAACAAGCCAATCATGTGCATGAATAACGTCAAATCCACCCTCTTTGTTTATTACTTCTGTCGCTTTTGCAATCATATTAAAATTAAGTTGCATAATCCAATCTATGAAATTATTTGGATGTATCATGTAATTGTCTACTCTATATACTTCTACACCTTTGTCATTTTCGTATTCTGGTACATTTCCGTCCCTATATGTAATTACAGTAACCTCATGTCCATCCTTAATTAATCTTTTTGATAAATCATGCACTACTCTAGCTATTCCACCTACTATCCTTGGTGGATATTCCCATGTTAACATTAAAATTTTCATCTATGGTTAGCCCCTTTCCATATTTTTCCTTCGTTTTATACTCTTATTTGATATTGTATACAATTTTTTTACAAATGTAAACATTTTTCGCAAATTTTTTTGTAAGAAATTCCATAAAAAATAAAATTCATAAAATTTGAATTAATAGTAATTAGTTAAATAAAAACCTAAAAAAAATTTTTGTATAATTCTAGAAAATTCGGAAAATATATAATTATAAATTTAATTGGAGGTTGATTTTAATGGGAATTGAAAAACATTTAAGTATAACAGGCTCTTCAACTGTTTCTTGGAAAGATGCTGTAGTTCAGGCAGTAAGCGAAGCATCAAAAACAATAGATTACCTATCTTCTGTACGTGTCCTTGACCAAAGAGCTCAAATAGACGGAAAAAAACTAACACAATATTTTGTTGATTTAGACATTTCTTTTATTATAGACAGAGATAGAGATTAGCAACTATTATTTTTAATTAAAAGAATTATAAATTACAAAAAAATTATATCAGAAAGGAATGATTTTAAATGGAAAATAACCCTTTAGAAACAAAACAAGAATATAGTAAATATGTAGACAAAAAATCCCCTAATTCTCCTATTCTAAAAAATTGTTTTAATGCATTTTGGGTTGGAGGATTGATTTGTTCAATTGGTCAAATTATATTATTTTATTGTAAATATAAAGGCTTAGATGAAACAACTTCTGCAACAATTGTTTCTATTATTTTAATTGGTTTATCTGCACTTCTAACAAGTCTTAATATTTTTAACAGAATTGGAAAATTCGCTGGTGCAGGTTCATTAATACCTATTACAGGTTTTGCAAATTCTATTGTTTCACCTGCCATAGAATACAAATCTGAAGGATATATTATGGGTGTAGGCGGAAAAATGTTTACTGTTGCAGGTCCAGTACTTGTTTTTGGTATATCCACTTCTGTAATAATAGGCATAATTGCATCATTTTTTTAAATTAAATTAGAAAATATTAAAAAATTTTGTAATAATATTTTATTTTTAATATGTTTTATTTTGTATAAAATTACAGGGTTTATAGATAAAACCTTAAAAATCTAAATTTATATAAGGAGTTTATGGAATATTTAAAATAGAAATTTTTATATAAAATAAATTATTATATTTAATCTATTTTTAATAAACCATATATTTTATTTATGGAAAGACTTGGAAAACAAACTATAAAATTTAATACTCCTCCAACTATTTTAGAAACCGCTTCTATTGTTGGTCCTAAAGAAGGACAAGGTCCACTTGCTAAGTATTTTGACCAATGTTTAGAAGATGAGTTTTGGGGAGAAAAAACTTGGGAAAAAGCAGAAAGTAAAATTATAAGAGAAAATGTAAATACATTAATTTTTAAATCTGGAATTCCGATTGAGAAAATAGATTATTGTTTCGCAGGGGATCTTTTAAATCAATGTATTTCTACTAATTTTGGTTTAAGAGATACAAACATTCCATTTTTCGGGATTTTTGGTGCTTGTTCTACATTTGTTGAAGGTTTATGTATTGGTAGTGTTTTTATAGATGGTGGTGGTGCAACAAATGTACTTTGTGCTACTTCTAGTCATTTTTGTAGTGCAGAAAAGCAATTTAGGTTTCCTCTAGAGCTTGGAAATCAACGTACACCTTCGGCACAATGGACAGTTACAGGCTCTGGTGCAGCAATTTTAAGTAAAAATGGTACTGGTCCTTTTGTTACACACATTACTCCTGGAAGAATTATAGACATGGGTATAAAAGATGCAAATAATATGGGAGCTGCAATGGCACCTGCTGCACTAGATACGTTAATTACACATTTTCAAGATACAGGTAGAAAGCCAAGTTATTATGACTTAATAATTACTGGTGATTTAGGCTATATTGGAAAAGATATATTAACAGACCTTGCTAAAACAAAAGGTTATAATATAAAAAGTAATTATAATGATTGTGGAGTTCTTATTTTTAACAAAGATGAACAAGATACTCACTCCGGTGGTAGCGGTTGTGCTTGCATAGCAACAACTTTCTCTGGATTTTTATTTAAACAATTGAAGGATAGAAAAATAAATAAAATTTTGCTTATTGCAACTGGTGCTTTAATGAATGCCACAAGTTCACAGCAAGGAGAATCTATTCCTGGAATTGCTCATGCAATCGCTATAGAAAATTAACAGAAAGGATTATAATAGATATGGAATTTTTACAAAGTATTGATTGGATGTTACTGCTAAGATGTTTTATTGTTGGTGGTTTAATATGTGTAATTGGACAAATTCTAATAGATAAAACAAAATTAACATCTGCAAGAATTTTAGTTTTATTCGTAACCATTGGTGCTATTTTAGGTGGTTTAGGTATTTATAAATATTTAATAGACTTTGCAGGAGCAGGTGCAACAGTTCCCCTTTTAGGATTTGGAGCTAACTTAGCAAAAGGTGCTATACAGGAAGTTCAAAATATAGGATTACTTGGTGCATTTGTAGGTGGAGTTAAAGCTTCTGCTGGTGGAATTGCAGCTGCGATATTCTTTGGTTATATTGCTTCTCTTTTAGCAAAACCTAAAATAAAAAAACAATAAGTTTATAAAATATTTTTATATTATTTATGTTGATACCTAAGTATTTTGAAAATAAAAAACAATAAGCTTATAAAATAGGAACCTTCCCTATTTTATAAGCTTACTTACATATTATATCAACTATAATTTGTTATATTTTCTAGTTATATGCTTTCATTTTATACACAATATAACATAGCTTTTTTATTTATTAAATATATACAATTTTTAGTTTTTTATAAAGAATATAAATAAACTAAAAAGCAAAAATATCTAATAAATTTTATTTTATTTTTTTAGCTATTTCTGCAAATGCTTTTGGATCTGTAACAGCTATTTCAGCTAACATTTTTCTGTTTATAACAATGTTTGCTTTCTTTAATCCATTAATTAATTTGCTATATGTTAATCCATTTTGTCTTGCAGCAGCATTTATTCTAGCAATCCATAATTTTCTAAAATTGCTCTTTCTATCTTTTCTTCCTACATAAGCATATTGTCCAGATTTCATAACAGCTTGTTTTGCCATTCTAAATCTGTAATGTTTTGCTCCATAATAACCTTTTGCTCTTTTTAATATTTTTTTATGTTTTTTACGTGTAATTAATGCTGTTTTTACTCTTGCCATTCTATTTCACCTTTCTTTCATTTCATATTTTCATTTTAGTTGCCATATGGCAATAATCTTTTAATTCCTGCTTTACAAGTTTTATCTGCATAAGCATCTTGAACTTTTCCTCTTGATCTTGCTCTTGTTGATTTGTTAGATAAAAGATGTCTTCTATTTGATTTTGTTCTTTTAACTTTTCCAGTAGCTGTATAAGAATATCTTTTCTTAGCTGCTTTATTTGTCTTTAATTTTGGCATATAAATTCCTCCTTTTAATTTTTATAAGTAAGTAATTACTTAAATTTATATTACTTATCAGCTTTTTTAGCTAATATAATAAACATATTTTTTCCTTCTAATAAAGGTTTCTTTTCAACAGTAGAAATTTCTGCAAGTTCTTCTATAAACTTATTTAAAACTTGTTCTCCTAGTTTTAAATAATTCATTTCTCTTCCTCTAAATCTAACTGTTATTTTAACCTTATTGCCATCTTCTATAAATTTTTGTGCATTTTTTAATTTAAACTCAAAGTCGTGTTGCTCTATATTTGGAGTAATACGAATTTCTTTAATTTCAAATATCTTTTGCTTTTTCTTAGCTTCTTTTTCTTTCTTAGATTGCTCAAATTTGTATTTTCCATAGTTCATTATTTTGCAAACTGGAATTTCTGCATTTGGTGCAACTAATACTAAGTCTAATTTTTTTTCATAAGCCAAGTCTAATGCATCATGTATGCCCATTACTCCTCTTTTTTCGCCTTGCTCATCAATTACTTGAACCTTGTTTGCTTTAATTTGTTCATTAATTGGCAATTCTTGTTTAATAATAAAACACCTCCTAAATATACAAGTGCAATTTTACTGATATTTTTAAACTTTTGACACAATATATATTTTTTACAATATGTAAACTTAAAGTGTAAAAAGCAATAAAAAAATTGACTTGTAAAAAGCCAATCCACACCAAAATAAATATTTATAATATATATTTTATAACCTTTTTCCATTAAGATAAGGTGAGAAGTGGATTGCTTCTTCTTTAAACTACTTTATAATAATACTATATTTTTATTAGATTGTCAAGTATATTTGTTTAGGTTTATATATGTTTTGTTTAAATTTATTTACGTTTCCCAATGACTTTTTCAAAATTGCATTAACTTTTTTAATTAACCTGTTTTCTAATGTATGGTTCTAATTTATTTATAAATTTTTTAATAATTCAAATTATAAAATGTTAAAAACCCAAAATTTATGATATTTATAAATTTTGGATTTTATGATATTTATAAATTATTTTACCTAATTTTGAGGAGGATTTACATATTTTAATGGGTCTTGTGTATATCCATTTACTCTTACTTCAAAATGGCAGTGTGGTCCTGTTGAATTTCCTGTAGAGCCCACTTCCATTATTAAGTCTCCTTGCTTTACTACTTTACCTTTTTCAGTTAATATTTTTTGTCCATGTGCATATAGTGTTGTAATTCCATTTCCATGGTCTATCATTACACAGTTTCCATAACTACCTAATTCTCCTGCATATGAAACTATTCCATCTAATGCAGCAACTATAGGTGCTCCAAAACTTGCTCCTCCTATATCTAGTCCTTGATGTAATTTTACTACTCCTTGTATTGGATGTTCTCTATATCCATAAGGTGATGTTATTACTGTTCCATTTACTGCTACAGGCCAAATTAAATATCCTCCTGTAAATTGTATATTTACATTTGGTGTGGTAGAAATTTGCATAATTAACATTTCTATTCTTAATTGTTCGTTTTTGTAAGCAGTTATTTCGTCATTAAGTTTCTTTTCATTTTCTTGTAAACTATTTACATATCCTTGCTGCAAACTCCTTGTATTATTAAGTACAATAGACATTTGCTCTGCCTTTGCTTTTATTATTTTTGTCTGAGCATTCTCATTTTCTATTTTTTGTTTATATAAACTTATTTCTTCTTTCTTTTTATAAACTTCATTCATGGTGTCAATATCTACTTCTGTTATTTGCCTCATAAAATAAATAGAAGATAAAAAGTCAGGTAAACTTTTTGATCTTAATAAAACATCTAAATATGATACCTCTCCTGCTTTAGATATTGCTACAAGCCTTTTCCTTACTATCTCGTCTTTTTCATTATATTCCTTGGTTGTTTCTTCTAATTCTTTTGTCATAGATTTTATAGATTCTTCATAGCTATTTACTTTATTATTTAAATCATTTATTTGTGCCTCATAACTTCTTATAGAATCATCTAACTTTTGAATTTGAATCATAGTATTTGACATTTCGTTTTGTATATATTCTAATTGCAAACTAGATTGATTTATTTTTTCTTCTACTTCCTCTTTTTGTTGATTTAAATTATCTATAGTATTATCTGTAGCTTGATTTTTCTCTGTATTAGAACTTTGATTATTCTGAGTGTTTGTATTGTCTTGTTCCATGGCTGCTATAAACATATCTGTACTTGTAGTATCTAATTCTTTACCTTTTAAATTGCCTTTGTTTATAATCTCGCTGTTTGCTATAACTGTAGCAGAATAACTTAATATTAAAACTAAAGCAAGGAGTGTGCAAAGTATTTTATTCCTCAATTTTACTTAGCCTCCTCCTTGTATTATTTATAATGTTTAATATGTACATTTATTTAATATTTATAAATTTATTACCAGTGTGCATAATTTAATGGGTTTACCTCATATCCATAATATGGTCTAGTTAATACCTCAAAATGTAAATGTGGTCCACTTCCAATTCCTGAGTTACCACTTCTTGCAATTTGTTGTCCTCTTTTTACATATTGTCCTGCACTTACATTTGAACTACTTAAATGTTGATATCTTGTATATAAATTATTTCCATGTTTTATTAATACAAATAATCCTCTTACTCCTGTATATTGGACATCTAGTACATAACCATCTGCTGAAGAGTAAACTGGTGTACCAGTAGAAACTCCTATATCTATTCCTCTATGATTTGTACTTGCACCTGGAACAGGTGATTCTCTATTTCCAAAATATGATGTAATTGCATTATAATTTGGTGAACTTGAAGATAGAGGCCATCCTAATGTACCAGAAAAACTTCCTGTATATATACCATTTTTATTAGCTTCTTCCTCTTTCTTTTTTATCTCAGCATCTATTTGTCTTAGCTTTGTTTTATAATCCTCTAATTCTGCTTGTACTTTTTTATCTTCTGCACTTAAACTTGCAACTTTTTCTTCTTTTGCTTGTTTATTTACAGCTAATTGTTTTTGTTTTGCTTCAACAGATTTTTTTGATGTATCCAATTCTGACTTTTCAGATTCTAATTCTTTTTTTACTTTTTCTATTTGTTTCTGACTTTTTTCTATTTCTTCCATCATTTGATTATCTGCTTCTGTTAACTCTGAAACAATATGTGCATTTGAAATAAAGTCCATAAAATTATCTGAACCTAATAATACATCTAAATAACTAATTTGTCCATATTTTTGTGCAAATACTAGTTTTTCTTGCAATTGTTTATCTTTTTGTTTATAATCCTCTTCTAGTTGTTTAATTTCTTCTTTTTTCTTTTCTATATCTGACTCTAGTGAAGAAATCTCACTTTCTAGGTTTTCTATCTCCACTTCATATTTGCCTATTGAATTTTCTATAGATTCAATTTCATCTAAAGCTGTTGCCTTTTCTTCCTTTATTTCATCACGTCTAGATTCCGCATCATTTTTCTTATCTTCTAAATCGCTTTTTTGGTCTTGTAAACTATCTGCCATTACAGTTGTTGTAAATCCTAACAGCATTATTCCTGCTAGAAAAACTGAAATAACTTTTCTTTTCATATAGTTTCCCTCACTTTTTATTTTATATACTATTTTTAACGTTTTTAATTTTTAAAATTCTTTTGTTTCTTATTTTTGCTTTTGTTATTTTTGTTTTTTATTTAATTTTGCTTAATATCTGAAATTATATTGTATTATTCTGTATTTTAAATTATTTCATATTATATTTTGCTTCTTAATTATTTTCAGTAAATTTCTAATTTCATAATTTACTATACTTCTAAGTATTTTCTCATAGAAATTATACTTCCTATAACACCAATTCCTATTCCAAGGCATAAGTAAACTATTAAAACTAATCCAAACATGTCTGAGAATGAAATAATTCCTAATGGTAATGATGTTGATTGTAATAAGTTTAATACTGCATTTGTTGTACCATTATAAGCTAATCCTAATAATAATATAGATATTAAAGCAGATATAACTCCAATAATAATACCTTCTACAACAAATGGCCATCTAATAAATCCATTGGTTGCTCCAACATATTTCATAATTGATATTTCTTTTCTTCTTGCATGTACTGTTAGTTTTATTGTATTTGTAATAATAAATATAGAAATAAGTACTAATAAAACAAGAATTACAATTGATGCTGTGTTTATTCCATTTGCTATTTTTATAAGAGTATTTATTGTATTTGACCTAATTTCTACATTATCTACAATATCATTTTTTTCTATTGCATTTTTTACTTGTTCGCTTTTTTCTAAGTCTGTAAGAGTTACTACATATGAATCTTGCAATGGATTCCTGTCACCCTCATACATTTCTACCATTTCAGGTTTATCTTTAAAAATAGAGTCTTTTATTTGGTTTAAACTTTCATCTCTTGTTCTAAAAACTACTGTATTAACCCCATCCAAGTTTCTAATTTGCTCACCCAATTTAGTTTTTTGTTCTTGAGTTATGGTATCATCATTTTTTATGAATACTTGCATTCCTTGCTGTCTTTCTATGTCTTCAATCATATGATTAACATTTTCACCAATTGCAAAGAAAATACCAAATATAAACATTGTTGCACACATTATAACTAAAGATGCAACTGTTGATTTTTTGTTTTTGAATACATTTCTAAATCCTTCACTTATTAAATATCCTAACACAATTACACCTCACTATTATAGCCACCTTTTTTGTCGTCTCTAATAATGTGGCCATCTTCTATTTGTATTACTCTTTTTTTCATTTTGTCTACTATGTCTTTTGCATGTGTTGCTACAACTACTGTTGTTCCTCTTTTATTAATGTCATCTAATAATGTCATAATATCCCATGCTGTATCTGGGTCTAAATTTCCTGTAGGCTCGTCCGCAATAAGCATTGATGGGTTGTTTACTAAAGCCCTCGCTAATGCAACTCTTTGTTGCTCACCACCAGATAACTCATTTGGATAAACTTTTGCTTTATTACTTAATCCAACAAGAGACAAAACCATTGGAACTTGTCTTCTTATATGCCTTTTTGTTGCATTAACAATATACATTGCAAAAGCAACATTATCATAAACCGTTTTATCTGGCAAAAGTCTGAAGTCTTGAAAAACAACTCCCATACTTCTTCTTAAAAATGGAACCCTTTTTGGTTTTAAATATGTTGTATCTTTTCCATTAATTATAATATTACCAGATGTAGGATTTTCTTCTTTTAATATTAGTTTAATTAATGTTGATTTTCCTGAACCAGAAGTACCTACTAAAAATGCAAACTCTCCCTTTTCTATGTTAAAATTTGCTTTATGCACTGCTTCTGTACCTGTATCATATGTTTTACTAACGTTTCTAAATTCAATCATCAGTATCTCCTCGTCACTTTCTGACATTATTTAATAAATTACAACATAATAATAACAATAAAACCATTTATTTGCAATATATTTTTTAATAAAATTTACAGAAAATTTACATTTGGTTAATTTTAATTTTTTATATAAAATATTATAGTAAAAATTGCCTAAAATATAGGAGTAAATGTTACTTATTAACATTTACTCCTATTATTCCACCTATAATTCCAGCAATCATCCCACATCCTATCATTATGAGTGAACTTAATTCTAAACTAAAATCCATAAATATCATGCTAGATATTATGTATAAAATCAACATATATACAATTCCAACAATAGCTCCATTTAAAATTCCGTTTTGTTGTATCTTTCTTGTACTAAAATAGCTTCCTGTTAAAATACTAATTCCTACTACTGCTAAGACTACAGGTGTTATACTCGTTTCTGATAAATTTGTATAAGTAAGCAATACTGCAAATACTATTAAAAATATTGTAGATGTAATAATTGCAAATAAACTTCCTTTAATAACTCTAATACTATTATCTTTTATATTGCTACCACTTCCATCTCTAAATATATTATCTTTTATATTTTCCTTAGTTTTAGAATTTCTGTTTTCTTTTATATTACTTCCAATTCCCATAAAAACTTATCCCTTCCTGCTTTTAATATTCAAAGATACATATAATATAAAACTATCAAACATATTATATCTTTATATTTTATTTTTCTATATAATTATTTTTGCATCTTATATTTTCTTTTTATCTAATTAATTATTTTTGTATCTTTAATTTATATAAATATATGATATATTACAAATTTGTATGACTATTTTTAGAGTTATAACTAAATCTAGATTTATTAATTGATAAGACTTTTACATTTTTTAGACAATGAAATTAAATATAAACTGTTTTGTTACTTTTAAACATAAAATTAGAGATAAACCAACTAACTAAAAATCATAAATTTGAATTTAGTTTATAACTGGATTATCCCTATTCTTATTTTTTTATTTTATTTATATTTTCAATTTTAATTTTATTTTTATTCTTATTTTTTTAAATTATTGTTACTATTTTTTATTATTTAAAATATAGTTCTGGATCTAAGTTTTCAGAATTGTGTAATATTTCAAAATGAAGATGTGGTTCATCTGCAATCTCAAATGTAGCAGTATTTCCTACAGTTCCTATTGTTTGTCCTTTTTCTACTTTTTCTCCAACTACTACAAACTCTGTTGATAATAGGTTAGAGTATACTGTAGTATAATCATTTGTATGCTCTATTATTATCGTTAAACCATATCTAGGGTCATTTTTTATAGATTTTACTGTTCCTGATTCTGATGCTTTTACTACTGTTGTTTTATCTGCTTTTATGTCTATTCCATTATGTGTTACCCATTCCCCCAAAGTATTTGAATATACTAAATTTGTTTTTGCAAATTTCTTTACAATTTCACCTTCTACAGGCATTTGAAATACTGGATTTTTTGCTTCTTCCTTCTCTTTTTTTGTATCCTCTGCATTTTTTTCTGTAGATTTATTTTCTGTTTTCTTATTTGCACTATCTTCTTTATTTGCCTTTACACTTTCGCTTCCTTCGTTATTTTGCGAATTACTTTTACTACTGTTACTTTCTTCGTTATTTGTGTTTTTATTTGAATTACTATTTAAACTTTGCTCACTATTTCGGCTGTTATTAGCTGCATCTTCGTTTTTTGCAGTTTCTTCCATCTTGCTTGTGTTAACAGCTATTTTGTCAATATTATTTTCTGTTATTTCATTTTGTGATTCATTCACTGTTTTTCCAAATGAGCTACTAGTTTCTTCATAATCTTCTGCTATTGAATTTATTTGGCCTATTTCTTCATAGTCCTCATTCCATTGTTTATTATACATATAAAAAACTATCGCAAATATTATTATAGCAAGTACAAAAATAGCTCCTGTTATATATAATATTTTCTTTGTATCAAAATTATCATCATTTTGATTTCTTCTCATATCTCTTCTCATCATAAAATATTTCCTCCTTAAAAATTAGTTAATATAATTATTTACTAATTTTAGAAAAATATACAAAAAAATATTACATATCTACTATATCTACACCTGTATAATAATGTTTTATTATTTCTTCAAAATTCTTGCCTTGCTTTGCTAAACTATCTGCTCCTGTTTGGCTCATTCCAACACCGTGCCCATATCCAATTACCTCAAATTTTATATTATCTCCTTCTATAGAAAATTTAAAATTAGCAGATCTTAAAGAAAGTATATTCCTAACTTCCACTCCGCTTAACTCTAAATTTCCAATTTGTATTGTTTTCACTCTATTTCCCTCAGTATATTCTTTTACTTTTATACAATCCTTTTTAGAAAAATCAATTTCAAAATCTCTATATTTTTCTTTTATTTTCTTTACTAATTCATCCTTTTTTATAATTGTTTCTGATTTATATTGGCTATATGCATCTTCTCCATCTGTTTGTACTGCTTGTAAATAAGGATAATTACTTCCTCCCCATACATTTATAGGGCTTTCTGTTTTTCCACCACTATTTGAATGAAAAAAAGCATTTATTACATTTCCCTTATATGTAATAATTTTACCTTGAGTATTATTTACTGCATTAACAATTTTATTCCAATTACTATCTCTTTCTTTTTCATTCCACTTTGCAAGTCTATCTTCTTTGGAAATCCAAGCTTGACAACATGAAGCACTATCACAAATGTCAGCATTATCTCCTTTATGTTTTCCGTTTACTATTTTGTATTTTATACAAAGTATATGTTCTTGCCACAACTGCCTGAGCTTTAAGTGCTTCTTCTTCAAAACTTGCTGGCATCTCAGCAGATACAACACCATATAAATATTCGTCTAATGGTACTTTTTCAGTTTTTTTTGTACTTGTATGATATAGAGTTATTTCTTTATAATTTTTATAGTCATATGTAGATTTTGTAACTTGCTCTATTTCTATGTTCTTGTTTTCCTCTTCATTTTCAATTGTTTTTGCAGTATTTTTACTTTGAGGAGTAAAAATTACTGGAAGAAAAAAGCAAATAAGTACAAATATAATCAAATATAATAAAACTCTTTTCATTTATATCTGTATAATTAATCTTTTCAATAATTGATTAATTCCTTATGTATATTTAGGTTTTAAGTTTTACCTATAAACTTTTATACTATTAATTTTACTTTCATTTTTTCTAATATTCTTTTTTCTATTCTAGAAATTTGTACTTGAGAAGTTTTTAATATTTTTGCTACTTCTGATTGTGTCCTTCCTTTATAATATCTAAGCATAATTATTTGTTTCTCTTCTCCATTTAAATTTTCTATTAATTGCTCCAAAGACAATTTATTTACAATTTCACTCTGCTCATCTATATTACTACTTATAGTATCTATCAAAGTTGGTCCATCTTCTTGGTCTGTTGTACTATTATATATTGACTCAACCGGATTAAAACTATCTAAAGCAAATGCAATTTCTTCTTTAGATACTCTTAACTTTTTTGCAACTTCAACTATACTAATATCTTGGCCAGTTTTTCTTAAATGCTCTCTTTGTATTTCCATTGCCTTTTTTCCTAAATCTTTTATACTTCTGCTTATCTTTATTGGTCCATCATCTCTTATATGTCTTTTTACTTCTCCCATGATATATGGAACAGCATATGTACTAAGCTTTACATCAAATGTTGTGTCGAACTTTTTTATACTTTTTATAAAACCAAGTACTCCAATTTGATATAAATCGTCTGTTTCCACACCTCTATCTTTAAATCTACGAATAATGCTCCAAATAAGGCCCTTATTTTTCTCTATTAGCTGCTCCATTATGTCTTCATTACCATTTTGAGCTTTAATAATATCTCTTAAGTCATTATTAAAGTCCTCTTCGTTTTCAACATTATTCACTAGAATACCTCCTGCTATAAAAATAAATTCCTCACTTTGCTATGTATTTACTATTTTTATGTGTTTGCACATTCTTTACTTTCTATAGTATTGGTATTTTCAGCCTTTTTTATTTTCTTTTTCATTATAATTTTGGTTCCAATTCCGACAACAGAACTAATTTCTACTTCATCCATAAAGCTTTCCATAATTGTAAAACCCATGCCAGACCTTTCTAAATTTGCTTTTGTTGTGTAAAGAGGTCGTCTTGCAAGTTCTATATTTTCTATTCCTTTTCCATTGTCAGAAATCTCTATTTCTACCATATTGTTAATAAGTCTTGTAACAATTTTTACAATACCATCTGTATCTTCATATGCATGAATAATGCAATTTGTAACAGCTTCTGAAACAGCAGTTTTTATATCTGAAATTTCCTCAATTGTAGGATCTAGTTGAGATGCAAAGGCAGCAACAGTAATACGTGCAAAAGCCTCATTACTTGATTTGCTTAAAAACTCCAACTTCATTTCATTATCATATAAACCTTTCATTTAACAGACTTTCCTTTCATTATTAATTTTAATTATTCTTGTAATTCCACTCATTTCTAAAACTTTTTTTACAGAAGGTCTTGCATTAACTATTTCAACATCTCCTCCAAATAATTTAGCAACTTTATACCTTCCTATAATCAATCCTATTCCTGCACTGTCCATAAAAGAAACTTCATTAAAATCAAATAAAACTTTTCTAGGCATATATCTTGTAATTTCATTATCCATTTTCCTCCTTATTTTTTCTGTAGTATGGTGATCAATCTCTTCTGTTACTTTTAAAATTAATAGCTTGTCCAAATCTTTATATTCACTTTTCAAAATTATCCCCCTTTCTTTTACTTATGTATTATAATTCTTTTTCCATATTTTTCCTATAGCAAAAAATGAGAAGTTTTGACGAAAGCATAAAAACTTCTCGACACTTTTCGCAGTTTTATAAGTTTTAAAATAAAAAACAGATTAAACAAGTTTTATTTTCTTATTTAATCTGTTTTTTATTTTTTAATTATTGAATTTTTAATATTTGTCGCTTTTAGTATATTAGCTTTTAATATTTTAAATCTCTTTACTTTCAGTATTTTTTAGCTTTTATATTTTACAATTATATTATATTTCCTTAAGTCTATATTTTGCCTTTATATTATATTTCTTTACGTTCATATTTTGTTTTTATTATATTTTTGTAATTTTATATTCTATAAAATTAAGATTTGTTACCAATTTCTAAAAGTCTACTTTCTACTAAAACAAGCATATCTTCATATTTTGCTTTTTTGTCCTTTTCTTCTTGTATTTTTTCTGCTGGAGCCTTATTTACAAAACCTGGATTACTTAGCATTTTTGTGGCTCTTTGTATTTCGCTTTGTAGTCTTTCTTTTTCTTTTTGTAATCTTTCCTTCTCTTCTACTATATCTACAAGTTCTTCAAATGGCATATATAGTTCTACACCATTTGCTAATACTGCCATAGCATTTTGTGGTATTTCTTCTTTGTTGTCTTTTACTTGTATTTCACTTCCAAATCCTAATTTTAATAACCATGGTTCTGAATCTTTTACAGTTTCTTTTAAATCAGATGTTACAAATATTAATTTAGATTTTTTAGAAGGATGTACATTTCTTTGTACTCTTATATTTCTTATTCCTATTATTATATTTTTTAATTCTTCTACTGCTTGTATTTCTTTTTCATAATTCAAATTATTATCATATTCTGGCCATTTAGAAATCATTATACTTTCATCATTATTATATAATTTTGTATAAATTTCTTCTGTAATAAATGGCATAATTGGATGTAATAATTTTAAACTGTCTGCTAGCACTTTATTTAAAGTATACATAGCTGCTAATTTTGTTTTGTCATTTTCATTATATAATCTTGGTTTTACCATTTCTATATACCAGTCACAAAATTCGTTCCAGATAAAGTCATATATTTTTTGAGCAAATACACCTAATTCAAATCCGTCTATGTTATTTGTAATTTCCGCTACTAAAACATTTAATTTTGATAAAATCCACTTGTCCGCATATGTTAAGTCGTCTTTTATATCTTTAAATTCTATTTCTTTATAATTTTCTAAATTTCCTAAAACGAATTTAGATGCATTCCATAATTTATTTGCAAAATTTGAAGCAGCTTCTAGTTTTTCTGGCATATATCTTATATCATTTCCAGGTGATATCCCTAATATTAATGAAAATCTTAGTGCATCTGTACCATATTTATCTATTACCTCTATTGGATCTATTCCATTTCCAAGGCTTTTTGACATTTTTCTTCCTTGTGAATCTCTTACTATGCCATGAATAAATACATTTTTAAATGGTGCTTTTCCTGTATGCTCAATTGCAGAAAATATCATTCTTGCAACCCAGAAGAAAATAATATCATATCCTGTAACTAATGTATCTGTTGGGTAAAAATATTTAAAATCTTCTGTTTGTTCTGGCCAGCCAAGTGTAGAAAATGGCCATAATGCAGAACTAAACCAAGTATCTAGCGTTTCGTCATCTTGCTCTATATTTTTGCTTCCACATTTATTACATTTTGTAATTTCACTTTCTGAAACTTGCATATTACCACACTCTTTACAATAATATGCTGGTATTCTATGTCCCCACCACAATTGTCTTGATATACACCAATCTCTAATATTTTCCATCCAATTAAAATATGTTTTGTCAAACCTCTCTGGAATAAATTTAACTTCTCCATTTCTAACAGCATCTATTGCTGGTTTTGCCAAAGTATCCATTTTTACAAACCATTGCTCAGATATTTTTGGCTCTATTCTATGATGGCATCTATAACATTTTCCTACATTATGTGTATAATCCTCTATTTTTACTAAAGCTCCTATTTCTTTTAGCTTTTCAACTATTTTTTCTCTTGCTTCATACAAATCCATTCCTTCATATTCAGGAACTAAGTCATTCATTTTTCCAGTTTCATCAAATACTTCTACAACTTCTAATCCGTGTCTTTCTCCTGACTCATAATCGTTAGGGTCATGAGCAGGTGTAAGTTTTACAGCACCTGTTCCAAATTCCTTTTCTACAAATTCATCTGCTACAACTGGAATTTCTTTATTCATAATTGGAAGTATTACTGTTTTTCCAACTAAGTCTTTATATCTTTCATCTGCAGGATGTACTGCAACTCCTGTATCTCCAAGCATTGTTTCTGGTCTAGTTGTTGCAACAATAACATATCTATTTTCTTCGCCTTTAACTTTGTATTTTATATGCCATAAATGTGTTGGCTCTTCTTCATATTCTACCTCTGCATCTGATATAGATGTTTTACAATATGGACACCAGTTTATCATCTTTTTGCCCTTGTAAATTAAACCTTTATTATATAACTCTACAAATACATGTTTTACTGCATTAGATAGTCCTTCATCCATTGTAAATCTTTCTCTATCCCAATCGCAAGAACATCCTAATTTTTTAATTTGGTTAATTATTATTCCACCATATTCTTTTTTCCATTCCCATGCTCTATTTAAAAATTCTTCTCTTCCTAAATCTTCTTTGCTTATTCCTTCTTCTTTTAATTTTGCAACTACTTTTGCCTCTGTAGCTATTGCTGCATGGTCTGTTCCTGGAAGCCATAAAGTATTATATCCTTGCATTCTTTTATATCTTATTAACAAATCTTGTATTGTTTCATCTAAAGCATGTCCCATATGTAATTTTCCAGTAATATTTGGTGGTGGAATTACTATAGTATATGGCTTTTTACTTTTATCTTCTGATGGTTTAAAATATCCACTTTCTTCCCAATTTTTATAAATTTTATCTTCAAAATCTTTTGGATTGAATTTACTTTCTAATGTATGTATTTTATTCATAATCTCAAATCCTTTCTGTTGCTTACTCTTATAAATCTATTTTTTGTTCTTCTTGTTTTTTTATATATTTTTTATCTGTTTTTTACAATTTTATAGTTTTATAATTTATAGCTTTTATTTTACTTTTACTAAATTAAAATTTAAATAATCTGAACTTACCAAATAAAATTCTATCCCATTTACCTTTCCTTCTATTGCTTCATTATGTGAAGAACCATGTAAATGACCATAATAGCATTTTTTCACACCATATTCTTTTAATATTTCTATATATTTTCTTGTATATCCATTACTTAATCCAGCTTTACTTATAGGTGGATAATGCATAAATACTATAATTTCTTTATCATTTCCAAACTTGTTAATTCCATAATCTATAGATAATTTTAGTCTTATGCACTCTCTATTTAACATTTTTTCATTTTCTTCTGAGTCTGTTAAATTCCAACCTCTAGTTCCTACAATTAATACATTTTCTATTAAATATGCATTATTATATAAAAAATTTATATTACTAAAATTGTTTTCTTTTAAGTATTCATCCATTTTACTAATCCCCCCCCACCAATAATCGTGGTTACCTTTTAGCAAAATTTTATTTCCTGGAAGTTTTTCCAAATACTCAAAGTCTTTATAAGTGTCTTTTAAATACATTGCCCAAGAAAAGTCTCCAGGCAATATTACATAGTCTTCTTCTTTTACTTTATCTATCCAATTTTTTCTTATTTTATCTGCATGCCCATTCCAATTGTCACCAAATACATTCATAGGCTTATTTTGGCTGAACGACAGATGCAAATCTCCTATTGTATATATAGACACTTATTTTCCTCCAATTTTATTATTTATTATTTTTGTTTATTATATGGGTTATTTACACTTGTAATATATTTTGTATTTTAATTATATATATATATTCACATATTTATATCTACATTTGTAATATATTGTTTGATTTAAAATTTATCATTTTTATATTTTCATGTTTTCATGTTTTGATATAATGTTTATATATTTCTTTAATGTTTATATTGTTTTTAAATTAATAAATATACAATTATTTAAATTATAATAATTTTTAGTAATTTTATTTAATTGTATTATGAAATTTTTAAATTTGGTATTGCATTTAGTGTTAAATCAGATTTTTCTCCAGAAATATAACTATAATATCCAGCAGAAGCTATCATTGCAGCATTATCTGTACATAATATTGGATCTGGATAGTATATTTTTAAATTACTTGACTTTTCTAATTTTAAAAACTCATTTCTTATATATGAATTAGCAGAAACGCCACCTGCTAAAGCAATTGTTGATATATTTAACTTTTTTGCAGCTTTTAATGTATTTTGCACTAATATTTCTGTTACTGTTTTTTCAAAACTTGCACTTAAATCTGCTTTATTTATATCTGGATTTTTGTGATGTAAATTTATAACTGCTGTTTTTATTCCACTAAAGCTAAAGTCCAAATTATCCAAATGTGTTTTTGGAAGTTCTATGTTCGGCTCGCCTTCTTTTGCGAGCTTATCGACTTTAGGTCCTCCAGGATATCCTAATCCTATTACTCTTGCCACTTTATCAAAAGCTTCTCCTATAGCATCATCTCTAGTTTTACCTAATATTTCAAAATTGTTATAATCTTTTATATGTACTAAATGTGTATGCCCACCTGAAATTATTAAGCATAAAAAAGGTGGTTTTAATTCTAGATGTGATATGTAGTTTGCTGCAATATGTCCTTTAATATGATTTGTTCCAATTAAAGGCTTGTTTAAAGCATATGCTAGAGCTTTTCCATATGCTACTCCTACTAATAATGCCCCTACTAAACCAGGACCATATGTACAAGCAACTAAATCTACATCTTTAAATTCTTTTCCAGCTTCTTTTAATGCTGCTTTTGTAACTTCAGAGATTGCTTCTACATGGTTTCTTGAAGCTATTTCTGGCACTACACCACCAAATTTTTCATGTATTTTAATTTGAGAATTTATAACATTAGAAAGAACTTCTCTTCCATTTTTTACAATGGAAACAGAAGTCTCATCACAGCTTGATTCAATTCCTAAAGTTAATATATCTTTCATATATTATTGCCTCTCTTTGTTGAATTTTCTCTTTTATATTAAAATCCAAATAAGCTACCAATTCCACTAAATAATAAATTTGTTACTAAGCTTATTAATGGCGAAATTATATTACCTAATATTCCTAAAACCCATAATACTAAAAATAATATATAAAATAAGTATTCGTTACTTTCCATCCATGCTTTTGCTTTATATGGTAGAAAGTTTTTTAATATTTTTGAACCATCTAATGGTGGTATTGGTATTAGGTTAAATATTCCTAATCCTAAATTTACTAATACCGTAGACATTATAATAGTCATTACTATATTTCCAGCTTGTGTTACTGCAAAGGCTCCTGCAAACTTTTGTATTATAAAATAAACTACACAAAAGATTATTGCTAATATAAAGTTCATTATAGGACCTGCTGCGGAAACTATAGCTTCTCCTTTTGACATAGATATTGTTCTATTAAAATTTGTTGGATTAATTTGTACAGGCTTTCCCCATCCAACTCTTGCAAATAGTAACATTAATGAGCCTATTGGATCTAAATGTGCCAAAGGATTTAAGCTAAGCCTTCCTTGTAATCTTGGAGTATCATCTCCTAATTTATCTGCTGCAAAAGCATGTGCAAACTCATGAAATGTTATTGCTATTAAAACACCTGGTATACTGTATAATAGTGATAGTAATGCATTTGTATTTGATAGTAAACCTATCATCGAATACCCAGCTACTATTGCTAAAATAATATAAATAATCTTTTTATCTATATACACTAATCATTTTCCTTTCATTTTTTAAATTATGAATTAATCTAAAGGTTTCATTGTTGGGAATAGTAAAATATCTCTTATAGATGCTTCATCTGTAAGTAACATAATTAATCTATCTAAACCTATTCCAAGTCCACCTGTTGGAGGTAAACCATATTCCAAAGCATTTACGAAGTCAGTATCCATCATGTTTGCTTCTTCATCTCCAGCTTCTCTTGCTTTTACTTGTGCTAAAAATCTTTCATATTGGTCTATTGGGTCATTTAACTCTGAAAATGCATTTGCATATTCTCTACCACCAATAAATAATTCAAATCTTTGTGTCATTCTTGGGTCTTCTGGCACTTTTTTAGCAAGTGGAGAATTTTCTATTGGATAATTATAAACTATTGTTGGTTGAATTAGTGTTTCTTCTACTTTTTCGTCGAAGAACTGTGCTAAAATATCTCCTCTTGTTGTTTTTATTGGATCTATCTCTATTCCAGCTTTTCTTGCTGCTTCTTGAGCTTGTTCGTCTGTTTCTATTTCATTAAAGTCAACACCTGTTTTTTCTTTTACAATATCTATCATTGTAACTCTTCTCCAAGCTGGTGTTAAGTCTATTTCTACTCCTTGATATGTTATTTTTGTTGTTCCAAGTACATTTTTAGCAATTGTAGAAATTAATTCTTCTGTTATTGCCATCATATCTTCCATATTTTCATATGCAGCATATAATTCCATATTTGTAAATTCTGGGTTATGTTTTATATCCATTCCTTCATTTCTGAAGTTTCTACCAATTTCATATACTTTATCAAACCCACCAACAATTAATCTTTTTAAATATAATTCTGGTGCAACTCTTAAATACATATCTATGTCTAAGCTATTATGATGTGTAATAAATGGCTTAGCAGTAGCTCCACCTGCTATTGTTTGTAATATTGGTGTTTCTACTTCCATATAACCTTTTTCGTCAAGAATTCTTCTCATTTCTTTAATTATTTTTATTCTCTTCTCAAAAGTTTGTTTTACTTCTGGATTAACAATTAAGTCCACATATCTTTGACGATAACGTAAGTCTGTATCTTTTAAACCATGAAATTTTTCTGGTAATGGTCTTAAAGACTTTGTAAGTAAAACTAACTCTTTTGCATGTATAGAAATTTCTCCTGTTTTTGTTTTAAATACAAAACCAGTAATTCCAATAATATCTCCTATATCATCTTCTTTAAATTGTTTGTAACTCTCTTCTCCTAAATCGTTTATACTTACATAACTTTGAATTTTTCCTGTAGCATCTTGAATATGACAAAAAGAAGCTTTTCCCATTATTCTTTTAGACATAATTCTTCCTGCAACAGTAACATCTTTTCCTTCTAATTCGTCATAATGTTTTTCTATATCTTCACTTGTATGTGTTCTATTAAATTTTGTTATTTCAAATGGATTTTTTCCTTCTGCTATTAAATTATCTAGTTTTTCTTTTCTCACTTTCATTAAATGATTCATATCTAGTTCTACTTCTTGATTTTCATTTTGTTCCATAAAGCAACTCTCCTTATTAATTATTATGTTAAACATTATATACCATAAGTTAAAATCTGTAAACGATTTTTACACAAAAACTCATTTTATCCAACATATATTTAACGTTTTACTTGACAATTTTATCCAACATTTGCTAGTCTTAATTCCATAGCATGTTTTTTTGATGTTTCTGTTACTTCTCCATTTGTCATTTTTGCTATTTCTTCAATTATTTCATTTTCTTTTAGTTTACGTATATCTGTTACAGTTGCTTGCTTTACAACATTTTTACTTACATAATAGTTACTATCTCCTTTTGCAGCTATTGTTGCTAAGTGTGTTATACAAATAACTTGGTGTTTTTTAGAAATAAGTTTCATTTTTTCTCCTACTGCCTTTGCTGCTTTTCCACTTATTCCTGTATCTATTTCGTCAAAAACTAAAACAGGAATTTTGTCTACATCTGATAATACAGTTTTTATTGCAAGCATAATTCTAGACATTTCTCCACCTGATGCAATTTTAGTTAGTGATTTAAATTCGTCTCCTACATTTGTTTGAATTAAAAATATGACTTTATCTAATCCATTTGAATTAAATTTTTCTTCACTATTTAATTCTACACTTACACTAAATTTTGCATTTTTCATTTCTAATGCTTCTAACTCTTTGTTTATTAATGTACTTAATTTTTCTGCATAGCTTAGTCTTATTTTATGCATATTTTGTGCTATTTTAAGCATTTCTTTTTTTATTTTTTCTTTTTTTTCTTTTAGCTTATTATTATATTCATCTTTATTTTCTATTTCGTCTATTTCTTTTTCTATTTTATCTCTGTATTCTAATATTTCTTCTATGCTATTTCCATATTTCCTTTTTAGTGAATAAATTGTGTCTAATCTATTTTCTATATTACTTCTTTCTTCTTCGTCAAAGTATATTTCTTCTTTCATATATGATATATCTCTTGCTAATTCTTGTATTGTATAGTAAACATCTTTTAATTCAGATAATTTATTTTGATACTCTGCTCCACAGTCTTCTATTTTTTCTAAACTTCTAATGCTGTTGCTAATTGATGTTACTGCATTTTCATTTAGTTCTATATCTATGTTATTTAAGCTATTTTGCAATTTTTCTGAATTTTGCATAATTTTGCTTTGTTCTTCTAGCTCTTTTTCTTCTTCTATTTTTAAATTTGCAGCATTTATTTCGTTTAACTCATATCTTAATAAATCTAGCTTTCTTTCTTTTTCTTTGTCATCTCCATAATTCTCTTTTAACTCTTTTTGCAAAGACTTATAATTTTGGTATAAAGTTTTATACTCTACTTTTTCTTGTATTTTATCCTCAATAAATGCATCCAAATATTCTATATGCTCGTTTTCATTTAGTATAAGCTGATTTTCATGTTGCCCATGTATATCTATTACTTTACTCATAAATTCTTTAAGCTCATTTACAGTAGCTAATCTGCCATTTATTTTGCAAGAATTTTTACCATTTATATTAATTTCTCTCGAAACTATAATACTTCCATCTATAGCTTTTTCGTTATTTGGACAAAATAAATTTAACTCTATAAAAGAATATTCTTGCCCTCTTCTTATCATCTCTTTAGAAAATCTACCACCAGAAATAATATTTAATGAATCTATAATTAATGACTTCCCAGCACCTGTTTCTCCTGTAATAACATTAAATCCTTCACTTAATTCTACTGATATTTCATCTATTATACCGATATTTTTTATATGTAAAGTTCCTATCATACTTATACCTCCATATTTAAAGCATTAACAAATTTTTGTTCGTTATTATTGTACATTATGAACCTTTGTTTGTCAATATGTTTTTGTAATTTTATGAAATAGTATATAAATGAATTTACATAGTTATATTTTAACACGCAAATATTCACATAAAAAAGATGTCTTATATTGACATCTTTTTTCACATACAAAGAAACTGGGTTACATATATAAAGCTACACGAAAGCCAAGGTCTCCGCTGCTGTTCGTTGGAGCCGTTGGTGCTGCGAATAGACGCTGGACCGCTGTTGCCATTGTTGCGATAGTAACCACCACGACCATCTCGAAGGATAGTGCCGTACGCTTCAATTGCCCAATCCCTCACATTTTCTGCCATATCATATATGTTATTTACTGCATATGTTTCTATTGAACCTGTTGCTATTGGTTGATTTCCATTTGTACCACTATAATTTCCCTTTCCTGTACTATCATAAGTATACTTCTTCTTTTCTTCATTTCCACTATTATACATCCATCTCATTGTTGCATCCCACTGACTTCCCCATATCATACTACTTGTTACATTGTTATTTACTGCTATTCCTTTTGCTTTTTTATACATACTATACCATGTTTGATTTCCTATATCTGTATTATTTTTTACAACAGTTGCTTTTTCTTGAGATAAATTACCAGTCTCATATCTTCCTATATAAAATCCTCCATACTTCTCTACACTTGTTATCATATCATTAAACTCTGTCTCTAACTGTGATATTGTTATACTGTTTGAAGAATCTGAATCCACTACATCTGGCTCACGATAACTATCACTACCAGATGTTGCTGTTATACTCATTACCCCATCTTGCTCTGTCCAATTAAGTGGTGTTATTCCACTTGCTGAAAATTCATATAACTTTCCCCACTTCTTCCCATCTTTATCTGTTCCATACATCTCACTTGGATTTGCTACTGGCACCCACACAAATTGGTTTCTTGTTGTTCTTGCTGTATCTTTATTGTTATCATTTACTTCCTCTTTCTTATCTTCTCCATTTGTATTCTCATATATTACAAATCCTTCTGACACTTTATTTTCCGTAGCCACACTTGATGCAGTATATCCCTTTGGCACAGGAACTACTACTTTATCTGCACTTTCTACTGCATTTACTTTATTACCATCCCAACCCTCTGGCATTTCTGGTCCTTCTGGCTTAGGCGGAGTACTTTCTCCTATTCCATTTAACATATTATCTATAATTGTACCTACTTCATTCATTTGCTCTTGCTCATTTATTACAGCTTGATTTGTCTTTTCTGCAGCCTCTCTCGCCTTTGCTATTATCCCATTCTCACTAAACACCAAACTTATTGTTATTCCTGCCAATATTAACAATACAACAATTGTTACAACTAACGCTATTAGAGTTATTCCGCTTTCACCTTTAAATTTTTTGTTTTAATTCTTTTTTTTGCTTTTTTCATTTTTTCTTTTCCTCCTTGTTTATTTTTTATTTATATTTTTAATATTAATATCTATTTTTATACGCAAAAAGATAGATTATTTACAAAAATATAAATAATCTATCTTTTTTGTATTATTAATAAAGGCATTTCTGCCTTCTTTTATTTCTTTAAAGTATAGCTCTCTTACAGTATCAACGCTTTTAGCTTTCACTTCTTTTTATCTCCTTTGTTTCTTCTTTTTTACTTCTTCTTGCTTTGTACTTAACATCTAAATTACAGTACATTTCCTTAAAATAACTCCTCATTAGTTGTATTTATATCTATACTATTTGTGCCTTTTTACAGATATTAAATACATTATTTATTCTACTATACCATTTTTACTTTTTCAACTCTTTTTTTGTTTTTTACAAGAAAATTTAATCATAAATTTCATTTACTTTTTCAAAATTGCATTTAACTTTTCAATTGACCTTTATTTTTATCAATTTTCCTTATATATTCTATTTGTCTTATTGAATAATCTATTTTCATAGTGTATAATCATTTTGAAAATAAATGTAGCATTTTTATATTCAAATTTTTAAATAATATTTTAATAGTATTTGTGTAATATAAAAATGCTTGTGGAAGGAATGATTAGTAAACATGAAAAAAATTTTATCAAAAAACATAATTTACTATTTAATAATTATTGGAGTAGCTTTAATAATGTGTATTCCCCTATTTCAGCAGGGTATACACACTGGAGATGATGGAGAATTTCACATTTCTAGAACTATTGGAACAATTGAGCAAATAACAAATGGTAAAAATCCATTTATAATAGACCGTTTTTCTTTAGGCTTTGGATTTCCATGGAATTTATTTTATCCACCTGTTTCAACTATAATTAACGTTGTTTTTGCATTTTTAACAAATAATGTTGTAACAGCTATGAAGATATTTATTTTCCTTACTTTTGTACTATCTGGAATAGCGATGTACCAATTAGTAAAAACAATTTCTAATAATAAATTTGCAGCAATGCTTTCTGCTGTACTTTATATGTGTGCACCTTACCGTATGCTTAATGCATACACAAGACTTGCGGTTGGCGAAATTGCAGGATTTATATTTATACCAATTGTTTTGCGAGGTGTATACTTACTTTTTGAAGGAAAAACAGAAAAGTCATATATATATGTATTTGGTACAATTGGATTAGTTTTATCACACAATATAAGTACAATGCTTACCTTTTTAATTGGACTTTTCTATGTACTTGTTAATATAAAAAAATTAAAAGACAAAAAAATATTAAAAAACTTTGTAATTTCTACATTAATAATAATTTTATCTGTACTATTTTTCTATGGACCATTAATGGAACAAATGTCAGGAACAGAATATGAAGTTTCTAGAAAAATGTATACAAACGAATCTGTACAAAATAGTGCCTTAAATCCTATAGAGCTAATATTCCCTTACTTTAACGGAATTAGCCAAGAAGGTCGCTTTTATAATATTGGTATACTTTTATTAGTTGGATTAATAATTACACCTTTTGTATATAAAAAAGCTAAAGAAGTTCCTACATATAAATTTATGCTTATTGCAGGAATTGTGTCTTGCATTATGGCAACATTTATTACCCCTTGGTATTTTATGCCAGACCCATTACAAATGATACAATTTCCATGGAGAATGGTTGGACTTATAATATTCTTCTTCTCTATTATTGCAGGAATAAACTTTGCACTCTTAATAGATATACTAATGGAACAATGGCAAGAAAAAAGTAAAATCATCGGTAAAACAGTTGTAACAATTTCACTTATTATATTTTCTGGTTTTTATGCATTACACTTTATATCTGACTTAGACTATCCTGTAAAAGACAATGCATATTTTGAAGAGCCAGAAGTTATAGATTATAGTTGGCAAGTTAGTAGATATTCATCTTACTTAGAATACTGGCCACAAAAATCAATTAATAACTTTGACTATACAATGAATAGAGAAAACAAAGCAATTGTTACATCTGGAAAAGCTAATATATTAGATGAAAGTAAAGTAAATGGCGTGCTAGACTTTAATATATCAGATGTACAAGAAGGTACTGTAGTAGAATTACCTTATTTATACTATAAAGGCTATGTTGTAACATATACACCTTCTAAAGAAAATAATAATTCTACCGAAAGTAACAATAATAATTCTTCAAATGAAAAAGTAAAATTAGAAGTTACAGAGTCAGATAATGGATTTATACAAATTAACTTAGACCCATCTATGAAAGGACACATTAATGTAGAATATCATACTACAACACTTCATAAAATTTGTATGGTAATTTCTTTTATAACAATAATAGGTTATATAATATACTTGATTGTTGCATACTTTAAAAATAAACGCAAACTATTAGAATCAAAAGAAAATTAATAATTAGTTTCTAGATTTTAAAATACCCTTGTTTAATTTTAAAATTAACAAGGGTATTTTATTTTTGCAGTTTATATATTTTATAACTCATATCTCATATGGTTTAAATTTAAAATCAAATCCTATAAATTTATGATTTTTCATATTTAAGAAATTATTTATATCATCATTAGCTATTAAAGAAACATCTTTTATTCTACTAACTTTATTCTCTAAATTAACTAAAGGATTAATGTATCTTTTTTTGCCTTTTACACTAGTACAGTATATTTCATTATTTGGTTCATCACTTTTATACACAGAATCTCTTGTTGCATTTTGAAAGTTTTTAAAAGCATTTCTTATATAATTATCTTCACAATTTTGGATTAATTGTAATACTTCTTTTTCAGAAAATTTATATAAATCATCAACTGTAATATAATTTTTTATATTCATTGATTTTACAATATCTGCAATAAATTGCATGCAAAGTCTATCTTCATCTTCAACCCAACGAGGCCATAATTTTGAAATATTATGTATAAAGTTTTCACATAATTTTGCATCATTGAAAACCAATTCATCTATTCCGTCTTCATTTTTTAAAATTACAATATTATTATAGTATCTTTCTATATCTTTAAGTTCAAATACCCTTACTTGATAAAGACCTCCTGATAAAGTATATTCAAATCTATCGGCACTCAATCTAGGAGTATCATTGTCCGCAATAGGATAAATATGATAATCCGAAACTTCTTCTACTTTTATACTATCTCTTTTTAATAATGCCATTATTTCTTTTGAGTTTCTAATTATTTGTTCTGTTCTTTCTTCAGTAGATTCTTGATTTTCCGAATCTCCGTTCATAAAGTCAATACAATGTTTAAATGTAGGAGTTGCAATATCGTGAAATAAACCAGAAATAGTTTGTTTTTTGTCATGTGTAAAATGCCATATAATTAGTGCAACTGCAACACTGTGAGTTAGTGAAGAATAAAAATATTTGTCATTATACACTTTTGTATATAACGTACCGCAAGACATACCAATTCCATCTAGTTTAAGCATTTCTGGAGTATAAATATATTCTAACAACCATTCTGGAAATTCTGGTGATAATATTTTTAAATAGTTTCTTATTTCTTCGTTTAAAGTTACTAAATATTTATTCATATTTTTAATCCCCTTTTTTAATTATCAATTACTGTGCCTTTTTCTAAATATGACGATTTTACTTATTGGATATTCAACTTATGTTTATTATTTTTTGTATAATACTTATATCCTCAATTTTATTAATTCCAAAACATTTTTTACCTAAGTCTTTAACTGAAGCTCCTAAATGGTACATTTCTTTATTGTCTATCACTATAAATCTATCATGAAATTTATTTGTAGTTGATATTTTTAATATAGGATATTCTTTATTGAATTTTTGAATATCAATCTTTTGTATAGTACTTTTATCAGAAGTTAGTATTACAACTTCCACATTTTTATTTTTCTTAGTAAGCATTTTTAAAATACTATCATCAATATAGTTATCTATTATTAAAATTTTTCTATCTGCTTTCTTTATAATATCTATAATCAAACTATATGCATCATATATTTGTCCTTGAAAGAATATCTTTTGTTTTATATTTTCCTCATGTTGTAATTGGTCAAATACTATATCAAATTTTTTATCATACTCTAACAATCTATATTCCACATTTGTTAATCTCTCAAATAGTTGTCCATTGGAAGATAAAAATTTTCTCATCTCAACAAATGCTTCTACTATTTTTATACTGACCTCAATAGCAACTTCATTCTTTAATAATCCTGAAAGCATTAAAATACCTTTTTCTGTAAATACATAAGGCAATTTTTGTTTTCCTCCTCTTGTATTGTTTGAAGTCGCAAATTGCGACTTCAAAGTTTCATACTCTTTAGTCGTTAATTGAAAACAAAATTCTATTGGAAAACGTTCAATATTTCTTTTTACAGTTTCATTTATTCTTCTAGTCTCATAATGATATAATCTTGCAACATCACTATCTAACATAACTTGTTTTCCTTTTATTGTATATATTAAATTTTTTATATCTTCATTTGATAAATTGTCTTGAATTGCTAAACTATTAATTTCATCATTCACAAATATCATCTCCGATTTATATTAATAAATACAAAATATTATAATGGTACTTAGTCTTATAATACGAATTTTGACTACTTTGATTTATCAATGTTTTCGCTTGGTTCAACGATTTTACTTAATTGGAGCCAATAAGCAGAATCGAACTGCTGACCTACGGGTTACGAATCCGTTGCTCTACCAACTGAGCTATATTGGCAAAAATATAAATTATAGACTTGTCTCTATTTTTTAATCCAAAGACAAGCCTAATTTCTAATTTAGAAAGTGGGAGTTAACCCCAACTTTCTAACTAAAAGTGTCTACCCTTTCTCTTTTTTCTTGTTGTATCATCATCTTCTTCATAATTATTCTCATTATTTGCATCAATGTCATTAGTAGCAATAGTATCTTTATAACTATTTAAATATTCTTCTCTACTTTGTTTTTTTGCTTCGTTTTTTTCTTCTCTTTTTGCTTTTAATTCATCTGCATAGTTAAAATTCTGGTTAAGAATTGTTGTATTTGCATAGTCCTCATCATCGTCTTCATCGTCATAGTCCATTTTATTTCTACGATTTATTACTATTAATGTAATTATTGAAATAACTATAATAGCTGCAGCTACTCCACATATAATTATTAATATATTTGGTCCTGAGCTTTTTTCTGTAGTTACTACAGTTTCTTGCTCACCTACATTAACTGTTATTTGGTATGTTGTAACTTGTTGTTTGTCTCCTTCGCCTTTTTTAACCATTATAGTAATTAAATTTTCTCCATCTTTTAAATCTGTATTTCCTGTAATTTCTACTGTTGCATCTTCATCTCCTGATTCAGCTGTTATATCCACAGATGTCGTTCCAGTTGCAACATTTATAGAATATGAATATACATCTGGAGTAAATGTTGGGGTTAATGTAACTCCTGCAATTTCTAATTTATTTAATGTTAAACCTGTTTCAGCTGTCTTATCTGTTTTATTTACTATTAATGTGTATACAGTTTTACTTTCATCTTCTGCCATAACCGTAATAGTTACCTTATTTTCTCCATCTTTTAAATCTGTATTTCCTTCTACAGTTACTTTAGCCTTTTCGTCTTCTGGAACTGCATCTAATTGTAATTCTGTTACATCTTTTCCTACTTGTACAGTATATTCTGTTACATCTTTTTTAAATTCTGGAGTTAATGTTCCTTGTAATAAAGTCAACTGTTTTAACGCACTATTCTTAGACTTATCTTCTTTTTTCTCTGTTGTTAAGTATTCAGATGAAACATATGCTGTCGAACCATTAAATGTTACTCTACTCCATCCGTTACTTCCTTTTCCTGTTCTTGTAATACTCTGTCCTTCTGAAAGTGAACCTACTACTTTACTACTTGTTGACCAACTTTGTCTTACATTTACACTTCCTGTTGCATAAACTGTTTCATTTACACTTGTAAAACTTGGTGCATTTGATGAATTTCCAGAACTTGAGTTATTATTTGACCCTGAATTTGAACCAGAGTTTCCACTTGATCCTTGATTTGAACCAGAACCTGCGTTAGACCCTGTTCCAGTATTAGACCCAGAACCTGTATTTGAATTAGAACCTCCACCAGAAGTTTCTTTTTCTTTAACAGTTATTGTACAAGTTTTATTTATGCTGTCTGTTTTTTCTGTTTCATAATCTGTTATATCTCCACTTAGTGTAAATGTGTATGTTTCTGCTTTATTTGGAGTAAAAGTTATACTTGTTGATGCAGAACTATTTCCTTGTGTTGCAGTTTGCCCTACTAATTCCTTAGTTTGTCCATTTCCAGATAAAACTACGTTCCATGCTCCTGCATTTACAGATGCATTTATTGTTACGCTTTCTCCTACTGTTACCGTTTTACTTCCTGTTATGCTAGAACTTGCCGCTTTTACAATAGTCACATTTAACATACAGATGACTATTGCAATTATCATAGTTATTAAAGTCATTTTTAAAGATTTTCTCATATTATCCTCCATTCTTTTGCTTAAAGCAAATATAATAACCTTTTTCTTTTGTTAAATAATAAATTAGTAATTTATCATTTAATTTATGTGATTTTATATTATGCACAACAATTAAGTTTTATAAGTTATTGCTTGCATTTTTTATTGTAAATTAACTTAAATCTCTTTTTAAATTTAAATATTTATATTAGATGAATCTTTTAATAAAAATTTTTGTATTTTTAGCAAGTCTCCTGAATTTAGCTTTCCGTCATTATTTGAATCTGCTGCATTTCCATATGGGGTACCCACTATATTAGTATCTTTTAACAAATGTTTTTGTAGTTTTAATAAATCACCTGAATTAATATTTGCGTCTCCATTTACATCGCCTTTTTTTACAATAGTATAAGTCTTCTTGTTTACTGTAACTGTATATCCTGTTCCTACATTTGTTTTTCCTGTAATCTCTTTGCCTTTACCATCTTTTACAACAGCACCACTAAATGCACTCTTTATCGTATTTACATTTGATACTGCGTCACATATAACTTGTTTTCCATCCATTTTAACTTGATTATTTTTACTTGGTATATTTTCATCTCCACTTCCATTGTTGTCACCATTTCCTTCTTCGTCTACTGGAACTATATAATCTTCTTTGCTGTCTCCTCTTGCTACATACCCTATAATACCATTATAGTTTACTTTGTCCCAAATATAACCATCTTTATCTGACGCATTTTTTTCCATTCTTGTCATAATATCGCCTTTGTATGCTGTAGTTAGTACTTTAGAGCCTGTACCTGGTGTTTCTCTTACATTAACTCCCGAATTATTTACAACTTTTACTTGGTCATATCCACTTGTATCTGTCCATTTTTCTATATAGCCGTTTCCAACATATCCTTGCCTTCCATCTGGAAGTTTAACTCTATACCAACTTTCTCCATCAACATTTTTATATTTATCTTTCTCTATTACTGTAAGTTCCTGTCCTGGAGATAAAGTTTCTATTATTGTAGTATTTGTTACTCCTGGTCCATTTCTAAAATTTGTATATGCTGTAACAATGTATTTTTCATTACAATTTGTAATATCTGCAATTTGAGTAAGATAATTTCTTACTACATAACCTTTTCTTCCATCTGCTAAAACAACTTTATCCCAATATCTCATAAATCTTCCATCTGGATTTTGAGTTTGTGACAATTCTATTCTTAAAATTTTATCACCTTTATTTAACCTTGCTAATTCCTTTCCTTCTCCTTTTTTCTCCATTACACGTATATTATCTGAATTAATCTGTACGTTTTGTGTAACAATTGAGTTAGAGCCTGGAAGGTCACATTTTTGTTTTGGCATATTCTCAAATACAGGTATAGAGAATATAAAGTGAGAATTTTTATTTAACTTACCCATTTTATTATATGCATTTCTTGTTTCTTGTCCTTCTGTTTTAGAAGCAGAAACATTTGTCATATATTGGTGCCAATATAAATCTCCGTCGCTATTATCTACATCAAATTTTTGTAAATATGATGTATTTTGACCATACCCAATATATTCATTTCTTACAAACTCTGCACCACCAATAATTGCCTTTTCTGGGTCTGTCCAATTTTCCTTTTTTGCCTTTTCTAATGCATTTTTTATTATTGTTGCAGTAGTTCCACCTGTTGCTCCAATATTATAATAATTGTAATAACCTGCATATCCTTTATTATACTTACCTTTTCCATTACCAGTTGCAGTTTCTGTAGCATTACCAGGTCCTTGTTCTTGTCTTATTCTAGAAGCTAAATGATATGGGCTTATATTAAATTTCTTTCCTGCATCTACTATTACTTGTGTATATGTTTTGTTAATAGTCTTTGTAGAACCATCTGTTGCTGTATAATTTATTTTTCCTTGTAGATAATTGCAATCTGAGACAATCCACTTAACACCTGCTTCATCTTGTACATCACTATTATAATTTAATAACTCAAATTGAAAAACATCGTTTGTATTTAAAGAATTTCTCGGATCCATATAATAAGATACAGTTGCTTCTGATGCACAATACCAGCCGGGTTCATATTGCTTATTTTTACATACTGGGCATACCCATTCTGATGCACTATTACTAGTTAAATTTCTACCATGACTTGCTGTTGTCTCATTTTTTATAACTTGATTCCAGTCTAATCCAGTTTTAAGCATTTTAAACTCACTCTTAGGAAATTCTTTTTTTAATTCATTTATAAGTTCTTGATAACCTGGATATTTGCTAAAATCATCTGTTGCTGCCTTAGAGACATTAGCTAGTAAGAATATAAATATGTATGACAATAAATTAATTATTATGAATATATATAACATTTTTCTTAACATAATTCTACTGTTTCTCTTAAAAATGTCTTCCAACATTTTTCCTCCTTTTGTACCAAATTTCCACATAAAGTATATCATTGTTACATATCTTAGTCAAGGAATTTTTTTGATAATTATGTCACAGAAATTCATACGAAAATTCGACTAAGATTGCTAAATTTACAGATAAATGTTATAATTAACTCATGCAAACTTTATTATAGAGGAGGATTAACTTATGACGTACGGTAAAAGTATGCGCGCTTGGGAAGCCTATGAAGACGACCGCCGGGAACGTATTTGGCTCAATGACTTAGAAGCAGCCATCAAATCTCACAATAAGTCACGGTTTACCGAACTTGCGAAGCAGGGATTGATAAATCAATATACCTTTCCATGCTTCCCTTTAGGTTCTTGGACAAGAGAAGAAGTAGAACGGTTGAAAAAAGCTGGCTATTAATTTATTTCTTACAGTCCAAATGGATATGTATTGTAAACATGCAAAGTATGTAATGTGCATTTTTATAATTCATTTCCTATACCTATAGTCTATTAAAGTTAACAGTTTGCCTAAAAAAGGTACTCCTACCTTGGAGTACCTTTTTCATTAAAATATACAGGAGTTTATAAAATATATGAAAGAATTAGTTGTTCCAAGTAAATTTAATAATAAAAAACTACAATCTTTTTTAATGCACAATTTTCCTTCTTTAACAAATTCACTTTTTTATAAAACCTTGCGTAAAAAAGATATAAAAATAAATAATATAAGAATAAGTGAAAATATACTTTTACATACTAATGATAATGTAAAAGTATACATTTCTGATGAACTTTTACTACCAAATACACAAATTAAAATAAATATTATTTATGAAGATAACAATATTTTAATAGCAAATAAACCAGAACAAATTGAAGTTACAGGAGATAGCGGTTTAACTTGCTTATTAAAAAAACAACATAACTTTAAATTTTTAGAGCCTTGTCATAGATTAGATAGAAATACTACTGGACTAACATTATTCGCAAAAAATCAAGAAGCTTTAAATATTTTATTAAACAAATTTAAAAATCATGAAATTGAAAAACATTATTTAGCTATGGTATATGGAATTCTCTCAGATAAACAAAAAACATTACAAGCATATTTATTTAAAGATAATAAAAAATCTCAAGTGTATATATCTGATACCCCAAAAAAAGGATATGTACCAATTACTACAAAATACACTGTTTTAAATATAAATAAAGCTAAAAATTATTCTATATTAGATATTGAACTTTTAACAGGAAAAACTCATCAAATTCGTGCTCATTTAGCACATATTGGTTACCCTATAATTGGTGATGGAAAATATGGAAAAAACGAAATAAACAAAAAATTTGGATTTAAAACTCAAAATCTTTGTAGTTATAAAATAAAGTTTAATTTTAAAACAGACGAAAAGCATTGTGATAAGAAACATTATGATAATAAATATTATAAAGAAGATTATCTGGATGTTCACAGTAATATTAAAAATTATTCCACAGACAACTTTATACATAGTTTAAATTACTTAAATAAAAAAGAATTTGTCTTACCAAAAGAATTAATTAACAAATTTAATTTACTAATTAACTAAGTTAAAGGTAATTATCAATAAAAGAAACTTACAAAAAATAGAGACATATGCTAATTTCCTAAATTTGAAAAAGCATTTGTCTCTATTACTTTTTTACTATTTTATTAAATCTTGAAATTCTTCAGCAGAAATTATTTCTTTCTCTATTAAAGCTTCAGCTACTTTATTTAGCTTATCCATATTATTTAATATAAGTTTTTGTGCTTTTACATAAGCATTGTCTATCATTATTTTTACTTCTGCACCAACTGCATCTCCAAATTTTTCACCAAATAGTTGTAATTCATATGGATCTTTTTCTGTGTCTATATAAATTGGTCCTAAATCGTCACTCATTCCATATTTTACAATCATATCTTTAGCAATTTGTGTTGCAACTTCTATATCGTTGCTTGCACCTGTTGAGATATCATTTAAAGCTATCTTTTCTGCAGCACGTCCACCTAATAAAGATACCAATTTTTCTTCCATTTCTGTTTTAGATATATAATATTTATCTTCATTCGATTTATACATTGTATATCCACCTGCTATACCTCTTGGTATTATAGATACCTCTTTAATGTCTTTTTGTGTTTCTAATTGACTGCTAACTATAGCGTGACCTGCTTCGTGGTATGCTGTTAATTTTTTATCCTTTTCTGAAACAACTCTACTATGTTTTTCAATACCTATTGTTACTTTTTTTGTAGCATCTTCTATATCTTTATTTGTTATTGCATCGTGCTTGTTTATTGTAGCAATAATTGCAGCTTCATTTAAAATGTTTGCAAGCTCTGCACCAGAAAATCCTGCTGTATCTTCAGCAATATTCTTTAAGTCAATATTTTCTGCAAACTTTTTGTCTTTAGCATGTATTTTTAATATTGCCTCTCTTCCATTTAAGTCTGGAAGTGCAATATTTATCTGTCTGTCAAATCTTCCTGGTCTAAGTAGTGCTTTATCCAACATTTCTGGTCTATTTGTTGCAGCCAAAACTATAATTGTTTCTTCTGTATCAAACCCATCCATTTCAACTAATAATTGATTTAATGTTTGGTTATTTTCTGACTCTGCACCACTACCACTTGTTCTTCTAGAACCAACCGCGTCTATTTCATCTATAAAAACTATGCATGGAGCTATTTTCTTTGCTTTCTCGAACAATTTTCTTACTCTAGAAGCTCCAAGTCCTGCAAACATTTCTATAAATTCTGAACCACTCATAGAAATAAATGGTACATTTGCTTCACCTGCAATTGCTTTAGCAATTAAAGTTTTACCTGTTCCAGGCTTTCCACAAAGAAGTACTCCTCTTGGAATTTTTGCTCCCATTTCATAAAATTTGTCAGGATTTTTTAAGAAATCTACAATTTCTATCATTTCTTGTTTTTCTTCATCTAATCCTGCAACATCTCCAAATGTTATTTTTGACTTAGTTGTCTCTGTATCATAAACTTTACTTTTATCTCCTAATCCTTGCAATTTAAATAACATTACAAATAAAACTACTAAAAGAATTGTTGGTAATAAAGTAAATAAATTACTAAATATTGTTATAAATACATTAGGCTTTTTTTGGTTTAACTCTATATTATTGCCATCTTCTACTTTACTTTGAATTAATTCTACAAAAGCTTGAGTATTTGGCACAATACATTTTCTTTCATCTGTCTCATCTTTTAGTTTAACTTTAACGGTTGTACTACCTGTAGTCATTTCTACTTTTTCTACATTACCATCACCAATTTCTCTAATAAGCTCTGTATAAGCTATTTCAGTGTTGTCACCTTTTTTGTTTGTTGCAACAACATATATTGTTAACGCCGCAGCTATAATTATTAAAACTATTGCTGTTATTACGAAATACAGATTTTTCTTTTTATTATTTTTCTTTTCTTCTTCCTTCATCTAGTTAAATCCTTTCGCTTTTTATTTGAGTTATACTATTTCTCAATTGCATATATAATTTTTAATTATCCATATAAATTTATAAAAACTATATATAAAATTTATTTAATGTAGCTATTTTTCTATAAATATTTTATGCTGGTTCTTCTCCCCCGCTTTTTCCGCTACCTTTTTCTTTCTTTTCTTCTTTATTTTTTTGCTTTTCTTCTTGTTCTTTTTCCTGCTTTTCTTTCTCTTGTTGCTCTTTTTTAGCCTTTTCTCTTTCTGTTTCTTCCTCTTCTTCTTGCTTTTTTCTTTCCATTTCTTGTCTTACCTTTTCTTGCTCAGACATAATTCTATTTAGTTCTGCTTGTTTCTTTATTACGTCACTTCTAATTATTAAAACTGTTGCAACAACATAGATACTTGCAATTGCTGTATAGACTAATTGGAAATACTCTATTACAAAACCTGTAAGAATATTTGCTACAATGTATACTAAATTTAGTATAACAGGAAGTGATAAAGAATATACAGCAATATTATATGCAGCAGCAGGTTTTAACCTTACTCTTGCTATAATAGATGTAATATATGCAAGTAAAGCTAAGAAAATTGCATCTATTAATACTGTAGAAAAATATATTATAAACAAGTAAATTGCTGTTATTGCAAAGAAAGACATACATAACTTTATACTTCCTTCACCTGTAATAATTGATATAATATTTTCTTTGTTAAATTCACCAATTCTATATTGTTCTGAAATATCTCTGTATGCCATAGTTGTTGTAATAGCAGCCATATCTGTTTTGGTAATTATTTTATCTTTTAAAACAACAATACCAGTAGTATAATGCTTTATTTGGTCGTTGTACTCGTCTATTTTTGATTGTTCCAAGTCTCCTGTGTCTATAATAATTTTTCCAATTGGCAGTTCTTCATTTTCTATAATTATAGGCTTGTCCTTCTCATTAGATGGAACTATTCTTAAAATTCCATCTTTGAATTGTAATGTTTCTATTTCATTACTTATATAACTTGCTAAACCATTTAAACTCTGAGAAAATTTATAGGTAGTTGCTGCACTTACACATAAAGCAAATACTAACATTAAAATTAGCATATAAATAACAGCTTTGCTTATTTTTTGTGCAGCAAGTTTTGCATAATCCTCAAATTTAAATATTGCTATTTTTAGTCTTTCAAAAAAACCTATTTTTTCTCCTGTCTCCACGTCAATTCCCTCCATTACAATTCTACACTTTTTTAATCTACATTTTTTTAACAGTCATTCCATCTTTACTATCTTCTACTTGATAGCCATTTTCTATTAATTTATTTCTAATTTCGTCTGATAAAGCCCAATTTTTCTCAAGTCTTGCCTGTTTTCTCTCTTCTACAAGCTTTTCTATTTCTTCTGGAAGTTCTATATTTTTTTGTTTTTCTAAATATTTTTCTGAATTTTTTATATCTAATCCTAAAACTTCATCAAATTTTTCTAATAATTTTGCATATTGTTTTGACTTTTTATCACTTCTAACAATATCCCAAATTATACCTATTGCAGCTGGAATGTTTAAATCATTATTTATTGTTTCCAAAAATTTATTTTCATATTCCTCAATATTTTTTTGACTAATTTCATTATTTCCATCTAAATGTTTTAAATAGCCTTCTCTAAGCCTATTTAATGCTTTTTGAGAAGCAATAACACCATCAAAAGTAAAATTTAATTTTGTTCTATAATGAGCTGAATAACAAAATAGCTTGTAAGCTAATGGCTCTATACCTTTTTCTTGTAATTGTGAAATTGTATAAACATTTCCTAAAGATTTTGACATTTTTCCACCATCTACTAGTAGAAACTCACCATGCATCCATAATTTAGCATGTATTTTACCTGTTGCACCTTTTGCCTGTGCTATTTCGTTTTCATGATGTGTTGGTATATGGTCAACTCCACCAGTATGGATGTCAAATTCTTCTCCTAGATATTTTCTTCCCATTGCAGTACACTCTATATGCCAACCTGGATAAGAAAGTCCCCATGGGCTTTCCCACTTCATTATGTGATTTTCTGGTGCTTTTATCCATAATGCAAAATCATATGGATTTCTTTTTTCTGGGTCTACTTCAACTCTTGCGCCTGCTATTTGATCATCCAAATTTCTATTTGAAAGAACAGGATATTTATCTAATTTAGATATGTCAAAGTAAATTCCCTTACTTGTCTCATATGCATAACCATTTTTTATAATTTCTTTTACATATTCAAGCATTTCTGGTATATGTTCTGTAGCTTTTGCTATAATTTCAGGTTTATCTATGTTTAATTTATCCATATCTGCAAAAAAAGCTTTTGTATAAAATTCTGCAATCTCATATGGATTTTTATTTTCTTTTCTTGCTGCTTTTTCCATTTTGTCTTCGCCTTCGTCTGCATCTGATTCCAAATGTCCAACATCTGTAATATTCATTACATGTTTTAAATTATAACCATTATATTTTAAAACTCTTCTTAAATTGTCCATAAATACATATGACCTAAAATTACCTATGTGGGCATAACTGTAAACAGTTGGCCCACAACTATAAATTCTAACTTCATTTCCTTCTAATGGAGTAAAGTTTTCTTCTTTTCTTGTTAGAGTATTATATAATTTAATATTCATAAATCCCCTTTCTCAAACAGTTGTATATAATATCCTCATTATAATTCTAAACACATAACTTTTAACCTAAATTTTTTCTACTTAAGCATTATTTACAACTGTGTTTGTACCTGTTCCACCAGATGGCTTTTCTGTGTTGCCACCACCTGATGGTGGATTTTCTGTATTTGTTTCTCCCCCGCCTGATGGAGGTTCTGTATTTCCTCCTGATGGAGGTGTTTCTGGTGTTGTTTCTTTTTTCTTACTTATTGTTAAAGTAATAGTTGTGTTTTTAGTAACAACTTCATTTTCCTTTATACTTTGTGAAATAACCAATCCTGGTGTTTTTGTACTTTCTTTATATTTTACTTTAATTGTTAATCCTGCTAAATCTGCTCTTGCTGCTGCCTCAGTTTTGCCAACTACATTCTTTACTTTTACCATATTAGTTGCTGTGTGTTTATTACACTCTTCTGTTGGTCTTGTATATGTTGTTCCCGAAAGGCTCTTCCAAGCTGGATCTTTTTCTTTATCTGGTGTTACTGCATAACCTTTTTCTTCTACTTCTGGGCAATATTCTGTAGCAAGTTTTCCTGTTTCTTTACATATTTTAACTTTGTCATGTCCTTCACAATATTTAGGCACTGTTCCTGCTTTAAATATTTCTGTATATTTTTGTGTACAGCTTTTTGTAGCAAGTTTACCTGATTGTAAGCAAACTGTTGCAGTTGTTATTCCTGAAGGCTTAACAAACTTAGCATCTTTCAAGTCTGAATGTATATCTTTCATAATTCTTGCCCAAATTTGTTGTGCTGCATTTGCATTACCATATCTAACTTCTTCTGGTGTATCATATCCAACCCATGTAGCTGCTGAATAATATGGAGTAAATCCACATAGCCATTTATCTTTTTTACTATCTGTTGTACCAGTTTTAGCAGATACATCCATTCCACTTATTTTACACATATATGCTGTTCCGCTACTTCCTGTTACAACATCTTTTAATATATCTGCTGTAATATATGCTGTAGTTTCTTCCATTACTCTTCTTTTTTCTTGTTTAGATTCTAATATAACATTTCCATTACTATCTTCAACTTTTGTATAAAATGTTGGTTCTGTATATTCTCCACCATTTGCTATTGCTTCATATGCTGCTGCCATCTCTAATGGTGTTGCACCTTCGCTCATTCCACCTATCGATAAAGCTAAGTTATTATCTAAATCTGGATTAACATGACTAAGCCCCATATCTTGTAAATATTTTATTGCTTTTGATGGTCCTACATTTGATAATATTTTCATATTTACAACATTAGAAGAAACTTCTATTGCTTTTCTTACAGTTGTTAACCCTCTATAGTTAGCAACATTTTTAGGTGCATATCCACCACCAAAATCTGCTCTACGGTCATCATAAACTGTTGCAGCTGTAATAACTCCTTCTTCTAGTCCAGGTATAACATTTGCTAATGGTTTAATTGCAGAACCTGTTTGTCTTGGTGCTTGAATAGCTCTATTATAACCTGTAGCATCAACATCTGTTCCAAGTCCACCCATACAGCCTATAACATATCCTGTTTTATTATCTATTATTACCATTCCAGATTGTGTATGTTCTTTGTTTTCTTTTGGTCCTCCTGTTGTTCTTGCATAATATACATACTCATCTTTTACATATTCTTTTTCCATTCTCTTTTGAATTTCTGTATTTTGAGTTGTATATATTTTATATCCACCAGATACTAATAAACTTCTTGCAGCTTTCTCATCTATATCTTTTAATTCTGCTAAATCTGATACAACTTCTTTTATAGCTGCATCTGTGTGGTATGACATTTGTGTTGCATTATTAAATGAGCCCTCTTTAAATTTTAATCCTGCATCTACTTCTGCTACTGCCTCATTATATAGTTTTTCTGCTTCTTCTGCATTATCACTAATTCTATTTTGGTCTTTCATTTCTGCCAAAACTGTCTTGGTTCTAGTCTTTATAGCTTTTGTAACCTCTTCGTCTCCTTCATTCCAGAAAGGATTATAACTATTTGGTGAATGGTTTATACCTGCTAAAAATGCTGCTTCTGCTAAATCTAAATCTTTTGCAGATTTAGAGAAATAATATTTAGCACCATTTTCAACACCACATATTGTAGTTCCACCTACATAAATTATATTCAAATATTGCTCTAATATTTGTTGTTTTGAAAGCATTTGTTCTATTTGATATGCTCTAGACATTTCTCTTATTTTTCTTGTAACACCTGCAAAACCAGTGTCATCTTTATCACTTTTTAAGTTTTTAACCAACTGTTGTGTTATAGTACTTCCACCATAAGAAGAATGTCCTCCTCTTAGTACATACTGTATTGCTGCACTCATAGTTCTTGTTAAGTCTATTCCAGAATGGTCATAAAATCTTTTATCTTCTATTGCAACATAGGCATTTGGTAAATATGGTCCCATTTCTGAATATGTAATAATTTTTCTGTTTATATCTCCAGAAGATAAGTCAAATATTTGCTTACCATCTGTATCGTAAACAACAGAGTTATTATGTCCTATTGTTAATTCTTCTTTAGTTAACTTTAATTTATCGCTAAAAAATACTCCTGCAAAAATACCTACTCCAATTAAGCATAATAAAATAAAGATTATAAAAATTATAATCAAAGCTTTTTTTAGCTTAGGATGTTTGCCCTTTTTCTTTCCCTTTTTATTCTTTTTATTAACTTCACTTTCTTTTACATAATCTTCTTTTGTTTTAGGTTTTGTTTTTGTTTTCTTTCTATTTGTATCCTCTTTTACAACTTTATACATCTTTGTTTTTCCATCATCTTTGTTTCTTTTTCCAGTACTCATTCTAAAATTTTCCTCCTTAGGATATTTTAAACAAATTCATTATATAATATATTGCATAAAATTGAAAGTATTTTAAGAAATTTTTCAGAAATATAAAAAGAATAAGTATGCTGCACAATAAAAATAAAACAAGAAATGGTTACAAACAAAAAAAGTTACCCTAAATATAATGAAAAATTTTATAAATATTTATATTTCACTATATATAAGGTAATTTATATTATATATTTGTATTTTTACAGGTGTTTGTGTTGTTACATTAAAGCACTACCAAGACCGGACGGAACGAATAAGTATTGAAGCTATTACCGTCTTCGTAGTCGAAGTAGAACACACCGCCACTCGTACCAGCACCGTAAAAGGCTCCGCGTAGGAAGAAAGGACTATTCGTGTCAGGAAAGTAAGAATCATCACCGTACCACGAACTATTGCTTGAGTTACCGTTCACACTCGTTTCGTATACTGCGTCTCCATATTTTCCTGAGTTTGCACTATAGTTACTATCTCTATCATCTGAACTTCCTTTACTATACACGTTCTTTGTTTTTGCGTCTCCATTTACTAAACTTTCTCCGTTACTTAAACTACTATTTCCGTTATTTACATATGCTGCTACATATTCATATGCTCCTCCGCTCATATCATACACTCCATGCACTGTTCCTGTTGTACTTTGTCC
>ENA-OPRR01000061-OPRR01000061.1-human-gut-metagenome-genome-assembly--contig:-NODE-61-length-112660-cov-5.387931_pt1 | contig 112660 bp, 93 predicted proteins | sample MGYA00241796_ERZ501883 | MGnify/ENA primary metagenome ERZ501883 (study PRJEB25962, sample SAMEA2042406) | human gut metagenome | biome: human gut; feature: human-associated habitat; material: faeces...
TCCACTCACTGTAATACGAGCTTCCAGTTCTCGGCGTTCTTCCGCAGTCATACGAAAACAAATTGTCTGGTTTCTTTTTCTGTTCTTATCTAATCCACTCATTACATTGCCTCCCTATTTTCACTATCCAAACGGTCAGCCAGTTTTGCCTGTTTATTCGGATAAAGATGAGAATACGTATTTAAGGTTGTCTCAACTTTTTCATGTCCCAGCCTGTCAGCTATCTCCAATGGAGAAAATCCAAGCTCTATCAGCATACTTGCGTGGCTGTGTCTCAAATCGTGAATTCTTATTTTTTTCACACCGCTTTCCTTAATCCCACGCTTAATTTCATGTTCCAGAAAATATTTCGTAATCGGAAACATTCTGTCATTCTCCCCTACACCATACAAATTGTCGATATAGTCCTTAATATCCGCTGCCAAAAACTCCGGAATTGTAATTACTCTCTTGGTTTTTGATGTCTCTGGTGGTGTGATAACATCTTTCTTTCCTAAACACTGATAGGATTTCGTGATAGAGATAGTTCGTTTTTCAAAATCAACATCTGCCGCAGTCAGAGCCAGAAGCTCACCCAATCGTATTCCAGTCCAATTCAACACCATAAACGCCATATAGGGCTGCCTCTTATCCATCACACAATCAATAAACTGTTTAAATTCTTCTACTGTCCAGAAGCTCATTTCCTCTGCCCTACTCTTACCCATACTTCAAGCTTTTTTGCATGGATTGCTTTTCAGGTCATAAAATTTTACTGCATAGTTAAATAATGCACTCAACTGATTATTGATGGTTTTCAGATAAGTCTGAGAATAATTCTTTTTAATCAACTCATTCTGCCATTTTCGGATATCCGCCGCTGTAATGTCATTCACACGTTTCTGTCCAAAATACGGAAGAATTTTCAGGTCGATAATATATCTTTTTGTTCTCATGGTGTGTTCACGCAGACGTGTATTCATATCTTCATAATACAATTTCAGAAAATCTTCAAACTTCATATCAAAGTCCGCTTTTTGTGTAACAAGGAAATTCCGCACCCATTCTTCTGCTTCTCGTTTAGTGTCAACCCCTCTTTTTGTTGATTTCTTGCGTTCTCCTTGCCAATTTGTATATCGGTACTGTATCGTCCCTTTCCCTGTTTTCGGGTCTTTTTCTGCTTTCATGCTCATTCCTCCTTACGCACTGTATCCATACCAACGTTTTTCAAAATACCGTCTGGGAACTTTCCCCGCAATTACCAGATAACCATCTTTTAAAAGCTCCTGATTCAATCTTCGGATAATCTTGTAGGAATGTCCTACGGATACTCCCAACATCTCTGCGAGTTCGCTTGCAGTAATATAAATTTTGTTTTCTTCTGTCATGTGGTGTCCTCCCTTTTTTGCTTTTATAGCGTATTCGCTACTTTGCATATTCTCATTACATGTAGCGTTCTCGCTATTGTCAAGTATTTTAAATTGCAGGTAGCAAAAAAAATTGTCACATGGTATAATGTAGCTATCTCGATACATGGAAGGTGATTTAAATGACCATTGGCGAAAAAATTAAATATTACAGAAAGCAAATCGATATCACCCAGGACAGGCTGGCTGAACTGACTGGCATACATCCTGTTTCCATCCGAAAATATGAGACAAATAAAATGCAGCCACAACCTCCTCAGTTAGAGAAGATTGCAGCTGCTCTTGGTGTTAGTTATAATGCCCTGAACGGTAGCGATACTGCCGGACTCCGTCTGGAAACAGTCGGCGATCTGATGGGTGTACTTATGGTGCTTTGTAATTCTGGTATCCTCCAGATTACCGGCGAGCGTGGAGAAGATAAGCTGTTAAAGGATGAAACAGTATCTATACAGTTCAATCCTATCCTTTCCTCTTATTTGGAATTTGGCTATAGCACCAGAGGTAAAGAACATACCTTATCCTTGCAGGACACTTTGTTAAATATTAGAAATTTTAAGGTATTCAATGACTTAATGAAATGGGAAAAGATGAATTTCATCTACCAGAGTGCTTTAAAATCTGCTGGGGAAAATCCAAATGAAGCTACTCTGGCAGCTATTGATGAAATTGCAGAGACGAAAGAAAAAGTAGAATTGGAATTGCAAAAAAGTCAAATGTTACTTGATACGTCTGATGGTATCAAATTAAAAATAAATCCTGACTGCTAATACAAACTCGGAGGTATCTATATGGCTAACATAAATTTATATCGAATTGACCCCAATAAATTTCAAACATGTTTGCAAGATTTATCTTCAAGTAGTTTGCAGCGAAAACAAACAATCTTTAAAACTAAAAATGTCAATAACACCAATCATGAATTTGGTGCCACACTTTACTTAGAGGAACCACACCAAAGTGACGAAGCCCTTTCATGGAATTGGCTTTTAAATGAATTTGATGAGCAACCTTTTTACGCTTTCAAATCACCTAAAGCTGTTTTATTAATTGAAGAAATTGATGAAAATATTGAAAGTGCTTATGCCGTAACTTTTGGTAGTTCTTATTTTAAAATTGATAAATTTTGCGACAGAGACTTTGGCTTTAACTTTGCTTCTCGTATGGAATATACAAATATCAAAACAACAACTTTAACTTCACCCAACCTTACTCGCAACAAAACGATCAACACCTACATCAATTACAATCAATTAGATTTTAATAGTGGTGAATCTTTTTCTAAACTTAAAGTAAATGTTAAACTTGATGAAAACTTTCTTCTTTTTAAACCAGCTATCGAAATAGGAAATTCTATACGTTTTAATATCGAGAATGAATCCATAGATGGTATTTTGGATGTAATTCTATATGTTAAAGATATATTAGAAATCCCAGCTGACGAAGTTAAATATAAAATTCCGTTATTTCAACTCGTAAAAGATGATATTCTTTTAGACATACTTAATCAAAAGATGGAATTCATATTAACGGAAACATTATTAGGCAAGCAAAACACTCCTCTGTTTTCAATTCCAGAACTTGAAATAATAGGTACAAGTGAAATATTCAATCATTTGGATGATGAATTCAAATTAAAATATTTAAAATCAGAAACAGAAAACCTAACTCATCTCACAATTGAAACTGTCAAACAATTTTGTCAGGATAACTCTATTGACACAATAGATAAAATTACCAAAATTCGATTGGTTCGATACAGAAATGGCGAATCTGTTGTAAGTTTACATTTAAAAGATATTATTGAATATACAGATGATGAAAACAAGTGTGTTTTATCAGGAGGTAAATGGTATCTATTCAATCATGATTATTTGACTTATTTAAACGAGTCAATAAAAGAAATCCAAGTTCTCTACAAAAATGAGTATGATTTTAACGATCAAATACACAATCAATTTGTAGATGAAAAATATGTTCTTGAAAAGAATGCCGCAAAATATAATGGAAAAACAGAATGTCAGATTAAAAAATCTCTTAAGCAAAAATATTATGCTGAACGTTGTTTTAATTTATTAAGAGAACAAGAAGGAACATTTTCTAATCATGATAGAGTGGGAACATCCGATGGATTTGAAAAAATGGATTTATATGAAAAAGCCACTGCTACTATGTTTGCTGTGAAAAAGGGAAAAGCTTCATCCGATTTGTGCTATGCAATTGACCAATCTCTTACTGCTTTAAAAAAATACAAACATGGTGAGATAGTTGATATGCCCCTAATCTCTCATGTTGGACTTTGGTTTATACTTGAACGTACAGAAAATCTACCAATCATCCAAAACAATGAAGTGGATTTGTGTTCTTTGGATATGCTTATGTTAAAAAATCGCATAGATCAATGGAAAAAAGAAGTTCGTCTATCCGGTTACACTCCAATTATTTATATCAACTATCGAAGCTAAAAAAATATTTTAATAATATTAAATTTTGTACTCAAACTGTACTCATTCGACATAGCAAGAGCCCGGAAACCCGCATAAATGCTGGATTTCCGAGCTCCATTTTTTTATTCAAACTCAATCGTAGCCGGCGGCTTAGGCGACATATCATAGCAAACCCGGTTCACATTCTCCACTTCATTCAGAATCCGGTTTGTAATCTTCTCCAGCACATCCCAGTCCACCTTCTCAATGCTTGCGGTCATGGCGTCAATCGTATTGATTGCCCTGATAATCACCATATACTCAAAGCATCTGGCATGATTTTTCATACCAACCGACTTAAAGTCCGGCACTACCGTAAAATACTGCCAAACCTTCTTATCCAGGCCGGCTTTTTCGAATTCCTCTCTCAGAATCGCATCAGACTCTCTTACAGCCTCCAGCCTGTCGCGGGTAATTGCGCCCAGACAACGCACACCCAGTCCGGGGCCGGGGAAGGGCTGACGGTAAACCATGCTCGCAGGAAGGCCCAGCTCAATACCGCAGGCACGAACCTCATCCTTGAACAGCTGCTTCAAAGGCTCTACCAGTTCAAACTGCAGATCCTCAGGCAGGCCGCCCACATTGTGATGGGATTTTACCATTTTTGCAGTCTTGGTGCCGCTTTCGATGATGTCGGGATAAATGGTTCCCTGTCCCAGGAAATGAATGCCGTCCAGCTTTCTGGCCTCTTCCTCAAATACACGGATAAACTCTCCGCCGATAATCTTTCTCTTCTGTTCCGGATCCGCAACGCCTTCCAGCTTGCCGAGGAAACGCTCCGTGGCATCCACATAAATCAGGTTTGCATGCAGCTGGTTCTGGAATACCTCGACTACGCTTTCAGACTCATTTTTACGCATCAGGCCGTGGTTTACATGCACACATACCAGCTGCTGACCGATAGCCTTGATCAGCATAGCGGCCACTACGGAGGAATCCACACCGCCTGACAGTGCAAGAAGAACCTTCTTGTCTCCCACCTGACGGCGAATCAGCTCCACCTGATCCTCAATGAAATTCTTCATATTCCAGTTGGTTTCCGCCTTGCACTGATTCAAAACAAAATCCTTCAGAACCTCCTGTGCGGGAACCGAGTCAAATTTCTGTTCACATTTGGCAGTGGGATGGTTAATTGCCATAACCGGATAACCGCAGTCATACAGCGCGGGATCGATATCCACAGCCTTGCCGTCAACCACGCGGTTTTCTCCGCCGTTTAAAATAATACCCTTTACATTGTCCAGAGCCTTCAGCCCGTCCACCGTGATGTCATGGGGATGGATTTCACTGTACACACCCATGTCACGGATTGCGCGCGCAACAACAGTGTTTTCCGTACTGCCCAGGTCCAGTATAACGATCATGTCCTGTTTCATCTTCACGTCTCCTTGTTCTTTGATGTGACAGCGGAGCAGAAAAAACGGAAAATCCGTATCTTCTCCCTGCCGTCCTGCTGCCAAAAAAAGTTCTCAAATCTCGTAACAGTACAACGAACTTAACTGCTACAAAATCTCTACACAAAACCATTATAACTGTATACTCCTGTTTTTTCCAGAAAATATTGTCTTTTTCCACTCTTTTGTATACCCGCCTAAAAATTTTTTTCTCTTCCCCGCTTCTTCCGGCAATTTCTCACATTTATCCCATATTACTGCGGAATTTTCCTGTCCGCATTGCACTTGCTCTGACAAACTCCCCGTCATTCCCCTCCCACAGCCTACAGCTCTCCCTATTTCCTCCCAACGCTACACCCAGCTCTTCCTCCGGTAAAGCGCCGCCCCCGACGCCGTGCAGACGATCAGGATTGTGCCCAGCACCACCAGGCTCTTCCTGTATTCCTCAAATGCCGCCCCCAGAAATACGCCCTGCAGAAGCTCCACAACATAGGTCAGCGGAAGCCACGCAGAAAACTTTTTCACCGCCTCAGGGAACATTTCCTTCGGCATCGTCGCCCCGGAGAGGAAAATCATGACAAAATAGGAAACATAACAGAGAAGGTTGCTGATTTTCATATCCCGCGCAATTGCCGTAAAGAAAAAACCCAGGGAAAAAACAGCGCCGATGGACAGAAGCAGCGCACCCAGAATAGCCCAAAAGCTGCCCTCGGTTTTGATATCATAAACCAGCTTTCCAGCCGCAAACAGCAGCGCAAAGCCGGCCAGCGTCATCAGCAGGTTGACAAGCACCTGTGCCGCAATGACCACGCCCTTCCCCGCCGGAGTGGCGTCAAAGCGTTTGTAAATCCGGCTTTCCTTATAGCCGGCCAGCGTCAACGGAAACGCCATCAGCCCGGTAACGCCGATGATCATGGCCGAATAGGCCGGCACGGAAACATCCATCGTCCCTCTGCCTCCGAAATAGGCCGAAGGCTCATTTCCATAAATGCTTCCATAAAGCAACAGCATCAGGAGAGGAAAAACAAAGGTAAAAAAGAAGCCATAAAAATCTCTCAGAAACAGCAATGCCTCAATATGGAAAACAGCCAGCAGTTTTTTCATAATATCCCCTCCATGGTCACCACATTCGTTTTGGGCGAAATCAACAGATACATCTTTTCCAGAGACATATCCTCCCTCCAGCCTTCCCCCTGCGTCTTCCGTTTCACATACGCCCGGAATTCCTCCTGCGTCCCCAGGAATTCCTGCCGCCCGTTCACCAGATACAGAAGCCGGTCCGCAAGGGCCTCCACCTCGTCCAGATAATGGGACACCAGCAAAATGCCGCATCCCGCCTCTTTTATCCGCCGCAGACTTTCCCACAGGCCGTGGCGGATTTCCGGATCAAGCCCGGTGGTCAGCTCATCAAGGATCAGCAGACGCGGGCGGGGCAGCAGGGCAAGGAGCACCGACAGCCGCTGCTTTTCCCCGCCGGACAGTTTTTTTACCGTACGGCCCGCCTTTTCCTCCAGGCCCAGCTGTTGTAGGAGCAGATGCCAGTCGGCAGGATTTTCATAAAAAGAAGAGAACAGCCCGCAAAGCTCCTTTACTTTAATTTTGTCAGGATATTCCGCCTCCTGCAGCTGTATCCCCATTTCCCGGTACACCTGACTGCGGTCCTTAAGCGGGTTCACCCCGAAAACCTGCACGCTCCCTGAAGTGGGCCTGCGCAGTCCCTCCACACATTCTACCGTAGAGGTTTTCCCGGAGCCGTTAGGCCCGATGACGGCAAGTATTTCTCCTGCCTTCATGCGGAAGGATACGTCCTTCACCGCGCATACCGACCCATAATCCAGCCGCAGCCTATCTATTTCCACAAGTGTCTTATCCATATGCATTCCTCCTTTATAACTGTTCAGCACCCCTCACAGTTATCTTCCTTTTTCTTCATCATAAGCAACTGCAGCCCGCACGGCAACAGACGGCGTACGAAATGCAGGTTTTGCAGGGCAACCTGCTGATACCGGAGATAAAACGCATTTCCTTTCCCCCGTTTTATGATATAATGTCGGCGTAGGGACATTATATCTGCGCATGCTGATTTCTGCGCCCGCCGCAGAAATCCGGGCGCTAAATTCCGCCAAAGGCCCATACCCGCAGAGCGGATATAATGTATTGGAAAAATGTTATAACCAGTCAGTTCACAGCTGCTTTAAAAGGCTTGAACCGAATCTAAGGAGGGAACCACCCATGCGTGTGGAGCTGAAAATCGATCTGGCCTGCCAGGAACCCTGCGCGGTCATAAACGCCGCCAGGCTGACCCCGAACCTGCAGGCCGCCATATCGCTTCTGGAAAAAGAAGGGGAGGAAAACGTGTTCCCCGCCCAGCGTGATGGGAAAACCTATCTTATTGAGCCGGACGCCATAGAAATTATCCGCACGGAGGGCCGCGAGCTCGCGCTCTACGACCGGCAGAAAAGGCGCTTTCTGTTAAACAGGCCTCTGTACGAGCTGGAAAAACAGCTGGGAAAAAATTTCGTGCGCATTTCCAAGTCGGCGCTTGTCAGCATCCGCCGGATCAGCCATGTAGAAGCCTCTTTCAATGGCACGATGGAGCTTGTGATGAAAAACGGAGTGGAGGAAGTGATTACCCGAAGCTACCGTCAGCAATTCAAACAACGACTGGGGGTATAGATATGAGCGTAAAAAAAGTTATCAACTATCTTTTCCTGGGAATTTCATGGGGCTGCACCTTTTTCGTATTTACCTGCCTTATCGGCTATCTCATCAGCGGCCCGGCTTTCCTTGCGCCCATTGTGAATAATTTTCCAAGGCAGGCCTTGGGCGCCGTATTTGTTGGTATCGCCTGCGGCTCCACCAGCATCGTTTACCGAATTGACAGGCTTTCCCTCGGTATACAGATTCTGATTCATTTCACGCTTGGCATGAGCGGATATTTTCTGGCCGCTTTTTTCCTGGGATGGATCCCGCTGGAAAATAAATGGTACATGATGACCTTTATCATCCTGGGCGTTCTGATTTTTACGGCAATCTGGAGTATTTTTTTCTTTTACAACAGAAGGGAAGCAAGAAAAATGAATGAACGGCTGAAGGAACTGAACAGGGAGGAACAGGGAAACAAATGAAATACAAGCTGGAAAAAAATGTGCGTGATACCGCGCCTGTAAGAAATGCCTTTAACGCTCTGGCCATGCAGACCTTTCAGCTGTCCTTTGAGGGCTGGTATGAAAACGGCTGCTGGTCACAGCGCTATCAGCCCTATACCCTGATGGACGGCAGTACTGCTGCCGCAAATGTATCCGTCAATCTGATGAAAACCCGCTGGAACGGACAGATAAAAAACTATATCCAGCTGGGCACAGTCATGACCCATCCGGCTTACCGCAACCAGGGGCTTTCCCGCTATCTGATTGAAGAAATCTTCAGGGACTGGGAGGAGCGCTGCGACGGCTTCTATCTGTTTGCCAACGAAACCGTACTGGATTTCTATCCCCGTTTTGGTTTTCGCAGGGAAACAGAATACCAGTGCAGCCTTCCGCTTGCCCCTTCTGCGGACGGAAAACGGGGAAAGGCGCGCCGGCTGGATATGGACTCTCCTTCCGGCCGCAGCCTGCTGGAAGCCCATTACCGGATGTCCAATCCCTTTTCCCTGCTGCCTTCCCTGGATAATTTTAACCTGCTGATGTTTTACTGCGGTTCGTTTCTGAAGGACTGTGTGTATTATCTGCCGGAATACAACGCGGCAGCAGTCGCAGAGCAGGATGTAACATCCGGGACGTTACTCTGCCATGACATTTTCTGTCCCCCGGGTCACTCCCTGCAGGAAATTTTGTCCTGCCTTGCTCCTGCAGGCACGCAAAAAGCGGTTCTGGGATTTCTGCCGGATGGAATCCCAGACAGCCTTCTCACACCGCTTTCCAATGAGGATGACACTCTTTTTACACGTATTCCGAAAGAAAATCCCTTCGACGGGCACAGGCTGAGATTTCCCGATCTGTCCCATGCCTGATTTCGTACATTTGGCGGATACTGCAAACCGCCTCAGCAGCTCCAGTTCTTTCTCAGCCCCTTAGGATAATGATTTTTCATGATTCCGCCGGCCAGCTTGCCCCAGCCGACGCTGTAGCCGTCCGCTGTTATCAGATGCCAGCCCTTTCCGCCTTCCTCGCGGTAAACACCCACATCCTCCCGGAACGTCTCTCCGTTCAGATAGCCATAAATTTCCCGGCTGTCTGAGGGAAGGTCACAGGAAAAGCGCACCTCCTCCGGCTTCAGCGCCAGGGCAAGCGCATGGGAAGGCTCAAACCGGTTCTTTTTTCTCGTGCCCAGATGCAGTCCCGGCCGCAGTACCTTCAGCCCCTTAAGAGGCGGCATTCCCTGAGGCGCCAGATAAAGCTGATCACCGAAGGCAATAAAAATCCCTTCCTGCCTTATTGTCAGATACTGCTTTTCAAATTCCAGATAATCCGCATATTCCTTCACCGACAGGCCCTTTATGCCGTCCCGGCGCACAGGCATCCGCTCCGTCTCCGATACGCTGCCTTCCTTTTTAAGAACCGCCAGGAAATGCCCCTCGCCCCTGATTTTATGAGGCCACAGCCGCATTGTCCTGACAAGCTCTTCCCTTCCGCCAGGCACCCAGTCCGGCCGTCCTGCCGCAAAACCCTCCGGCATATCCACATTCACCAGCGTAAAATCCGGGAAGCGATCCAGAAAACGGTTGATGCTCCCTTCATTTTCCTGCGGGGAAAAGGTGCAGGTGGAATACACAAGAAGCCCGCCGCTTCGCAGCATCTGCTGCGCGCTGTCGAGAATCGTATCCTGTCTTTCAGCGCACATCTCCACATTTTCCAGGCTCCATTCCCCGCAGGCTTCTTCATTTTTGCGGAACATCCCTTCCCCGGAGCAGGGCGCATCCACCAGAATCCGGTCAAAAAACCCGGAAAAACGTTCTGCCAGCCGCTCCGGCGTCTCATTGGTGACCACCGCATTGCGGATGCCCATCCGTTCTATGTTTTCAGACAGTATTTTTGCCCGGGCAGGATGGATTTCATTACATACCAGCAGTCCCCCACCCTTCATCTGTGCTGCAATCTGGGTGCTCTTCCCTCCCGGCGCCGCACACAAATCAAGAACCCTTTCCCCGGGACGCGCCTGCAGGAACTGAGCGGGCGCCATGGCACTGGGCTCCTGGATATAATAAACGCCCGCTTCATGAAGCGGATGCTTCCCGGGCTGCTGCGCCTTGTCATAATAAAAACCTGTTTTCGCCCAGGGAACCGGCGTCAGGGAAAAAGGCCCTGTCCGCGCAAAATCCTCCGGCTCCGCCTTCAGCGGATTTACCCGCAGGGCCTGATGCCTTTCCTCCTTCAGCGCCTCGGAAAACGCCTCATATTCCTCCCCCAGCATTTCTTTCATTCTGTTTACAAAGCTCTCTGGAAGCATTATCATGGTTCCTTTCTGTTAATTATCATAAGCGGGGACCGAACGGACACATCACTTCTAAAGGAACTTTACCAGATTTTCTTCCTGAATGCCAGTGGTAATTTTACATTTCCCTATCCCGTGCGGCGGACACAGAGGAACAGACACCGGACGGCGGGAGCCTGAACAGGGTACGGACTGTAAACTGCATTTTATAGAACAAACAATAAGAAAAGCAGTACCATGGTTCCCTTAAGGTTCCGGTTCAGCAGCAGGTAAAGCGAACCGAACAAAAGCCCAATCGCAACTCCTTCCAATCCTATTAAAAGACTTCCTTTGGTAAAAATGTGGGCAAGCCCCCAAGTCAGCCCCATGACAATCCCGCCATAGGGGATTTTCCGGTTTTTAAACCAGGTCTCAAAGGCTAACTGGGCAAATACCAGAATCAGTGTAAAAAGAAGCGTTTCAAACACATAATATATGTACTGGAAGATAAAAAGAAGCGTGCCATGGGAGTTCCATTCAAGATATACCTTAAAACCTCCCCAGTCCATCACAGAGGCGTAGATTTTAAGTGCCGCTCCCGCCGCCACCAGCGCCCACTGCCAGAGCTTAACCGTTTTCAGGCTGCCCTCAAACAGCTTCAGGCCATACTTCTTTTCCCCCGTCCGCAGTACCCAGGCCGCCACCAGTCCCCAGGAAATACAGGTGATAATCCAGTGTACAATCGTCTGCCAGGTATTCCACCCCTCCATGGACGCCCCGTACAGCAGGGGTTCCAGCAAAAAAGCATAAACCACCTCCAGCCCCAGGCCCGCAAAAGCATCAAGCCCAAGCGATAAAAGCCCCCATCCTCTTTTTTTATCTGTCATAGTCTTCATAGCTGTCTCCATCTTTTTTCTCCTTTCTGATTTCCTCCAGCATTTCATTCGCTTTTTTTATTTCCTGGAAAAGTGATATATAATACCAGCCTGCAATGAGCACATAAGGAATGGTGAAGGACCGGAACATATCCCGGTAAGCATATTCGGATAATTCCGTAAAATGTCCTATCACCCAAATAGTAAACATAATTCCGCCAAGTATCACCAGATACTGCCCCAAAATTACCGCCAGCGGCGGAAAGCGCTGAAAACGATAGTATTGTGACAGTACAAAGGTGGCAACAAGCGATATACAGAATATCATAACAAAATTCTGCTGATCAATTTCCCATTTTCCCTGTGTAAAGGCCTCAGTGGCAATTTTTAACAGAGACAATATCGTATAGGTACAGCAAACCGATGGGAAAAAATTTTTACGGCTAATGAGTTGCATGTTCATTTCTCCTCTCCCTGATAAACTGCAGAAAATCATTTTTATAGGAACGGTTCAAAATCACTTTTTCACCGTTATCCAGCACAAGCTGCATTTTCATGTTCACATCTGCTTTGATTTTGCGTACTCTGTAAATATTTACCACAATGGATTTACTGATACGGATAAAACCGAGTTCGGAATATTTCTCTGCCACGGCCTGGATTCCCTGCTCCACCTGAAATACCTCTTCCTCCAGGCAGGCAAAGCACTTCCTGTCCACCGCCTCAAAGTAATATACCTCCTCCGGCTTCAGGAAAACCTGCTCTCCTTCCAGTTTTCCCAGAAGCATCGGCTCCTTCCCTGCCAGAGCCACTATCCTCCTGATTCTCTCATTATATTCCCTGTAATGGATGTCTATATAATCTTCAGAAAGCCCGGGTTCCCGGAACCTGTTAATCTTCATTACCCTTTTCCACCTTTATTTTTAAGAACGTTCCTTCAAATAGCTTTCAGCTCTCTTACTGCGTTCAGCCATATACTGATTATAGCAGACCATTTTCATCCTGCAATGTGAGGATGCGCAAGCTGCACCTGGAAATGAATAAGTTGCAAAATAATTAATAACTGCATAAAATATGAAGCTGCAAAAAAATATAAAGCTGCGGAATCTTCGTGAAAGGTTCCGCAGCTTTATATACTTCTTGAACTGTCTGATTCTATAATCCGGCATTTATAACGATTTTTGTGTATTCTTGTTTTGTAGCCTAATCTTCTTTTGTGGTCTTCTTTTCTTTTATGGCCTTATCTTCCTTTATGGCCTTATCTTCCTTTGTGGCCTTATCTTCCTTTGTGGCCTTATCTTCCTTTGTGGCCTTCTCTTCCTTTGTGGCCTTATCTTCCTTTGTGTTCTTATCTCCTTTTGCCGCCTTCCTCCTGTTCCTTCTCCGTTTTCCTGCTCTGCCAATCATAACCGCCATAAGTAGCGCCACACCGGCAACACCAAGCACGTAATACATTACCTTGCTTTCTGTTATTCCATAAACAGCAAAGGAACAGCCATAGGGAACGGACGCAGTCAGATAGCTTCCATCCTCTTTCGTTTCCACCATTTTCCACTTACCGTCGCTACCTGCAATCCAGACCTGTGCGCTGTCAGCCCCTTCCGGTATGAGGAAATGTGCTGTCATTTCCGAAGTTTTCTCATCCTCAGGCTGGTTTTCCAGCAACCAGGAATAAGCATAGGCACAGGCGTCTTCTCTTTCCGGAGACTGGCATTCGTCCAGCGTAAGAAGCGTATTTTCATAAAAATTACCCTCCAGAAGGAACAGCGGCTTGCCGTTCTCCGCCTTTTGTGCGGAGGCCAGGCTCAGTGTCCACCTCTGTTCTTCGGCTTCTACCGTAATATTTTCCGTTACCTTACGGACCGGAAATTCTATGTTCCATTTTGTATATCCGCCTTCTGCAGAAATCTTCGGCACATCCTCCTCCTGTATGCTTCCGCCGTAAGGGATCGTCAGTGTGCCGCATACCTCATCCTCATTTTTAAAGGTAATGGTAACCGTGGTAAAGCCCTGGGGTATCTCCTCCTTCTGCATCAGCTCCTCATAGGCACAGCTCTCGGCCTTGCCATAATAGTTGATGTTATCAATACCGCCCCATTCATCGGAAACAAAATAATTGGCAAAAAGCTCCGCTTCCTCATTCACATGCCCTGCGATACTTCCGATATACTCTCCTTCATCACTTTCCAGAGTGCACATTGACGCGCAGCCGCTGATGTTATAGCCGTCTCCCGCGATGCCGCCCAGATAATCCACTCCGCTGATATTGCAGAAGGAATAGCTTTTATTGATGGTGCTGGTGCTGACACCGGCGATTCCACCCAGCTTCTTTCCGCTTTCCGCACTGATGTCGCCGTAATTTTCACAGTCATAGATCAGGCCCAGCTCCTCGCTGCCTGCAATGCCGCCGCAGTTATTTTTCTTTGCATTTATTTTCCCGTAATTTATACAGTGAATCACCACATCATTGGTGGTGGAGCGTACCGCCACATCCGTCAGCTTGGATAAATCCAAATCCAGCTCCGGATCAAAGTCGTATTCCACATTCATGGTCCCTGCAATACCGCCGGGATTAATATCCGCGTCCACAGACCCGTTATTCGTACAGCCATAAATAACTCCCAGCGTCTTTTCCGTCACATTTCCGGAGGAAACATCCAGCAGGGGATCGCCGTTTCCCATCAGGATGTTCAGATCCGCATTCATGGAATCCGTAATCCGCTGCTGCGTGTTCATCAGGCCCTTCATGCTGTCCGTCAGACTCTGGATGCCGCCGTCAATGGAATCGGTCAGACTGTCAATCGTATCCCCGGAAAGCTTGCTCTGATCCGTCAGTTCATTGGAAATATTGCCCGCAGCATCAGATACCGAATCTCCTGTGGAGGAAATGGTGTTCTGCATATTTTTCATATTCCCGGAGATGGAGGATATTTCGTCCTTCATTTTATTCAGGTTGGATTCAATCTCCGGATCAGGCTCCGGCTTCTTCAGCTCACCTCTTTTCTTGTCGGTTTTATCCTTGATGTCATCGATTTGATCCTTGATCTCATCTTTGATTTCATCCTTGCCATCGGTTATATTCCCGCCTTCATCGCCCGGATTTGCATCGGAATTATCTCCTGCATCACTGCCGCCATTCTCATTCTTCCCATCAGTGCTGCTGTTCCCATCGGCGTTACTGTTCCCTCCGGCGCTACTGTTATCTCCGGCGTTACTGTTCCCTCCGGTACCGTTTCCGCCGCCGTCGGCTTCCTTCCCGCCGGAACTGCTGCCGCCATTTAGGGCAGCATCATCCGTCCTATCACCCGTCCCTCCAACAACGGTACAGCTGATAAATGCCCCCTCTTCTCCTGTCGCAGTAAGCTCCCGGACCTGATTTCGTCCCAAAAGCGCCCTTACACCATATACTGCCGCATCATTCTGTCTTTTCTGCACAGAAGCCCGTGCGCTGTCCGACCCTTGCACGCCTGCTTCCTCTATTTTTCCGCTGCCCTTTCCACCAGAACTGCCGCTCTCACGGTTTTCCGCCTTTCCGGAGGAATTGCTTTCCATACCGCTGCCGCCGTCCGTACTTCCATTCCCGCCGGAAGAGTCGCTTCCTTCAGATCCGCTTCCGCCCGCACTGCTGCTTCCTTCGGATCCGCTTTCGCCTGCACTTCCGCTTCCGCCGGCTCCGCTTCCGCCGGCTCCGCTTCCACCCGTACTATCGCTTCCGTCCGCCGTGCCGCCGCCCGTACTTCCGCTGTCCGTGCTTTCCCCGCCGCCGGAGCTGCCGCCCTGGTTCCCCGAACCGCCGTTGCCATCGGAACCATTTCCTCCGCTGCCGCCGGAATGGTTCTTATCATCCCCACCGCTTTCCGACTCATCCTCAGAAGGTGTCTCCGCAGGATCCGTATCGCCCTTGCCATCCTCACCCTTATCAGGGATAACCGGCTTAATCTTATCAATCTCATTCTTCACATCATCGACAACGCCGTTGACCGTATCCATAGCGTTATTGATGTCACTGCGGACACCATCCACCAGCCGTTTTACCGTATCATTTCCCAGATTTCCGATGTTGTCCAGCGCACTGCTGATACTGTCGATATAGTCCCTTGTTTCCTGATGATCCTCGGAAATCGTATCGCGAAGCGAATTCACTTCCCGGTTCAGGCTGTCAATCGTATCCTCATACTGCTTCTGGAGCGCCTTTGTATACTCGCTGGCATCACTGGAGGTCTGGCTGAGAGCATCCGACATCTGTATCACCAGACGATTCATAGTCCCCAGATCATCCTGCAGCTTTTCCAGACGGTCCGACAAATATTCGGATTCCATATAAGGCTCAGCCTGGCCGGCAATACCGCCCACGTCCTTACGTCCCAGAATCTCCCCTTCATTTTCACATTCAATAATGGTTCCGCTCTGTCTTCCGGCAATGCCTCCCACGTTGTAGCCCACATGCGCATACCCCACCGGGCCGCGGTTAATACAGCCTGTGACAGTCCCGGAGGTGATCCCTGCAATTCCGCCGCTGTCATTTCTGGTAACCACATTCTGCGTCAGATTCAGGCTTCCCAAATCCACGCCATCCAAATCCAGCGTCGGCTTCAAATCCTCTCCATTCACCACACATTCGCTTACGCAGTCCTTAAGCAGCCCCTTATTTTCACCACATATACCGCCGGTGCCGTTGGTGGCCGTAACCGTGCCGGATGCGCTGCATCCCACCACCTTCCCGTCCGCCTTATTATACCCTACGACTCCGCCGACCGATTTGGATGCGGACACTGTGCCATGAAAGGAACAGCCAGACAGCATGCCGAAATTCATACCTGCCAGGCCGCCCACATTTTCCGCGCTGCCGTCCATCCGCACAGTCCCTTCCACAGTCAGCTCTTCAACCACCGCATTTTTCCCAAGATAGCGGAAAAATCCATAATCGGAACCTTTCCTGGAAAGTGAGAACCCGGATATGGTATGCCCGTTTCCTTTCAGCATCCCGTTAAAATATGGTATTCCCTGAAAATCCGTCCCTGTCAAATCAATGTCCACAGTCAGGGAAAAGACCTTCCCGTAACTGTACCAGTCATTCCTGCATTCCTGTGCAAAGCTTTCAAGCTCCTGCACATTGGATATTTCGATGCTGTCCGCAGCTTCTGTTTCCTGAACAGCAGTTTCTGTTTCCGCTGCACCTGTTTTTGCTGCACTATTTTCCTGCTTTCCCGTGCTGCCTTGCTCTGCCGCCATGCATCTGCCTGTTTCGGAGGCAAAGAGAGAAAGGGCCAGCAGAAAAGTCAGCGCTGTTTTTTTCATATATGCTTTTGCTTTCATTCCTCATCTCCTCCTTTCCCGGCAGCTTCCGCTGCCCCGCAGCCTTCCGGAGAAACGGTATCTTCCAAAGTACCGCCATCCTGTCCTCCGCCATCAAGCATGTCAATATTCGTCTGCTTTCCGGGCACCCAGGTTTCCAGGGATGCATTCATTTTCCCCTGGAAGCTGCCCTTGATATCCGCATCGATTTCGCCCTGAATGTAGCCCTTCACATGCCCTGTAACCGACATTCTTCCCCCGATTTCCCTGGCATTGTACTTGGACAGATTTATGGTAAGAGCCGTCTTTTCAATAATATAGTCACCGAACAGCAATATCTGCGGCAGCACGAACAGTACCAGGATAATGGAAATCAACGTTCCCCGTCCCAGCGCAATACCAATGGAAGCCACGGTGGCATCGGAGGCGATCCTGCCGATCAGGAAGCCCGCGCAGGTCAGTATGGAACCAGACGTAAAAATCGTGGGGAAGGACTGGTTCAGTGTCTCCACAATTGCCTCCTTTATCGGCATCAGCTGCTTCAGCTGCAGATACCTGTTGGAGATAACAATCGCATAGTCAATGGTCGCGCCCATCTGGATTGCGGATACAATCAGGTACGCGATAAAAAATACAGGCTCCCCCGACAAAGCCGGAACGGAGAAGTTAATCCAGATACTGCCCTGGATCGTCAAAACCAGCAGTACGGGAAGTCCCGCGGACTGGAAGGTAAAGAACAGGATTATCATGACAAACAGCGCCGTCAGGATGCTGATAATCAGGTTATCAGAGCCAAAAGAGGACATCAGATCATGATCACTGGTGGAATTTCCCACCAGGATCACATCCTTCCCGGGATAAAACCGCCTGCAGATTCCTCTGATCTCATCCATCGCCGCATAAGTCTCTTCCCCCCCCACCGGCAGCCGGAGAGACAGTACAAAACGGCTGTAATCCTCTCCCTGCAGCTGCTGCTTGGCATCATGCAGCGTATCATACAGCTCATTCAGGTTTTTATCCATTTCATCATCCAGCGTCACATAGCCCTGCTCATACTGATCATACAGGAACAGGAACATGTCGATAATCGGGACATCATACTCATCAATTCCCGTAAAAACAGGTCCGTACTGCTCCTGGTTATAAGCGTAGGCCACATAAAGAAGCCTGACAATCTCAATATCCAAATCTGCCAGTTCCGAAAAATCCCTGGGCGAAATCTTATCCGTCAGCACATAATCATCATTGATGGACACATTGGCCAGCCCCAGGGCACTGTCCACATAATCCAGCTTTTCTATTTCCTTCAGCGTCTTTTCTTCCGCCTCATAATTTCCCCTGGGAACCATAACCACCAGCTGATTGGAGGTCCCGAAGGCTCCTTCTATCTTCTCCTGGGCGATTTTTGACTCACTCTTTTTCGCACTCTCCACGGAGCTGGTATCATATATGTATTCACATCCGCTTGATTTGAGAAAAGCAAATACAAGCACCAGCACAAACAGCGGCGGTATGATGTATTTTGTCTTATTCGCCAGCTTCCCTGCAAACGTTATGTTAGGGACATAGCACCTGTGATGGGAGTTATCGATCCCTTTGGCAAAAAGCAGCAGGATGCCCGGCATCAGCAGGAATACGGAAACCAGGCTGAAAATAATCGCCTTCACCAGCACAATACCCATGTCATAGCCCAGCCTGAACTGCATGAACATCATGGCCACCATACCTGAAATGGTGGTCAGCGAGGAAGCGCTGATTTCCGGTATGGCTTTGGACAACGCCACCTTTACGGCGCTTTCCGCATCCATCGTCTCGTGCTCCTCCATAAAACGGTCGCACAGGATAATGGCATAGTCAATCGCCAGCGCCAGCTGCAGCACCACCGCAATGGAATCGGTGACGCTGGAGATGGTCCCCAGCCAGTAGTTGGTCCCCTTGTTCAAAATGGCCGCCACGCCAAAGGTAATCAGCAGCACCGGAATTTCCATATATGCTTTTGTGGAAAGCAGCAGCACCGCAACGATTATAATCACGGCCAGCACCAGGATCAGATTCATGTCCTTTGCCAGGGCTTTGCTCGTTTCCTCTTCCGCCCCGACCTCCGTAGACACATAGGTATCGTAGTCCGCCAGCGTTTCCCTGACCGCGTTCATGGCATCCTTGCTTATCTGCTCCTCTTCCTCTCCGGAAAAAGTAATGTCATAAAGAGCATTGGTCCCCGTGTAATGATCCTCGGAATCGTCAAAAGCCACTTCCTTCACGCCCTTGACCGCTTCCAGCTCATCCACCAGCTTTTGAGCATCCGTATATGTAATATTGGACACCATCACCCTGGCGCTGCCATAGGTCAAAAACTGCTCCTCCATCAGATTCAGCCCCCGGTTGGTCTCACTGTCCGCCGGCAGATATTTGGTAATATCCTGATTCACCGAAACCTTATTGACAGAAACCACGCTGTAAATAATCGCAATAAAAAAGAGCACATAAATGGCTTTACGTTTGTTGACAATAAATGTGGCCACCGTCAACCAGAAATTCCCTTTTTCTTTTTTCTCTTCCATCGAAGACACCTCTTGTCATATACTTTAAGTCACTTTCACAAGAGGCAATTATAGTCCCCTCACCGATTATTGGCAAGCTGGATTCCGCATTCTTTTTTACCCAATTCTCTCCGAGTGTCCAAAAGCGCCGGTTTTTCCCCTGAAATACCATAAAAAACGCCTTCCCTTTTCGGGGAAAGCGCTTTCTGAAATTCAATGCTTACTATTCTTAATTCTTCTTCAGCCTTACCACATTCCAGCTGTGCTTACCGAACACAGTGCTGAAACGTCCGTCTTCCATAACGGAAGCATTGCTGTAAACAGGAGCCACACAGTCCGGAGCAGCCTCCGTATTCACTGCCTTCATATCATCATTGGTCAGCACGATATGCTCAACGACCTTATAATCTGCAAACTGTCTGAAATCGCAGGTTACCTGCATATCCTCTTCCAGATCCTTATTCACTGCAAATACGGTCAGTTCCTCCGCCTCTTCATTCCAGATACATACGCTGTCCAGACAGGAAACCTCACCGTAGGTTTTGCTTTCATAAACAGGAGCCTGAACCAGTGTGTTCAGCACTGTTCCCCTGCCGAAAACGCTGGCATGCATATAAGGATAAAAAATTGTCTGTCTCCATGCGCCCGTATCGGAAGTCATTATCGGAGCAATTACGTTCACAAGCTGTGCCAGGCATGCTACCTTCACTCTGTCCGCATGTCTCAGCATCGTGATCAGCATGCTTCCCACAAGCAGCGCATCCTCAAAATTATATACATCCTCCAGCTGATGAGGCGCCTGCCCCCATTTTTCCAGCTGAGAATCAGCTTCATTGCTGTGATACCATACATTCCATTCATCAAAGGAAAGATTGATCTGCTTCTTGCTTCTCTTCTTGGCCTTTACGCAGTCACAGATAGAAAGCACGGAGGAAATAAACTCATCCATCCCCTTGGAATTTGCCAGAAATTCCGTAATATTGTTGTCTCTGTTGCCATAATACTGATGCAGGGAAAGATAATCCACCTGATCATAGCACTCACTGAGCATCTCATCTTCCCAATAGCCGAAGGTATCCATGGTCAGGGAAGAGCTTCCGCAGGCCACCGTTTCAATGGTAGGATCCATGAATTTCATCAGCCGGCTTGTTTCCGCCGCCACACGGCCGTATTCCTTAGCCGTCTTATGTCCCATCTGCCAGGGGCCGTCCATTTCATTTCCCAGGCACCAAAGCTTGATATCATGGGGCTGCTCATAGCCGTGCTTCTTTCTCAGATCGCTGTAGTAGGTGCCTCCCTTAAAATTGCAGTACTCCAGAACATCCTTGGCTTCCTCCGGTCCCCTGGTTCCCAGGTTTACCGCCATCATTATCTCTGTTCCGGCCTTCTTTGCCCAATCGGCAAACTCATTCAGCCCAAACTGGTTCGTCTCAATAACGGACCAGGCCAGATCCACCTTGGAAGGGCGCTCACTTTTAGGTCCCACACCATCTTCCCAGTGGTAACCGGAAACAAAATTTCCGCCGGGATAACGCACAATAGGAACCTGCAGCTCCTTCACCAGGTCGATAACATCCTTCCTCATCCCCTGCTCATCCGCAAAAGGGCTGTTTTCCTGATAAATTCCTTCATATACCGCACGTCCCAGATGCTCAATAAAGGATCCGAAAATTCTCTTATCTACCTTTCCTGTCAGGTAGTATTTGTCTACAATAATCTCTGCTTTCTTCATTCCCTCTCCATTCCGCCGCCAACGCGGCAAATCTCCTCTTCTTAATAACCCTATCATAATCTGGAAGATAAAAACAAGCCAGTTCTTTTTCTCCGATATATTTGACTTTTCTTCCGGTCCTGTGCTATGCTCAATCCGGAACCCCCGATTCCTGAAAAACCCTTTGAGGAGTAAATTGTCATGATGACTCTCAATTTCTGTGAATACAACCGTTTCAATCAGGACTATGACCGGATCTGCAGGCCATCAGGCAGCGGCGATTACCTTTTTCTTCTCCTGAAAACTCCAATGAAGGTATATCTGGAGGACAAGCTGCATATCACCAAGGAAAATGCATGTATTCTTTACACCCTGCAGACGCCCCAGCATTATCAGGCTGTAAAACGTTTCTGCAACAGCTATCTGCACTTTTCTTCCGACACCAATCCCTGCCTCCGTTTCGGCATCCCGGCAAATACCATATTTTATCCTGCCAACTATATGGAGATTGATTCCTTCATCCGAGATCTCCAGCAGGAATACTTTTCCACGGCGGACTTCCGGGAAGAATACATCCATACGCTGATTACCCAGCTGTTTATCTCCATTTCCCGTACTCTGACCAGCTCCGCGGTACGCAGCGAGGATACAGGGAATCTCTATCCTGCCTTCCAGAGCCTGCGTCTGCAAATGCTGTCCGACTGCCAGGAGGACTGGACCATGGAACGCCTCTGCCAGGCCGTCAATATGGAAAAGAGCCAGTTCTATGTCTACTACCGCCAGTTCTTTTCCACCACGCCCAAAAATGACCTTCTTCAGGTCCGGTTGGAAAAAGCAAAAAACCTGCTGAGCAACGAAGCCCTGCAGGTCAAAGAAGTAGCGCGTCTATGCGGTTTTTGCAACCTGCAGCATTTTACAAGATACTTCAAAAAATACTGCGGCTGCGCTCCCCGGGAATACGGGAAAATGCGTTAGAGGCTTTCTTCCTCTTCCTTCACTCCCATGTACTCCGTCAGTCTGCTGTAGATTTCAGGATAATCCCTCTTCATATGGACCGGTTTCATTTTCCTGTCCAGGAAGCAATGGCTTGTCTCCCCCGCTGCATGGAGCTTTCCATCCTCCTGCCCATATATTTCGTACCGCAGGCTCATTTTGATTCCATTGAACTTCTCCGGAATAACCTTTACCCTGAAAACTTCAGAATACCGGAAGGAAATACGGTAATCACAGGATACGCCCAGAACCGGTATCAGAATCCCCGCTCTCTCAATCTTGTCATAAGGAAGTCCGATCTGCTCCAGCACATCCGTCCTGGCCTCTTCCATCCACCGGATATAGTTGGAATGATGGACAATTCCCATTCTGTCAGTCTCATAATATTGTACTTTTCTTACATAATCCTTTGTTTCTGTCATTATTCGTTGCCTTCCTTTCCCGGACACCGCGTTTCCAGCGGCTGATAAACAACAGGCGGGCACCTGCAGATGTCCGCCTGTCACTATCATATCTGTCCTGTTGCTTTGCTTATGCCGGATAAGCGCCGTTCTTGGTGTCAGCCTGAGTCATATCAACCTTCTCCTGCTGCGCCTGACGGTATTTGAAGAAGTCCATGGCAACCTGAGGGAACAGAGCATAGCTCAGTACGTCCTCATCCTGCTGTTTCCATTCCTTCATTTCAGATTCAATCTTGTCCAGCTCGTTAGGAAGCAGGTCTGCAGGACGGCAGGTAATAACTTCCCTGTCTCCGATAACCTTCTTCTGAACCTCCGGATTGAAAGGTTTAACAGTTACACCGTATTTGCCGGCAAGCAGATCCTTGGTCTGATCGGTAGCCATTTTATATCTCTCACCCATCAGAACGTTGAATACAGCCTGGGTACCAACGATCTGGGAGGAAGGAGTAACAAGCGGCGGCTCACCAAGATCCTTACGGACTCTGGGGATTTCCTGAAGCACTGCATCATACTTGTCGCTTGCGTTCTGTTCCTTCAGCTGGCTAACCATGTTGGAAAGCATACCGCCGGGTACCTGATACATAAGAGTCTTAATGTTAACGCCGAGAACCTTGGGATCCATCAGGCCGGTCTTCAGGCACTCTTCTCTGTAAGGTCTGAAGTAATCAGCGATTTCAGCAAGCAGAGCCTGATCATATCCTGTATCATAAGGGGTTCCGCGGAAGGTTTCAACCATAACCTCTGTTGCAGGCTGGGAGGTTCCCAGTGCGAACGGGGAAATTGCACAGTCGATAATATCAACGCCCGCTTCCACAGCCTTCAGATATGTCATGCTGGCAACACCTGAGGTATAGTGGGTATGCAGCTGAATCGGCAGCTTGGTAGCGGATTTCATGGAACGGATCAGCCTGTCTGCTTCATAAGGAACCAGAAGTCCCGCCATATCCTTGATACAAATGGAGTTTGCACCCATGTTCTCAATTTCTTTGGCAATGTTCATCCAGTATTCCATGGTGTAGGCATCGCCCAATGTATAAGCCAGAGCTACCTGTGCATGTCCGCCTTCCTTATTGCAGGCTTTTACGGAGCATTCCAGGTTGCGCAGGTCGTTCAGACAGTCAAAAATTCTGATAACGTCAATACCGTTTGCGATGGATTTCTGTACGAAGTACTCAACCACATCATCAGCATAATGACGATATCCAAGAATATTCTGTCCTCTTAACAGCATCTGCAGCTTTGTGTTCTTGAAAGCTGCCCTTAACTTTCTCAGTCTTTCCCACGGATCTTCATGTAAGAAACGCATGGATGCATCGAAAGTAGCGCCGCCCCAGCACTCTACTGCCTCGTAGCCAACCTTGTCCATCTTCTCAGCAATGGGAAGCATTAATTCGGTAGGCATTCTGGTGGCAATCAGAGACTGATGTGCGTCACGTAATACGGTTTCCATAATTTTAATGGGTTTCGGGTCTGACATTTCCTTTTCCTCCTAAATTTCTAATAAAGTGTAGTAATCTGAAAGACTGACCGTTACAGTTCAGCCTCACCCCGCTTACCTGCCGGGCAGGCTGAACTGCAAAGGCGGCTCCAATCAGAATACTCCGAAGATAGCCATGAAGGTACCGGCTGCAACTGCAGTACCGATAACGCCGGCTACGTTGGGTCCCATAGCATGCATCAACAGGAAGTTCGTAGGATCCGCTTCGGCACCGACCTTCTGAGAAACTCTGGCTGCCATAGGCACTGCGGATACACCGGCTGATCCAATCAGAGGATTGACCTTGCCGTGAGTTACCACACACATCAGCTTACCGAAGAGCACGCCTGCTGCAGTACCAAACGCAAATGCGAGCAGTCCCAGAGCAACGATTTTCAGGGTATCCAGATTCAGGAATGCTTCTGCACTTGTTGTAGCGCCTACGGAAGTTCCCAGCAGGATAACTACAATGTACATCAGGGCATTGGAGGCTGTGTCTGTCAGCTGTCTTACAACGCCGGATTCTCTGAACAGGTTACCTAACATCAGCATACCAACAAGGGGTGCTGTGGTAGGAAGAATCAGACATACAACGATGGTAACAATAATAGGGAACAGGATTTTCTCCAGCTTGGTAACGGGACGAAGCTGTTCCATTTTGATTTTTCTTTCCTTCTCTGTGGTAAGAAGCTTCATGATAGGCGGCTGGATAATCGGAACCAGGGACATATAGGAATATGCCGCTACCGCAATGGGTCCCAGAAGAGTTGTCTGTCCCAGCTTACCGCAGAGGAAAATGGAGGTAGGGCCGTCAGCGCCGCCGATAATTGAAATAGCGGCTGCCGCTTTGTCATTGAAGCCCAGGCCGATAGCTCCGAAATAAGCTGCGAAGATACCGAACTGCGCCGCTGCGCCCAGCAGGAAGCTCTTGGGGTTTGCAATCAGGGGACCGAAGTCCGTCATGGCGCCTACGCCCAGGAAAATCAGGGACGGCAGGATTGCCCACTCATCCAGTTTGTAGAAATAATAGAGCAGTCCGCCCACTCCGTTGGCCGCGTCTTCCGCATGCAGCATAATATCAGGATAGATATTAACAAGCAGCATACCGAATGCAATCGGAGTTAAAAGCAGAGGCTCAAAACCCTTGGCAATTGCCAGGTAAAGAAAGATACAAGCTACTGCGATCATCAGGTAGTTTCCCCAGGTCAGGTTGAAGAATGCCGTCTGATGCACCAGATTGTCTAATGTGGTTACTATGTAATCCATTCTGTTGACCTCCCATGTTATTTCAGCCAAAACTCATAAATCACGACTTCATGGGCTTTGGTAGAAAACGGTATAAACCGCTTCTTCTGATTAGTTTAATGTTGCAAGCAGACCGCCTGCTTCAACGGCATCGCCAACAGCCACGTCAATACTTGCCACGGTTCCGTCAGAAGGAGCAACAACAGGGATTTCCATCTTCATTGCTTCAATAGTAACAATAGCATCACCAGCCTTAACAGCCTGTCCAACCTTGGCGTCAATGCTGAATACTTTTCCTGCTGCGCCGGCTTCAATCTTCACGCTGCCTGCTGCGCCTGCGGGTGCTGCTGCTTTGGGTGCTGCAGCGGGAGCTGCCTTGGGAGCTGCCTTCGGTGCTGCTTTGGGAGCTGCTGCGGGTGCGCCTGTGGAAGCGCCTTCTTCTACTACTACATCATATACGTTTCCGTTAACGGTAATTGTATAATTCTTCATGGTGAAATTTCCTCCTGTTAAACAATTATTTAATAATTAGCTTTCCATTTGATGGTATTGGCGCGTCTGATGCTTCTTACTACAAAACCGTCCGTGGATGCAGCTCCTTCGCTTGCTGCAATGGCGGCTGCAATAACTGCTACCAGTTCATAATCATCTGTCAGATCTTCTTCAACAGCCGCTGCTGCTGCTGGAGCAGGTGCAACGGGTACGGATACCGGCTCTGCGGTCTCCTTCTTCTTTCCTGTGAAAGCATCCTGTATTTTAGGAATTACTACGAAGCAGGAAATAATCAGGCTGATAAGAATCAGGACAACGAATACGGTTCCCATACCAAGAATGGTATTCAGGGCCGCTTTTTCCATAAGCTCTCCCATGGAATACTTAACGTTCGTTGTAATACCGGTCAGCGTCAGCTGGTCATCCAGAAGGATTTCCACAATCGCGTCATGATCGGTTCCTTCCACCATAACATGAATGGTGGCGCCGTCCTTGTCAACAATTACCTCATGGTCCGTGATAGACTTGAATTCCCCGATATCTTCCATCGCGGAAGACCAGCTGGTCAGGGCCGCGGAAACTACCGCGTCGTTTGCATACTGATCCTGCATTTCCTGTTCCACAATGGTTCTTACGGAATCAAGTACCTGGTCCGCATAATTGATAGCTCCCTCTTCCGTTATACCAAGTGCATTCGCTGCAGACTCATCTGCGGCTTTGCCACAGGCCGTCATGCCGAAGATACAGATGATAGCCATACCTAATACTAACAACCTTTTTTTCATATTAAGTATCATCCTTTCTTATACTGTACCGTGTTTTTTTGCAGGGCGGTCTTCTCTCTTTGTGAAGAGCATCTCGAATGCACCGATTACATATTTTCTTGTATCGGCGGGTTCGATAATAGCATCCACATATCCTCTCTTAGCAGCAGAAACTGCGCTGGTCTGCAGGTAAGCATATTCCTTTGCACATTCATTCACTGCGTCAGCACCCTGTCCGTCGCAGATGATCTTGGCTGCCAGCTTGGCATCCATGGTTCCGATTTCAGCATCCGGCCAGCAGTAGGTCATATCTGCGCCGATAGCCTTGGAATTCATTGCAACGTAAGCGCTTCCGTAAGCCTTTCCGATAATAACATTAACCTTCGGAACGGTTGCGTCCGCAAACGCATATGTAAGTCTGGCAGCAGCCTTTGCAATCTTCTTCTCGGAGCACTTGTCCGCCGTAAAGCCGTTTACGTTGGTCAGTGTAAGCACCGGAATGTTGAAGGCATCGCAGAAGCTGACGAATTCAGCGGCCTTATCACAGCCTGCGGGTGAAAGCGCAGCATCAAAGGAAGCGGTCTTCTCACCTTCGTCATTGTAAACTTCACAGCGGTTAGCCACAGCGCCTACGGTAATACCGTTCAGCTTCATAAAGCCGGTTACCATTTCTTTGGCATATGCAGCCTTAACTTCAACAAAAGCATTGTCGTCTGCGATAGTGGAAAGAGCGATGGATGTATCTCCCACACAGTTGGCCAGAGATGCTTCCGCACGGTTCAGATCGTCCGTGCATTCCACGAAAGAATTGTCATCTTCATTGTTGGAAGGAAGCATGCATACCAGATCCCTGATCTGTCCGAGAACGGCTGCTTCGTCACCAACGAAATCCACGATACCTGCTTCTTCACTCTGGAAAGCCGCACTGGAGGTATCACATTTGGAAATTTCATTTCCTGCAAGCGCATTGGGCGCGTTTACAAACAGCTTGGCCTTCTTCTCTTCCATGAAGGTAAAATCGGTCAGCGCGGGGAACAGTGCAAGTCCGCCGCCGCAGGTTCCGAAAACAGCTGTAATCTGAGGAATAACACCGGAAGCAAGCGTCTGTTTCTTATAGATCTCCCCGAAAGCGTTCAGCGCATCCGTTGCTTCCTGTAATCTGAGTCCGGCGGAATCAATCAGGCCAATCACAGGTGCGCCTGTCTTCATCGCCAGATCATAGAGTCCGGCAATCTTCTTTGCATGCATCTCGCCAATACTGCCGCCCAATACGGAAGCGTCCTGGCTGTAAACATACACAAGGTTGCCGTCAATCACTCCATAGCCGGTGATACATCCGTCGGAAGGAGTTTCTGTCTGTTTCAAATTGAAATCAGTTGCTCTGGCAGTTACCATAGCGCCAATTTCAACGAAACTGTTGTCATCGAGCAAAGCGGTAATTCTTTGACTCGCTTGTGAAGTAATACTCATTTTTCAGCCCTCCATTTTATATTAATAAAAAAGTTAACTTTAATCTACGGCTGTACAAGCACCTGCAGGCTGAAATCTGCGGCCGCGGGCAGTGGTTCCGATTGGGACAACCTCACCGCTGCTTCCTGACCCGTGCTCATAGCATCCGTATTTTAGTAGTATAACACGAAACCTGAAAAAGGACTAGATGGAAAAAGTAAAATTTTCATGCAGAAAACAAATTTTTTTCGGTTTTTTTCCGTGCAAATTCCCCTGTTTTTTCAGCAGCTTTCCTCTCTGCCATATTTTTCTTTTACGGATCGGCCGGCCGTGCTTTGCATCAGAGCCAGAACAGCTCCAGGATACAGTCCAGGCAGTACCGGTAGGTCAGCGCAAGCACATCTGCCGCCGTGGTGATCGGCAGCTGGGCATATACCTCGCCGTTGACATAGTAGGTTTCAAAGCCCACCGTTTTCCCGGCCTGTACGGGCGCTTCCATAGTCTCAGGGATCTCCGCCTCCATGCGCACCTCGTCCTGATCACACAGCAGCAGGGAAATCTCCTGTTCCTGTACCTGGAGGGGCATTTCCGCCTGGATTCCCCCCGTTACCGGCACCGGCGCCAGCTCTGCCTTTTCATAAATATTCCTCTTCTCATAATTGGCAAGCCCGTATTCATACAGCAGCTTGGCATCGTGCCATTTCCAGCTCTTATGGTTCGGCCAGCCGCAGGCAAGCAGGGCGATGGAGAAGGTCTTTCCCTCCCTGGAAAGCGCCCCTACGTAACAGTAGCCTGCTTTGCCCGTAAAGCCGGTCTTTCCGGTGAGCGCCCCTTCCATCATATTAAGGAAGGCATTGTGGTTCGTACAGGAAAACTGCCTGCTTCCCGTTAACCATTGATTGTCTTCCCCCAGCTTATAATCGGTAAAAGAATAATTGGGCGTCCGGGTGATTGCAAGGAAATCCTCCTTTTTCGGGGAATCGGTAATGCAGTAGCTCATGATGCGGGCCAGATCCCCGGCTGTGGTGGAATGCTGCCGCTGGGCCTCGTTCCCCTCATCGTCCGTATAAGTCATAATGGCGTCAAGGCCGTTGGGCGTAATGAAAAAAGTATCCGTACAGCCGATCTCCTCCGCCTTCGCATTCATCAGCGCTGCAAACCGCAGTACGGCCGCCCTGCTCTCCTCCTCCGAATTGTCCGCGCTGCGTTTGCCGCCCCCGTCCAGGCAGTTGCCTACATGCTCGGCTATAATGGCGGCCGCGTCATTATGGGATTCCAGCATCAGGGAATAGAGCAGATCTCCCAGACGGAACACCTGCCCCCTGGATACGCCCAGATGGACCTTGGGCATGCCCGCCGCATAGGAGGAAACGGAAACATAATCGTCCGGACTTGCCTGCTCAAGCGCCAGGATACAGGTCATGATCTTGGTTGTGCTGGCCATGGGCAGCACCTCCGAAGCATTTTTCTGCAGCAAAATACGCCCGTTGTCCGCGTCCATAAGGACGGCGGACAGGGCGTATAATTCACTGGTTGTACTATTTTCATCATTCTCCCGGGCACATACCTCAAGAGGTCTTACGGGAAATAGGACAGCCGGGCTGAGTGCCAGGATACAGGAAAGAACTATCACATGAAAAAATTTTGTGCGCATACGGATACCTGTTCGCAATGTATTGATACATTTTATTGCCGCGGTAACGTTTTTATGTATGCAGCTTTTCCTGCGATGTGATTTTTGGGAATTAATCCCCCATAGCCTCAACAGCCGCAGCCTGTGCAGCCGCTTTGGATGCTTCCTCCTGCGTTACGCCGCTGATATTGATATTCCGGTTTACCTTGGCATCATAGGTGCCTGCCTTTACGATTTCGGACATATCTATTCCCACGGTTTCCTTCATGGTTTCAAACAGCTTCGTCATAACGGCAGGCACATGATCCGCCACGGCGCCCACGCCGTCGCTGTCTCCACTGCCGATAATGGTAATTTTGTCGATCTTGGTGAGAGGTTCCGCAATCTTTCCGGCGATATCAGGCAGTACATTAATGAGCATTTCCGCCATGGCGGCATTGTTGTACTTCTGGTAAGCCAGCGCCTTTTTCTCCATGGCCTCCGCTTCCGCAAGACCCCTGGCACGGATAGCCTCCGCTTCCGCCTCACCGACCATGCGGATACCGGCAGCCTCCTGCTCCTTTGCAAACGCCTGGGCTTCCGCCGTAGCCTTCATGGCCATGGCGCTCTTCTCAGTCTCGAATTTCTCAGCCTCAGCCCTCTTCTGTCTTTCATACAGTTCAGCCTCGGACTGCTGCTGACGCGCGTAGCGGTCTGCTTCCGCTTTCTTCTTTACCTGTGCGTCCAGCGCCTTTTCCTGCACCTCGGCCTCGCGCTGCTTCAGGATGACTTCCTTTTCCTGCTTGGCGATACTGGCTTCCGCCGTGGTGATTTCAATGGTCTTTCTCTGCTGCTGCTGTTGAATACTGTAGGCTGCATCCGCTTCCGCCTTCTTGGTATCCTCCATCTTCTTCAGCTCGGCCTTCTGCAGTGCAAGCTCATTGTTCTTTTTGGCAATTTCACGTTCTGAATTAATCCTTGCGTCATTGGCCTGGCGATCTGCCTCCGCTTTGGCAACGGCGATTTCCTTTTCCGCCTCCGCCTTTGCAATGGCAGCTTTTTTCTTAATCTGGGAAATATTGTCGATTCCCAGATCTTCGATGACGCCGTTGCCATCGGAGAAATTCTGCACGTTGAAGCTGACGATATCAAGACCCATGGCAGCCAGGTCGGGTTCCGCATTCTCTTTTACCAGATTGGCGAATTTCTGACGGTCGCTGACCATCTCCTCCAGACGCATACGGCCCACGATCTCTCTCATGTTGCCTTCCAGCACCTCTCTGGCAATGGATGCAATGTACTGGGTATTCTGGTTCAGGAAGTTCTGCGCCGCCAGGGCAAGCCTGGAAGGCTCGCTGCTGATCTTCACATTAACCGCCGCATCCACCTGGATATTGATGTAATCCGCAGTGGGGACCGCATTGGTGGTCTTTACGTCAATGGCGATCAGCTTCAGGCTCAGCTTATCCATTCTTTCCAGGAACGGAAGCTTCACGCTGGCCTTTCCGATAATGATCTTCTTACGCAGGCCGGAAATAATAAAGGCCGTATCCGGGGGCGCTTTCTTATATCCGGTGAATATAATGACAATTACTAAAATGATGACTACTCCGGCAATGATATATGGTAACTGTATCATACCTTCTCCTCCTTTTTCGTAGGTGCCTTGCGGCAAATTTATATGCGGCATCCGTTTTAACGGCGGATCACCGTGTTCTATGGCCCATACGGAGCTGCCCTTTGCTTTATGGAAAGCAAAACCGTCAGGGCCTGGGAACCTTTATATGTTCAAAGCAAGCTCGGCCTCTTCCTCGGCCTCCTCCTTGAATTCTTCCAGCTTCATCGCATTTAACTCAGGCAGATCCTCCAGGGATTTCACCCCGAAGCTTCTCAGGAACTGTTCCGTCGTTCCGAACAGAAGCGGCCTTCCCGGCGCGTCCATCCTGCCAAGCTCCGTCACGAGATCAAATTCAATGAGTCTGTTTACCGCGTGATCGCAGTTGACTCCGCGGATTCTTTCAATATCCAGCTTGGTTACCGGCTGTTTATAGGCGATAATGGAGAGCGTTTCCAGAAGGGTTTCCGTCAGGACATATTTTTTCGGGGTTTTGGCCACCTTGAGCAGATATTCATACATATCCCCTCTGGTACACATCTGGTAGGCATTTTCAAATTCCACAATGGAAACCCCTCTGCCTTCCTTCTCCCACTTATCCTTCATTTCAGCAATAATCTGCCTGGCCGTCTCTTCCTCTTCCTCTATCACCTCAGCCAGCTTGTCTATTTCCACGGATTCCCCCATGGCAAAAAGAACCGCTTCAATGGCCGCCTCCTGCTGTCTGCGCTCCATCACTGATTTTCCTCCCTGTCAATGTCCTCATTCTCCCCCACAGCGTCCCCCAGCGAGGTCAGGCCATGGAATTCCAGCCCGTCCTCCGGGATTTCCCGGGTGGTAATGATAATATCATCCTCAATGGATTCCTGCTCTACGGAAACAATGCCCGTCTTCATCAGCTCCAGTACCACCAGAAAGGTGACGATGACATCCATCCTGCTTTTCTGGTTCTCCAGAAGCTCCCTGAAATTCATCCGCTTATGGCTTCTTATATAACCGGCCACATAATTTGCCTTGGCGTCAATGTTGACCTCATCCTTTTCTATCCTTCCGAAATGGCTGCGGACAGGATCCACCTTGTCCTCCTGCCGTTTCAGGCAGTTTCTGAAAATTTCATTCAATCGGGTCAGCGTCAGATCCGCAAGCAGCTCCTCATAATTGACCGGCTCCCTGAACTTCAGCACCTCCTCAGGAATGGTGGGAGGCTTATAGAAAACCTTCAGGGCATCCACCTGCATGTCCCGAAGCTCATAGGACATATATTTATAAGCCTTATACTCCAGCAGCTTCTGAACTAGCTCCGCCCTGGGGTCCTCTTCCTCGCCCTCTTCATTCACTTCCCGGGGAAGAAGCATCCTGCATTTGATATCCAGCAGCGTGGCCGCCATCAGCAGAAACTCGCTCATCACATTCATATCCCCTTCTTCCATCTGGCGGATATACTCCATGTACTGCTCCGTGATTTCCGCAATGGGGATATCGTAAATATCCACTTTATTCTTTTCTATTAAATGCAGCAGAAGGTCCAGCGGGCCTTCGAATACCTGCAGCTTGACTTCGATCGCCATCAGTTCCCTCTTTCCGGCTCCAGGCGGACCACAATCAGTTCTCCCGGGTTAAATACCCGTATTGGCAGCGTGTGGGTTCCCAGCCCCCTGCCCAGTACCATTTTACTCTTTCCTTCCTCATACAGGCCCCCGTCATATCTGGGGAAAAGGCGCAGCGCCGGGGAAAGCACGCCTCCCAGCACCGGCAGCCGCATAATGCCGCCATGCACATGCCCTGAAAGCACCAGATCCGCTCCCCAACCCGCATAGGCCTGGAAATAATCCGGATTGTGGGCAAGCAGGATGTTATATTCATCCGCGCAGGGTCGTCCCAACAGCGAATTGAGGTAAGAAACCTTCATCACACTTTTGCGAAGCTTCTTATAATAATCCATATCGATTTCCACGCCGAAAATCCGGATTCCCGTTTCCGGCAGTAAAACGCTCTCATTTTCCAGGAGCACCACTCCCGCCCGGCGCAGCTGCTTTGCATACCGCTCATACCGATCCTCGTACCTCTCCGTATCCGTTTTCACACGGTATTCGTGATTGCCGTTGGCATAATAAACCGGATACTTCTCCGCCAGGGCGCTCACCGTCTCCAGCGCCGGCGCAAAGGAGCCGGAAACCTGTGAGGTCAGCATATCCCCCGCAATCAGGACGCCGTCGGGACGGCACTCCTCCACCGCCTCAAGCAGCCTGCTGTTATGTTCCCCGAACTGCTTGTTATGCAGATCGGAGAGCATGACGAAACAGCAGCTCTTCTTCAGTCCCCTGCAGGGGATACGGTATTCAACGGTTACAAAACGGTTGACATCCCGTATTATAACAACAAGGAAAAAAAGAACACATAAAGCCATCAGGCCCAATAAAATCTGTATCAATTGCTTACTCCTTTGCCTTCAGCTCCTCTTATATATAAGAAGCAGCAGCTGTACGGCATCCCTGCTCCGGCCGCCTGCACGAAAAGGGGATGCTGAACAGTTATCAGCAGTATATCATATTTTTAAATATTATAAAAGAAAATATGCCAGAACTTTCAAAACATAATCCCGGTAAACGGCCTTCTCCACATTCTCGGAAAACAGGATGGGCACGGTGCCGATCGTCTCTCCATTCAGCCTGTAGACCGCTTCTCCCGCCTTATCTCCCGCCTTTACCGGTGCCTGTGCGCTCTCCGGAAGATGTATCACCTTTTCTATAGTGCTCAAATCATTTCCCTTCACGTCCAGATAGGAAAAGCCCTGCTGATAGGACAGGCCCGCGTCATCCTGGACGCCGCCGTCAATGAGAAGCCTGGGCAGCGCATCCTGGTTGGCATCCTTATACAGGGCGCTCACGCTGTAGCCATAGTTAAGCAGGGTGGCCGCATCGCTGAAACGTACCTTATAATCCGGCGCTGTCATTACTACGGCTATCAGATCAATATCATCCTTCCTGGCCGTGGCGGACAGGCAATATTTCGCCTTGCTGGTGGAACCGGTTTTCAGGCCCGTGGTCCACTGGTACTGCTTCAGCAGCTTATTGGTGCTGGAAAGGGTAAAGGTGGAGCTGCCTCTTGCCGTATTGTGGGTGATATCCTCCATCCAGATCATGGTGTAATTAAAAACATCCGGATGCCTTGTAATCAGCTCCCTTGACATGGCCGCCACATCCCGGGCCGTGGTATAGTGATTATCCGAATCCGTCAGGCCGCAGCAATCCTCAAAATGAGTGCCGTTCATCCCCAGCGCCTGCGCTTTTTCATTCATCCTGGAGACAAATTCTTCTTCACTGCCCGCAATGAACTCCGCCATGGCCACTGCCGCATCATTTCCGCTGGCCACCGCAATACATTTGATCATGGTGTCCACCGTCTGCATTTCCCCTTCCTCCAGAAAAACCTGGGAGCCGCCCATGGACTGCGCATGGGCGCTGGTCATCACTTCATCCTCCAGCTTGATGTCCCCTCTTTCCAGCGCTTCAAAAATCAGCAGCAGCGTCATGATTTTGGTAATGCTGGCCGGAGAACAGGCAGCGTCCGCATTCTGTTCATAGATCACAGTTCCGGTGGATGCCTCCAGCAGAATGGCAGAGGGCGCTGCAATGGTAACCGGAGCGCCTTCCTCCGCATACGCCTTTATCCCCGGCATCCATATCAGACATATGACCAGCATGAAAGAAATGATTTTCCTCGCCGTCACCTTTCGATACACACAATTCATAAGGGAAACTCCCCTCTACATAAGTTCTATAACACATTTTATGTAGACCTGGGGGGATTATTCCTTCGGCGTGCCTGTCCCTGAAAATAAAAAGAAAAATCCGCGGTTCCGCCGGAGCTTTATCACTCCGGCAGATCCGCGGTTCCTTTCGGGCACCTGAATTCCTGTGCCGCGCTTCTTACACCTTTTATATTTTGTCCGGTTACTGCGCCGCCTGTGCCTGGGCGATTACCGCTGCGGCGATTGCGGGATCCACAGGAAGCCCCGTTGCGGTGTCAATCATATTCCCTGTCGCCGGGTCAAGCACCCAGGTGGAAGGATCCACGCCGGTCAGATCGATATCCGGCACCACCACTTCCTGGCCGTAGCCTGTTGCATCGAATATATAGGTCTTGCCGTCCAGCACCAGCGTCTTGTTCATCGCCATGCTGCCGTCCTCCTGGAAGTAGCGTACGCCCTTCTCATCGGTAAACCAGCCGTACTGCATGGAACCGTCCGCACCGAACAGATAGGTCAGACCGCCGATGTTTACAAATCCCTTCTGCATGAAGCCGTTTACGTCAAAGTAGTAATTCTTTCCCTGGATATTCACCAGATCATGGAGCATATGGCCGTCTTTCGTGTCCATATAGAAGGTATTTACGCCGTCCGTCAGCCAGCCATTGGTGTAAAGGGTTCCGTCCGCATTCATGAAATAACGGTTCCCTTCATAGTCCACCCAGCCGTACTGCATACGGTAATTATTGTAAAAATAAGTATTACCGCCCCTTGTGGTAAAGCCGTAAGGGATGATGATATTGGAATAATCCTTGAACTGGAAATTCAAATCCACACGTCCAGCAATGCCGCTCACCGTTCCGCTGTTGGAAAACTGCCAGAAGGCCGGATTGGGATATTCACAGGCCTCTGCATACTGTGCCACCCATACGTCAAAAGGGATTGGCCCAACTCTCTGTGTCAGCCAGTTCTTGCTGGAGTACACCATGGGCTGGTAGCCTGCGCTCTGTATAATGGAACAGAAAACCACCGTAAGCGCCTGCAGCTGCTCAGGAGTCATCGTTTTATGCACCGCATCCTCAAGATCAAAAACCACGGGCATGCTTACCGTAAAGGGCGCGATGGCAGCCAGTGTGAACTGGGCCTCCGCCATGGCCGCCTCAACTGTCGTGGCATAAGAATAAAGATAAACTCCCGTCTTAAGCCCCGCCGCATTGGCTCCCACCATGTTGGCGGCAAAATAAGGATCCAGGCCGCTCTTGGCGCTGCCTACTTTAATAAATGCAAAGCTGTATCCCTCCGCTGCCACTGCGCTCCAGTTAATGGCGCCCTGATATTTGGAAACGTCAATTCCCTTTGCTATGGCTCCGGCCGCTTCCGCTTCCACGCCGGACGCAAGGAACGTGCTCAGTCCGATTACCGCAGCCAGCGCCAGACTGACAATTCTTTTCTTCCAGTTCATATGTAGCTTTCCTCCTGCTTTTGTGTCCCGATGAATAATAAAAGACGGGGGCCTGAAGGTCCCCGCCTTTTACGTCAGAGTTAATACCATCTGGCTTTGAATTCCTGATATTTTTCCACCAGCCTGTCCCTCTGATCCGTCACATTGAAGTGCAGCGCAGCAAGCAGCTGATGTAAAAAGTCAATTGTAAAAATAAAAATAATCGCTTTCAGCACCCACAATCCGGGGCCGTATGTATACCATGAGGCAACATCCATCACAGCCTGATGGAGATAACCGATTATGATTACCGCATAAAATCCCCATGCTATTGTACTTTCCAGGCAGATAATCCCCTGATAGTTAAAGGGCTTCTCCCTGTAGTCCCACCATACCTCACCGAAAAGGCGAAGCATCAGACGCCCTACCATGTACTCAAAGACAGTCGCCGTAAAGGCTCCCGCCAGGTACAGCATTACCGGATTCCCGGCAAAAGGGCGCAGTAAAAAATAGCCTGCAAGCGCTCCGATCCCATAAATAGGGCAAAATGGACCTTTTGCAAATCCTCTGTTTGTCAGCCTGCGGTTACAGAACGACATGTAGACAGATTCCACAAACCAGCCCAAAATACTGTAAATACAGAACGCCGCGAGCAGATGATAAACATCATTTCCCAGTATTCCACCTATCCACATATTTCTTTCCCCTCTGATCTCCGGCCTTAGGTTCAATGCACAGGATGTCCTGAATGCAGCTTCCGTATAAAGCAGCGTCAGCCCCATCTCCCTGGCAGAAATTTCCAGCCGGATAAAACACAAGTCCTTGGTAGTAAATGCCAAGGACTTCCGTTTGCTTAGTTATATTTACGTTTTCTAGCCGCTTCGGATTTCTTCTTACGTCTTACGCTGGGCTTTTCGTAATGCTCTCTCTTGCGGATTTCCTGCTGGATCCCGGCTTTTGCGCAGCTTCTTTTAAAACGACGTAAAGCGCTGTCCAAAGTCTCATTTTCTTTTACGATAATGTTTGACATAGCTCACACCTGACCTCCCTTCAGTCCCTTCAAGTTCACGACTGATTGGGTTTTTTATGCATACCAATGCACAAGAAACATTATACCAAAAATTGCAGGTACGTCAACCATTTTTTTTGCAATTTAAGTATATTTTAAGAAAAAGTGCATTGAAAGTCCTTTTTTCATCAGTTTTTGGTCACTTTTTCCAAATTTCCGTGCTGTTAACAAGTTACTTAAGCTGTCCTTCCAGAACCTTCTCCACTTCGGCAATCGCCTGGGGGATTCCTGCGGGATTCTTTCCTCCGGCCTGCGCCATGTTCGGACGTCCGCCGCCGCCTCCGCCTACCAGTGCCGCGATTCCCTTGATCAGATTGCCGGCATGGGCTCCCTGTGCCATAGCGCTGTCCGTTGCCATCGCCACCAGGTTCACCTTTCCGTCTTTTTCTGAAGCCAGGACAACAACGCCCTCGCCCAGCTTCTCTTTAAGCTGGTCTCCCAGATCGCGAAGACCGTTCATGTCAGCGCCGTCCGCCTTGGCAGCCAGCAGCTTCACACCCTTGATCTCCTTCACCTGATCCATGACATTGCCCAGGGATTCCCTGGCAGCCTTGCTCTTTAAGGATTCGTTTTCACTGGAAAGCTGCTTCACCTCAGCCATAAGGTGCGTAAGCTTCTCCGTAAGATTGGCGGGAGTCGCCTTCACAATCTTCGCGGCCTCTGAAAGCCTGTCTTCCAGTTCTTTATAGTAAGCGAATACGCCGGGGCCGGTAAGCGCCTCAATTCTTCTCACACCTGCCGCCACACCGCTTTCCGAAAGGATCTTGAATACGGCAATATCACCGGTATTGGCCACATGGGTGCCGCCGCACAGCTCTGTGGAGAAATCTCCCATCTGCACCACGCGCACACTGTCGCCGTATTTCTCGCCAAACAGCGCCATCGCGCCTGTTTTCTTCGCTTCCTCCAGCGTCATGACTGAAGTCCTGACGGGAAGATGCGCATTGATTTCATCATTTACAATCTGCTCAACCTTTGCCAGCTCCTCCGGGGTCATGGCGGAAAAATGGCTGAAGTCAAAACGTAGCCTGTGGGCATCCACATAGGAACCGGCCTGTTCCACATGGGAACCGAGCACAGTGCGCAGGGCTTTCTGAAGAAGGTGGGTTGCGCTGTGGTTCTTGCAGGTATCCGCTCTTCCTGCAGGATTCACGGAAAGCTCCACTTTATCACCCAGCTTGATCATTCCACTGGTCATTCTTCCGATATGGCCGATTTTGCCGCCTGCCAGATGAATGGTATCCTGTACTACAAATTCACCGTCGCCGCAGCGGATTACACCGGTATCGCCGCACTGTCCGCCCATGGTTCCGTAGAAGGGTGTCTGCGCCACGATAATCGTGCCGGACTCCCCATCGGTAAGGGCATCCACAACAGCCTCCTCCGTAGTCATTGCCGTTACGTCAGATTCCCATGACAGCTTGTCATAGCCTACGAATTCAGAGGTGATAGCAGGGTCGATGGACTCATAAACCGTAACGTCCGCGCCCATATAGTTGGTTACCTTCCTGGCCTTGCGGGCTTTTTCCTTCTGCTCCTTCATGGCAGCCTGGAAGCCCTCCTCATCAATGGTGAGGTTTTTCTCCTCCAGGATTTCCATGGTGAGATCCAGAGGGAAGCCATAGGTATCATAAAGCCGGAAAGCATCTTCGCCCGAAAGCTGCGTTCTGCCTTCCTTCTCCATATTCTCTTCCATCTCGGCCAGAATATTCAGGCCCTGGTCAATGGTTTTGTTGAATTTGCTTTCTTCCTGCGTCAGGACGTTGAAAATAAAGTCCTTTTTCTCTTCCAGCTCCGGATAACCGTCTTTGCTTCCTTCAATTACCGTGCTGCTCAAGTTGGCCAGGAAATCTCCTTCGATTCCCAGAAGCCTTCCATGACGGGCCGCGCGGCGGATGATACGGCGCAGCACATAGCCCCTTCCTTCATTGGAGGGCATGATGCCGTCTGAAATCATAAAGGTGGCGGAACGGATATGATCCGTTACAATACGGATGGATACGTCCCATTCATGCTTTTCTTTGTAGGTCTTTCCCGCCAGCTCGCATACGCGGTTGCGCAGCGCCTGGATGGTATCCACATCAAAAATAGACTCCACATCCTGCACAACGGCAGCCAGACGTTCCAGTCCCATGCCGGTATCTATGTTCTTCTGGGACAGATCCGTATAGTTTCCGTGTCCGTCGTTGTCAAACTGGGTAAATACATTGTTCCATACTTCAATATAGCGGTCGCATTCGCAGCCTACGGTACAGCCGGGCTTTCCGCAGCCGTACTTCTCGCCGCGGTCGTAGTAAACCTCGGAGCAGGGACCGCAGGGGCCTGAGCCGTGTTCCCAGAAGTTGTCCTCCTTGCCGAAACGGAAGATGCGCTCCGCCGGAATTCCGATTTCCTTATTCCAGATATCAAAGGCTTCATCATCATCCAGATATACGGAAGGATAAAGCCTGTCCGCTTCCAGTCCCACCACTTCGGTCAGGAACTCCCAGCACCAGGCAATCGCTTCATGCTTGAAATAATCCCCGAAGGAGAAGTTGCCCAGCATTTCAAAAAAGGTTCCGTGCCTGTCCGTTTTGCCGATATTTTCAATATCGCCGGTACGGATACACTTCTGACAGGTAGTCACCCTTTTGCGGGGCGGAATCTCCTGTCCTGTAAAATAAGGCTTGAGCGGCGCCATGCCTGAATTGATTAACAGCAGGCTGTTGTCGTTATGCGGCACCAGGGAAAAGCTTTTCATCACCAGATGTCCTTTGCTTTCAAAGAAGTCAAGGAACATCTTTCTCAGTTCATTTACTCCGTATTTATTCACGTTTCTTTCCTCCACATCACTGCAGTATGTCCGCATCCTTCCCGCAGGCCGTTTTCCGGGCCGCAAAACGGATCTCAGACACGCTCAATCTATCCTATTATATGTTTAATTTTTTTCCTTGTCAACGCCGCCGCACAGGGTATTTGCAAAGGCTTCTATATTTTCTTCCCGCACGGACGGCATGGCGGCCTTATAATGCTTCACCAGGTTGGTCATCATCCTGGCCATGAACCGGTCAAAGCCCTTCTGCTTATGGATATCCACCTCACCGCCGAACCCGGCGGCACAGACCGAGGCCTCCAGAAGCTCCCTGGGGAAATTCTCCAACAGCACCTGCTGTGTCTGTGCGGAAAAAGCGCTGCAGATAAAAAAAGCGGTTTTTTTACAATTCAGAAGCTCATTCCTACTCGCTTCCAGAAAAGCCTTTGTTTCTTTCGGGATTTTACCCATACGCACGGGCGCTCCTGTAATAATGCAGTCATAGCCGGCAAGCTGCGGCCTTCCGGCCGCCAGATTGGCAGCCGTGACCTGCGCCCCTCTTTTTTCCAGCTTCTTTTTCAGGATTTCCGCGCATTTTGCCGTTGTCCCCGTTTTACTCTGATAGCAAATCAAACATTTCATCTTAACAGTACTCCTGCCTTTTCCCTGAATCTAACCATTATCAATATCTTCCCGCCAATATCAGCACAGCGGGGCAAATACACGGAGGACGGAATCGAAAAGGCCTCCGATAATTCCCTGTTTGCAGTCCTTTAACGTAATTTCCCGGCTCGCCGCAATGGTTTCCAGACTGTCCTTTTTTAATTCCTCCAGCCCGCTCGTACGGTAAAGAAGCGTGGCGCATTCGAAATGCAGGTACAGGCTCCTGAAGTCCATATTTACGCTTCCCACCACGCCGAACTCGTCGTCGCAGATATAGCTCTTTGCATGAATAAAGCCCGGCGTATATTCAAAAATCCGGATGCCCGCGCGCAAAAGCGGAGGATAATTGGAACGGGTCAGCCGGAAAATGGTTGGCTTGTCAGGAATGGCCGGCGTCACTATCCGCACATCCACACCCCTTTTGGCCGCCGTGCACAGCGCGTTTCTCATCACGTCGTCCACTATCAGGTAAGGCGTAAATATGTAGACATATTTTTTCGCCTGATGGAGAATGTCCAGATATACATTTTCCGCAATGGTTTCGTTATCCAGGGGCGAATCGGTATAGGGCTGCACGAAGCCCTTTCCCTCAAAAGGCTCCGGATGATGCACATGAGGCTTGAAGCAGCTGATATCCGTATCCTCTTTCCTGAAGGCATTCCACATTTCCAGGAACATCTCTGTAAAATTCCACACGCCGTCGCCCTTTAAGCGCACTCCCGTATCCTTCCAGTAGCCGAACCTGACCTTTTCATTAATATATTCATCCGCCAGGTTGATTCCGCCCGTAAATGCGGTATGACCGTCAATGTCAAGGATTTTCCTGTGATCCCGGTTGTTCATTACCAGGGAAAAGAAAGGGATGACGTGGTTAAAGGCCATGCACTTTATCCCGTATTTCTCCAGTCCGGCGTAATAGCCGGCGGGCAGCAGGGTCAGACAGCCCATGTCATCGTAAATCATTCTGACATCCAGCCCTTCCTCCGCCTTCTGCTTCAGGATTTCCAGGATAGTTTCCCACATTTTGCCTTCCGCCACAATAAAATATTCCAGGAAAATAAAATGCTTTGCCTGGCGCAGCTCTTCCAGCATATCCACAAACATCTCTTCCCCGCTGGGATAATAGGTCACGTCCGTATTTTCATAGGCAGGGAAGTCGCTCACACGGCGCACATACTGAAACGTTCCCGCCGCGCGTCCGTGTATCTTTCCCAACCGGTCCTGCAGTTCTCCCTCCTGTATCAGGGTATCCTTAAAAACATCATGCTGGGCATTCAGCTTCCTGCGCATATTCCGGGAAGGCTTTTTATCCCCCAAAAACAGATACAGCAGGCCGCCGAACAGCGGCAGCGTCATGATAAGGACGATCCAGCCTATTTTATAGGCCGAATTATCATCTTTTCCGATAATGTAGAGTACAATGGCGATACTCAGTGCTGTGAACGCCGTGGTGATCCAGCTGGAGTATCTCGCCAGCTTTTCCAGCATAAAAACAAACCAAACTATCTGAAGCAATATAAGAACAACCGTAATAACTATCCGGTTGACCACAAGTCTTTTGTACTTCCCCTTCATCAGCTGTCTATCTTCCTTTCTGCTTCTCACGCCGCCCTACAGATGCGGCCGCTTCCCGGGGAACCTTTTTTTGAGCCTCCTGCTGGGTTTCCCGGATATTTTCCTGCGGGTTATCCGGTCTCCTGCCGTTGCGTCCCGCCACATCATTTCTTATCAGCTTATAGGCGGTTGCCGCAACCGGAACACCCAGAAGCATTCCGCCGATGCCTCCCAGTCCGCCGCCCACCGTTACGGCCGCCAGCACCCAGATACCGGGAAGGCCGATGGAAGAACCGACAACTCTGGGATATATCAGGTTTCCTTCCAGCTGCTGCAGCACTACAATAAATATAATGAACAGAAGCGCCTTCAGCGGATCTACCGTCAAAATCATGAATGCTCCCACCGCAGCGCCCAGATAAGCGCCTACAATGGGGATCAGCGCCGTAGCCCCGATAAATGCCCCGATCATCGGCGCATAAGGGAAACGGAACAGCAGCATTCCTATAGTACACAGTGTACCCAGAATTACCGCTTCCGTACACTGTCCTATTATAAAACTGGAAAAAGTTTCATTGGCTGTCCTGTAAATATATCTGATTCTGGCAACTGTCCTTTCCTTCATATACGCATGCATAATCCTGCTCACCTGGGAATGCAGCTTTTCCTTTCCTGAAAGGATATAAATGCCGAAAATCAGGCCGATAAAAAAGTTCACCACGCTGCCGACCACAGCGCCAACTGCGGTCAGTGTGGAATTCACAAAGCTGGTAAAGCCCGATTTTACAACATCCGCCACTTTATCCATGACATTGTTCCAATCCACATTCTTCAGCATGTCAGCAGTATTGCCTGCATTATTTTTCTCCAGCCATGCCGCCGCTTCCTCCAGGAAAATCGGCACATTCCTGCCGATTACGGCAAAGGCCTTCCCAAGCTCCGGCAGAACCAGCCTTGCAACCAGGGAAAAAATCCCCGCAACCAGCAGCAGGGACACAACGATGCTTACGCCTCTCCTGCTCGCCGTAACAAACCGGTTCTTTGTTTTCGGGAAATAAATCCGCTCCACCCGGACCATAATGATGTTGATAACATAGGCGACAGCCACTCCCAGAATCAGCGGAAACGCCACATTCCAGAGTTTCAGGGCAACTCCGGCTATCTGGTCAAAATATTTAATCCCGAGAATCAGCAGCGCCGCAAGGCAGATATAAATAATCACAGCAAAATCCGTTTTCTTCTTTTTCATAGTACCTCCGTAAACTCCTGCAGGTTAGTTGCAACTTCCTCATAAACAATATTAATCTATATTACCACAAATCTTTCCAGAAATGTAGTCCTTTCCTGTTTTGTATAAAAATCGGAACATAAAAAAAGTAACTGTCCTCCTCCGCCCGGGGTCCTGCAGGCACAGGACGGCGGCGGCAGGAACCCGGGCGGGGTGCGGACAGTTACAAAAAACGCCAGACACAGAGGGTATCAGAATCTGTGCTGGCGGTAGTACCAGTGGAAGGTGCCTTTGTATGAATTTTTTGAAAAATAAAGGGCTTCATCGGCGCGGGAGTACAGGTTTTCAAAGGTTTCTTTATCGGCTTCCCGGTACATGCCGATGGAACAGCTCAGCTGAAAATCATTTCCGTATTTTTCTGATAAAGCGCTGTAGTCCTGCAGAACGGCCCGGGCTTTTTCCTCCGCTTCCTTTCTGCCGCAGCAGCCTGCCTCATAAACTGCGAACTCATCGCCGCCCAGCCTGCCGATGACGGCTTCCTTTGCAAATATCCGGCATAAGATATCGGCCATGTCCATGATGACCCTGTCGCCTGCCACATGCCCGTAGGTATCATTCACCGCCTTAAAGTCATCCAGATCGATCATATAGAAGGTGCCGCCTTCACCGCTTTCCAGCCTTTTTTTCACATAATATTCAAAGCTGCCCCGGTTATAAAGTCCCGTCATCAGATCCTTTTCAGAAAGGCGTCTGTAGTAATCCACCGTCTTTTTCTCCGGCTCCGGCAGCATTTCCGTTCCTCCTGCAGCCTGGTCCGGCCTTCGGGCCGGCTGCCCGCAGCCGTCTTCCTGGGGAACGGATATATGAATATGTATAATCCGGTTCTCCTTTCCATCTTTTTTCCATACCATGCTTATACGGACGCTTGTTTCTGTCAATCCTGTAACTGAGAGGCCGGCATTCTCAAAAGCCTGTTCTTCATTACCAGGCTGAAATATTTTTTCTATCCGGAGATTGCCGCAGACCAGATAGATATTTTCGGCCAGCCGGGTGCATTGGTACCAGTCCTTCACAGGCCTATACACATACTCCCTGCCATCTTCCCACTTACCGGAATCCAGTTCACTTTTTATTTGTTCTACAGTTGTGTAGTATTCATGGGCCCGGCTTCCTATTACCACCGAATTTTCCTCAAGAATACCGCTTATTTCCTGTATTTTACCCGAATTTTGACCGCTCAGGCAGGTAAACATCAGCTGTTTTGTTAAGTCACATAATTCTCTATCTATCATTCCTGCACCTTTCCCGGCCACAACTTCTCTTCGCTCTATTTATAGAGCAATTATATCTTACTTTTTTACTAAAATCAATAATATATCCCACAATTGAATCTGGGAGGCCGCTGTTTGGAATTTCTATCCCTGCAGCGGTATTGGGAGTAATTCATGCAGAAAATAAAATACAATGTTTCTTTGGGTGCTAATATCCGCGCACTCCGCAGGGACTGCGGCCTGACTCAGGAGCAGACAATAGCAAAGCTGCAGCTTTTAGGCTGCAGCCTTACAAGAGGCTCCTATGCAAAAATAGAAGCCGGTATTCAGAATATAAGCGTACAGGAGCTGCTGGCTATGAAAGAAGTTTTTCATGCGGATTTCGAAGACTTCTTCCAAAAACAGCCGGAAGAATAGTACGCTTTTTTTCCGTCCTTCACTGCGGCAGGGGCTTTCCCTTAACAGCCTGTCATAATGCGGATAATCTCCTTATCTGTTTCCTTCATGCCGTCTTTGCCCAGGCGGCCCACGTTTCCTATTGTCTTTTCCACTCCTTTGGATATAATCCCGTCACCGCCGTAGAACTGCTGTCCTTCCCTGTACATGGCATATCCAAGAATTCCCGCATCTACGGAAGAGGCGATTTTCGCCGCACAGGAGGGCTTGGCTCCATCGCAGATAATGCCCGACACAATGGCCAGCGCGTTGACAAGCGTATGATTGACCGCTTCCAAATCACCGCCCTGCAGATAAGCGATGCCGCAGCCGGCCGCACAGCCGGCGCTCACCGCGCCGCAATAAGCGGACAGCCGGCCAATTCCGCTTTTCTGATGGATTGCCGTCAGATTGGACAGTACCAGCGCACGGTACAGCTTTTCCTCCGGACAGCCCAGCTCCTTCGCATATTCAATCACAGGAAGGGAAACCGTCATTCCCTGGTTGCCGCTGCCGGAATTAATAACCACAGGCATTTCACAGCCGCTCATCCTGGCATCGGAACCGGCAGCCGCTGCCGCCTTCGCCCGGTTTTTAATATCATTTCCATAGGTATGGAGCAGAACCCTGCCGATATTGGCTCCGTAATTTCCCTTCAGGCCTTCCTCGGAGATCGCCGTATTCAATGCAATCTGCCTTCCGATAACCTCCCGTACATCATCCGGATCCACCGTTTCGGCAAAATCATAAATTGCTTCCATATTCAGAAGCGCCCTGTCGGCCTCTTCCCTGTTTCCGCCTTTTGCACCCACTTCCGGTTTGCTGCCCACAGCGCCCTGCCCGCCGTCATTATCCGCATCCTCCGCCGCCCGGAGCACCTTATCAGCGCACTTTTCCCGGTACAGCGCTTCCCCGTCCTTTTCGATCAGGACAATATTCGTATGGCTCCGGGAAATCTGCACCCTGGCTTCTTCCCCACCCTTCCAGAGGGTGACCGCCATATCCAGCACTTCCTCCGTATCCATGGGCCTGACCTGTATTTTCCCGGCCTTTAGGAAACGGCTGATTTCCTCCTTCTGCCCTTCCGTCACCCCAGCGATGACCTCCAGCGCCCTGTCCGCCTCACCTGCCACAATTCCGGCAGCCGCCGCTGCCTCCATTCCCTTCAGGCCGTTGGTGTTGGGGACCACCACGCTCTTTACATTCTTAATTATATTACCGCTTGCTTCCACCAGCACGCTGTCCGGCATGCAGCCCAGTATTTCCCTGGCCTTTGCGGCACAGTAGGCCAGCGCAATCGGCTCCGTACAGCCCATGGCCGGCACAAGCTCTTCCTTCAGAATTCTGAGATACGCCTGATATCTTTTGTCCTTTTTCTCCATGTTCGCTCCTATCTGCACGCATTTACGCGGCTGGTGATCTGGTTCCGCTTTAACCGCATTATAACAGATACCCGGCAAACAGGCAATGCCGCAGGATAGTGGGCTGCAGGATGGTGGACTGCAGGATGGTGGCTTGCTGCCGGTACAGCTGGCGGACGGCAAAAAATTCAGCCAAGGAACGAAAGCAAAAAAACTTCCGCAGACAGGTATCCATACCTGCAAGCGGAAGTTTTACACTGCATTGAAATATTATCATTAAAGCTGTGAAGCTGAGGAACAGTTATAAATCTGCAACTGTTTAAGCGTCTTCACATTTTCATGGATTATCCTGAAAATTTATACAATGCCCTGTGCGGTCATGGCTGTTGCAACCTTTTCAAAGCCTGCAATATTAGCGCCTGCAACATAGTTGCCTTCCATGCCGTAACGCTTTGCGGCGTCATCCAGGTTGTGGAAGATATTGATCATGATGCCCTGCAGCTTGCTGTCCACCTCTTCGAAGCTCCAGCTGAGACGCTCGCTGTTCTGGCTCATTTCCAGAGCGGAGGTTGCCACGCCGCCTGCATTTGCAGCCTTTCCGGGAACGAACAGAACGCCGTTTTTCTGCAGATACTCGGTAGCCTCCAGGGTAGTAGGCATATTAGCGCCCTCGCATACTGCCTTTACGCCGTTTGCAACCAACCCTTCCGCATCAGAAAGTGTCAGTTCATTCTGTGTTGCGCAGGGAAGTGCGATATCCACCTTCACACTCCATACGCCCTTTCCGGAATGATATTCCGCATTGGGCCTGTAATTCAGGTAATCGGAAACCCTTCCGCGTTTTACTTCTTTGATTTCCTTAAGCGCCGCCAGATCAATTCCCTCCGGATCGTATACCCAGCCGGTGGAATCGGAGCAGGTTACTACCTTAGCGCCCATCTGCTGTGCTTTCTGGATAGCATAGGTGGCCACATTACCAGAACCGGAAACTGCGATGGTCTTGCCCGCAATATCAATGCCGTTACACTTGAGCATTTCCTTTGTCATGTACAGGAGTCCGTAGCCGGTAGCCTCCGTCCTTGCCAGGGAACCGCCGTAAGTAAGCCCCTTGCCTGTCAGAACGCCTTCGTAAACATTGCGGATTCTCTTATACTGGCCGTACATATAACCGATTTCCCTTGCGCCGGTTCCGATATCTCCGGCAGGAACATCTGTGTCTGCGCCGATATGTCTGTAAAGCTCCGTCATGAAGCTCTGGCAGAATGCCATGATCTCTCTGTCGGATTTCCCTTTCGGGTCAAAGTCGGAACCACCCTTGCCTCCGCCGATGGGAAGTCCTGTCAGGGAGTTCTTGAACACCTGTTCAAAACCAAGGAACTTGATGATGCCAAGGTTAACGGAAGGGTGCAGACGCAGGCCTCCCTTATAGGGTCCGATAGCGCTGTTGAACTGAACACGGTATGCTGTATTCACATGAACCTGTCCCTTGTCGTCTACCCACGGTACCCGGAAGATAATCTGACGTTCCGGGTTAACCAGTCTTTCCAGTAAAGCATCTTTTCTGTATGCTTCCTCATTGGCTTCCACTACAACTCTGAGAGATTCCAGAACTTCCTTAACTGCCTGATGGAATTCAGGCTGTGCAGGATTTTTCTCCACTACCTGTGCAATGACCTCATCTACATATGACATGTGTGATTCCTCCTTTAATTGTTTTACAAAAAATGCCCGGGACAGAAAACTGGCCTGGGCATTCCAGATGGCTTTGTCCGGCTCTTATTATATAATGGATAAAGCCCGTACGCAAGTACTTTATTACGTTAAATTGACGAAATTTGCTAAAAAACACCTGCTTATAGATATTTTTTCAGCTTTTCAATGGTTTTTTCCTCAAAATCCATGAGCTCCCGGGCAAGCTCCGTGCTCTCATTTCCGGCATTTCCATAGTGGTTCAATGCCTTCCACATGCTTGTCAGCCCCCTGTTACTGCCCTGAATCATCAGCTCCGCAATATGGCTGGTGCTGGTATTCAAAAGCGTATTGGCCTGTATTCCGCCCTTAAGCATCAAATCAGTGACACCGCTGCTGCGGTACTCCTCCGCACGCCCCTCCAGCATCTCATGCCTGGCTTTATCCCTGATTTCTGAAAACTTCAGTTCCTGCCTGCTTAGCTGCAGAGCAAAGGCATCGTCCGTCAGCTTGGGGCTGACAGCTTCTATCGCTTTGATTCCCATTTCTGCATTTTTTTGGATTTCCCTGTATATAGCCGCATCATCACTTCTCATACTCCGCCTTCCTTCCCGGTTGTGTACGCTCCGTGCTGTCCGGGGGTTTTTCCGCTGGCTCCGTTATCCGGTCCTGCTCCGGCGGTGGCGGGTGTTTTCTGGTGCATTTCAAAAATGGGATGTTTCTAACTGTTCTGTCCTGTCAGGAATCGGCTAACGCGGCTGAACTCCTCACGCACGACTTCGTCTGTGCGTTCGTCAGACAAGCCGCTAGGGGCAACAGCAGAAGGGGAAAAATATGCTGTAAGAAATATCTCAATTTTTTCGTGATTCCCTTTCAGAACAGACACCTCCCCCGCACCCCGGACGGCTGGGACAGGGCGGGAAAATCCCCCGGAGCAAAACGTAAAGGTTCTGGAAGACAATGCGCCTTATAATGGATAAAAGATGGAAGACGAAAGGTGGTTGGCTGGTTTTGAATGGATTTCATTGAAAAATAAAAGAGACAGGTGGGTTGATAGACAGGGAAAAAGCGGGTGGGGAAAATGGTTGCTGTTGGGGGGAGTTTTCATTATAATAGAGGGGAATGGGGCCGGCGTGGGCGGGCTGAAGGCGGAAGCAGGATGGAGAGAGATTATGATTGCATTGCAGGTGAAAGAAGTTAAGAGTTTTATGGGAAAGCTTTTGGGGTCGTCTTGTTTTGATTCTTTTTTGTTGGAGGAAGCCACGATTTCCACGTATAATACGTTCCATATTGACGGGCATATGAACCGGGATTTTTTCAGCAGTGAGGAGTGGGATGATCCTGAGTTGCGGCCTGATGATTTTTCTGCGTGGAAAAATGTGCGGCCGTTGTGTTTTGATTTGATTAAGGGGAGGAAAACACCATCGGGGTTTAAGTTTATTCTGCATCTGATGCCCCGTTTTATTCCGGGGATCCTGAAGGCGGGGGAAACGGATATTACGGCGGATCAGGTGAAGGCTTTGGTTCTGACGTGTAAGTATGACGGGAGCGGGCTTACTTTGGTGACGGGTACCGCTTTTCATACTTTTATTATGGATAAGAGTGTGGATGTCCTGTGGGACAGGACAGTGAGGACATTTCTGACGAAAAAGGGGATCGGTTTTGATGAACTCTGATTTGCGGGGCTGCGGATGCAGGGATAAGGAGGGGCGCGGCGGGAAGCCGAGCGGGGAGGTTCCCAGGCTGACTTTAAAGGGGGAGGAATGTGGTTTCCAGCATCAGTTCAGTGTGCGGGAGACTTATCCGTTTCATACGCATACTTTTTATGAGTTCTTTCTTATTAATAAGGGGAAGGGGATTCACAGGATCAATGGTTCCTCCGTGCTGCTTTCGGAGGGGTCTTTTGTTTTCGTGAGGCCTTCCGACAGGCATGGGTATGATTTTTTAAATCAGTATGATCTGGAGCTGATTAATATTTCTTTCCTGCCGTCTATTTTTGAAAAGATATGCGGGCTTCTTGGATGTGCGCCGTCTTTTTTTACGGATTCCCCTTTGTGTCTTCAGACTGAGCTGGCTGAGCCGGTTTTGTCTGATATCCGGGAAAAAATGCTTCATGTGGGCGGTTTGGAGCCTGGTGCGGCACGGCGTTTGTATTTGAATGCCGTACTGCCTTATTTTTTGTATCATTTTTGTCCGGGGCCGGCCCTGCAGGAGGTGGATCCGCTGCCGGGATGGCTTTCTTCGCTGATACGGCGGATGGAGGAGCCTGAAAATTTCATTGAGGGGCTTCCCCGGCTGATTTCCCTGGCGAATGTTTCCCAGGAGTATTTGAACCGTTCTTTCCGCAGGTATCTGCATATGTCCCCTACGGAATTCATTAATATGAGGCGGATGGATTTTGCAGCTTCCCTGATTCTGGAAAACCGGATGGAAATTATTGATATCTGCCAGGAGTGCGGGTTCAGGAACCTGAGTTATTTTTACCGGGTTTTCCAGCGGCAGTATGGGTGTGCGCCGGGAGAATTCCTGCGGAAGAACAGGCCGGGCAGGGGATAGGAAAGGCAGTAACTGTTAAGGGGGAATGGAGTTACTATACGAAGGTAAAAAAGTAACAGGGGGCCGCAGCTCCCTGTTTTCTTTATAAAAAATATTTTGGAAAAAATTTTGCAGTTGGTTCCCATAATCCGGTAAGTGAAACGGACGGGCGTTTAACAGGTGTTAACGGATATTATAAACGCTGCGTATTTTCAGGCCGTCCGGGCTGCCTTTCAGGATTTTTACCTTTCTTTCTCCGGCGTCCATGTCGAAGTAGTTGTCTTCAAGGAGCATGTCATCGGCTTCGTTTATGATTTCCACGCCTCTTGCATAGGCCTGTGCCCTAACGGTGAGTTCATCGCCGGAAACGGTAACCGTAAGGCCGGGATCTGCGAAGCGATAGTGCTTGGGCGCGCAGAAGATGACGGTTCCGCCGGAAACGCGTTCTTCTCCCCGGAAGCAGGTATAGCTTACATAATCGCCGTAGGTGTCAGCATCCATACAGTCTGTTTTTTCAAGCCAGAGGCTGGATAACGGGGATACGGTTACTTCTTCGCTGCCGGAGCGCAGGATTTCGGATCGGTTGTTTCTGAGCGACCACTCCACGCGCAGCTGCTGTTCCTGCATGGTTTCGTTTGCCACGCACAGATGGATGGATTTTTTTACCTCGTAAGGCTCTGCATTGGGGTTGGTGTCCTGGGTGAGGATGCCTTCCTCGGCGCAGGAAAGCATCACCGGGGCGAAGAAACGCTTCGCATAGTAGTGCAGCGCCTTCCATCTTCCGCAGTAGTCAATGGAGGACCAGCTGGCTACCGGCCAGCAGTCATTGAGCTGCCAGATCACGGTTCCCATGCATCTGCCGCGGTTTCTGCGGAAGTGCTCCACTCCGTAGCGGATGGCTTCCGCCTGGAGAAGCTGGGAGGCATAAAGGGTGGTGTCAAAATCATTGGGGTACAGGAAAGTCTGTTCCATGTAGTTCATGATTTTCCCATTTGCCGTTTTGTTGCGCTGATGTTTTTCCATAACATAGGAAAAAATATTCCGGTCCTCCGGCTCGGTAAAGGTTTCCACAGTTTTTAAGGAGGGGAAGGACTGGAAGCCGAATTCGGAGACATAGCGGAAGTAGAATTTCCGATATTCCGTGATTGGCTTGTTTCCATGCCATACGTCCCAGTAGTGTACATCACCCCGGTTTTCATCGTTGGGATCATCGAAAGCGCCGCCTGAGGAGGGGCTTGCGGGCCAGTAAAAGGTATTGGGATCGTATTCCTTGAGCACCTTGGGAATGATGTATTCGTACATTTTAACGTAATCGCTCTTCTCCTTCGGCCTGGATACCCAGTTGCCCTGCGCCACGAACATTTCCATTTCATTGTTGCCGCACCACAGCCCCAGGGATGCATGGTGGCGGATACGCTTGATATTGTCGATGAATTCCGCAGTGATGGTTTCCTCAAACTCTTCCGTCAGATCATAGACCGCGCAGGCGAACATGAAGTCCTCCCACACCACCAGGCCCAGCTCGTCGCAGGCATCCCAGAAGCTGTCATAGGGATAATTCCCACCACCCCAGACACGGATGCAGTTGAAATTGGCATCCTTTGCCTGTTTCAGCAGCGAGTAGGTTCGTTCCGGAGTCACCCTTGACAGGATATTATCCTCCGGTATGTAGTCCGCGCCCATGGCAAAAATACGCACGCCATTTACCTCATGGGCAAACTGCTCGCCGTATTCATCCTTTTCCCGATGCACGCCCATCGTGCGCAGGCCGATACGGCCGCTCCAGCTATCCAGTACATTTCCATCCTTTAAAAGCTCCGCTTCCACCAGATACAGGGGCTGTTCGCCATAGCCATTGGGCCACCAGAGGCGGGGATTTTCAATCACGGCTTCTTCCGGGCAGGTTTCCGTAAGGATTACCTTGCCGTCAGGATCGGTCACCTTCACACGCCAGGACAGGCCTTCCAGATCTTCCTCATCCCTTCCGAAACGGCAGATATTTTTTCTTCCTGCTTTCTGCACGTCCACACGAAGCTGTAAGGCCACGCGGCCCGGCTCGTGCTTCTGGGTAATGTAAACGCCGTCCAGTCTGGCATGGTCAAAGGCAAGCAGCTTCACCGGACGCCAAATTCCTGCATCAGGAAGGCGGGGACCCCAGTCCCAGCCGAACATACAGTGAGCTTTCCTTAAATAGGGAAAGCCCTGCATGGCGTCGGAGCTACCTTCCATTGGCCTTTCCCCGTAAGCCTCCCTGATAAAACGGGTCGGGGAATACAGCACCACCTTCAGCTCATTTCCACAGTCACGCAGCAGGCTTTTCACCGGGAATTCCCAGATTCGGTGCATATTCCGGACACTCCCCAGCAGCGTTCCGTTCAGGCTGATATCCGCGATGGTATCAATCCCGTCAAAATGCAGTAAAACCTCTTCCCTCTCCCTGATTTCCTCCGGCGCGTCAAAATATGTAACATAGGTAAAATCATTATCCATGATTTTAAGAGCCTTCAGCTCATTGTCCCTGTAATAGGGATCCTCCATCCTGCCGTTGTCCAGCAGATCCTGGTAAACGCTTCCCGGTACGGCGGCGGGCAGAAACTCCTCCGTATTGTTGATGCACATCTGCCAGTTGTCATGCAGCATTTGTATCCGCATCCCAAATCCTCCTTGTTTTTCCGAAGGAAAAATGCGAGCCTCTGCGAGCAGAGGATTTTCCTCCTTGTTTTTCCGAAGGAAAAATGTGAGCACTCTGCGAGCAGAGGATTTTCCTCCGTATTAAAAAAATCTCGTATGTAATCAAGTTATCACTTCTGCCCTGTCTTTTCTTCTTTTTTGTTGACCGATTATTGTACTATATTGACCTGATATAGCTGCCGGTTACAAGCCGGCATCAATACCCCAGATTCCTGTCAATTACCGTGCCATCCATGGCATTGATGGTAAACCAGCTGTCGTAGGGGCCGCCTGTTACTTCCGTTGTTCCGTCCTCTCTTTCCACGGTCTGGCTGCCGAAGAAATCCCACACCGGCACCATGGTTCCTTCCATTACGTTTCCTTTTTCCATCACGCGCATATAACCCAGACGGATTTCATCTATGGCAAAGTTCACCTTCATGTTGTTTTCCGTATAGAATGCATATTTTTTCTGGAACATTTCCTTAAAAATTTTCTGGATTTCATCAAAGGGCATCAAGAATACGTATTCATCGGACTTATCGGCCACCGTATACGGATCCCACCACTGGAAATCAACCAGGCCCTCATCATCGTAGATCATATAAAGCTTTTCATAAGGCCAGGACGACCAGTTTCCTTCCGAGGTGCTGCCGTCGGTATGGGTATAGGTTACAGGAATACCGTCTATCACTCTTGTAAAATAAACGCCGTAACCGTTATCCGCAGCCACCATTTTTCCCTCTTCATCCTCTGTAAAGGTTGAAAAATATTCTCCTCCGCAGGACATAAACTCATCAAAGCCCATATCTGCAGCTGCTTGTTCCGCTTTACTGATGATATCCTCCGGTGGTGCATTCAGGGATGTGCCGGCTGCCGGAGCGTCACCCACCGGCATATAGTTTCCTCCATTTTCCAGATAGGAAACCATGAAACTGATCCAGCGCCAATCGGGAGTCAGTTCATTGCCAAGGCTTACAACATAATCTTTTCCGTCCGCGGTAACATTGCCCATCAGCCAGTTTTTTTCAGGAGTCCCATTTGCCGCGGCGTCCGGATCGTACTGTACCTTTGCTTCAATTTCCCTTGTGCCCACCGTATCAGGCGCATACTTCAGCATTTCCTCAAAGTTTTTTATTGCTTCCCCGTAGCTTCTTTCGTCCCCGTATTCATCCACATAGGTTGCGCCCGTGGCTTCCAGCCTCTTCAGCTCCTCTATCCGCTGCTCAATTTCCGCTTTTGTAAAGCCATGGGCCGGATCGTCTTCCTCCACCGCACGTTCCCACAGTGCCCCGCCACCCAGCAGCACACGGTTAACCGCATCATAATCCTCCTGGGTAAAAGTGCGGGAAGCCACGGTTTTCAGCCGGAAGCCCTCCGCCGCGGGAACCGTGACGGACGCGTCCACCGATACCGAAAGCTGCCCCGCTGTATCTGAAAACTCCAGGGCAAAACGGCTGGGCGCCTGCACCTGCTCTGCGATGCTGCCCTCTGCCACGGCCTGCGGCGCCTGTGTACTTTCCTCCTTCGGTTTTACCAAATCCTCCTCAGGCTCCGGGGTTCCACTGCATCCGGCCAAAACGGAGGCCGCCAAACCTGCCACCATGATTACAGCCATCCAACGCTTACTTTTTCTCATTTTCAATTCCCTCTTTCCGTATTTGTGTTACTGTTCACTCCGTGACCAGTAACTGTATAAATCCATTAAAAATTGCCTGCGGCAATGGGATTTATACACTCTTGAATCACTTTCTTACGTACTGTGCAGTAAATGCACAGTACTGAGTGAACAGTAACCTGAACTGTTACAATGCAAAATTGAAAATACCCTAAATGCTTGACAAAACCCAGCATTTCGCCTAATATCAATACGTATACAGATATGGCAAAGAAGAGGAAAAGTAAGCTGTAAGCTTTTCAGCAGAGAGAAAACCACAGGTGGAAGGTTTTTGTAAAGCGGCGGCCCAACCGGCCTCGGAGCCTTATGCGAAAGAAAGACATGCCGTGAAGAGTTGTTTTTAAGTGACTGTGTGGGAAACTGACAGTTACATTTTGGGCATATGCTTTCCCCAAGCATAACGTAAATCCGGCGTTAACGGAGCAGTTGAGAGAATACGCGAAGGCGTATTAAACAGGGTGGTACCGCCGGTTTTCCGGTCCCTTTGTCCAGGTTTTGGGAATCTGGGCGGGGATGGAAAACGGCGGTTTTTTTGACGGCAGAATCCGGACAGGCGCCGGAATGCATGCTGTGAAGGAACTGAACCGTAAAAGCAAATACAATTGTAAGAAAAGGAGAAGAAGAAATGGCTGACAAGAAACTGGTGGAAGCAATAACTTCGATGGATGAAGATTTTGCCCAATGGTACACCGACGTAGTAAAGAAAGCGGAGCTGATCGATTATACCAGCGTAAAGGGCTGCATGGTTATCAAACCGGCAGGCTACGCTATCTGGGAGCTGATCCAGAAGCAACTGGACGAGAGATTTAAGGCAACCGGTGTGGAGAACGTATATCTTCCCATGTTCATACCGGAAAGCCTGCTGCAGAAGGAAAAGGATCATGTGGAGGGCTTTGCGCCCGAGGTAGCATGGGTAACCCACGGAGGGCTTCAGCCGTTGCAGGAGCGCCTGTGCGTGCGTCCTACCTCAGAAACCCTTTTCTGTGATTTTTATAAAAATGACATTCATTCCTACAGAGATCTTCCGAAGGTATATAACCAGTGGTGCTCCGTTGTCCGCTGGGAGAAGGAAACCAGGCCTTTCCTGCGTTCCCGCGAATTCCTCTGGCAGGAGGGACATACCGCCCATGCCACTATGGAGGAAGCGGAGGAGCGCACGATTCAGATGCTGAACATTTATGCGGACTTCTGCGAGCAGGTTCTGGCCATGCCCGTAATTAAGGGACGTAAGACGGATAAGGAAAAATTCGCAGGTGCGGAATCCACCTACACTATCGAAGCGCTGATGCATGACGGAAAAGCGCTGCAGTCAGGGACAAGCCATAATTTCGGAGACGGCTTTGCGAAAGCATTCGGCATCCAGTTTACGGACAGAGACAATACATTGAAATACGTTTACCAGACCTCCTGGGGAATGACCACCCGCCTGATTGGTGCAATCATCATGGTACACGGTGACAATTCCGGGCTGGTACTGCCGCCCAAAGTAGCGCCCACCCAGATCATGATCATCCCTATCCAGCAGAAGAAGGAAGGCGTTCTGGATACCGCTTACCAGCTCAGGGACAGACTGAGCAACTTCCGCGTAAAGGTGGATGATTCCGATAAGAGCCCCGGATGGAAGTTCTCCGAGCAGGAAATGCGCGGCATCCCGATCCGTGTGGAAATCGGTCCTAAGGATATCGAGGCAGGAAAGTGCGTCATCTGCCGCAGGGATACCAGGGAAAAGATTGAGGTTGCCCTGGACGAGCTGGAAGCAAAAGCAGGGGAGCTTCTGGAGCAGATCCAGAAGGACATGCTGGAACGCGCCCGCGCCCACAGGGATTCCCATACCTATACGGCGCGGAATATGGAGGAGCTGGAGGAAATACTGAACAGCAAGCCCGGCTTCGTAAAGGCCATGTGGTGCGGCGACCAGGCCTGCGAGGATACCATTAAGGAAAAATTCGCAGCAACCAGCCGCTGTATGCCCTTTGAACAGGAGCAGATTTCCGATACATGTGTCTGCTGCGGAAAACCGGCCAAAAAGATGGTTTACTGGGGAAGAGCATATTAATTTTTAAATTTTATAAATAGGCAGCTGCGGGCTGCCTCCTATGATAAAAGCTGGAGGAGGGAATAATATATTTCCATTCTCCGGCTTTTTCAGTCTGAAATTTGCAGCAGATAATTAATATATTAATTGCATCATATACGGTATATTTGATTTCTATCGATTATGCGATAATCTTTTGCCGTTGTTTACTTTGGTGAAGTGCTGAAGTATAATGAAATGGAAGAAAATTCATAAAAGGGGGAAGCGATATATGGATTTCAGAAAGACATTTGATAAAATACCAGAGGAATTTGATAAATACCGTCCAAGATACTGCGAGGAATTGTTTGAAAAAATAGACTCTGTTTGTTCTCTGGATTCAAGTAAAATAGTTCTTGAAATTGGACCGGGAACAGGGCAGGCGACAGAACCAATTCTGGAAACAGGGTGCAGATATACAGCAATAGAGCTTGGAGAAAACTTCACATCATTTATGAAGAATAAGTTTTCCTGTTATGACAATTTCCAAATTATCAATGACGATTTTGAAACCTATGATTTTCATCCGGATTCCTTTGATTTAATATTCTCCGCAGCAACCATTCAATGGATACCTGAAAAAGTCGCTTTTTCCAAAACATATCAAATACTTAAGCCGGGCGGATATTTGGCGATGTTTATGACGCGCTCTGATGAAAAAAGCGCAAATGGCAATCTGTATGAAAAAATCGATCAGGTATATAAAGAACATTTCCAGGTAAAGCAGCGGTACAACTGTAATTTAAATTATGAAAATGTACGGAATTACGGATTTGTAAATTATAACTATTATGAATGGAAGAAGGAAAGAATCCTTACTTCCGAGGAATATATATCATATATTAGTACCCATTGCGAACATATCACTTTGGAAGAGCCTTATAAGTCAGCCTTTTACGCGGGAATTAAGAAAGCAATTATGGAAAATGATGATAAGATTGTAATTATTGATACAATACCTCTGTATTTAGTACAGAAGCCGCAATAACCAAGTCAGGACAGGAAACGGTAACAGGGGAATGCAACAGCTGTAAGGAGGTGTTTTACATAATTCCCATCCTGAAAAAAGTATGATAGAATACTCTCATAGGCTCTGGGGCAAAGGCAGGCTTAAAGGCCCGCGGAAATAAACTGTAGGAGGACATTGGAAGATGAAGGTTTTGGTTATTAACTGCGGCAGTTCATCCCTGAAATATCAGCTGATTGACAGCGAAAGGGAAGAGGTGCTTGCAAAAGGACTCTGTGAAAGAATCGGCATTGACGGCAGCAACATCGCCCATCAGCCGGCCGGCGGAGAAAAGGTGAAGGAAGAGGCGGCAATGCCTGATCATACAGCGGCAGTCAAGCTGGTTATCAGTAAGCTTACGGACGATAAGGTGGGAGTCATCCGTTCCCTGACGGAAATTGACGCCGTAGGGCACCGTATGGTGCATGGAGGAGAGAATTTCTCCGGTTCCGTAATCATCAATGAAGAGGTAATTAAGGCCATTGAGGACTGCAATGATCTGGCGCCATTACATAATCCGGCCAATCTTATCGGCGTGAGATCCTGCCAGGCAATTATGCCGGGTGTTCCGATGGTGGCGGTATTCGACACAGCCTTCCATCAGACCATGCCGGAAAAAGCATACCTGTACGGCCTTCCCTACGATTATTATAAGAAATATAAAATCAGACGCTACGGCTTCCATGGGACCAGCCACGATTTTGTATCAAAAAGAGCGGCTGAGATCCTGGGAAAGGACAGAAAGGATCTGAAAATCATTGTTTGCCACTTAGGCAACGGCGCATCCGTATCCGCTGTAAAATACGGGGAATCCGTGGACACCTCCATGGGCCTGACACCGCTGGAGGGCCTGATTATGGGAACCCGCAGCGGCGACCTGGATCCCGCCATCATTTCCTTCCTGGCGGAAAAGGAAGGCATGACAGCCTCCCAGGTGATCGATGTATGCAATAAGAAATCGGGCGTGCTGGGACTTTCCGATGGATATTCCAGCGACTTCCGTGATCTGGTCCAGGCCTCTGAAACGGGAAATGAGCAGGCAAAGCATGCGCTGGAGGCTTATGCTTACCGTGTGGGCAAATATATCGGCGCCTATGCGGCGGCTATGAACGGCGTGGATGTGATTGCATTTACCGCCGGCGTAGGCGAAAACAATGCAGAGGTGCGCGCCATGATCGGGGAATATATCGGTTACCTTGGCACTAATATCGATGCGGAAAGAAATAAAGTGCGCGGCGAGGAAATCATCCTTTCCGACGAGGGCAGCAAAGTAGTTACCATGGTGGTTCCCACCAACGAAGAGCTGGCCATCGCCCGTGAAACAGTCAGACTTGTAAAATGAGCATCATGATCTGATGAGAATGAGGGGTGCCATACCGGCGCCCCTTTTCTCTGAAAAAAGAGCAGCGCCGGTAACGCAGCCTGCTCCCTACAAGGAGAACGTATTTATGAACAACGAATATATAGCAAGTGTAAATTCCGGATTCTTTTACCTGCTGGTTGCCGGCGTCCTTCTTTTTATTACGATAATGTGTTTTGTTTATCTGATAAAGAGCTACCGTGCGGGCCTGGCGATCGGAATGGATAAAAAAGTGCTGAAGAGAGCCATTATCTCCAGCGCCACCTTTACGATTCTGCCCAGTATCAGCATCCTGCTGGGCGTCATTGCCCTGAGCGGAACGCTGGGAGTGCCCTTTTCCTGGCTGCGTCTGTCCGTTATCGGAGCGCTCCAGTATGAGCTTAACGTGGCTGAAATAGCAGCGCAGAGCATCGGCCTGTCCGGCCTGAAGCTTTCTGAAATGAGCATGTCGGCCTTTGCAACTATTTCTCTTGTAATGACAATTGGGATTCTGGGCGGCGTAATCTGCTGCATCCTTTTCCTGAAAAAATACCTGGGCAAAATCCAGAAGGCCCCCAAGGCAAAGGCGGAAGGAAAGCCTGGTTTTGGCGACCATGCGACTACCTGCATGTTTGTGGGACTGTGCGGCGCCTATATTGGCTCCTATGTGGGCACGCTGACCAGCAGCGGAAACTATGTGCCTCTGGCTGTGGCCGCCGTGTCGGCTGCTTTTATGGCGGTATTCGAATATTTTACCAACAAAAAGGGCATTGCTGTGCTGGATAACTTCAGCATGGCGGTGAGTATGCTGGCGGGTATGGCGGCGGCTGTCATCATGAGCCTGGTATGAGGGAGGAGTGGAAATAATGGAAGAAAAAAAGAAGCAGCAGCTGCAGGATAACGAGGCGCAGAAGCAGGCCTTCCTGGAGGATTTTAATAACGGACTTCACCGCATCGGCAGATGCATGCTGATCGTGAGCATTATCCTGCTGGTAGGCGTCCCTTTTGTCATAGGAGCGATAAATGGTGTGACACCCAGCCTGAAGGGCTTTCTGGTGGGCTTTGCCAAGGTGGGAATCATCTATATCCCGGTAGCCATTGTTGAATTTCTGGTGTATACGCCCATGCTCGGCGTTGGCGGCAGCTACCTGGCTTTTATCACGGGAAATGTTACCAATATGAAAATCCCCTGCGCAATGAATGCCAGGGATATTGCCAAAACAAAGGTGGGAACACCGGAAAATGAAATTATTTCCACCATCAGCGTGGCAACCAGCGCTATTGTTACCACCCTGGTTATCGTAGCGGGAGTCATTCTGATGATTCCGCTTCGCCCGGTGCTGGAAAATCCCGTGCTTGTGCCGGCTTTTGACAATGTGGTGCCCGCCCTGTTCGGCGCGCTGGGATTGAAATATTTTATGAAGAGTCCGAAAATCGCGGCCATTCCGGTACTGTCCATGACGCTGCTGTGCGTTCTGGTGCCTGCGGCCATATCCCAGACCAGCCTTCTGATGATTCCGGCAGGCGGGATGGCGCTGCTGATTGGCTGGGTTCTGTTCAAAAAAGGGAAGCTGCAAAAATAAGGAGGGAGTAGTGAGATGACAGGAAGCATATTGCTGGGAATTTTTATTATTATTTTGGTGCTTGCGGCTGTTCTTGTTGTGAGGACGTGCAGCAGGCAGCCTACACCGGCCATGACTGCCAGCGTGGAGCTGGATAAGGGACCCAGGGCCAGGGAGTATGGGGAACAGCTTTCGAAAATGATTCAGAAGGAAACCGTTTCCAGTCGTTTTGATTCGGATAAAACAAAATATTATGAGTTCCACAAAATTTTGGAGGAGCTTTTCCCTCTGGTGCATAAAACCTGTGAAAAACATGTTTTCAATGGCAATCTTCTTTTTAAATGGAGCGGGAAGGGAAAGGCGGAGCCGATCCTTCTTATGAGCCATCAGGACGTGGTGGAGGCGAATGGCAGCTGGGAGCATGAACCCTTTGGCGGCTATATTGACGGGGAAGGAAAACTCTGGGGGCGCGGCACCGTGGACACCAAGGGCAGCCTGTACTGTATTTTCCGTTCGGTGGAGGAGCTGATTGCGGAGGGCTTCCAGCCGGAGGGAGACGTGTATATCGCAAGCAGCTGTACGGAGGAGTTCAGCGGCGAGGGAGCGCCACTTACAGTGGAATACCTGCAGTCCCAGGGCGTAAAGCTTTCCCTTTTGATCGATGAGGGCGGCATGATCATGGAGGAGCCGATCGGCGGCGTGAAGGGAACCTATGCGATGGTAGGCGTCCTGGAAAAGGGTTATGGTGATCTGAAATTTATCGCAAAGGGCAAAGGCGGCCATGCCAGCGCCCCCGGAAAGAACACGCCCCTGGTGCGGCTTGGGAAATTCATGGCGGATGTGGAGAAGCAGGATCCCTTTACCAGTGAGTTCAATCCTACCGTACTGGAGATGTTCCGCCGCGTTACGCCCAATATGAACTTCGGGATGAAATTCGTATTTTCCAACCTGTGGCTGTTCAAACCGCTTCTGAAGAAGCTGATGCCTGTTATCAGCCCACCGGGCGCGGCCATGCTGCATACCACCATTGCCTTCACCATGGCAAAGGGAGCTGACGGGCTGAATGTGCTGCCGCAGGAGGCTTATGTTACGGCTAACCTGCGTTTTATCCCGCACCAGTCCACGGATGAAAGCATCGAATTGATCACTGAAAAAGCAAAGGGGTATGATCTGGAAACCGAGGTTATTTACAAGGATTATCCCTGCCCTGTGGTAAATTATGAAGGCGATGCCTTTAAGAAGGTAGAACAGGCCATAAACGAAATCTATCCGGGAGTCGGCGTCAGCCCATACGTGATGACCGGCGGGACCGATGCCAAATATTACAAAAATATATGCGACAACTGCATCCGTTTTGCGCCGCTTTATATTAATAAGCAGCAGTATGAAAGCATTCATGGCGTGAATGAAAATATTTATATTGGGGCGCTTCCCATGGGAGTTGATTTCTATAAGAAGATTATTCGGGGGAATTGAGGATACTGTTTAGCAGTACAGCGATGAGTGGTAAATATAAAAAGTAAGGAGGGTCGGATGGAAAATCAGGAGAAAAAGCATAAACGCCGCGTCCGCTATGCAGGCGCGTATCCTAAAAACTATAAAGAGAAATACAAGGAGCTCAACCCGGAAAAATATGCGGATACCGTATCAAGGGTAATTGAAAAAGGAAGCACTCCCGCGGGAATGCATATTTCTATCTGTGTGAAGGAAATTCTGGATTTCCTGCAGATCCAGCCGGGGCAGAAGGGGCTGGATGCCACGCTGGGCTACGGCGGCCATACACAGGAGATGCTGAAATGCCTGCAGTCCCAGGGGCATCTTTACGCGTTGGATGTGGATCCTATCGAGTCGGCAAAAACAAAGGAACGGCTGGAAAAGCTGGGTTATGGAGAGGATATCCTTACCATCCGGCTGCAGAACTTTGCAGATATCGATCTGGTGGCCAGGGATGTGGGGAAATTTGATTTTGTACTGGCGGATTTGGGCGTTTCCTCCATGCAGATTGATAATCCTGACAGGGGTTTTTCGTATAAAACAGAAGGGCCGCTGGATCTGCGAATGAATCCTCAGAAGGGCATCAGCGCGGCGCAGCGCCTGAAAAGCATTTCCCGGGATGAACTGCAGGGTATGCTTCAGGAAAATTCCGATGAGCCTTATGCAAAGGAGATTTCCCAGGAGGTAGTTTCCCGGCTGAAAAAGGGCGGGCATATCGAAACGACCGGGGAATTGCGCCAGACAATCGAGGACGCTCTTTCCTTTCTCCCGGCTTCGGAGAGAAAAGAGGCGGTGAAAAAATCCTGTCAGAGAACCTTCCAGGCGCTCAGGATTGATGTAAACAGTGAGTTTGAGGCTCTCTATGCCCTGATGGAAAAGCTTCCACAGGTATTGGCACCCGGTGGAAGAGTGGCTATACTGACCTTCCATTCCGGGGAGGATCGCATCGTGAAGAAATCCTTTAAGCAGTTCTATAAGGCGGGGATTTACAGTGCGATTTCCGAAGAGGTGATTCGGCCTTCAGCGGAGGAATGCGCCAGAAACAGCAGGGCGCGTTCTACGAAGATGAGATGGGCAATCCGGGCGCAGGAGGATTGACAGGCAGCTTAATAAAATGCATGAAAGCAGGTCTTTTTGTGATTCCTTTTGAAAAAGGGAGGATGCAAAGGACCTGTTTTTTTGTCCATAACTGTGAGGGGGCTTAACCGTTATGAAAATGTAATCGTCCGAAAATCTGAAATTTTATGAGAAAATAACCGTTTGGGAACATATCATACAAGAAATCCGGGCTGAGAAATGGTATAGTCAGCTTCAAACAGGAAAAGGAGAGCAGAAGCTGATGAATGAACCGGCAGTAAAGATGGAAGAACAGATTATTAATCTGTTTCAGGAAGCGGAAACAGAGGTTTATGAAGGATGGGTGCTGAAAACCCTGGGCAGCCGTCTGATAGTGTTTCCCTTATATAATGTGTATCCTGATAATATGGATGAACGTATCCGGGCCTGTGAAAGGCTGGGCAATGAAAAATCGGCGGAATGTATGTTCCGGATTGCTGAGAATACAAACTTCTACCTGCATTCGCGTCTGGAAAAAAATCGATATATACTCAGGGAGCGTACTATTGTGGGAGATTTGTCCATTACGGAGGAAACAGCGGATCGGTTCAGTTTGGATGGCAGAAGAAAAAGTAAAAATGTGGACAGAACGGAAAGTATCATAAAAAGCGGAACTGCCGGAAGGGTGGAAAAAGCCCCGGCTATTGATACAAAGCCGAAGCCCCGGACATCGTCGGATGGAAGGCTGGTTCTGGAAAATGCGAAGGATGGATTGCGGACAGAGCCTGTTTATATGCTGCAAGAGGGGGAAAACAGGAGCTGGGAAAAGGCCGGCCGCCGGAGAATTGGCACCAAACGGGGGGATCATTTATTCATAGCGGATGCAAACAAAAGTTCCAGGCTTAAGGCGGCTGATATCCTGCATTTTTCATTAAGGAATAATATTACAAGGGTATTGGTTGACGTTCCGGAAGCCACATTCCTTTGTGAGAATTTCGAGGAGTATGGATTCCGTAAGGCATATTCCTGCTCTTGTTATAGGAAACAGTAAATTTGTGTGTTATTCCTGACATGCAGGATATTGGGAAATGGTCTTCTGTTTGACAATTTTACTGGCAGCGAATAGACTATGTGGTGAGTCTGCCTCAGTCAAAGAAGGCGAACGAAACTATAAATCTAATTTTGTGGGGGAAATATGTCAATTACTATTTCGAGTAACTGCGACGAACAGGAATTTATACAGGCAGTACGGTTATACGGCTTAATGGAATTTAATATGGAAAATTAATGTTTCCCAATAAGGAAATCTTGTATGTGGCCCGTAATGAAAAAAACTCTGTCAGTGGCGGAGTATTCGGTGTTACATACCTATCTGCGTTAGAAGTAGAGACGCTTTGGGTACACGAGGATTACAGGGGGCAAGGAGTCACATCGCAGCGATTTAAACGATTGAAGATGAGGTCCGGAGCATTGGGTGCCAGTTATCTCATTTAAAAACCTATTCCTTTCAAGCGCCGCTTTTCTATCAAAAGTGTGGATATTCAATCTGCGGAATGGTAGACGGTTTTCCGGATAATATTTAATTATACGTCTTAAAAAAGCAGATTTAAAGCAGGGGTGGATTATGACGCAACCCACCTGATTGATAGAATGCGCATACCACGATTTAACGATTGTAATATTGGCAGGCAGGGTAAAGTGCATGTGCACTTGCTCTGCCTGCCAATATGTTGCCCCAATTTATAAAAATACTTTTATAAAATCTTTTCATAACTGCCCGATGAATTATTGTGGATAAATGGAAGGAAATTTGCCATCTATGGTGGATAAAGATAAAGCCGGATGGGGATTGTAAAATATGAATTACTGGCTCTGCAATAATTTCCTTTTCCGGTAATATGGTATATCCGCGGGAAGAGTGATTACAGCCCTATACTTTGGGGATTATCAAGCAGAAGCTTGAAAAACAAAGTATCTCTCATTTCCCATGTTTCCTTTAGCAGACGGGAATTTGCAGAAATTATCTGTTGGATGGAAGCCCATTCAAGGTGATACCCCAGATTGGTTTCCTGCATCGTCATATCTGTTTCAAGAACCTCTTCCCATACCTCGCACCTATAATAGAAGGAATGACAAATATATTTTCGGCTTCCTAAGAAATGATCCCGGCGTATTTCTTCAATTTCTCCAAGTTCAGTTATGGAATCCGGTTTTACGGACAGACCTGTTTCTTCTCTGATTTCCCGGAGCAGAGCCTGCTCAAAGCTTTCTCCTTCTTCCACCGTTCCGCCGGGGATTTTATATTCGCCGCTGTTTCCAAGCTGCATGGCAAAAAGCCCATTTTTTATTATAATTGCGCGAACGGCATTTTTTTCGAACACGGGAACATTATTGTTGTAATCATGGGAATCCAATACGAGCAATTTTTTCATTCCGATTTCCTTTATTTAAAAAAATAAAAATCATTAATAATCCTATTTGCAATCATTAAAGCATATTTTCAGAAATTCGTACACCCTTTCCCATGACAAGCAGTTCCCTGTGCAGATGCACCGCCATGAACACAGTGATGATTGCAGAAATAGCATCGGCAATCGGCTGTGCATAAAGAATACCGTTGATCCCCCAGAGGGCTGGCAGGAGAAGGATGATGGGAACAAAGCAGATTCCCTGCCGGCATGCGCCGAGGACAAAGCCTTCCTTCGCTTTTCCAAGCGCCAGGAAAAGGGAGGAGTATACAGTATAGAAGCCGAAAAGAAGGAAGGAAAGGCCATTTGCCCGCAAGGCCTTCTGGCCGGCCTGAATGAAATCCAGGTCCCCTTTTGTAAACTGAGACATAATCTGAGTGGGAAACAGGGCCATCACCAGGCCAAATATGGCGCAGAAGATGGTAGACCACAGGATGGAGATCCGGATCGCCTCATGGAGACGGTCATACTTTTGGGAACCGTAGCTGTAACCGGCAATCGGCTGAAATCCCTTCATGAAGCCAAAAACCATCAGGCTGCCCATGGAAATAATTCTTGTAACCACACCCATCCCTGCAATTACGGAGTCCCCGTATCCCTTTGTCTGCAAGTTAATCAGGGTGATGGACAGGCTGGTCAGCAGCTGGAACACCAGCGTGGGGATTCCTATTTTCAGTATTTCGGACATAATTTTCCTGGAAAAACAGCATTTCCTGATATGAAAGCTGAAAACACTTTTTTTCCTGAGCACATAGAACAGATATACAAGCGTGGATACAACCTGTGAAATGGCAGTTGCAATTGCCGCGCCGGCAACTCCCAGATGCAGGGCATAAATAAAAATAGGATCCAGAGCCATATTCAGGACCGCGCCTGTCAGCAGTGCGCACATGGTTGTTTTTGCAGCGCCCTCACTTGTGACGATATTGTTCATGGTGACATTGAATATGTTGAAAATTGATGAGGTTACATAAATTGCAGTATAGGTTACCGCATAGGGCAGGATGCTTTCCGTGGCACCCAGAAGCTTCAGTATCGGCTTCAGAAAAAACAGGGAACAGAGTATCATTGCCGCCCCAACAAACAGGCTGCTGTACAGGGCGGTGCTTGCAACCTTGTCCGCGGCCTCTTTTTCTCCACGGCCCAGCAGGCGGGAGATATAGGACGCAGCGCCGTTCCCGAATAGCAGCCCCAGCCCCACGATGACCTGCCCCAGGGGGAAGGCTACGGAAATAGCCCCCATCTGGCTGGTGCCCAGCCCACCGACAAAATAGGCATCCACCAGGTTGTATAATGCATTGATCATCATACCGATCATGGTCGGCAGACCCATGGCCAGGAGCGCCTTTGATACAGGGGCGCTTCCCAGCAGTTCCATTTTTTTGTTGCTTCCATTCATGATTGTCACTCCTTTTTTCTTGACATGAGTTATAAAATATAATACTATAAAATATAGCAATGAAGCTGATAATACTATAAATTATAGCATATGTCAACAACAATATAAAAAAGGATGGATTAAATATGGCTACGATTGATTTGATTGTACTGGGAATTGTAAAAAAAGAACCGCTGAGCGCCTATGATATTCAAAAGTTGGTTGAGTACCGGAATATTTCCCGCTGGGTTAAAATCAGCACGCCTTCTATTTATAAAAAAGTAATTCAGCTGGAGCAGAAGGGTTTCATCAGGGGTACTATGATAAAGGAGGGGAATATGGCGGAAAAAGCCGTATATTCACTGACAGAGGAAGGAGAAGAGGAATTCAGGAGATTGATGTTTGGCATTTCTTCCGAGCCTGTTCATATGTTTCTGGATTTTAATGCGGTGATCGTAAATCTGGACAGCCTTTCAGCGGAAGAACAGCGGGTCTGCCTGAGCAGAATCGGAGAAAATGTTAAGACACTGAAAGCATATCTGGAAGAAAATATTGAAAAAAAGGAAGGGCTGCCGGAGATACCGGATACCGGAAAAGCTGTTCTGCGACAGCAGTATATCCTGATACAGGCGATAGAAACATGGATGGAATCGATGTGGGGGAAAATTGCGGAGGATTAAAAACAGGCGGGTGGAAGCATATGCAGCTTTCACCCGCTGTTACCGAACAGGGAAGGCAGTTTATTTTTTTACTACACGTATGGCAACATAGGAATTCATGTATGCATCAAATAATCCGCCGCCGTCACCATCTTCATACAAATCAGTGAGGATAAAGCCAGTTTTCAGCAGGCCGCCAAGCTGTTCCGTGAGGCTGTGGCTGAAGGTAAAAGGTTCCTTGTTTTTTACCATTTCCTGTTTCCTTTCAGGGGAAAGATCTCTGAGGGAATTAAAAGGAAGCTTATGTACAGATATCAGGGCCTTGTCCTTTGTAAAATCAGGTTCAAACATAAAATGCTCTTCCTTAACAAAACCTGCCATAAGGATGCCCCCTGGCTTGATAATGCGGGCGCACTCCTGCCATATGGGGAAAAGATTTTCAATATAACAATTGGAGACCGGATTAAAAATAATGTCAAAGGAATGATCGGCAAAGGGCAGGGGCTCCTGCATATCACACTTCAGGATTGTGATGGGGTATCCCTCTCTGTCTGCTACAGCCCGTTCGCTTTCCAGTTGTTTTTCTGAGATATCTACAATAGTAACATCTGCGCCATGTGCAGCAAAAACCGGTCCCTGCTGGCCGCCGCCGCTTGCCAGGCCAAGGATTTTCTGGCCATGAAGCGGAGGAAACCAATCTGCAGGCACTTTTTTTGCGGAAGTAAGAGAAACCTCAAGCGCGCCTTTTTGAGCCTGAAGATAATCTTCATGGCTTATTGAAAGAGTAAAGCATGCGCGGCCATCTTCTTTTCCCGGGCTCGCTATCGCATCCCAGGCGCTGGCATTAAAATCGACATAATTCATAATATTTTACAGCTCCTTTCGAAAAGAGTAGTGTGAGGGATTAATTTTTAATCCCTATGGCACACATCCAATTGGGAAGGGCCGCTATTGGATTGTATTTCCAGTCATGCATGCGGCGCAGCATTTTCTCTGAATGATTAAATTCTGAGTAGGCCGCGGCAAAGCGATCCCAGCTGTCTCGGTTTTTTTCTGCTGTTATATTCATACATTGCCCCTTTCCCTATTCTGCCAGAAAGTCCAGGTGATCATGGGCTTATAACCTATTTTCGCATAAAACGGGTTGGCCCCGCCAGTCATATGCGTGGCGCCCAGCGGCTCCATCCGGCGGTACAGTTCGGATAAAGCGGCAGCGGCCAGGCCTTTACGGCGGTGCTGGGGAACGGTACAAAGAGGTTCCATGTAAGCCAGATGGTTTTCTGGAGTCCACCACATTCCGGCATAGCATACATACTCCCCGATCTCATCTTCAATTGCCACAGGATACTGCATGGTGGCATGCGGCGCCTGGCAAAGATGATAGCCTCCCTCCGCATTTCCATGCCAGGGGCCTTCCTCGGCCTCATGGTTGAAGCCCTTCCAGCAGCATTCCTGGATTTTCTCAATGATGCATTTTCCAGGTTCCACGAAGTGATATCCTTCGGGAAGCGGAAAATCAAGAGGCTTATCAAATTCATAAATCATGTCAGTATAGGAACCAGTCTGAGTGTACCCGGCCTTGCGGGCGGCATCCATAAGAGCCGCCTGCCCCTGAAACAGGACGAACCGTAAATGACCATCGATACGGGGCATATGGGCATCCGCATACGCTATCATTTCCGGTGCAAGCTCTTCATATCCCGGACGCAGGCTGAAATAGATATCGGTAACCGGGGACTCGGTAAAACAGAAGGCAACAATCTGCCCGTTATCCTCCCAGATACGGTTCCTGTGAGTATAGGATTTATCCATCCATTCGGAGGAGAGGGCGTATTCCAGGAAGGGGGCCGGAACCCCGTTGCGCCAGTCTTTCTCATAAATGTCAATCATGAACTGATAAATACGCATATGGTCAGCGAGGATTTGATATTGTCTTGCGGTAATATTTTTCATAGTGTTTCCTTTCTTCTAAACCGGAAAAATCCGGAATCAATAAATACCTTCTGAATAGACTGCAAAACAATTTATCCAAAAGTTAAAACTATGTGACCTGTAAATGAATAGAATTTAAAAAATCCCACTTTCCAGTTCAGATAAGAATTGCCTGGCATAGGAGTTCATTTCTTCGCACAGGGGAATGGTTTCCGGTAGATAGCATCTATTTCTGTCCAGTACATTGTTCTTCATAAAATCCAGAGTCCTGGGCAAATCCTGTCCACGGACAGATCCCGTAATTAATGTCTTAACCACAAGATAGTTTTTCCCGCCTTCAAGAACATGGGCATCATGCAGAATTTTCCCTTCCAGTGTTTCGGGGATTTCCGGCCGTTGGGACTCCAGAGAAATACGGATAATGAAATCTGCTTTTTTAGCATCAATTCCTTCCAAATCCAGCCATTTTCTGACAGCTGTTTCTTCAGTATAAATAAATCCATGAAAATACAGGGCATAAAGCAGGCTTTCATAATCCGGCTGATAAGTACCAAGTAAAATAATACGGTCCATCCATTTGTGGACCAGTTCAATATGCCACATATTGTGCATGATATCCTTATGCCTGTAGTAAGGCTCTGCAAAAGCTTTCAGTCTGTTTTCATTCATTGTCCTGCCCTCCGCGCGAGATGCCTGCCGTCGTGATAAACTGTTACGGTCCATGCAGTAAATTCCTGAGATTTATTTAAAATTAAGCCTATCCCTATTCTAAAGGAACACGTCGTGCTAGTAAATAAATAAAAATTCTACATTTACATTAGCTTATTTTTGAGGATGAAAACAGCACAACGAGTTAAATCATCCCGTTTTCGCCCACCATTACCTCCTATGCCCCCTGGCTGATACAAAGCTCCCTGTCGGCAGCAGCCTTCACAACCTCAGAATTGCTGATAAAAACAGCGGCGGCGTTGTCCTGTATAATTCGCTGCTTCAGGTTAAAATTGAGCTTTTCCGCCGTAATCCTGTCAAGGGCGCTTGTGGCATCATCCAGGAAATACAGGGAAGGATGCTCTAACAGCATGCGGGCGAACAGAAGCCGTTGCTTTTGGCCGCCGGATAACATGATTCCGTTTTCGCCCGTCAGTGTGTCCAGGCCGCCCGGCCATTCCTTAACCTCCCTTTCCATACAGGCCGACTGCAGCGCCTTCCAGCATTCTATATCGGAAATGTTCCGGCCCAGGGTAAGGTTTTCACGGATGGTGCCGTTCAGTAGATGGCTGCTTTGCAGGCAGCAGGAGACAGTGGGCGCTTTAAACAGGGTAAAAAGGTTTTGGACTTCCTTCCCATTCCAGAGGATTTCCTGAAAGGAAGCAGGAACGATGCCAAACAGTGCGTTCAGGATGCTGGATTTGCCGGAAGCCACGGGGCCGGTGAGAACCAACAGCTCTCCGGCGTAAAGCTGAAAATTAACATCCCGTATCCCCCGCCCGTCTTCATAAATGCAGGATAACCGGCTCACGGAAAGCTGCTTCAGGCGGCCATAAGTTTCTTCCGCGGTTCCTTTTCCTTCGGGAAAAACGTCTGGGTGGGCAGGAATTCCACAATATCCGCCGGAAACAGGAACACATTTCGAAGAGAGGGGAGGCAGGAGCTTCCCATCCATGCCAAGGCAGAGGCCGTTTTGTTCTTCCACTGTTTCCAGAATCCGCTGATAGGAAACCTCCGCCTTTTTTGTTTCCGTATACAGTTCAATGATTCTTAGGATACAGTCATTCAGCGTATCAAGATAGCAGATAAAAATGGCAAAATCACCCAGCGGGAAGCTTCCGTTTTGCATAAGGCCGCTCACCGCTGCCATCATTATGACAATGCAGAGGACAGAGGCAATATCCACGGTGGCGCTGACAGAGTTCTGGAACAGGGAATCCTTTACAACGGCCCTGGTACGTTGCTTTATTACATTATCGTATTTTTCCAGGACAGGCTCCTTTGCGTCCATTGTTTTAATGGACAGTACGGAGGTTACAATATCGGACAGCAGGCTGGAGGCTCTGTCATGCATATCCCGGTTCTGTTTTCTGCTGCTGCGTATACGGCCGGATATCTTTTTAATCAGAAAAAGACACAGCGAAAGGGGCAGGAAAAGGAACATGGTAATTCTCCAGTTGATGAGCATCAGGGAGCCTACCGCAATGAAGGTAAAAATACAGTATCCGGCGACTTCTGTGACAAGCTCCACAGGGAAACAGGCCGCAGGCACATCATCGTCCAGCCGCTCAAAGGTTTTTCCGGAATTGTCCGCCCTGTCCCTGAGGTGATTCGAACGAAGCAGGCCGCGGAATACCTGGACTCTCAGGCTGTCGTGATAATAGTAACGGCGTAGCACATCCAGATAAGAGCTGCCCCAGATACTCAACCAACGCACGGCGGCATTGACCGCCAGTAAAATAAAGTAAGGCCAGATTCTGTGAAGAACCCCCTTCCCCTGTAGGCCGTCCTGAAATGCATTCATTATCCACCTCACACAGCTTATATTAACGGCGGAATAAGAAAAAATTAGGGCATTGAGCAGGATACTGCCCAGAGTGAGCCAGGGTTTGATTTTTATTAATTTTTTGAGAAAGCTTCTGAATTTATTATACTCCATCGGGAATACCTCCTTTGCAGTTCTCCTGTTTTTGTATTCTGCCTTTTTTCATATAGAGAATCCGGCTTTCCGATTCCAGGATTTCTGCATGGTGGGATATCATGATTACCATTTTGTTTTTGGTCAGGTTCCTGATGGCTCTGTCCAGGTCCCGTTCTCTTTGTTTATCCAGGTTGGCCGTGATTTCATCCAGGATAATCACCTGCGGGCTGCGCAGAAACAGGCGGATAATGTTAACAAACCGGGCTTCTCCGGACGAAATACTGCCTTCGCCGGAAGAAAGCGGGGTATCCAGTCCCTGCGGGAATCCGGCAAACCAGCTGGTTAATTCCAGTGCATTGATGGCGGCCAGAATATTCTCATCCCGGATGCGGGAATCGAACAGAGTGATGTTATCCCGCAGGGATGCGTGCATGAGTTGGACTTTCTGGGGACAATATACGATTTCCCGCCTCAGCTTTTGCGGATCGAATTTTTCCACAGGAATCCCGTTTACAAGGACTGCACCGTGCTGGCAGTGATACAGGCCCGCCAGAAGCTTTACCAGGGTGGTTTTACCACAGCCGGTTTCCCCCATAAGCCCTACATGCTCTCCTGCTTTTACCGAAAAGCTGATATTGTGCAGCACCTCGTTTTCCGAATCGTAGGAAAAATAAAGATTTTCTACGGTAAGGGAAGAAAAATCAGCAGGAACCGGGAGACAACGCTCTCTTTTTTCTGTGGGGATTTCCAGAAAGCCCTCCACTCTTTTTTTCCTGGCGCCTGCGTTCTGCAGTTCACCGAGATAATTACGGAAGGAATTGAGAGGTTGGAATATCAGGTTTACATAATTGTAAAAAAGGTAAGCAGTGCCGAGAGAGAGGATGCCTCTGTCCCAGAAAATGGCTGTGATGAGCAGTGTGCACCCGATGGAGATGGTTTCCATCACTGTGGATGCGCCCCAAAGACGGCCGTAGATCAGACCGGCCGGGAGCGATTCCCCGAATCTCTTGTAAATGGCTTCCTTCAGGGAGAGCAGTGCGGGGCCGTCCGCAGCTGCCAGGTGTATCTCCACAAGGTTATCCAGTTTATCCTTCAGGATGCCGTTAAAAACGGCGGCGGCCTGGTTGCTTCTCCGGAAGCATTTCGTGCCGAAATCAGATATTTTTTTGAAGCACCAAATGGACAGGATACTGACAGCCAGCAATATCAGGGCCAGCCACGGATTTTCCAGGCTGATGACGATCAGGACGCCGGCCAGCAAAAGGGCGCTTGTTCCAATTTTCAATAACAGGATGCGCAGGTATTCATAAACGCCCTCCACATCCTCATCCAGGCGGGTCATGATTTCGCCGCTGCTGTATCCCGTATGTTTTTCCATGCCCAAATCAAGAAAATGGGAAAGCATTTCATGCCTTACGTCATTTGTGATTCTTCCGCCCAGGCTGGCGGATATGTATTCCTCCAAAACAGATGCCGCCTTTTGCAGCAGTACGGTAAAGAAATATCCGGTTATCATCAGGCCGGGGATAAATAGGGCATTGCCCCCTTCCGCACTGTCGATAAAGCCGCTCAGGAATTTCGGTGAAAGTATCTGAAGGCCGACATTGGCAAGGACTATGAGGGCGGCGGATAATACCTGGCCCTTGTATTTAATAAGATATTCCATAGTGATGTGATACCTCCCCCCTTATATTAAAAATGCAGCAGCTTTGTCCGGTCAGATAATGCTGTCTTTATTCTAGTTTAAGTTCCACAGTGGAAACAACAGACACTTTAATTATAATTATTCTCGGTATAAAAAGGCAGGCGGAACAAAGTATAGATTAATTTTAATGAAAACAGTAATTATTTCTATTATTGATATTGACAAGTAATGTGGAGTGGGATATACTGGAAGCATAAACAGAACATGATGGAAGCTATGCACCGCCGGCAGGCATGGCGAAGGAACCAGGGAAAGATTCATTGCGAAAGGACACGGAATGAGCAAGCATAATTTTACGGATATCAGGGTGCCTATTGAACCTGATAATCCATCAATCGTCAGGGATGAGACGAAATGTATCAAATGCGGCCAGTGTAAGAATATCTGCACGGAAAGCATCGGGGTTGCAGGCCGTTATGATCTGGAGCTGACAGGAGATACCGCAATTTGTATCCATTGCGGGCAGTGCGCTAATGTCTGTCCCGCCGGAAGTATCACGGAGAAGTATGAATACCAGGATGTGAGAAGGGCTGTGGCAGACCCGGATAAAATTGTGATATGCAGCACATCCCCTTCCGTCAGGGCGGCGCTGGGCGAGGAGTTCGGCATGGCGGACGGCAGTTTTGTCCAGGGAAAAATGGTGGCCCTGCTGCGCAGGCTGGGCGCCGATTATGTGCTGGACACCAATTTCGCGGCGGACATGACCATAATGGAAGAGGCCAGCGAGCTGGTGGAACGTCTCACGAAGGGGAACAGGCCCATACCGCAGTTTACCAGCTGCTGCCCGGCCTGGGTGAAATATGTGGAAACCTACTATCCCGAGATGCGGGAGCACATTTCCTCAGCCAAAAGCCCTATCGGCATGCAGGGTCCCACGATTAAAACCTATTTTGCACAGAAGATGGGGATAGATCCGGAGAAGATAGTCAATGTTGCGGTAACTCCCTGTACGGCCAAGAAGTATGAAATCCGCCGGGAGGAGATGCACGCGGCGGGCAGTTATCTGGGAATTGAAGGTATGCGTGATATGGATTACTGCATTACCACCAGAGAGCTTGCCAGATGGGCCAGGGAGGAAAATATTGATTTTCTTACTCTGGGGGATGAACCCTATGACAGCTTTATGGGAGAAGGATCCGGCGCGGGTGTGATTTTCGGGAATACCGGAGGTGTTATGGAGGCGGCGGTAAGGACGGCATACCACATGGTCACCGGAGAGGAAGCCCCTGAATTCCTGTATGATCTGCAGTCCGTAAGAGGGCTGGAGGGCGTGAAGGAAGCCTTTGTCTATATCAATGACGACGTGATTCTCAAGCTGGCCGTAGTATTCGGCACAGCCAATGCAGGAAGGCTGCTTGAGAAAATAAAGAAGGGTGAAAAGCAGTATCATTTTGTAGAAGTGATGACCTGCCCCGGCGGCTGTATCGGCGGAGGCGGACAGCCCAAGGATACTGAATGGAAGGGCGACGCCCTGAGAAAGGCCCGCATTGACAGCCTTTATAAAAGAGACCGCAGCATGCAGGTACGCTGCAGCCATCAGAATGAAGAGATTATCAGGCTGTACAGGGAGTTTTATAAGGAACCTATGAGTGAGCTTGCTGAGAAAATGCTGCATACTTTTTATGTGGACAGAAGCTCGGATTTGGGAGTAAAATAGAAATATCTGGAAGACATGGAAACTGTTAACGAAAAAGAGAAAAGGAGATTGTACTATGGCAGAATTAAAAGGATCAAAGACAGAAAAGAACCTGGAAACAGCATTTGCAGGGGAATCAATGGCAAGAAATAAATATACATATTTTGCTTCCAAAGCAAGAAAAGACGGGTATGTACAGATTGCCAATATTTTTGAAGAGACCGCAAATAATGAGAAGGAACATGCTAAAATGTGGTTCAAGCTGATCAACGGCGGCATCGGCACCACAGCAGAATGTCTGAAAGCAGCAGCTGAAGGCGAGAATTACGAGTGGACCGATATGTATGCGAACTTTGCTAAGGAAGCGAAGGAAGAAGGCTTTGACGAAATTGCAAGACTGTTTGAAGGCGTTGCTGCAATTGAGAAAGAGCATGAGGAAAGATACAGAAAGCTCCTTGCCAATGTAGAAGGAGATCTGGTGTTCTCCAAGGACGGCGATGTGGTTTGGCAGTGTTCCAACTGCGGACATATCTGCGTAGGCAAGAAGGCTCCCGAGGTTTGCCCTGTTTGTGCACATCCTCAGGCATATTTCCAGGTAAAGGCTGAGAATTACTGATTATAAATCTGCGCAAGGCAGAACAGGCAGCGCCCGTAAGCGCCGGGGTTCCGGCAGCTGCGGGCGTTTTTTATTTAAAGACCATCTGGACGAGGAACATATAAAGCACTGTGCCTCCCCCGATGCTAAAGAGCATATTATGCTTCCATTTATGGATGCCCAGCACAAAAGCGGCGGCGAGAAATTCAGGAATGCCGTGGGAGCCGTCCGATAGCGATACCGATTTAAAACAATATACCACCAGCATGGCAATGGCTGCAAAGGGCAGGACCCCGCCCAGATAGGTGACGAATTCCGGCGTCTTCTTCCCTTCCGGAAAAAACAGGAAGGGCAGCGCCCTTGTAAGCAGTGTGGTCAGGGCAATAACAAGTATGGTAACCAGGATTTGAATACTGGACATAAGAACCTCCATGATATCAGGAACTGTGATTTTAAGAAAGACAGCCGCCTGCGGCTGGAAAGGCGGTTAAAACGGCAGTTTATAATTTACTGCTGCTTCCCTTTACCGGCGCACTGCCTGCGGAACAGCAGGAGGAAAAGCAGGATGCCGGCCATGGAGAACAGAAGAAAATTATCGCTTCCCGTCAGGATAAGGCAAAGAGCCGTAACAAGCAGCCCGGCCAGCGCCGGGAGATGATTGCGGGTTCCCTCCCACTGCTCCAGAAAGATTACGAGAAAGAGCGCGGTCATGGCAAAATCAATGCCGGTGGAGTCAATGGGGATGATGTTTCCCGCCAGAATGCCTGCAAGCGTCCCGGTAACCCAGTAGCTCTGGTCCAGCAGGGCAATGAAGAACAGGAAATATTTCCGGTCCACACCCTCCGGCGGTTCTGCTGCGCATTCCAGGGAGTAGGTTTCATCAGACAGGGAAAAAATCATGTAGGGCTTCAGCTTTCCCATAATTTTAAATGGCTCCAGCGTGGAAAGACCATAGAAAAGATGGCGGGCATTCACCATGAGCGTGACCAGCGCGGCGGAAAACGGCGCAAAGGGGGCGGTCAGCAGCTCGATTGCCACAAACTGCATGGAACCGGCGTATACAAAAATACTCATAAACAGGGCCCAGCCATCGGGGACATTTGTGTTGTGCAGCAGGATGCCGAAGGCCATTCCCAGGAAAATATATCCCATCATAACCGGAAGCGTATAAGGAACGGCGGCTTTCAGCGCTTTTCTTTTCATGATAGTTTTACCTCCGCAGTCGGACTGTATGGATTTGCAGCTGTTGAAAAACCGACAGTTTTACGGCAGTTATTTTTATTCGACAGTTACACGGCTTTTATTATACGTGCTGCCGGCTGCTTTTGCAATTGCCGGTTTGCGGAAATTGCCGGTTTGCGGAAAATGTTGTCGGCCTGCGGGAAATGATTTTCACTCCGGCGCCGGGGCGCTGTGGGCGCTGCCAATTTTCTACGCTGGACAGAGCGGGAGATAAGAATTATTATTAAGGTAACAGATGCGGCAGGATTTGCGGCAGGGATATTCTGAATCTCATATGGATGGAATGGCGGGGCCATTCTGCTTAAGAATTGCTTGTGCCGCCAAAGGCGCACAGATGGGAGTATGGATGAAGGAATTAGCAGGAGAGTTTGACGAACTGAATGAGCTGATATATGTTGCTGACACGGAAACCTATGAGCTGTTGTACCTGAACCGCCGTGGTCTGCAGGTGTTCGGCCTTAAGGATCCGGAGCAGATTAAGGGCAGGAAATGTTATGAAGTGCTGCAGGGAAGGCAGGAGCCCTGTGATTTCTGCAACAATCATTTGTTGTCTGCGGATACCTATCTGGAATGGGAAATTGATAATGAGCTGGCGGACGGGCATTTTCTGCTGAAGGACCGTCTGGTTGACTGGAACGGGGACGGCCGTCTTTCTCGCATGGAAATAGCCCTGGATGTGACCAGGAGCGACAGGGAGAAAAAGCGGCTGCAGGAAACACTGGACAGGGAGCGGGTGGTTCTGGAGTGTATAAAAATGATGCATTCCTCCCCGGACAGCGATGTGGCCATCCAGAATACGCTGCAGGTGATGGGAGAATTCCTCCACAGCGAAAGAACCTATATCTTCGAGATATACGGCAGGCTCATGGATAATACCTATGAATGGTGTGCGCCCGGCATATCCGCAGAAATAAACAGGCTGAAGGACATTCCGGTGACTGATATCAGACGTTGGATGTCATCCTTTCAAAGAGGGGAATGCATAATCATCAAGGATCTGGAGGAGTTAAAGGAATCGGATCCCCTGGAATACCGGCGGCTTAAGCCTCAGAATATCCGGACGCTGGTCACGGTGCCGTTGATCGAAAATGATGCGGTTATCGGCTTTTTCGGCGTGGATAATCCGCCGGTGGGGAATCTGGAAAATATATCGGCGGTCCTGGACATTCTGGCCTACTTTTTCCAGTCGCTTCTGCTGCGCAAGCGGATGGCGGAACGGCTGAGCCAGCTCAGCTTTATGGACGGGCTGACCGGAACCATGAACAGAAATGCTTTTATCAGGGATATCACCCCTCCCCTGAAGGATAAAGGATATGGAAGGGGAATCGTTTTCATTGACGTAAACGGCCTGAAGGAGACGAATGATAAATACGGGCATGTGGCAGGAGATGAGCTGCTGATGCGGACCTGTGAAAAGATGGAAAGCGTATTCAGTGATGCGGATAAATACAGGACGGGCGGAGACGAGTTCGTAATTATATGCAGGGGAATGGAAAAGCAGGAATTTCAGGAAAGAGCGGAGCTGCTCCGGGAAAAGTTCCGGAAAGCGGGAAGCCTGGCCGCTATGGGCGTAAGCTGGGCGGAGGAAGGAAAGACCCTGCAGGAAGCGGTGGATGAAGCCGAAAACCTGATGTATCAGGAGAAAAAAAGTTTTTATACCTCCATACACCAGCAGGAAATTCCAGGCCGCAACGTCAAAATGACGGAGCCTGAGGGTGAAGCTGAACCGGGCGGCGTAACGGACATTTTGGAGGAGGCGCAGGTGAAGCAGCTTGCCGGTGAAATGCTGCGCCTTTATTTTGAAAAACAGGATGTGAAGGGAATGCTGCGGCATATGGACGCCTCCTGCATATGGACGGACGAGGAGCATCAGCGGGTATACGGCCGCCGGGAGGCGGAGCTGTATTTTACCAGGCTGGCCGATCAATACAGAGGCTGCCGGATTGAGGATTTGCAGCAATACAGCAGAAAACTGGCGGCGGATACCTGGCTGTGCTGCATCTGGTGTTATGTGGACAAGCCTGGCGAAAACGGCAAACGGATCCGTATGCCCTTTAAGGACAGCAAAATCATGAAAAAAGAGCAAAACGGGAATTTCAAATGCTATTTTGTGCATATTTCCCGTATGGTGTCGGCTGAAGACGCCATGGAGGAGGGCGGCTGAGGGTAATGCGCTTTTAGTTTTCCGCAGGCTGGGAGGAGCTGTTACAGCTTTTTAATATTTTCCTCCGTCAGTTCCAGGTATGGAATTTCAAGCGGCTGTGCCTGGCCGATGGAGGACTCCCGCCATTTTGTATATTCCTCAAAATCCACAGGCGTATTCTTTTCATAGGTTCCGCCAGGCATGATATAATATACCAGGCCGTCTCCGTCGGCATCAATATCATCGGGAAAAGAGTTTCCTTCGTAATCTTTTTCCCCAACAGATTTATCCCAGGCATCCACCATAGCCGTCTGTTCATAGGTATCCGTGCCGGAATTGTAGCTGTAAACCGTATAGGGCCAGAAATCCCCGGCCATTCCCTGGTTATGGGACCATTCCGCCACCACGGCTCCATTGTCATAGAAGGTGAGCGACGGAAACTCCTGCAATTCTGCCCGGAGGGTTCCCGAAGAGCTGTCGTAAGCGTAAACGGTTCCTGTCATGCCTGCCATGTAAGTAGTGGTATATAACACGATCAGTTCTTTTTTCCCATCCGAGTCGATGTCATATACTGCGAACTTATTTTCGGACATGTCATGGAAGCCATCAAAGCCGAAGTCTTTGCCGTCGGGGAAGGTATGGTTTGTATAGATTTCTTCCAGGGCGGCGGCATATGCAGCCATTTCCGGGCCTTCCTGCCCGTCCCCTTCCGGAATGTCGGTTGCTTCGGCTTGTTCTGTCTGTTTCTCTTCTGTTTCCGAAGCGGCTCCTTTCTCCGGGGCCGCCGGGGCCGGAGTCTCTGCCGCAGGGCTTTCTTCCGCCAGGGATGCGGCTGTTACCCCGGCCGTTTCTGTTACGGCAGGAATGCTCTCGTGGGGAATGCTTTCAAACGACGACGGCTGTGCACAGGCTGTAAGCTGGCTGAAAAAAAGGCAGGCTAACATAATTGCCGGTTTTTTTATTTTCATCTGATTCATCCTTTCGGTCATGCTGTTTTGAAGCGGCAGTTGATTTGGCAGCCGCGATGTTTAATTATAACAGCTGTGAAAGGGTAAATACAACCGGAAAATAAACTGAAATACGATCTGCCCTGTGCAGCTAAATGCACAGATCTGTCCGGACTGTAAACGGGTCAATATGCCTTTACGTCCGTCTTTTTCAGATATCTTATCCCGCACCACAGGAAAATCAGCAGGAAAATCCCGCAGCTTAAGAAGAACGGCAGAAAGCTTCCGGCCAGGACATCCTCCTCCTTATTGGAATTCATTCCCAAAAGCATGAGGGAATAAGGGAAAAACAGCCCGAAGCCTGCCGAGGAAAACAGCAGTCCGGCAACGCTGCCCAGAAGCGCCATGGCAATGGGCAGGGCAAAGCTTCTGATAAAGGAGGAAAAGAACAGCTGCAGCGCGGCAATGGCCAGCCCGCCCACACAGCCGCGCAGCAGCCAGATTATGGTATCCAAAGGCGGAAAGCCCTGCAGCCCGGTGATAAGGCCGCAGATAAGGAACAGGACGCCTACCCACAGCTGTGTCAGCAGGGTGACGCAGGAGATGGCGAGAAACTGGGCCAGATACAGACAGGGAATGGGGACCGGGGCGGCCAGCAGCGCATTGCGGTTGCGGTTGAAATTTTCCAGGCGCCACAGGTAGGCGCAGTACACCGCAATCAGCGGCGCATAGAAAAAAATGGAATAAAACAGGGTGGTCTGCGTCCACAGACTGTACCAGCTGACGCCCACGATATCCGTATTCTGTAAATAGTTGAAGCACCCCATGATTGTACTGATGACGGGCAGGATAAGGAATACACTCCAGATAAAGGAGCGTTTCAGCTTCATTAATTCGGCACGCATACATGCAAACAACATAATTCAGACCTCCTTTTTTAAGAAAAGATGCTTCCCTGCCAGATAAAGCAGGACGGATGCTGCCAGAAAGGCCGCAAACCATCCCCAGGCAAAGGGCGCTTCTTCAATAAACATGGAACGCGTGCTTTCCTCATACACAGAGGACAGGGTCATGCCAACCATGTAGTAGCCCCAGGGCACCAGGCCGGCAAGGCTTCCCATAGGGAAAAAGGCGGAAAAAACTCCCACCAGGCTGCCCAGAAGTCCGATAAACAGGGGGATCAGCTGGTTGGGGATGAGCAGGGACAGGATCTGCTGCAGTAAAAACAATACCAGGCTGACCAGGAAAAATACGGCCAGGAATGCGAGATAGTGGCGTACCGGCAGCTTCTGGGTAAAGGGAAGCAGGTTTGCCAGAAGCGGTATTACACCGGCTTCCAGCGCAGTAAAAATGAGCACATAAAAAATACCCATAAGAAGCTTGGCGTCAAATATAATTTTTTTCTGCTGCATGGTGCACAGGAGCTTGTAGGTATTGCCTTTGTTTTCCGCATCGCACAGCCGGCTTGCCATGGCGGCCAGGGTGAGAGGCATGAAAATCGTATTGTATAGCGGAAACTGGTACAGCAGGGTATAGCAGCCTTCAGCGGCAATTTCCGGTTTGCGCAGGTAACTGTTGGTTATGGTCCATAAGAATTCAAAAAAGACTACGCAGAAGGGAAGCAGCCAGAGGAAACGTCTTTTTGTTTTCATGAATTCAGCACGCAGAGCGGTAATCATAAGCTCACCTTCCTTCCGGTCAGATCCAGGAAAATATCCTCCAGGTTCTGCTGTTGTTCTTCAATCCGCAAAAGGCCCGCGCCTGACGCTGCCACACCCGCCATCAGGGAAGAAAGCCGGTCATCGGGCATATCTTTGAAGAGTATGGAATCCTGATCCAGGCGGCAGATGATTTCCTGTTCTGTCAGATACCGGCAGGCGGCCTGGTTATCCATGGTGCGCAGACGGATCTGTTTTCTGCTGTGTTCGTGCAGGTGAGCCAGGCTGTCCTGGAAAATCAGTTCGCCCCGGTCGATGATTCCGGTATGGGTGGCCATCTGGTCGATTTCACTGAGCAGATGGCTGGAAACCATGACGGTCATGCCGTATTTCTCAGGAAGGGAGCAGATCAGCTCGCGCATTTCCTGGATGCCGGCAGGATCCAGCCCGTTTGTGGGTTCATCCAGAAGAAGCAGGCGGGGACGGCCAAGCAGGGCTGCGGCCAAGCCCAGGCGCTGCTTCATGCCAAGGGAATAGTGGCCGGCTTTTTTATTCTGCTGCTTTTCCATGCGGACAATATGCAGGACATTATCAATTTCTTTTTCCGGGACGCCTTTTAACAGGCAGACGATCTCCAGATTTTCCCGTCCGGTCAGATGGGAGTAATAGGAGGGCGATTCGATGAGAGAACCGGTTTCCCGAAGGATTGCCAGCCTGTTCTTATCGTTCATGGTATGGCCAAGGACCTCTACCGAGCCGCCGCTGGGCTTTACCAGTCCCAGAAGCATTTTCATTGTAGTGCTTTTGCCTGCGCCGTTGGGGCCGAGGAAGCCATAGATGCTTCCCTCCGGGATTTTCAAATCCACATTGCTGACGCAGTCATTGCCGTTATAGCGTTTGCTCAGATTGTTTGTTTTTACTGCGAGTTTCATAATTTCCTCCTTTTTCCGTGCTGTTTTTATGCTGCCGCCAGGTCTGTCCGTCCGGCGGCTTTCTTACTTCTTTTTCAGGATAAGGGGTTTGCCTTAACCGTTCATGAAGCTTACCTTACTTTTACCTTAAATCTTTTGGCGGCGGCTGGCATAAGCATGGACCTGCGGCTATAATAAAAGTAAATCAGGATGGCCCCAGGCCGGGCTGCGGCCATTGCAGGTATGAAAAAAGGCCTGTGACAGGGGAAGACGTAAACTGTCCGGGCTGCCGGGCAGGTGCAGAAATATATGATAAGAAGGCAGGTTAACCGTATGAGAACGATATATGACAGCAGGCTGCTGCTGGTGGATGACAATGTGGAATTATGCAGGATGCTGACGGACATGCTGCGGCGGGAGGGTTTTTCCAATGCGGCGGCGGCAAACAGCTGCCGGGAGGCGATGCGGCATTTTACGGCGGATGGGCGTCTGGCTGTGGGAAGCGGGGATTACCTGGTTCCGGATCTGGTGATATTGGATATTAATCTGCCGGACGGAGACGGTTTTTCCCTGATGCAGGAGATCAGGCTGCTGTCCCAGGTGCCGGTGCTGTTCCTGTCGGCGAGGGATGAGGATAACGACAGGCTGATGGGTCTGGGTCTGGGCGCGGATGATTATATAACGAAGCCCTTTCTTCCCCGGGAACTGCTGCTGCGGATTACGGCAATTTTGAAAAGGACCTATTTTCCCCATTTCCGGGCGGAAACGCAGAAGGAGGAGGGTATGCTCAGGCTGGGCAGGAAAACGGTGGATTTCAATGCGGGGACCGTTTCAGACGGGCAGGAAAGCACGGCGCTGACCGCCAAGGAGCTTGCTATTTTAAAAAAGCTCTGGGAAAACCGGGGGAATATCGTAACCTTTGACATCCTGTGCAATACGGTGTGGGGAGATGAGTATTTTGGCTATGAAAATACGCTGATGGTCCATATCCGCAGGCTGCGGGAAAAAATTGAGGAAAACCCTTCCTCCCCGCAGTGGCTTCTCACGGTGCGCGGACTGGGCTATAAGCTGGCAAAGGAGAACGGGAATGAAAAGCTTGTTTAAAATATACAGGCGGTATATTTTTTCCGCCGCATGGATAGCCGGAACGGTGATTTTGGTGAATCTGCTGGCTCTTTTCGGGGTAAGCGCCTATTTTCATTCCCAAAGCCGAAACAGCCCGGCCAGGGGAACACGATTGCGGGTGACGCAGGCGGCGCAGATGCTGGTGCTGAATCCGGACGGGACGGTGCGGATGTCGGAGGAAGGAACCGCCTGTCTGGATTCCTCCGGCGCAGAATTTGCCTTTTTGCTGAATGATGCCGGAGACGTGATCTGGGACTGGCGGCTGCCTGATGAAATTCCCACACATTTCAGCCTGGGAGAGGTGGCCTCCTTCAGCCGGTGGTATTTGAAGGATTACCCGGTGAGGGTGTGGAACTGTGACGCGGGCCTGCTTGTCATCGGAGAGCCAAAGTTTACCGCAGCCAAATATTCTGTGGAATTTTCACGGGATTCCATAAGGAATGTACCGTATTTCCTGCTGGCGCTGGTGGGGGCCAATATCCTGCTTGTCCTTATCCTGGCCGTGCTGTCGGGATACCGGCTGTATGCATCCCTGCGGCCGGTGGCGTCGGGAATTGACGGTCTTTCCTCCGGGCGCAAGGTTCTGGTGCCGGAGCATGGCCTGGTGGGTGATCTGGGGAGAAAGCTCAACCAGGCCGCGCGGATGCTGGAGCAGCAGCGCTGGAATCTGGAAAAAAGGGATACGGCGCGTACGGAATGGATTTCCGGTGTCTCCCATGATATCCGCACGCCGCTGTCCATGGTGATGGGCTATGCGGACAATCTGGAAAATGATGCCGCGCTGCCGGAGGAAGCCAGGAAGCAGGCGGGGATCATAAAGGAACAGAGCCTGAAAATCAAAACCCTGATAGAGGATCTGAACCTGACCTCCAAGCTGGAGTACCAGATGCAGCCGCTGCGCATGGAAAAATATGTACCCGCCGCCCTGCTGCGCTCCGTTGCCGTTTCCTGTCTGAACGGGGGGCTTGAGGAGGGCTATGAACTGGAGGCAGACATCGGAGAGGAGCTGGAAGGGCTTGTACTGGCGGGGGATGTACGTCTTATGACCCGCGCGCTGCAGAATCTGATTGGCAACAGCATACGCCACAATACCGGCTGCCGGATCCTGCTGAGCGGGAGACTTGTGCAGCAGGGGCCGGTTCCTCTATGCCGGATCGGGGTGAAGGATGACGGAAACGGGATTCCCCAGGAAATCCGGGACATATTGGAGGAAAAGCCTGCGATGGGAGGGACGGGCGCCGCGGAAGGGGGCAAAAGCCTGGCGGGACAGCCCGGAAATCCGAAGGGACAGTCCGGAAATCCGTCAGGACGGCCCCATATTATGGGACTGCGTATTGTAAAGCAGATTATAAACGCCCACGGAGGCCGCATGGAATTTTCAGGGGACGGCAGGGAGGTCATACTGCTGCTTCCGGTGACAGGGACTTTGGATACGGAAAAAAAGAAGGAGAAGAAAAAGTGGTGGGAGATTCTCTGGTATGGGGAAAACAGGATAAAAACGTTAGAAAAAAACTAAGCTTTCATGGAAGATCTTTTTTCGCAAATCCGTTATAATGGGGCGGACAGGAGGTGTGAGGGAGGAGCTTTTTTGTCCTTCTCACCAAAAGTATTGGTTATGCTGTCGCAGGCGGCATGTCGGGAAGCGTAAAAAGGAGAAGGTAAATGAAAAAACAAGCGCATGTAATCTCTCATTCCCATTGGGACCGTGAATGGTATCTACCCTATGAAAAGCATCATATGCTGGAAGTTGAATTTATGGATAAGCTGCTGGATACGCTGGAGCGTGATCCGGAATTCAAAAGCTTCCATCTGGACGGACAGACGATTATGCTGGATGACTATCTCCAGGTAAGGCCGGAGCGGAGGGAGCTGGTGGAAAGGCTGGTAAAGGAAAAGCGGCTGTACATAGGCCCCTGGTATATTCTGCAGGACGAATGGCTGACCGGCAGTGAATCCAACCTCCGCAACCTGGAGACGGGGATGCGGGAGGCCAAAGGCTACGGAAATGTGAGCAGGGTGGGATATTTTCCCGATTCTTTCGGAAATATGGGACAGGCGCCGCAGATCCTGCTGGATGCAGGGATCGACTGCGCAGTCTTCGGCAGGGGCGTAAAGCCCACCGGATTCAATAACGAGGTATCAGATGGGGCTGACTTTGCTTCCCGGTATTCGGAAATGTTCTGGGAATCCCCGGACGGCTCCCGCATTCTGGGCGTGCTGTTTGCCAACTGGTACAGTAACGGCATAGAGATTCCCACCGACCCTGGGGAGGCGAAAAAATACTGGGAGAAGAAGCTGGCCGATGCCATGAAATTCGCTTCCACGGATCATCTTCTTTTCATGAACGGCTGCGACCATCAGCCGGTGCAGACAGATCTGACCGACGCGCTGAAAACGGCGGCAAAGCTGTATCCTGATATAGATTTCGTGCATTCTGATTTTACCGGATATATGGAATGCCTGAAGCAGGAACTGAAGGAAGATCTGGCCGTCATCAGGGGAGAGCTGCGCAGCCAGGAAACCGACGGGTGGTACACGCTGGCTAATACGGCATCGTCCCGGATTTATCTGAAACAGATGAACGCCCGGTGCGAGGCCCTGTTTACCAGGGCGGCGGAGCCGCTGGCAGCCATGGCCCACGACAGGGGGATGGAATATCCCCATCATCTGTTTGACTATGGCTGGAAAACCCTGATGCAGAACCATCCCCATGACAGCATCTGCGGCTGCAGCGTGGATGAGGTGCACCGGGAAATGACGGCGCGGTTTGAAAAAGCGGAGCAGGTGGCGCTGCATATTATTGAAGAATGCCTGGCCTGGTTTTCCGCCCATGTGGATACCGGGAAATATGCTGCCGGGGAAGGAGCCGTGCCTTTTCTCGTAATCAATCCCACCGGCTTTTACAAAAGCGAAGTGACACAGCTGAAGCTGATTGTGAAAAAATATCCTTTCCAGGGAAGCTCAGTGGCGGCCTGCCTGGAACAGGCCCGTCAGGAGCAGCTGCCGGAATATCGCATTGTGGACAGTGATGGCAATGAGGTCATGGGAAGCGTAGAGATTCTGCCTTATGCCTTCGGCTATGATCTGCCCAAGGATCGGTTCAGGAATGCTTATTTCGGCCGCAGTGTAAAGGTGACCCTGGAGACGGAACGGCAGGAACCGTTTTACGTAAAAAGCTACTGCCTTGTTCCGGTAACGGAAAAGGCGGCGGAGAAGACAGTAAAGACAGAATCATTGTTTACCTCGGAATATGTGATGGAAAATGAGTGGCTTTCCTGCCGGATCAATGAAAACGGGACGGTGGATATCACACATAAGCCCAGCGGCCGGATTTACCGGGAAGCGGTAATGCTGGAGGATACCAGGGATATCGGAAACGAATATATTTATTTTAAGCCTGTGGGAGAAGCGCCGATTCTCAGCAGAGATGCCAGAGCGGCGCTTGCCCGGACGGAGGATAAGCCCTACCGTGCCGCAGTACAGGCCCGGGTGACCATGGAAATCCCCGTTTCCGCCGATGACCGGCTGCAGCAGGAAATCCACGACCTGGTGGAATTCAGGCACAGGAAGGCCGGAAGCAGCACACAGACGCTTCCTATGACCATCACGGTTACCTATATTCTGGAAAGGGCCGGGAAGGGACTGAAGGTGGAAGTGGATTTCGACAATCAGGCGTTGGATCACAGGCTGCGCGTACTTGTCGGGACGGGACTGGATACGCCCTGGCACTACGCGGATTCCATCTTTGAGGTGGCAAAACGGAGCAACAGCGTGTCCGGGAACTGGGAAAATCCCTGTAACGCCCAGCATCAGCAGCTGTTTGTCAATGTCCATGAGGATCAGGCCGGCATGACGGTAGCCAATCATGGGCTGAATGAATATGAAATCCTGCCAGAGGATAATACCATAGCGCTTACGCTGCACAGAGGCGTGCGTGAGATGGGGGACTGGGGAGAATTCCTTACGCCGCAGGCGCAGTGCCTGGGGAAACAGCACAAGGAATTCGCACTGTACCCTCATGGGGCAGGAGAGGATCTTATGCGTTCCTATGAAGAGGCTTATGCCTATTCCTCATCGCTGTGGGGTGTGAAATCGGAAATGCAGGATGGAAATATACCGGACGGCTTTACCTTCCTTAAATACAGCACGGATACGCTGCTGTGGACGGCGCTGAAGGTGCAGGAGGAGACGGGTGACGTTATCTTCCGTGGGTTCAACGCTTCGGAAACGGAAGGGGAACTGGCTTTGGAGACGGACCGGCGGATTTACCGCTCCAATGTGCTGGGGGAAAAGAAGGAATATCTGGAGCCGGGAAAGCTTTCTGTCAGAGGGTGTGGGATTTTTACGGCCGGCCTGGAAAAGAAGGACGGCAGATCAAATACCCCGCTGTAAGCAACGGGGCATTTGGTCTACGCTCCGCTTCGGCCGGTGCAAAACATGTGCCACTGGCACATAGCACCCCTTGCGGCAGTCGCCAAATAGCCATGCAAGCATGGCTGCCTGGCCCGTTGCCTGCGGGAATAAACAAGCATAACAGGGACAGCCGGCGGCTGTCCCTGTTTGGCTGCGGAAGCAAAAAAAGAGGCATCTGCTTACGTTGCAGATGCCTCTTGATTTAACGTTATCTCAGATTACTGGGGAATAACATTGACAGCGCGAACCTTCTTGCTGTCTCTGGGATCAGCTTCCGTATCAAAAGTTACGGACTGGCCTTCCTGTAATGTCTTGAATCCATCAGTCTGAATAGAAGAGTAATGTACGAATACATCTTCTCCGTTGTCTGCGTTGGTGATGAAACCATAGCCTTTTTCTGCGTTAAACCATTTAACTGTACCGTTGCTCATTAGTGGTACCTCCTCTTAAAAAATTTTACATATTCGGGGCGAAATACAAAAAAATCACATATTTTTGTAAATCATCGAACGTGCCAAAGATTTACAAAAATATGTGAAATCATTGAATCGTTTGGAATACAGCATCATAGTACCCTTCTTTTGCAAAACTGTCAAGAGGTTTTTTGAAATTTTCAGTAAAAAAAGTGGCAATGCGTGGACGAATATTTCTTTTTACGACTTATGTGTTTTATGCGTCTGAGAATGGCATGTGGGAGAAGAAAAAATGGAGGAAAAAACAGGGAAACAGGGCATTGACAAAATGACTACAGAATGTAATAATATAATTAACTACAAGACATAGTTAAACAGCTGACAGGGATGTCTGTCTGGTTTACATCTTTAGGAAAGAAGAAGGAGAAATATTTTGGGAAGCATTCAGTTAATGTCGGACGCAGAAAAAGAAATTATGAAGCTGATATGGGATAACGGCGGGAGTATTTTTATTTCGGAGCTGCTTGAGAAGGTGGAAGAAAGCGGACGAGGATGGAAACGGACAACGGTCAGGACATTTCTTACCCGTCTGATGGAAAAGGGGCTGCTTACGGCAGTGCGCCGGGGAAAGAACTGCGAATACCGTGCCGCGGTGACGGAGGAGGAATATCTGTCCGGGCAGGCAAGGAATTTTGTGGATGAAGTATTCGGCGGAAACGTGAAAAATCTGCTGGCCTCGCTCCTGGGACAGGAAAAAATGGGAGCGGATGACGTGAAAGAGCTGCAGGCGTTCTGGGAAAAATGCAGGGAGGATGTGAAATGAGAACATTTCTGCCGGAAATACTGGCGGCGTCCATATCCGGTTCCGTGATGGCGCTGGTTCTTCTTGGGATACGCCGGATTTTCCGCAAAAACATCAGCAGGACATGGTGCTATTATATCTGGCTTATTGTGCTTATACGGCTGCTGATTCCCTATTCGCCCATACCGGGGCTGACGGGGCAGCTGGCAGCTTCCGTAAAACAGGGCGTATCCGTGTGGTACGAAGCGCGTGTGCAGGGGACTGCTGCGGCGGATACAGGGCAGGCGTATTCTGGAGACGATACGGAAGCAATGGATGTTAAAGGAACGGATACTAAAGGAACGGATACTGCTGCTGCGGCATCAGAAGCAGAAGGCCTTTCTGATACGGCAGCTGTCGGATCATCCGGCAACGCGGGAGGAATGGGCCAGGGGATAAGGGCATATATCCCGCTATTTCTTTTTATGGTTTGGCTTGTGCCTGCGATGTGCCTGCTGCTGTACCGGATATTCCATTTCAACCGGTTCCTGAATGGGATAAAAACGAGCAGGCGCGTGCTGGAAGATCCTGATATTCTGGGGATTTACGGAAAATTGTGTGAAGAACTGGGGATCCGCAAAGCGGCGCCTGTATTTATCTGCGGAAGCATTTCTTCTTCCGGGGACAGGCTTTATTCCCCTATGCTGACCGGGTTTTTCCGGCCGTTTCTTGTTTTGCCGGAGGGCCTGCCCGGCAAATGGCGGGAAGCGGGAACGCAGCAGGCGTCCCTTCGGGCGGAATATGTACTGCGCCATGAGCTGGTCCATCTGAAAAGGGGAGATCTGTATTATAAATGGCTGGTACAGGCGGCGGCCGCAATGCACTGGTTTAATCCGTTCCTGCTTAAATGTCCGGGAAAGATAAGCGAGGACTGTGAGTTATCCTGTGATGAAGCGGTAATCCGCAGGCTGCCGCTTTCCGGCCGCGTTGCTTATGGGGATACGTTGGTTGCGGCCCTGACGGATTTGAATATGCCTCCTGAGTGGGGGCCTGCCGTCGGCCTGTGTGAAAATGCGGAATTGATGAAAGAGAGGTTATACGCTATTATGAAATATCAAAAACAGACCCTGGGCGGGAAAATAACAGCAATCGTTTTGTCGGCTGTCCTGGTGCTGACCGGCTTTGTCTGCGGCGGTTTTACCTCTGCCGCGGCGGGGAGCGTTACACGTGCCGGGGAGACGGTTCCCTTTGTGGGAGAGGGAACAATATCGGGCTCTCCCTGGAAGGGAGGTTTAACCTCCTCCAGTTATTTCAATAACGGATATTATATTCAGCTGATATGGAATTATCCCTCCGGGAGTGCCTATAGGATAAAAGAAGTAACTGCGGGAGATACGTTTTTTCCGGTCGCCTTTTCAGAACTGACGGAACCGCTTTCTGGGGATACGGCTTTTATGGAAGCGCTGCGGCTTTGTCTGCAGGAGCAGAAGCAGCGGGAGGTTGATACAGGAGGAACTGGATTCTGGAAAGAGAATAATCGGATGGAAAGGCCATTGGTTTATTATATGGAAGGCCCTTATACACAGACACCGGATGAACTGGCGGTAAAAGCCTATTCCGCAAAAGACGATCTGGGGCTGTATGCCACGGTCCTGTCCAAGGTATCGCCGGAAATAACGGATGAACTGGCGGAAAGGGCATATGAAGAGGCGGATACGGCGAGATTTTCCATTACATCCGAATACATATCCGAGGAAAGCAGAGGAAGGTTGGCTGAAAGAGCCTATGAAGATGACCGGATAGGTATGTTTTCCATATTGTCGGAGGATCTGACGGAGGCGCAGAGAGCCGGAATGATGGAGCGTGCGGACAGGGACGGCAGGTTCAGTGAGTACTATATTCTTAAAAACAGCGGGGAAGGATGATTTTTTTTACACCTGTACAGAAAGAAAACGGAAATCTATAATAAAGGCATCCTGATTCATTTAATATAAAAGAGGCCGGATATCCGGCCGGAAGGAAAGGTATGGGAGGAAGATGGAAAATACTTTTTTAAGGGATGCCCAGGGGAAGCCATTTATGCCAATTGGCCTTCAGGCGCACAATTCGTCCACAGGGACAGCCTTGATTAAAAAGGCGGTACGTGCGGTGAAGCTGTATGGAGGAAACTGTCTGGAAACGCCGGTTTACTGGTACCGGATTGAGCCGGAAATGGATTGCTACGATTTCAGTATGGTGAAGGACGTGATTGAGGAAGCAAGGGAAGCGGGACTGCATTTGATTTTGCTCTGGTTCGGAACGAGTAAAAACGGACATCCCAATTACGTGCCGGAATACATAAAGCTGCAACCGGATATTTACCGGCTGGCCCAGGGGCCCGACGGGGCGCCGGTGCCTTCGCTGTCCGTACACTGCCGGGAAACGCTGGAACGGGATAAAAAAGCCTTTGGAAGGTTCATGGAATTTCTGAAGGAAGCGGACGGGGAAAGCAGAACCGTGCTTGCCGTCCAGATTGAAAATGAAATGGGCTATGCGAATACGGATATGGACTATTCCGCGGAGGCGCGCAGGGACTATGAGAAGCCTGTGCCGGGGGCGCTTGCCGGTGTGGAGCTTCCTGACAGCGGAAGGGAACTGATTGGAGAGGGAAAAGAAGCTTCCGCCTGGAAAAGACAGTTCGGCAGGCATGCGCACGAGGCCTTCAGCGCATGGTATCATGCCCGGTACATTGATGAAGTGGCGTCAGCGGGAAAGGCGGCGTATGCGCTTCCCTGTTTTACGAATGTTATGGTGGGAGAGCAGGGCTATGAGGAGCCGGGATTGTGCTATAACGCCGGAGCCGCTGTGGGAAGAGTGCTGGATATCTGGAAGGCCGGCGCGCCGCATCTGGATTTCATCGGTCCGGATATTTATAACCAGAACCGGAGGGAATACACCAGGATCTGCAGAGCCTATGCCAGAGAGGACAATCCGCTGTTTATACCGGAGTCCCCTATCCGCGGGGCGGCAAATGCCATGAATGCCCTGCTTGCGGCGGCGGATTACGGCGCCACGGGGATTTGCTGCTTCGGGGCGGAAAGCGCTTTGGATGAAGAGGGCAATTTGCTGGAGGAATGCCGGGATATGGCTCTGACCATGCGGATCCTGTCAGCCATGTCACCGCTCCTGATCCATTACAGGAATACCGGCTGTGTCCATGCCTTTGCGGAGGATGAGTTTGAAACCAGCCATTACCTGAAGCTGCCGGAATATCATGTGACGGCAAAATACCTGCGCAGCGCCGCCATGTATACGGGATATACCACGGACACGCATTCGGAGGCGGGAAAGAAGAAGCTTCAGGTGAGGGGAAGGGCGCTTCTGGTGCAGACCGGGCCGAATGAATTTTATCTGTGCGGCGCCGGCGTGGGGCTGGACTTTTACAGAAGGCCTGATCCGGCGGATGAGAGCTGCTACAGCCACCTGCATTCCAGGCAGTCGGGGCAGCTGAATTTCCTGTCTGTTGAGGAAGGGCATTTTGAAAACGGGGAATGGGTGACGGAGTTGGTAAGGAACGGCGATGAAACGAATTTTTCCCATTATGTGCTGGATGGACAGCTTATCCGCATCCGGCTTAATCCCAATACGGGGATGTCCGCAGAATAAAGCTTTATTCCCGCGGGGGTTTGATTTAAACATATTTGACTCAGTATGCCGCAGTTAAAAAACTGCGGCATTTTTATTATGTGTATTTTTTTATATTTATTTTATTGTGTTGACATAGTGTGCGATACACAGTATAATGTATAAAACGATATAGTACTGAATATAACCGCGATAATAAGGAACGGTGACAGGAGAATGATAAGGAGGAGCCATGGGAAAAGAAGAGGTACTGTCCGGCCTGCTGATGGAGCTGCGCCGGGGAACGATTGTACTGAGCGTGCTCAGCCAGCTGACGGAACCTAAATATGGTTACAGCCTGGTGACCCAGCTGACGGAATATGGCCTGCCGGTGGAGACGAATACGCTCTATCCCTTACTCCGCCGTCTGGAGGGACAGGGACTTTTGACCAGTGAATGGAATACGGAAGAGAGCAAGCCCAGGAAATACTACTGTATTACCCCGGAAGGTAAGGAAATCTATGAGAAGCTGAAAAAGCAGTGGCAGCAGACGGCGGCCAGCATGGAACGGATTCTTTCCGCGGATGGCAAAGCGCTTCCGGGGAAGGAAGATGGAATGACGGAACAGTTATAATAAGAAAAGGAGAGGCAAGATGAGTGTACAGGAATTAAAGGAACGTTATGTATATGCGGTTTCCAGACTGCTTCCTCATAAAATGCGGGGAGATATCAGCAGAGAACTGGATACGTTAATTGAAGATATGCTGGAAGAGCGGTGCCAGGACCGTCCTGCGGAGGAAAAGGATCTTCGCATTATTCTGGCAGAGCTGGGAAGCCCGTCCGAAATGGCGAACCATTACAGCCCCGATAAGGATAAGTGCCTGATCGGTCCGCCTTACTTCGGCGCTTATAAAGCAATGATGCGGATCGTGTTCTGGGCAGTGGCCGGCGGTATGCTGATTGCCGGGGGAATCACCATGGTGATGGATAACTGGCAGGTAACGAAGGCAGGGTATGAATATTTTCTGGATATAGCGGGATGGCTGGGCAGCACTTTTATGGGGCTGATGCTGGCATTTGCCTTTGTCACGCTGCTTTTTGCTTTTTTCCAGAGGAAGGGGATCAATATGGAGGATATCAGCGGGAACTGGGATGCGCTGCCGCCCGTACCGGTAAAGCAGGAGCGCATCAGCAAGGGAGAAGCCATTGCCGGTATCTGCCTGTCCGTGGCGTTCCTGATTATTTTTCTGGTAGTGCCGCAGATCATCTGTGTGATTTATAAGGACGGAGGTCAGCACATATACGTACCGATTCTGAATACGCAGGCGGTGAGGAGCAAATGGTTCCTGCTGGTCGGCATGGTTATCTTTGGCGTGGGCAGGGATCTTTACGGGTATTTTGAAGGCAGATACACCAAACGGCTGGCAGTGGTTACGGGAGCTGCGGATCTTCTGAGCTTTCTCTGCCTGTTCCTGTTCCTGAAGACGCCGGGGCTTGTAAATCCTCAGGTGCTGCCGGCTGTTAACAGTGTTTTTAAAGCGGATGAGAGATGGATTGGCGAATTCATTTCCGGGTTCCCTGATGTATTCATCTGGGTGATGATTGTTATTTTGCTGCTGGATTTTGGCACTACGCTTTATAAGGCTTTGAAATATGACAAATAAGCGGATATGTGACAGGCCGATGAATTTAAATTCATCGGCCTGTTCGCCTATTCCGTGAATAAGGATAGTAAGGTTTCCTCTGAAACAGTGGGGATTTCCAGGGGAGAGGAATGTACGTCCTGAACGGATTTCATGCCGCTTTTCTCAAGCCGGGCCGTCAGGCTTTCCAGCAGCCATTTGGCGGGGAGCGAATCCGTAAGAGCCGTCAAATCGGCGGTACACGTGATTATGTGGCAGTTGTTGCAGTAAACCTCATAAACCAGTCCGAGACGGTGATTGCGTTCGAAATTATCAATGGTCTGCACAATGGGAACAATATCTGTCCGGTCAAGGATGGTTGAGCGTGAATTCATTACAATATCCCACCATTGGGGCGTGGAATAACGGGTACATGGGAAATCTGCCAAAGCGGGATGGTCTTCCCGTATGAAAAGTCCCAGGGTCCCCACAGGAACGGGTTTGCCCATGCTTTCCGATATTTTGCGGAACATGGGATAGCACCAGAAATCGGTGCAGTATGTCCCTTCTATGGAATGTGCATTTGCCTGAAAGGATGGAAGAAACAGGACTTTCTTTATGGAAGCGGCGTTTTCCTCCGTCTGCTGAAGTATTTTTTTCAGGGCAGCCTTATCCCGTATGATGTGGATATCTTCGGGAATGGCAGGCACCTCGGCGGGATAGACCCAAAAAGTATATTCATTGGATATATTCAAAGACGGCGTACCGGTGCCTGCGTACTCCAGCTGAAGCTTCAGCGCTACACGGCAGGGTGCTTTGGTTTCGGGCATAGGAAGAATCGCTTCCGCCAGTGTAGAAAGCCCCCGGGGGATTTCAGCTGCCGGAACGGTTTCTTTGTAAAATATATCGTCTCCGCAAGAGGAACCATCGCTTTTGGACGAAAGAGAAAAGGTCAGTTCCGCCTGCTCAAGCGGGGCCGGGCCATAATTGGAAACCAGGAATTTGCAGGGAACCAGGCTTTTACTTTGTACCGTGTAATCCTGGAAGGATGCCAGTATGACTGTGGGAGCGCAAAACTGGTTCCAGCATTCCCGGCGTATGATTCCCTTATTTTCCATAAATGCATTTAAGATACCCACCAGCGCAGTGCCCTGCCCGGAAAAATCCTGCAGATCCAGAAGCTGGTAACCGGCAAGGAGCCTGCTCCTGAGGGCGCATTCCAGTTCTTCTTTATAGCATGCGGCGGCCAGCCGGCCGGAGGAGTAAAAATAATCGGCGGCAAAGTCTGCAAGCCCCGCAGCCTCAAGGCGCTTCCTGAATATACGCAGATTTTCCGGCTGTAATACGCCGGTATACCGATCTATTTCCGAAAAATCAGGAAAGGTTTCATATTGGCCTATTTCATGGGAAATGACCGGGATATCAGGAATTAGTTCTTCGGTTTCGCCCAGACAGACCTCTTTGACGCCTGTTCCGTATTGTATCTGACGGGTGGCATTTTCCGAGGGCGTTGTCTGTGCGGAAGCACAATCCGGGCAGATAACCGGATCATAGGAGCCGGCAGTGGAAGGCCTTTGGGTCTGAATGTGCCCTAATGGCGCATCACACATGGCGTACGAGCCTCGTATGAGCCGGTCTCTGCCGAACCGTACGCCGGAGAAAAAATCATCCTCCGGCAGGATGCAGGGCGTAAACTGAAAATTATTGCTGCCCTGTACATAAAGGTGTCTTTTATCATGGGCTTTATAGGCCTTTAAAATATCATTCAGCACCTCTTTGCTTCCCCACAGCTCATTTCCCAGAGAAAACATGACAAAGGAAGGATGGTTTCCAAAGGTATCCAGGATGCGGAAGCCTTCGGTGATTAAATATTGCTGAAGCTCTTCGTTATGCCCTTCCTGTGAAGGAGAGGTAACGGTTCCCCAGAAGGGCAGCTCGGGTTCCAGGTAGATACCCAGCTGATCCGCAGCCTGGAAGGCTGCCTCGGGAGGGCAGCAGGTGTGGAATCGGTAGTGGTTGATTCCGTAATCTTTTGCCGTCCCCATAACCTTCAGCCATTCTTCGGTATTCATCGGGGCGTAGCCTGTGAGCGGAAAAATCATGCCGTCATGCTTGCCGCGCAGAAAAACAGGATCGCCGTTTACCAGGAAATGATGCTTCCCCGCCTCGAAATCACGGATGCCAAAGGATTGGGAGCATTCATCCGCTGCCGTACCGCCGGAATAGAGAACCGCTTTCAGCTGATACAGGACAGGATTGTATTCGCTCCAGGGAAGCAGTTTATTTTCCAGAGGGATACGGCATTCGAAACCACTGTTCTCTGTCTGGTGAAATGTGCGTATTATTATATTTTCTCCGGCATCCTGGATCAGCAGCTCCAGTTTTCCGGCGCAAGGAGTGATCCGGCCCCGGACAGTTAAGCTTTGTCCGGAAAAGGAAGGATACAGGCGCAGGGAAAGAATACGTTCCCGGGGAAGGGGACGCAGCTCCAGAGTCCCCAAAAGCCCGTTCCAGTTCGTCTGGGTATCAGGGGAAGTCATATGGCCGCCGTTTGTAGGGTAACCGGTATTTTTGACGAGAATGACAAGCTGGTTTTCTCCGGATTTGATCCAGGGAGTGACAGGATAGCAATGGGGTGTGCATAGGCTGTCAAAGCTGCCTGCCTCCACCCCATTGATATAAAGCTGTGTCATCCTGGTTCGTTCCAAATACAGTTCCCAGTCATAATCTTTGCAGTTGTTCGGTAAGAACACCGTTTTTCTGTACCAGGCAAATCCTTCAAAGGCATAAGGATCCGTCAGATGGTCTGTGGATGTCAAATCGCGGCGAGGGGTTAATTTTGCTTCTGAAATTGTGGTGGGAAGCTGTATTTGCTTTGGGAAAGGAGTTTCGCTTTTATAAAAGTGTTCCTTTATCCCCTGTTGTTCTTCATCCAAAAGAAGCTCCCAGCTGCCGTGAAGATTTATTTTATCCATTCGTTACCTCCCTTGTAACAAAATTGTGATAGGATATACCAGAAAAATCATTCCCGTCATCTGCGCGCTAGCCTTTTACGGCGCCTATCATAACCCCTTTTACGAAATATTTCTGGAGAAAAGGGTATACGCAAAGGATAGGAAGCGTTGCTATTACAATGACGGCATATTTGATTGTTTCTGCATAGGTATCGATGCTGTCCATGCTTGCAGCCCCCTGATTGAGCATATCATTATTTGCAATCAGGATGGCACGTAAAATATTCTGAATGGGAAGAAGCTCATTATCTGTGATGTATAAAGAGGCGTTAAACCAGCTGTTCCAGTGGCCCACACCGTAATAAAGGGCCAAGACGGCCAGAGTAGGCTTAATCAGCGGCGTTATGATTTTAAAAAGTACAGTATAATCATTGGCGCCGTCTATATAAGCGGACTCAATCAGGCTGTCAGGTACGGATTCCACCGCTGTCCGGCAGATAATAGCATTGTATATGCTCAATGCGCCCGGAATGATCAGCGCCCACAGATTGTTGTAAAGCCCTAATGATTTTTGATTTAAATAAGCAGGTATCAGCCCTCCGCTGAAAAACATGGTGAAAACCAAAAAAGCCACCACATATTTTTTTAATAATACATCCTTTGCAGCCATAAAATAACCGCACAGAAGTGTCATAACCAGATTCAAAGGAAGAGAGCACAGCAGTATAAAAAGAATATTCCTGAATCCGCTCAGGATTAAAGGATGCTGAAAGGCTTTAACGTAGGCGCCTATGGTAAAGCCCTCAGGCCAAAGCAGTCTTCCGGGATTTTGTGTTACAGCTGCAGATGAGCTTAAGGAAGCGCATGCCACGTACCAGATAGGGTAAAAGGTTACCACAATCAGGCCAAGCATGACTGCCGTATTAATTATATCAAAAGTGAGGTCTGCTGCCGAGCGTTTTTTCCGTAAAGATAAAATTCTTTTATTCGTTCTCATGTTAGCCTCCTGCTAAAATAACCCTGAATTATTCATTTTCTTACTGATTGCATTTGTAAGAAGAAGGAAAATAATGTTAACGACGGAATTAAACAGGCCTATGGCCGTGCTGTAGCTGAAATTAGCATCGAGGATACCGATACGGTAGACATAGGTGGAAATTACGTCTGCAACCTCATATGTGGTCGGACTGTACAGTAGCAGAATTTTTTCAAATCCCACATTCAATATATTTCCCATTTTCAGTATGAATAAGATAGTAATAGTCGGCATGAGACCGGGCAGAGTCACGCTGATAATCTGACGTATGCGTCCTGCGCCGTCCACTCGGGCAGCTTCGTACTGTTCCTGATCAATACCGGCCAGCGCCGCCAGATAAATGATAGAGTCCCAGCCAATGTTCTGCCAGATGTTGGATATTATGTAGATGGGATAGAACCAGTTTTTACTGGCAAGCAGATTAACCCGCTCCCCGCCCAGGGCGACAACCAAATCCGTAATAATGCCGTCTGACTGACAAAAGGTTTTTATCAGCCCACAGATAATAACCATGGATATAAAATAAGGCATGTAGGAAATCGTCTGTACTGCCCGTTTGAATTTGGTGTTCCTGATTTCGTTAATAAGGAGAGCCAGCAGGATTGGAGCCGGAAAGCCGAATAAAATGCTTAATGCGCTGATTGAAAATGTGTTTTTTAAAATCCGCCAGAAATTATAATCATTAAAAAAAGTAATAAAATGCTTAAGACCAACCCAGGGACTGTCCATAATTCCCACTGCAGGCCGGAAATTTTTAAAGGCAATGATAACTCCGTACATAGGTTTATAACAGAAAACAGCAATATAAATAATAACGGGAAGTATCATTATATATTTCCATTTGTTTTTTCTTAAATCTTTTCTCAAAATACCTGTTTTTGTATTCACTTAATCCTCCTACTATTTCCTGGAAGAGATACCGGGGTTATTATGCAATAACCCCGGCTTCTTCCTTTGGATTAATCAGCAGTTAATTATCTTGCCAGATAGCGATCGTATGCAGCCTGGCGGATTTCAAGCATTTTTTCCATGCCCATATCGTTAAGCGTATTGATATAATTATCCCAGTTATCAAGGGATTCCTCACCGGTAATGAACTTGATGGCCATTTCTTTTACATAAGTACTCATAGCGTTGTAAATAGTGCTGCTTTCCGTAATTTCATCGGGAGTCATTGTGACGGAATTCGGGTATACCCAGTTGCAGGTATCGCCGTTTCCTTCATACCAGGTGTCACCGGCCTTTACAACCTCAGGATTCAGTTTCTGACGGACCATGCCTAAAGCCTGGACACCCAGTCCCCATCCATAGGTTCCGGTATAAAGCTTAATTGCTTCCCCTGTGCCTAATTCGTTTTTAGTAATTTTATCTGTGAAGACAGCTTCGCCATTCTCCATAGTATAGGTATCGCCCTCGGTTCCGAAATTCCAGTAATAAAAGCCTTCTTCACTGAAGGGATAATCCAGCCATCTTAAGGCCAGCTCCACTTTTTCTTCCGGGCAGTTTGTTGAGATACCGGCTACCGTATTGACTACCGGATCTTCATAAAAAATGGCGGAGGGCTTATCGCCTTTATTCATAACAGGGTAGGGGCAGCCAACCCACTTTGCAGGGCTTCCGTTAGCTTTGGCATCCTGGATGAAGGTATCCATGGTACTCATCATATAAAGGGTGATTCCGCACTTATCATTTGTTACCTTGGTTTTCAGGCCGGCACCATCAATTGTTACGATATCCGGGTCAATGAGTCCTTCCTGATTGAGCTTATGCAGCCAGGAAATGTAGTTTTTCCACTCATCTCTGGCCTGCGCCAGCTGGACCTTTCCGTCTCCGTCAATATATAATCTCATTTCAGACGTACCATACGCACCAAATGCCCCGGCCAATCCGGGATTCATAATCCCATCGTTACAGAAAACGAGCCTGGCGTCATATTTATCTTTAAAGGCTTTCAGGGTAATTTCCCAATCCTCAATGGTTTCAGGAATTGGAAGGCCGCATTCATCCAGCCAGTCCTTGCGTACCATAGGGCCGGCATAGGCCGTCTGCCATAAATCTTCCCTGAAAAAACCAAAACCGAAGAATTTTCCGCTGTCGGTCATCATGGATTTATAGTACAGGGGATTTTCCTGAAGGAATTTCCAGTAGTTAGGTGCATATTTGGGAAGCAGGTCGGTAAGATCCCTTATAATTCCATCTTCAAGAAGGCTTTCCGCATCAGCGGCAAAGCTGTACCATATAATATCCGGAAGCTCTTCATTGGAAAGCATTAAGTTAAACGCCTGTTTTTCATCGGTGCCGGATGTAGGGAAGGTATAATCAATATCAATTCCTGTCTTTTCGGCAAGGCCGGTATGGAAAGGAGATTCCTTCCAGTTTGATATAGTTGAGGACGGTTTAATCTGATTTGTCCATAAGGTAAGCTGTTGTTCCGTATTTATGGGATATCCGGTAAATTCCAGGGCTTCCTCCTGGGCCGGAACGGAAGAAGCTTCTGAACTGTTCGTATTCTTTGCCCCGCAGCCAGCCAGTGTGGAAACTGCCATAGCCATAACTAAAAAGCAGGATACTAATTTCTTTTTCATATAGACCTCCTGGTATCGTATTAAATTTTTATGTGGAAATGCATCGATCGATGTTACGGGTTCATTATAGGAAAACGTGGGTATTCTGTATATGGTCAATATTGGTCATAGATTGTTTAAAGATGAATTTTCCATTGTCCGAATTTAAAACAAATTGTCCAAAATTGAAAAATATGCTATAATTCACTGAATTGTAGTACGTTTACTCTGGGGGGAACGGGCAATGGCGGACAGAAAAATAAAGGAAAATTTATTTACCAGATTGCACAGCAGTTTCTTTTGGCGCTTCTTTTCTTCTTATATTATCTTATTTTTAATTCCGTTTTTTACTATCATAGTGACCTATAATTATGCGGCGCATTCCATTGAAAAAAGTATACTTCGTTCCAACTCTAATATTCTGTATCAGTTTTTCTCTAATGTGGATGCTGCTTTTTCGGAAATGAGCACAATCGGTAAAACCTTGACCAATTCTACAGTCGTGCAGCAGTTTGCATTCCGCTCTAAGGCGGATATGGAGCTTCCAAGTGTGGAGGCTTATTATCTGAATGAAGCGGTTAATTCCTTTAAGCAGAAGGAATTTGAAAATATATGTATTTATTTTCCCGAATTCTCAAGAGTCTATAATGGACGGAACGGATTGGTTCTTAAGGATTTTTATCTGACCTATTATAAGGATGTGGCGACCGAAGAGGAATATAAAAATTTTCTGTCGGAATCCGTAACAAACTATAAAACAGAAATACGTTCTGTAAATGATGATGTTTTAAATCCTTTGCTGGGAGTGGTATTTTCACAGCCGGCCTCCCGCAGTTTTCACGGTGCGCCTGGAATTACGGCGGCTATTACCCTTTCACAGGATACGCTCCATCAGCTGTTTGAGAATTCTTCTGTTCACAGTGATGGTATCCTTATGGTATTTGACGGGGAAAACAAACTGCTCGCATCTTCACATCCCATGTCAAGCGATATCCTGTCCGTATATGACGGCGAAAAGGAGATGTATTATGGAACCTACCAGAACCAGAAATATGTTCTCCAGTTTTTTCCCTCCCAGGTGTCGGATTGTATGTATGCTTCCGCCATTCCGGTGAATATTTTCTGGGAGCAGTTAAATAATTTGCGGCTGACCTCATTTATCTGTATTCTTCTGTGTGTGCTGTTGAGCGGTTTTCTTGCCTGGAAAATGACAAAGGTAAATTATTCACCAATTACAGGGATGATTTATACCATTACGGAGACAACGGGAACGGTCTATGACAATAAGAAAAATGAGATGAATTTCATTAGCGATGTTCTGACCAGCTCTTTCAATGAAATCACAACTCTTACAAAAAAAATAGAGCTGCAGGAAGATACGCTGCGTAATAATTTTTTGATGCATGCCATGCTTGGAAATGCCATTGAAGATGCTTTTGATGAGGAGAGGGATATATTTCTGCAGCATCATATAGCATTGAATTCTGATATGTTTGGAATTATTTATATGTTTGTGGAAGCTGTAGATGAAAGCAGGCTGGGAGATGTGAGGGAAAAACAGAATCAGCAGATCCTTCAGTTTATTATAGCCAATGTAGTCCAGGAACTGTGTTCTGAAAAGCATCAGGGATTTTTAGTACCGGTTGCTGTGAACAGTTATGCCTGCATTATTAACTTTTCCGGAGAAACATTCGACAGCAGCCGGAAAGCTGATATGCAGTCCGTAATTAAAAAAAGCTCGGCTTTTTTAGGGCAGCATTTCGGTATTGAAATCACCGCCTCTCTTTCCGGAATTCACTCTAACCTTCCGGGAATCCATAAAGCCTATCAGGAAGTCACAGAGGCGTTTACCTATCGGTTTCTTTATGGTAAGGGAAGCATAATTCTTTTTGATGACATTCAGGAGAAATGTTTTAGTTTTACCGGTATGGAAGACAATAAGGTTGAGTATTTGCTGCTCTCATTTATAAAGGACAGCAGTTGTATGCAGGATGGAAGGAAGATTATGGAGGAGCTTAAGAGCCAGTCCGGCATCAGTTCCAACTCGTCTCTGGAAGCGATAGCCTGTTATAAATATGACCTTCTGATACGCTTCAGCCGGGTGACTCACCAGATTGGGGCCGCACAGCTTCCTGAGAGCAATGCGCTTCATGCCTCAGTCTTGGCTGCCGGAACCTTTACTGAAATGCAGGATTGCTTCATAAATACTTTGACAGCATTGCGCCAGTATTATCAGGATTCACAGAAAAACTTTACGTTGTGTGATCAGGTGGAAACCTATTTGAAGAATAATTTCCAGAATCCGGAACTGAGCAATATTATGCTGGGGGAGGTTTTTCATATTTCGCATGCTTATCTTTCCCGTATGTTTAAAATGCAGAAAAATATTTCCATTGCGGATTTTCTTTATAAGCTTCGGATTGACCATGCTAAGAAAATGCTGGAAACAACGGATGAGACGCTGGAAAGTATAGCGATTACTTCCGGATTTTTGAGCAGTTCCACGTTTATTAAGGTGTTTAAAAAGAGTGAGGGAATTACACCGGGTACCTACCGCAAGCTAAAGCAGCAGTAATATGGGACGCTGCCCAAATCTTTCCCAGGTAAAAATAGACTGCTTCTTTTCTGGAGGGTACAGTAGTAAAACCAGGTTTAAGAAGCAGTCTTTATGACTTTAAGTGGGATAAATTATGACAAGAACAGTAGCAGATTGCCATCGGCATCCTTCAGCTTCATTTCATAATCCCCATAGAACTTCAGCTCAGGTTCAGTAATATCGTAGCCCTTTGCTTTCAGATCGTTATAGGTCGCAAAAATATCATCACAATGGAGGACCAGTGCATTTCTGATACCATCTTTATTTTCCTGATCGTTCCAAATCCAAATGGTTAATTCACCAAGTCTGAATTCCGCTCCGAACCAGTCTGTTGGCATAAAAGCATTTAATCCATTTAGAGACCAAATTCATTAAAAAGCTGGTTCCTGAAATCCTGATTATTAACGGCCTTTTCAATCTCTTCATTGCGGGAATTTTTAATCAGCAATTGAATCAGATGTAAGATTTTATCCTGGCCCTCTTCAAATCCTTCTTCCTTCACACAAGCCATGTGCTCCTGCTCATCGTAATCCGTAAATAACATATTAATTACCTCCGCCCTGTGGGCTATTAGCAGATTTTTCAGGACATTATTGCGGATACATTCCTGTATGGCACTGTCCACCGCTTCGTTAAAGGGTAAATCCAGCGTGAGCTTTTCCCGTACCGTTGCCACGAACATAGCATATTCCTTCAGCTTACGGCAGCCTTCCATGAGTTCCCGGTTCCGTCCCAAATTAATATTAAGCATGAGCGCCGTGCATTCCAGGCACGGTTCCATGGAGGTCATAGCGGGAAGAAAGGCATCTGACATTTTCAGATCAAAACGGTCAGGCTGATTCTCCAGCCCATTATAAAACACGATATACTGCGGTCTGGGAAGCATAATAAGCTTCGTGCTGAATAACCGGTATTTGTATTTCATCAGGTATTTCTGGTACATTTCGGCAAAGTATAGGAAACCCCTGACCGGCATATTAGGATTCACCGTACTTTGGTGTTCATAAAGATTTAAAATATCCCCTAAAAGGAAAGAGATATCGTTTTTCATTTTCAGATAAATCATATTTTCCAGGGTCAAGATCTGCAGTTCTTCCGGATTTTCATAGCTGCTTTTATTCACTGCATTATATAGGGAAAGTAAATCCTTTTTATCCTGGAAAACAAGCCGGAAGAGTCTGTCCTTATATTCTTTTGTAACTGTGACGTCCATTTTTTATACCTCCATTATAATATTATTCCAAAATAATTTCAACGAAAATAAAAATATTTGAAGCGGTATTGAGTCAAGTTATGAAATCACCTCTCTTCCGGCATGAAAACAGTGAATGAATCAGGCAAAACAGAAAAACATAAAAGAGAATAATCGGCAGAAGCGCCGTGATGCAAAAAATTGAACACGGACATTTTTATTGCTCAGTGAAATGAGCGAAAGAAAATTAAAAAATATACGTAAAAATAATCTACCATATCTGTGTAAAAAGTACAATATCAAAGTACTAAAAAACAGACGGAAAATATTTATCAGTGCAATTAGTCAATAAGTCAGCTACAGTCTCGGACTGAATATCCCCTGGCACGGCTTCGGACAAAGAAATTCATAGCACGGCCCAAGCTAAATAATTCATGATTGACATTCCGCAGACCCATGCTATAATAGCGTTAACAGACTCAGACAAAAGCGTTGATGAGGAGGAGTACATGTTCTTCCGGATGAACAGAGAGGAGATGGCTGGTGAAAATCTCCGTGAAGGGAACATGGAAGTAGCCTTTGAGCTTTGGATTGAACGGAGGACGGCGGCGGGTGTCTGCCCGGCGGATTCGGATTCCAAGTAGACTCCAACGGAGATTTCCACCGTTATCAGGGAAAGCGATATCGGAAGACCGGGAGGTTTTCCCGTATTGTATTAAGTGCAGAAGTCTCTTCTGAATTTAGGTGGTACCACGGACATATTGTTCGCCCTAAGCATTTTTGCTTAGGGCGTTTTTTTGTGTGTCTGGCGGCGCACGTTTCCTGCGGATAGCGGGCCAATTGGGCATGATGGCAGATAACCATCGGTTTTCCTGTCCCTATTGACGGCTGCCGCAGGGAACAAATACGTCCGGGGTTTCACATCCGCTCACTGCACAGGGCGGGCGCTTCGATCTGGTTTGTAATCAAATAAGCGGCGGGAAAACTGCTGCAAAAAAACGGCGGAGCCGTAAATATCAGGAGGTATCCGGAATGGATAAAAAGTATGACTTCAGAAAAACAGAACGGGAAATGCAGGCGTTATGGGAAAAGGAAGGGATTTACCGATACAGGAACGGCCGGGAGAAAAAGGTGTTTTCCATTGACACACCGCCGCCTACGGTAAGCGGGAGCCTTCATATCGGGCACGTTTTTTCTTATACCCAGGCGGAGATGATAGCGCGTTTTAAGCGGATGCAGGGCTACGATGTTTTTTATCCCTTCGGCTTTGATGATAATGGTCTTCCCACCGAACGGCTTGTGGAAAGGGACGGCGGTTTCCATGCCGCGGATATGCCCCGAAGCCAGTTCCGTGAAAAATGCATGGAAACCATCGAAAGCTATGAGGCGGATTTTCGGAAAATGTGGCAGAGCCTGGGCTTTTCTGTAGACTGGTCTCTGCAGTATCGGACAGTATCCGGGCTGACCGCAAAAATATCCCAGAGAGCCTTTCTTGATCTGGTACGGCAGAAAAAGGCCTACATGAAGGAATCGCCTGTGCTTTGGTGCACGCAATGCCGTACCTCCATTGCCCAGGCGGAGCTGGAAATGAAGGAGCGGGAAACTACCTTTAATTACCTGGAATTCCAGGCGGGAGAGGAAAGGCTCCTCGTTGCGACCACACGGCCGGAGCTGCTTTACGGCTGTGTCTGTGTTTTCGTAAATCCGGAGGATGAGAGGTATCGGAGGCTGGCCGGGAAAATGGTAAAGGTGCCTCTTTACGGTTTTGAGGTTCCCATTCTGGCAGAAGAAGAGGCCAGTATGGAAAAAGGCACGGGTGCCGTTATGTGCGCTACCTACGGAGATACCGCGGATGTGGGCTGGTGTGAAAAGCACGGCCTTGCCTACAGAGAGGTAATTCGCCCGGACGGCAGGATTGCGGAGCATATTCCTGTAATCGGGGGCATGAAGGTAAAACAGGCAAGGGCGGCCATTATCGAAGCGCTTGAGCAGGCCGGGGCGCTGGCCCGGAGGGAAGAGCTGACCCACTTGGTAGCGGTTCATGAAAGGTGCGGCACGGATGTGGAAATCATACCCTCCAATCAGTGGTACATTGATGTGCTTTCGCAGAAGCAGCGGTTCCTGGATGCGGCGGATGAAATCAACTGGCACCCTGCCTATATGAAAAGCAGATACAGAAGCTGGGTGGAAAACCTGAAATGGGACTGGTGTATTTCAAGACAGCGGTATTTTGGCGTTCCTTTTCCGGTATGGTACTGTAAGAACTGTAAAAAACCGGTATTTGCCGAAGCGGATCAGCTGCCGGTGAACCCCATGGAAGAACTGCCGGGGAAAAAATGCAGCTGCGGCTGTGAGGAATTTCTGCCGGAAACGGCGGTTTTCGATACCTGGGCCACTTCCTCCGTCACACCTTTAATCAATGCAAGATTCGGGGAGAGCGATGACCGCAGCCGGGAAATCCTGCCTATGGGCATGCGGCATCAGGCTCATGAAATCATCCGTACCTGGGCCTTTTACACAATTGTACGAAGTCTTTACCATACGGGAAGCATTCCCTGGAAGGATATCATGATCAGCGGCTTCGTCCTGGCAAAGCCCGGAGAAAAAATCAGCAAATCCAAAAACAACGCCGCGTCCTCTCCCATGCAGCTGATAGAGACGCATTCCGCGGATTGCATACGCTATTGGACGGCCGGCGCCAGGCTGGGAACGGATACTTTTTTCAGCGAAGAGGAACTGAAGGTTTCCAAACGCTTTCTGAATAAGCTTTATAATGCGGCAAAATTTGCCGGAATGCATCTGGAGGATTACCGGCCGGACTGTGGGGAGACGGTACGGCTTCTGCCTCCGGATCTGTGGATTCTGGAACGGGTAAAGGAAGCTTCGGGGGAGGCGGCCGCCTTCCTGGAGGAATATGAGACAGGGCTTGCCAGGAAGAAGGTTGACGAGCTGTTCTGGGAGGACTTTTGTGATTATTATATTGAGATTGTCAAGGAACGGCTTTACCAGCCGGAGAAACACGGTGAAGCGGAACGCCGGGGCGCCCAGTATGCCTTCTATCACAGCCTTCTGGGTATTTTGAAGCTGTATGCGGTTTATATTCCCCATATGACAGAATATATTTACCAGTCCTGTTTCCGCGGGTTTGAAGGCGCGGTATCCATTCATCAGCTGCTGTGGCAGCGGGAGAAAGCGGATGAACTGCTCCTGGAATTCGGCGGCCATCTGAAGGAAACCATCGGCCGTGTCAGAAAGGAAAAGACGGAAAAGCAGATGTCCATGAAGGAAGCCATCCAGGAGCTGGTAATTACCTGCCCGGGGAAATTAAGAAAGCTTTACAAACAGTCCGAGACGGATATCCGGGCCTGCACCAATGCCGCTGCCATTATTTTCAGAAGCTGAGAGCAGGGATAATCCGTGTGGCCGGAGGCAGCAGTTTGGTCCCGGCCGAACGGCTGCCTCCGAATTGCTCCGGGAATGGGCCTGAGATTATTTTTTAAGTTGCGGGCGCGGCGGAAAACTGTATATAATAGTAGCAGTTCAGTTACAAGTATGCAAAGTCCGGCCGCAGACGCCGGCCGGAAAGGAAGGGATCAGGATGAAAATACAGCTTCCCGGGGATGTCACATATATCATACACTGCTTACAGGCGGCGGGACATGAGGCCTACGCGGTGGGCGGCTGCGTCCGCGATTCGCTGCTTTCACGCACGCCGGATGACTGGGATATCACAACCTCAGCCAGGCCGGAGGAAACGAAGGCGCTGTTTGGCCGGACCGTGGATACCGGCATCCAGCATGGGACGGTGACGGTAATGCTCCATAAAAAAGGCTATGAGGTCACTACCTACCGTGTGGACGGGGAATATGAGGATGGAAGGCATCCGAATGAGGTTACCTTTACCTCCAATTTAATTGAAGATTTGAAACGACGGGATTTTACCATTAATGCCATGGCCTATAATGAAGAGGAAGGCCTGGTGGACGCCTTTGGCGGCAGGGAGGATCTGGAAAAAGGAATCATACGGTGCGTGGGCGATGCCGATGAACGTTTTACGGAGGATGCCCTGCGCATCATGCGGGCCGTCCGTTTTTCTGCACAGCTGGGTTTTGCCATAGAGGAAAAAACAAAGGCCGCCATCTGCGGACATGCTCAAAACCTTCGGAAGGTAAGCGCGGAACGGATTCAGGTGGAGCTGACGAAGCTGCTTGCAAGCCCGCATCCCGAATTTTTAAAATACGCCTGGGAGACGGGAATTACGGCCATTATACTGCCGGAATTCAACAGAATGATGGAAACGTCCCAGCAAAATCCCCATCACAGCTGGAATGTGGGGGAGCACACGCTGCATGCCATGCGGGCGGTGCGGGCCGACAAGGTCCTGAGGCTTACCATGCTGCTGCATGACTGCGGTAAGCCGGAATGCGCTTTTACAGATGAAGACGGTGTGGATCATTTTCACGGCCACGCAGCGGCCGGAAGCCGTATGGCCAGGGGGATCCTGAAAAGGCTGCGGTATGATAATGATACGATTGACAAAGTGACAGAGTTGGTGTACTGGCATGACTGCGAGATCCTTCCGGAAATCAGGGCGGTGCGCCGGGCGGCCTCTAAGGTGGGGACCGCGCTTTTCCCGCTGCTTTTAGAAGTAAAGCGAGCTGATTTGGCGGCGCAGAGCGATTATCAGAGGGCTGAAAAGGCGGAATGGCTTGACAGGCTTGACAGCCTTTATGAACAGATTCAAAAGGAGGGAGACTGCCTCACGCTTAAGGACCTGGCGGTGACGGGCCGGGATCTGATGGCGGCGGGCATGAAGCCGGGGCCGCAGCTGGGTCGGACCCTTACGGCCCTCCTGGAGTTTGTCCTGGAGGACCCGGGGAAAAATACAAAAGAATATTTGCTTGCAAACCTTCCGAAAGAAACATAACTTGAGCTTCCTTCTCATATGATAGGTAATACCTAGCGGCAGAAAATTGCTGTTGCCCGGGGGCTGTGAACCCGGCCTGCGGGCGGCGTTTGGCCGGCAGCATCTGCGCGGCGGAAAATGCCGGGTATGAGAGGGAGGAAATATCAGTGAATGACAGAGCGGTAAGCGTTTTTGAAAATTATGAAATAGAAATTCTCCGTACACTGAAGGGAAGGGGCGCGCTTCTGTGTGAAACACAGGAGGGCTGGTTTATCCTGAAGGAATATACAGGCCCCCTGGCGCGTCTGGAGATTCAGGAAAAGCTTCTGGCGGCGGTGAAGGATAACGGCTTTTCACAGCTGGAGCAGCTGATCCGGAATAAGGAAGGCGGGTTAATCTCCTACGATCAGGATCGGGTGCCTTATATTTTGAAAACCTATTATGAAGGCCGGGAATGCAATCTGAAGGATGTGCGGGAATGCCAGAGCGCCGCGCGGACGCTGGGAAGGTTACATAATGCCATGCATCTGCCCGAGCTGGTGCAGGAATACGACGTGCCCGCCCTGTGTATGGAAAATGAATACGTGAAGCATAACCGGGAGTTGAAAAAGGTCCGCCGTTATCTGCGGGAAAAAGGCCAGAAGACGGAGTTCGAGATTTACCTTCTCCATCATTATGACTTCTTTTATGAGAAAGCGCTTTCCGCGGTGGAAGAGCTTCAGGGATATGCGGATGCCTTTGATGAAGCAGCGATAAAAAAGAATGGTAATTTCTGCCATGGTGATTTTCAGCATCACAATATCCTGTATACGCCTGATGGCTTTACCGTCATCAATTTCGAAAAATACCTGCTTGATAATCCTATCCGGGATCTCTACCTCTTCCTCAGGAAGCTTCTGGAAAAAAATGCATGGTCGGTCAGCCTTGGCCTGAACATCCTGACCGCATATGAAACGCAGCGCACACTCTCCGAAGCGGACCGCATCCAGCTGTATTACCGGTTTGCCTATCCTGAGAAATTCTGGAAGATAGTTAACTTTTATTATAACAACGGAAAGGCCTGGATACCGGGGAGAAACCGGGAAAAACTGGAGAATCTGCTGCGGCAGGAAACTGAAAAAAAAGCTTTTCTTGACAATGCATTAAAATAAATGAAAAAACGACAAAAAATGGCGCACACGTAAAAACGGAAGTGCGTCTTTTTTTGAGAGCTTCTTTATTAAAAAAGGGTTAATTTTGCCCTGAAAACGCAGGTTTTTCGGGGGAAATACTTGACAAAGGGGGGATAAACGTATATATATAATATAGTGTCTGAGAGAGTACACTCTTTTGCATACAATCTATAAATTTACAGTGATTACAGGAGGAGTTCATAATGAACAAAACAGAATTAGTAGCAGCTATGGCTGACGCAGCTGAAATTTCCAAGAAGGATGCAGAGAAGGCCCTGAAAGCTTTCACTGATGTAGTAGCAGATGAACTGAAGAAAGGCGGAAAGGTACAGCTGGTTGGCTTCGGTACCTTCGAAGTTTCCGAAAGAGCAGCAAGAGAAGGAAGAAATCCTCAGAGCGGCGAAGTTATGAAGATTGCTGCTTCCAAGGCTCCCAAGTTCAAAGCTGGTAAGGCTTTAAAGGATCTTGTAAACGATAAATAATAAAGTTCAG
>ENA-OPRR01000069-OPRR01000069.1-human-gut-metagenome-genome-assembly--contig:-NODE-69-length-107530-cov-7.991393_pt1 | contig 107530 bp, 103 predicted proteins | sample MGYA00241796_ERZ501883 | MGnify/ENA primary metagenome ERZ501883 (study PRJEB25962, sample SAMEA2042406) | human gut metagenome | biome: human gut; feature: human-associated habitat; material: faeces...
ACATCGACATCAACAGAAAGATGCTTGCTGAACTTGCAGTAAACGATGCAGAAGGATTTACAGCACTTGCTGAGATTGCTAAAAAAGCAATTGCATAATTGTCGGTTTTAGAGAGACATAAGATTTGATAAATTAAATCAGAATTTTGAGGTACACATAGAAATTGTTACGGTTTCTGTGTGTACCTTTTTTAATGCATTTTTCGATGAATGGGATAAAATTGCGTGCGCGGTACGGTCAAGTGTCCATGAAAGACGGAAAAATCTTAAATTTCCATAAAGTTTTTCTTGCATGGTCAAATATATGGTGATATAATTCAAAACAGCAACATATTAAAGTGTCAGTGGAAGCCAAAGCCGGCTGGGAACCCAGTTGGCTTTTTGTTACTTTTCAGTTCCTCTACATAATAAATGAACTTGCGGAATTTAGAACATCAAAAATGATGTACCAGGTGGAATGAATGGTAACGGAAGCTAATCTTATGAGCCGTAAGAGGGACGAAAGGACTGACAAAATATAAGGAGGATTTTATTATGAAAAACCTGAAAAAAATCATCAGTGTTACTGCGGCAGCAGCAATGGTAATGTCAACAGTTGCACCTGTATCTGTATTTGCAGACGATGCTACATTTAAGATCGGTGGAATCGGACCTGTAACCGGAGCAGCAGCAATCTATGGACAGGCTGTAAAGAATGCAACAGAGCTTGCAATCAATGAAGTAAACGAAGACGGCGGAATCAACGGATATCAGGTAGAGTTCAAATTTGAAGATGATGAAAACGATGCTGAGAAAACCCTGAACGCTTACAACGCATTAAAAGACTGGGGAATGAACATCCTGGTTGGTACAGTTACTTCCACACCTTGTGTAGCTGTAGCAAATGAAACAGCAGCAGACAATATGTTCCAGCTTACTCCATCCGGATCTGCAACAGAGTGTGTTGCTAATCCGAACGTATTCCGTGTATGCTTCTCTGACCCGAACCAGGGTACTGCAGCAGCTCAGTACATTGGAGAGCATAAACTTGCTACAAAAGTAGCTATTATCTACGATAGCTCTGATGTATATTCATCAGGTATTACACAGAACTTCACAGCAGAAGCAGCTAATCAGGGTATTGAAATCGTATCTTCCGAAGCATTCACTGCTGATAACAATAAAGACTTCTCCGTACAGCTTCAGAAAGCAAAAGACGGTGGTGCTGAATTAGTATTCCTTCCGATTTATTATACAGAAGCTTCCCTGATCCTTGCACAGGCAGACAGCATGGGATTTGAAACTAAATTCTTCGGATGCGACGGTATGGACGGTATCCTTGGTGTAGAAAACTTTGATACATCTCTTGCAGAGGGGCTGATGCTTCTTACACCATTTGCAGCAGATTCTACAGATGAGAAAACCCAGAACTTTGTAAAAGCATACAAAGATGCTTACAAAGACACACCAAACCAGTTCGCAGCAGATGCTTATGATGCAGTATACGCAGTCAAAGCAGCAGCAGAAAAAGAAGATGTAAAAGCAGACATGGATGTTGCAGATATCTGTGCAGCACTTGAAAAAGGCATGACCGAGATCACACTTGAAGGTGTTACAGGTGACGAGATCACATGGACAGAAGACGGTGAGCCGAACAAAGCTCCGAAAGCTGTAGAAATCAAAGATGGTGCTTACGCAGCAATGGAATAATGAAATTGAAATAACTGAAAAGATTTCATAAGAAATAAAATGCGATTGTTCCTGGAGTGGACAATGGTTGCATGCCAACGGGGCTGTCTGAATTATGCAGACAGCCCTGTTGCCTAATACGTTATTACATTAATGCGTTAATGACAGATTTACTTTTGGCAAAATAAACAAGACAGATTTCGCTAAAGGCAAATCTGCCAGTTTTACACACAATAAAATTATTTAAATATAAGAAAGGAAAGACTTCTATGAGTAGTTTTATATCATATCTTATCAGTGGTATCAGCCTCGGAAGTGTATATGCGATCATCGCCCTTGGTTATACTATGGTATACGGAATCGCTAAAATGCTGAACTTTGCTCATGGAGATGTTATCATGGTCGGCTCTTATGTAGTTTATGTCGCAGTCAGCGGCATGGGATTAAATCCGATTTTAGCCATCCTGCTGTCCATTATCATCTGTACACTCATGGGCGTTGTGATCGAAGGCGTTGCGTATCGACCACTGCGTAATGCAGCTTCACCTCTGGCTGTTCTGATCACAGCAATTGGTGTCAGCTACCTGCTTCAGAACGTGGCCCTTCTGATCTGGGGAGCAGATACCAAATCATTCAGTAACGTGATCAGTCTTCCATCCCTGAAACTTGCAGGTGGTTCTATCGTGATCACTGGTATAACCATCGTAACCATTATCGGTGGTATCCTGATCATGGCAGGTCTGATGCTCTTTATCAGCAAGACAAAAACAGGACAGGCAATGCTTGCCGTATCTGAGGATAAAGGCGCTGCCCAGTTAATGGGTATTAACGTAAACAAAACAATCTCCATTACTTTTGCAATCGGTTCCGGACTTGCAGCAATCGCAGGTGTGCTTCTCTGCTCTGCATACCCGTCTTTGACACCATATACAGGTGCTATGCCTGGTATCAAAGCATTCGTTGCAGCTGTATTTGGCGGTATCGGATCTATCCCGGGGGCCTTTATCGGAGGTGTTGTTCTGGGTATCCTGGAGATTTTTGGTAAAGCTTATATCTCTTCACAGATGGCTGATGCCATTGTATTCGGTGTTCTGATCGTAGTTCTGGTTGTGAAACCTACCGGTATTCTTGGTAAGAACATTCAGGAGAAAGTGTGAGGTGGCAGACATGGAAAAGAAGAAATTAAACAAAACAACAAAAAGCAATCTCATTACATACGGAATGGTTCTTGCAGCATATCTGATCGTACAGGGAATGATCGCAGGGAATCTGCTTTCCAACCTGATGCAGGGTCTTCTGGTGCCTCTTTGTGTATATATTATCCTGGCTCTTTCCCTGAACCTGACGGTTGGTATTCTGGGTGAGTTAAGTCTTGGACATGCCGGATTTATGTGTATCGGTGCTTTCACCAGTGCAGCATTTACAAAGGCAACTATGGATACATTTACAAATGCAGGACTTCGTTTCTTCGTTGCTCTGATCATCGGAGCTGTATGTGCAGGTATCTTTGGATTTCTGATCGGTATTCCTGTACTTCGTCTGAAAGGTGACTACCTTGCTATCGTAACACTGGCATTTGGTGAGATCATTAAGAATATCATCAATGTGCTTTATGTAGGAATTGACAGCAACGGAATCCATTTTTCCATGAAAGACCAGATGTCTCTTGGAATGGAGCCTGGTGGAAAAATGATCATCAGTGGTGCCATGGGTATCACAGGTACACCGAGACAGTCAACCTTTACTATAGGTGTGATTCTGATCCTGGTTACTTTATTCGTAGTTCTGAACCTGATTAATTCCAGAGACGGACGTGCGATCATGGCAATCCGTGATAACCGTATTGCAGCGGAATCAATTGGTATTGATATCACAAAGTATAAACTGAAAGCATTTGCAATCTCAGCAGCATTAGCCGGTATCGGCGGTGTGCTTTATGCTCATAATCTTGCAACTTTAACAGCACTTCCGAAGAACTTCGGTTATAACATGTCTATCATGTTCCTGGTATTCGTAGTTCTCGGTGGAATTGGAAATATGCGTGGTTCTATTATTGCGGCAGTGATTCTGAACCTTCTTCCTGAGCTTCTGCGTGGACTCAGTGATTACCGTATGCTGTTCTATGCAATCGTGCTGATCGTAATGATGCTGATCAACTGGGCACCTAAGGCAATCGAGATGAGAGAACGTCTTTTCAGTAAATTTAAGAAAAAGGAGGCATAAGCTATGGCATTGCTGGAAGTAAATCATTTAAATATTTCATTCGGCGGTCTTCATGCAGTGGATGATTTCCATGTCTCCATCGAGAAAGGACAGCTTTATGGTCTGATCGGTCCGAATGGTGCCGGTAAGACTACAATCTTTAACCTTCTTACAGGTGTGTATAAGCCGGATGAGGGAATCATCAATCTGGACGGACAGGATATCACCGGAAAGAGTACCATTGATATCAACAAGGCGGGAATCGCCAGAACATTCCAGAATATCCGTCTGTTCCATCAGATGAGTGTGCTGGACAATGTAAAGGCAGGACTTCACAATCATGATAAATACAGCCTTTTTACAGGTATTGTACATACTCCGAAATACTTTAAGGTTGAGAAAACCATGAATGAGGAAGCAATGAAGCTTCTTAAAGTGTTTGATCTGGACAAAGAGGCAGATATCCTTGCATCCAACCTTCCTTATGGTAAACAGAGAAAGCTGGAGATTGCCAGAGCACTGGCAACAAAGCCGAAGCTTCTTCTTCTGGATGAGCCGGCTGCAGGTATGAACCCCAATGAAACTGAGGAACTGATGGATACCATCCGTTTTGTTCGTGATAACTTTGATATGACCATTCTTCTGATCGAGCATGATATGAAGCTGGTTTCAGGTATCTGTGAGGAGCTGACTGTACTGAACTTCGGTCATGTTCTGAGACAGGGCAAGACTTCAGATGTGCTCCATGATCCGGAAGTTATCAAGGCATATCTTGGAGAATAGGAGGAGAGACAGATGGCATTACTGGAAGTACAGGACATACAGGTTTATTATGGAATGATTCAGGCATTGAAGGGTGTTTCTTTCTCTGTAAATGAAGGTGAAGTTATTGCTCTGATCGGTGCAAACGGTGCAGGTAAAACAACTACCCTGCATACAGTGACAGGGCTTCTCCGGGCAAAATCAGGACATATTATTTATGACGGACAGGATATCACAAAGGTTCCGCCTCACAAGATTGTAACAATGGGTATGGCACATGTTCCGGAAGGAAGACGTGTGTTTGCAAATATGACTGTTCTTCAGAATCTGAAGATGGGTGCTTTTACAAGATCTGATAAAAATGAGATTGATGCGACCATTGAGAAAGTATATAAACGTTTTCCGCGTCTGAAGGAACGTCAGAATCAGACTGCAGGTACCTTAAGTGGTGGTGAGCAGCAGATGCTCGCCATGGGACGTGCGCTGATGAGCCAGCCGAAGATCATTCTGATGGACGAGCCGTCCATGGGCCTTTCACCGATCTTTGTAAATGAGATCTTTGATATCATTAAAGAGGTAAGTGAGAGTGGAACAACGGTTCTTCTGGTTGAGCAGAATGCGAAGAAGGCTCTTTCTATTGCTGACAGAGCTTATGTCCTTGAGACCGGAAGGATTACACTGGAAGGTAAGGCAAGTGATCTTCTTCATGATGAATCTGTTCAGAAGGCTTATCTTGGAGAATAAACAGGAGGGGTTTTATGGAGAATTTTGTAATTACCATTGCGAGACAGTATGGAAGCGGTGGACGTACCGTCGGTAAGATGCTGGCAGAGAAACTGGGAGTTTCTTTCTATGACAAGCAGATCATTCAGATGGCTTCTGATGAGAGCGGGATTGATGTGAAGCTTTTTGGACAGGTGGAAGAAGGCTCCAGTGTGAAGGCATCTCTGTTTAATAAGACAGGGTTATATAAAGGAGATCTGATCGCACCGGATCAGAAGGGGTTTGTTTCTGATGAGAATATTTTTAATTATCAGGCGAAGATTGCAACGGATCTGGCAGAGAAGGAATCCTGTGTGATCGTTGGGCGTTGTGTGAATTATGTGTTTAAGGACAGACCGAATACTTTGAGAGTGTTTGTTCATGCACCCTGGGAGTTTCGTGTGGAGAAGTCCAGAGAGAAGATCAGCGGCAGTGATGAGGAGATTGAGAAGTTTCTTCGTAGGGATGATAAGAGAAAGCAGGATTATTATCGTAAATTTGCCGGTGGGGACTGGAGTGATGCGACGAATTATGATCTGTGTCTGAATGCAGGAAAGCTTGGATTTGAGAAGTGTGTGGATGCGATTTTGGCGCAGATGAACGTTATGGGAATTAAATGATGAAAAAGGCAGTCTCTCTTTGGAGACTGCCTTTTTTTGGATTAAGACTGGGATTTGATTTTGTTCTGGTATTCTTTTAGGGTTTTTTCGTAGCCCATTTCTGAGAGTTCGTAGAAGTGTTCTCCCTGGATTTCGGTGGGGAGGTATTGTTGGTCTACGTAGTGGTTTGGGTAGTCGTGGGCGTATTTGTAGCCGATGCCGTGGCCAAGTTTTTCGTGGCCGCCGTAGTGGGCGTCCTGGAGGTGTGGCGGGACTGTGGTCTTTGTGTGTTTGACGGAATCCATGGCAGCGAAGATGGCGTTGACTGCGGAGTTGCTTTTGGGAGCGCAGGCCATGTAGGTGACTGCCTGGGAGAGGATGATCTGGGATTCGGGCATTCCTACCCGTTCTACTGCCTGGGCTGCGGCGACTGCTACGCAGAGGGCCTGGGGATCGGCGTTTCCGATATCTTCGGAGGCCAGGATCATGATTCTTCGGGCTATGAATTTGACGTCTTCTCCGGCGTAGAGCATTTTTGCAAGGTAGTAGACTGCTGCGTCAGGGTCTGAGCCACGCATGCTTTTGATGAAGGCGGAGATGATGTCGTAGTGGTTGTCTCCGTTTTTATCGTAGCGGACGACGCGTTTCTGGATGCACTGAGATGCCACATCCAGGGTGATGTGGATGAGACCGTCTTCGCTACGGGGGGTAGTGAGGATGCCCAGTTCGATGGCATTGAGGGCATTTCTGGCGTCGCCGCCTGCCATGTCTGCAAGGAAGTCGAGGGCGTCTTCATCTATCCGGGCTTTATAGTTTCCCATTCCTTTTGTTTTGTCGTTGACTGCGCGAAGGATGAGTTCTTTGACTTCGGAGATCTCCAGGGATTTCAGTTCGAAGATGATGGAACGGGAGATTAAAGCAGCGTTGACTTCGAAGTATGGATTCTCTGTTGTGGCACCGATGAGGATGATGGTTCCGTCTTCTACGAATGGGAGGAGATAGTCCTGCTGGCCTTTGTTGAAGCGGTGGATCTCGTCTATGAAGAGGATTGTTTTTTTGCCGTACATACCCAGGTTTTGCTGGGCTTCTTTTACAACTGCTTCCATATCTTTTTTGCCTGCTACAGTGGCGTTGATCTGGGTGAATTCTGCACTGGTAGTGTTGGCGATTACTTTTGCCAGGGTGGTCTTGCCGGTTCCGGGAGGGCCGTAGAAGATGACGGAGGTCAGTTTGTCAGCTTTGATAGCCCTGTATAATAAGGTGTTTTTTCCGATGATGTGTTGCTGCCCTACAACTTCATCCAGAGTTGTGGGGCGTAGTCTGGATGCCAGAGGGGATTCCTGGTCCAGGGTTTTTGATTTGGCGTATTCAAATAAATCCATAGTTTTTTCTCCATAGAATATGATGATAAAACAGTCACATTTCATTTCGTGTTTATAGTAACATAAAGTATTTCTGACAAATTATAGCAAGTCTCTTAATCAATATACATTATTTACGAGGAGTGCTATAGAACGTATATTTGTTTTAGTATAACGTATCCCTGTTTTTTTGTAAAGATTAGGAAATAAAAAGGAAGAGCATTATAAGAGCTCTTCCATTATTTTACCGTATATTTCCTGGTAATGTGTGGACCATTTTTTACAGATCGACTGTGCTGCCTCAAGGTTAGGAGCTGCGATGTTCAGGTCGATGAGGGAGTTGCCCTTTTCGATGAGCTGGCATCTTACAGAATAGGTTCCCTGTTTGGTGATGTAATAATCGGCAGGAGTGACGATTCGCTCCTGGGCTTTGAAGCCGGTGGATTTCAGGTATTCCCTGACTTCCTGTTTGATCTCAGGAGAGAGATCTTTCTGGAAAAAGGAGAGAGTTTTTATGCCATCTTCGGTAATCCGGTAATGGGAGACATTGGAACGGGTGTCCATGGTGATCAGTTCTGCTTCTACCAGTTCTGAGATTGCCTGCTGGAGATGGAAATAGTTTGTATATTCCCGGTCCAGGATAAATTCTGAAATCTGCGAATTTGTCAGGGTATTTTCAGTATTCTGAAGCATGTATAATACGATTAATTTGTAAACTGTGAATGGTGTTGCCATTTTATCCCTCCTTTGCATAGAGTAGCAGAGAATCTTTTAGTGCGAAAACAGTCTTCCCTGGTAGCTTTGTTCTTCTTTCATCCTGTGATGCAGCATATTTAATACCTCACGTTTACGGCTTGCCCACAGTGGTGCGATCAGCAGATCTTTGGGGCCGTCGCCTGTGATGCGGTGTATAACCATATCCGGTCTGAGATGTTCCAGACAGTTTATAAGGAGAGAGATGTATTCATCCCGTTCGTAAGTCTGAAACAGTCCTTTCTCGTAATCTGCTGCCAGATCAGTGCCGCGAAGCACATGAAGTAACTGCAGTTTGATTCCCTGAATATCCATATGGTTGAGGTATTCCATAGTTTCCAGAATATCTGCTGTGTTTTCACCGGGCAATCCGAGGATTGTATGCACGATTACTTCGATATTTTCTTTTCGCAGGCGTTTTACGGCATCATCAAAAACGCAGAGAGGATATCCCCTTCGGATATACCTGGCAGTGGACTCATGGATCGTCTGAAGTCCAAGTTCAATCCAGACAGGTTTATGTTTATTTAACCGGGACAAAAGTGTCACGATCTCAGGACTGAGGCAGTCTGGTCTGGTGCCGATGGAAAGAGCAACTATCTTTGGATGAGAGATTGCTTCTGTAAAAATTTTTTCCAGATATTCCACAGGTGCGTAGGTATTTGTGTACGCCTGGAAATAGGCAATATATTTATGAATCGGACGTTTCTGTGAAAGGATACTGATCTGGCTTTCTATCTGGTCAGTGATGGAAAGTGCGGCATCTGCAGCGAAATCTCCGCTTCCTCCTGCGCTGCAGAAGATGCAGCCGCGGGTTCCTATCTTACCGTCCCTGTTGGGACAGGACATGCCGCCATTTAGCGTGACCTTATAAACCTTTTCTCCAAACCGGTCTCTGAGCATATAGTCCAGAGAGTGGTATGGTTTCTCTCCCCATTTGGTCATACTGTGTGATCATTTTCTGCTGATGAAGTTTCAGCAGAGTTTCCGTTCTGAAGGTCTGTATCCTGGGTATCTGCATCTGCCGGAATATAATTATCAAAAATCTTTACCAGAAAATGTCCGTTGATAAATGCCTCCAGTGCAAATCCAAACATGCACAGGAGCATGATGGCCATGGACTGTATGCGGAAACTTTTAATAAAAAACACGCCTGCAGGTAACAGAGTGATGACTGCCATCAGGACTGTATACGGAAGATGACGGATAGCCATCAGGAATGCATTGCGGAAGGTGTTTTTGATGGAGTTGTAGAATTTGGCAAGCACCGGATAAATATACAGAAATACCATCATATAAAGGATACCAAATGCAAAGAAAACGATATACAATACCTGAGACATTGTTCCGCTGATATTACCTACAATACGCAGATCCATGTAAAGGATAGCTGCAACTGCAAGCATGATAAGATTGATGACAGTTGCCTGTTTGAAGTTCTGCTTAAAGGATTTGAAGAAGCTTCTGATAATATAAGATTCTTCGTTACGTGCCATTTTCAGTGTGACATAGTGGAGTGCAGTCAGTGACGCACCAATAGTCACGATTGGCAGACAACAGATCAGAAAGACCACATTAAGCATAATAAGATCAGCCACGCGTCCCATGACGGTGAAGAATTTGTTGTCCATGTTAAATAGTCTGTCCATTCGTTTAATTACTCCTTTTGTATATAATGATGTACAGCATACTCTGCGGATAATCCTGCTACAGAGAAATCTGTACAAGCTTTGTATAACAGTATAACGAATCAGGCAGGAAAAAGCAAATCTTTTATGTGAGCAGGAGCTGGTCTGCAGTGACAAAAACATAGCCTTTTTCAGTAAAAAGATCAGCGATTTTCAGGGCTGCATCCACAGATGTTTGATAGCCGTCATGCATCAGGATGATAGAACCGTCATGAACCTGTTTCTGGGCGATAGACAGGATAGAATCAATGTTTTTGCTTTTCCAGTCCAGGGTGTCTACATCCCAGAATACGGGAAGCATGGTGACAGAAAGTTCCATATCCTTGATCCATGCGCCGAAAGGCGGTCGTACATAAGAAGGGTAAATTCCGGAAGCTTCATAGATTCTGTTATTTGTTTTTTCAATTTCCAGTCTGGCTTTCTCCGCCGGTATCTTGTCAAGCTGTACATGATCCCAGGTGTGATTTCCGATAAGATGTCCGTCTTTTCGCATTTGCAGGAGTATGTCTTCGTTTCCTTCAATGTTCTCGCCTATCAGAAAGAAAGATGCCCTGATGTTTCTTTTTTTTAATCCATCCAGAAGCATGGGGGTATACCGGGCATTAGGACCGTCATCAAAGGTCAGTGCGATTCTGGGAGGTTCTTCGACGGGAAGCCCGGCGGTGGTGTCAGTTGAAAAATTCTCAGAAGCTGTAGCTTTTGCAGATGCCTGTTTTACAAGGGAAAGCATACCGGGACCTGCCAGTGAAGTAAGGAACTGTGTGCGTCTGTAAACAGAAGAAAAGAGCAGAAAAAAAATCATGCATAATATTTCAAAAAATATTAAAGTCCGCTTCATGCAAAGATACTCCTCATAAAAATATCCCTCTGACTCCGGAACACAGAGTATGAATATCTGTGTCAGAACGAAAGAAACAGCAGGTGGCAGATGTAATCATTACAGTATATGAAAAAAAGAAAGCAATTCATACCGATTTATTGTATAATAGATTCTGCAAAATATCGAAGAAAGAATTTACGGAGATTGAGATGAAAAAGAAACGGACAAAACTGCTGGTTTTCTTTGCACTGGCAGGAATTTTAGTGCTTTTTTATATGATAGGAGAGTCTTATTGTGAAGGACTGTCCGGGGGGAGTAGTCTGGAAGAGAAGAATGAGGTGATGTGTAAATATAAATACGATATGATCGTAGACAGTCCGAATTCTTCTTTCTGGCAAGCAGTTTATGATTGTGCACAGGAATGGGCGCAGAAGAATGATGCAATTCTTGAACTGAGAGGCAATGGAAGGGAGAGCGATTACAGTAAGCTTGATTATATGAATATGAGTATTGCTTCAAATTCAGACGGGATCATCCTGCAATACAGTGGGGAGCAGGGACTGGAAGCGAAGATAAATGAGGCTGTTCAGAAAGGAATTCCGGTTGTCACTGTAATGGGAGATGCAGTTCACAGCAAGCGTCAGAGTTTCGTGGGTGTCAGTGATTATCAGCTTGGAAGTGCCTATGGCGAAAAGGTAGCGGAATATGTGACTGAGGATACGGAAAGTATTCTTATTCTGTTGAAGAAAAATATTGATGATATGAACCAGAGCCAGATATATACACAGATCAGCAATGCAGCCCAGGCAAAGGCAGGCTCTTTGCAAAATATCCAGATAACCGGAAAAAATCTTCGCTTAACCGGAACCTTTGAGACAGAAGAAGCGGTAACAGATATTTTTCAGCAGAGAGATAAAGTACCGGATATTCTTGTGTGTATGGATGAAGAGACTACAGAATGTGCACGTCAGGCAGTGCTGGACTTTAATCTTGCAGGAAAGGTTACAATCATAGGATATTACAGTTCCGAAGATATTCTTACAGCAGTGGAAAAGGGAGTAATCTCTGTTACCTGTGATGTGGATACAGAGCAGCTTGGCAGATACAGTATAGAAGCTCTGACAGCATATCAGAAGGATGGAAGGACCAATTCCTATTATAATGTAGATATTAATTTCCTGGACAAAAATGCAGTACGGGAAATGAGAAGGAAGGGGGTGTCCGGATGAAGCAGCTGCGCTGGAAAGATTTTTCACTGGTCAGTAAAATCGTTATAGAGGTGGGTATGATCGCAGTCCTTCTTTTTGCCATGAATATGCTTTTTTATGTGCGGATCAATAATTCCATGCAAAAGATGGATAATGTTTATGCCAGTAATGCAGAGCTTACCGAACTTTCACAGGTATTTGAGAAAGTACAGGATAATATGTATAAGTATCTTAAGGTTAAGAATTCTCAGACACTTCTTGATTATTATCAGAATGAGGCAAAATACAGAAATGAACTTGAGAAACTTAATGAAGATAATATCAATGATCCCGTAAAGCTTCTGGAACGGAATATCCGGAAAATGTCGGAAACATATCTGGACTGTACTGCGGAAACGGTAGCTGCCAAACGAGGAAGGAACGTTGAGCAGTATAAGCGTAAATATGATGATGCAACAAAGCTTTACAGATATATCCAGTCATCTATTGACGAACTGAATAACCTGATGTTTCAGGAGAACTCCAGTACTTATGCAGTACTTCGTGCAGTGATGAGATATCTGGAGATAAGCAATTCGGTTATTATGATCATAATTGTAGCCGGTGGAATGCTTCTGCTCATCCAGGCCACCAGAAATATGTTTGTTCCCCTTTCCAATATGGCAGAGACAGCACAACTGGTAGGTCAGGGAAATTTCCATGTAAAGATGCACGATACAGATGCACAGGATGAACTGGGAACAGTAACCAGAGCGTTTAATACAATGGTAGAGAATCTTGATCTGTATATGGCAAGGACGAAAGCAAGTATGGAGAAAGAGCAGCAGATGATGGAGAGGGAGCTTCTTATGGAAAATCATCTGAAAGAAGCACAGTTGAAATATCTTCAGTCACAGATTAATCCACATTTTCTGTTTAATTCCCTAAATGCAGGAGCACAGCTTGCAATGATGGAGGATGCAGAGCGGACCGGGATTTTTGTAGAGAAAATGGCGGATTTTTTTCGCTATAATGTAAAAAAAGGACAGGAAGACGCCACATTGGGAGAAGAACTGGAGGCTGTTGATAACTATATTTATATTCTGAATGTCCGGTTCGCCGGAGATATCCATTTCAGCAAGGAGGTGGATGAATCACTGGAGAATGTGCGTATGCCAAGTATGATCTTGCAGCCGGTTGTGGAAAATGCAGTCAATCATGGAATACGTGACATTGAATGGGAAGGAAAAATACATCTCACAGTTACAGGAGATGCAGATTATATACGTATCAGCGTGAAAGATAATGGAAAGGGAATGACGCAGGAACAGATAGAGAGTGTTCTGTCAGGAAACAGAGAGCACAGAAATGAAGAGGGTGATTCTACAGGAATCGGTATGAATAATGTGATCAGCCGTCTGGAGCTTTATTATGAGGAATCAGGGCTTATGGAGATTAACAGTGAAGGTGAAGGAAAAGGCACAGAAGCAGTAATCTATATACCTGTGCATGAAAACTAAGAGAAGTATTATGGGAGTGAGAGAAGATGTATAGAATTTTGCTGGCAGATGATGAAGGTATCATGCTGGAATCATTAAAGAAAATTATTGAAACTGAATATGGAAATGAATGTGAGATCCACTGTGCAAAGTCAGGCAGAGTTGTGGTGGAGATGGCGCAGGCATATTCGCCGGATATCTGTTTTATGGATATCCAGATGCCGGGAATAAGCGGAATCCAGGCAATCAGGGAAATTCAGAAATTTAACAGTTCAGCAGTTTTTGTGATCATAACTGCATATGATAAGTTTAATTATGCAAAAGAAGCAGTGAACCTGGGAGTTCAGGAATTTCTCACAAAACCTGTAAATAAGAAAGTAATTCTGGAAACCTGCGCGAAGATGATGACAAAGGTAGATCAGATACGGCAGAAGAGAAGCGATGATCTCCTGATCAGAGAGAAACTGGAGACAGTGGTACCTATGATTGAGAGTGGATATATCAATAATATTCTTCTGCAGGATGATTTTGTTACTTATCAGGATAATTATACACAGCTTCTTGATATCCGTCAGAAATACGGTTATATGATGGTCATAGAATTTGGAGATTCTATGGAAAATGGGGTGCTCAGTAATGCAGTAGGTGCAAGTGTAAAGGCAAACAAATTTTATTCTACTTTTCGTGAAATCGCACAGGGATTCTTTGAATGTCTTGTAGGTCCTATTATGGGAAACAGGATCGTACTGCTTGTTCCTTATGAAAATGCGAAAGAAGATTACGAAGACAGAGTTGCAATTGTCACAAGAGCCAGAAATATGGTACATAAATTTGAAAACCGGATCGACAGTATGTTCCGCTGTGGAATCGGAAGAGTCAAAGAGCTTGGAAGCGTGAAGGAATCTTTTAAGGAAGCGGTGGTCGCACTGAGAGAGAGCATCAGTCATGTAGTGCATATCGAGGATGTACCGGCGGCACAGAAATATGACGGGGAATATCCAAGAGACCTGGAAATCAGATATCAGAAGAGGATCCTTGAGAAGGATGCTGCGGGAGCGATGAACTGCGCAGAGGGATTTTTTGAGTGGATGCACAGTCAGCAGGCCGTCACAAGAGAAGACATTGAGATTAAAATCCTGGAGATGGTGATGAATGCGGAACGCAGGGCATTCTTTGCAGGAACTTTGAAATATAATGTTAACAGCAGGAGAAGCTATATCCGGGAGCTTCAGTCCTGTACGGATATAGAAAATCTGAAGAAGTGGTTTCTGGATAAGACGAGAGAAATCTGTACGAAACTGGAGAATTCCAAGGAAAAAGAAGCTGGCAGTATTATTGACAGAGCAAAGGAATATATCAATGAAAATTTCCGCAGGGATATTTCTCTGGATGATGTTTCAAGAGAGGTAGATATCAGTCCGTATTATTTCAGTAAACTTTTTAAACAGGAAACAGGTAAGAACTTTATTGAATATCTTACAGAAATACGTCTGAAAAATGCCAGAGAACTTCTGCAGGATTCCAGACTTTCCATTAAGGAAATATGTGCACAGTCAGGATACAGTGATCCCAATTACTTCAGCAGGATTTTCAAGAAGTATGAAGGAGTTACGCCTAGTGAGTTCAGAGAGAGGTTAGGCTGATGAAATTATATAAGACAAAAAAGAATTGCGGAAAGCTGCTGCTTGGAATACTGGCATTTTGTACAGGGATGATACTGCTGACAGGATGTGGTTCCTCTTCAGAACAAAAACAGAATAAGAATGAAGAAACAGCAGAAGAGAATAAGGAAGAGGATAAGGTTCAGATCGGACTTACAGTGGATTCTTTTGTTATAGAAAGATGGATCCGCGACAGAGATGTATTTGTGGCGACTGCCAGAGAACTGGGAGCAGAGGTAAATGTGCAGGATGCAGGTGCAGATGTCAAAGAGCAGATCAGTCAGATTGAATACTTTATAAATAAGCAGGTGGATGTGATCGTTGTGATCGCAAGAGACTGTGGAGCACTTTCAGATGCCATACAGAAGGCACAGAGTGCGGGAATTCCGGTTATTTCCTATGACAGAATGGTCAATAATGCCAATACAGATTTGTACATTTCCTTTGATAACCGTAAGGTGGGTGAGATCATGGCACAGGCACTTGTCAATGCACTTCCTCAGGGAGGAGATGTCTTTATGATACAGGGATCCTCTTCAGATAATAATGTCCAGATGGTGAAACAGGGGTTTGATGATATGCTTGCAGACACAGATCTGCATGTGGTTTATGAAGCTAACTGTGATGGCTGGACAGCAGAACTGGCTGCCGGATATGTGGAGGAAGCCCTGGAAAAATATCCTCATGTTAAGGGAATTATGTGCGGAAATGATGACATTGCCAGTCAGGTCGTACAGGTACTGGCAGAGAATCAGCTTGCCGGAAATGTGGTTGTTGTAGGTCAGGATGGAGATCTTGCAGCCTGTCAGAGAATAGTAGAAGGAACACAGTATATGACTGCTTTTAAACCAATTGAAGATCTGGCAAGAAAAGCAGCGAAATATGCAGTGGAAATGGGTAGTGGAAAGGGAGTTGCAGAACTGGAAGATGTGACAGAAACAGTAAATGACGGAACTTATGAGATTCCTTCCTGCATCCTTGAACCAACTGCAGTGACAAAAGAGAATATAGATAAGGTGATCATTGAAGGAGGTTTCCACCGCAGAGATGAAGTTTATCTGAATGCGGATTACAGTTAAATAAAATATTCAGAGATTATCCGGCTGCTTTTGCAGATGTAAGAGTAAATCAGCATATAGCATTATCTTGCAACAAAAATGTCCTGTCCTGTGCAGGGCATTTTTTGTTTTTCTTAAAATGTCTTGTTTCTTGCCAACCATGTCCAGATTGCCCTGTGCTATAGTAACATCATCAAGAAAACGTGAGAAACGTAAAAAGAAATGGAGGATTTTTACAATGAGAAAGAAAGTCGTATCTGCAATTCTTTGTGCATCAATGGTAGCTGGAATGGTAGTTATCCCGGGAGTAGCTGTTAAAGCGGATGACAAGAAACTGATTGGTGTTACAATGCCTACAAAAGATCTTCAGAGATGGAATCAGGATGGCGAGAACATGAAGAAAGAGCTGGAAGCAGCCGGCTATGAAGTAGACCTTCAGTATGCATCCAACGATGTAAGCACACAGGTTTCACAGCTTGAGAATCAGGTTGCAAACGGATGTGATCTTCTGGTTGTGGCATCTATCGACGGAAGCAGTCTTGGTGAGCCGCTGAAACAGGCTAAAGAAGCAGGAATCCCGGTTATTTCCTATGACCGTCTGCTTATGAACTCAGATGCAGTTACTTATTATGCAACATTTGATAATTACAAGGTAGGTCAGAAACAGGGCGAATATTTAGTAGATGCACTTGATCTCGACAATCAGGACGGACCGTTTAATATTGAGCTGTTCACAGGTGATCCTGGTGACAATAACTGTAACTTCTTCTTCGGCGGAGCAATGGATGTACTTCAGAAATATATTGATGAAGGTAAGCTGGTAGTTAAATCCGGACAGACAGAATTTGAGCAGGTTGCAACTGCTAACTGGGACAGTGCAAAGGCTCAGGACAGAATGGATACAATTATCGCAGGTAACTACTCAGACGGTTCAAATCTTGATGCAGTTCTCTGCTCCAATGACTCTACAGCACTTGGCGTAGAAAATGCTCTTGCAGCTTCTTACACAGGAGAATATCCGATCATCACAGGTCAGGACTGTGATACACCAAATGTTAAGAACCTTGTAGCAGGAAAACAGGCTATGTCCGTATTCAAGGATACACGTGCTCTTGCAACAGCAGTTGTTGGAATGGTTGATTCCATCATGAAAGGTGAAGAACCGGAAGTTAATGATACAGAATCCTATGATAACGGCACAGGTGTTATCCCGACATACCTTTGCGATCCGGTTGTTGTCACTGTTGACAATTACAAAGAAATGCTGATCGATTCCGGATACTATACAGAAGATCAGATTAAGTAATAAAAATTGATCATACAGGCGGGAATACCACCCGCCTGTGTTAATCTATAGCAATCCCAGAAAATAATGTAATTCAGTATTTCCTGGGATTGCTATAGGGCTGCCCGCCGCAGGCATGATTTATAAAAGGGAGGGAAACAAAATTGGCTAAGATACTTCTGGAAATGAAAAATATTACCAAAACTTTCCCAGGTGTAAAAGCACTGGATAACGTTAATCTTCAGGTGGAAGAGGGCGAGATTCACGCTCTGGTCGGTGAAAATGGAGCCGGTAAATCTACCCTGATGAATGTATTAAGTGGTATTTATCCGTATGGAACATACGATGGTAATATTATTTATAACGGTGAAATCTGTAAATTCAATACAATTAAAGACAGTGAAGAAAAAGGAATTGTAATCATTCACCAGGAACTGGCGCTGATCCCATATATGACGATCGGTGAAAATATGTATCTGGGCAATGAAAGAGGAAGTTCATTATCTATTAACTGGAATGAAACCTACGGAGAAGCAGATAAATATCTGAAAATAGTAGGACTTGAAGAATCCTCCAGAACTTTGATCAAGGATATTGGTGTAGGTAAACAGCAGCTGGTAGAAATCGCCAAGGCACTGGCAAAAAATGCCAAGCTTCTGATCCTGGACGAGCCGACAGCATCTTTAAATGAGGATGATTCTCAGGCTCTGCTGGAATTGCTTCTGAAGTTCAAAAAACAGGGAATGACATCTATTATCATTTCCCATAAATTAAATGAAATTTCTTATGTTGCGGATAAGATTACAGTTATCCGTGATGGTTCTACTATCGAGACTCTGGATAAGAAAAAAGATGACTTTTCCGAGCAGCGTATTATTCAGGGTATGGTAGGTCGTGAGATGACAGATCGATTCCCGAAACGTCCGGATGTAAAGATCGGGGATGTTTCCATGGAAGTTAAGAACTGGAATGTCTATCATCCGCTGTACTCAGAGCGAAAAGTAGTAGATAATGTATCATTTAAGGTGCATAAGGGAGAAGTAGTAGGTATCTCCGGACTTATGGGTGCAGGACGTACAGAGCTTGCAATGAGTATTTTCGGAAAAAGTTATGGAACTAAGATTTCCGGTCAGGTATTCATGAACGGAAAAGAAGTGAAGCTGAATACTGTACAGGAAGCAATCGATAACAAGCTTGCTTATGTTACAGAGGACAGAAAAGGAAATGGTCTGATACTTTCCAAATCCATTAAGATGAATACTTCTCTTGCAAATATGAAGGGAGTCAGTAATGGAAAGGTTATTGACGCAGATAAAGAATATGCGGTGGCAGAGGATTACAGAAAGAAGTTGAAAACAAAATGTCCGTCTGTCGAGCAGAATGTAGGCAACTTAAGTGGTGGTAACCAGCAGAAAGTCCTTCTTGCAAAATGGATGTTTACAGAACCGGATATTCTGATCCTTGATGAGCCTACCCGTGGTATTGACGTAGGTGCGAAATACGAAATTTACTGTATTATTAACGATCTGGTAGCAGCAGGAAAATCTGTTATCATGATTTCTTCTGAACTTCCGGAAGTACTTGGAATGTCAGACAGAATCTATATCATGAATGAGGGCAGGTTCGTAGGTGAGGTCGGCAAAGAAGAGGCCACATCAGAACTGATCATGTCCAAGATCGTAAAATCAGGAAAAGGAGCGTAAAGAAGATGGAAAAAAAGATTAGTTTTTCAGAGATATTAAAGAAATATACCATGGTGCTTGTTCTTGTTCTGGTAGTCATCATGTTTGCTGTAAATACAAAGGGGGTTATGCTTCTTCCTCAGAATGTGAATAACCTTGTAGCCCAGAATGCGTATGTATTTATCCTTGCAACAGGTATGTTGTTCTGTATTCTGACTGGTGGTAATATTGACCTTTCTGTTGGTTCTGTTGTATGTTTTGTAGCAGCAGTTGGCGGTAAGATGATGGTTCTCAACAGTATGAACCCATATCTTACAATGCTGGTTATGTTGCTTACAGGTATTGCCATCGGTGCATGGCAGGGATTCTGGATTGCATATGTAAGAATCCCACCGTTTATTGTAACTCTGGCTGGTATGCTTGCGTTCCGTGGTCTTTCAAACGTAGTTTTACAGGGACAGACACTGGCACCAATGCCTGATTCTTACCTGGCACTGTTTAACAATTATATTCCGGATCCATTTGGGAAAGAGGGATTTAATCTTATCTGTTTTGTAGTTGGTATTATTGTCTGTGTTGTATATGTGTTGCTTGTTCTGAAGAATCGTGCAGATCGTGTGAAGAAAGGGTACAGTGTAGATGCTTTTGGTGGCGTTGCAGTTAAGATGATTCTGATCTGTGCAGTTGTTATTGCTTTTATGTTCCGTCTGGCTCAGTATAAAGGTATTCCGAATTCTCTGATCTGGGTAGCTGTGATTATTGCAATCTATACATATATTGCCTCCAAGACAACTACAGGACGTTATTTCTATGCAGTTGGCGGTAATGAGAAGGCTACAAAGCTTTCCGGTATTAATACAAATAAGGTTTATTTCCTTGCTTATCTGAATATGGGTCTTCTGGCTGCTATTGCAGGTATGGTTACTATGGCCCGTCTGAATTCTGCCAATCCTCAGGCAGGTACAAACTTTGAGATGGATGCGATTGGTGCTTGTTTCATTGGTGGTGCTTCTGCTTATGGCGGAACCGGTACAGTTCCGGGGGTTATCATTGGTGCATTGCTGATGGGTGTTCTGAACTTAGGTATGAGTATCATGGGTATTGACCAGAACCTGCAGAAGGTTGTTAAAGGTCTGGTTCTGCTGGCAGCGGTTATCTTTGATGTTGTTAGTAAGAGGAAATCCTTTATTGTGAAATAAAAAAATTGTATATTCCTCCTTGAATAGGAATTTTTGGCAGGGCTTGCAGGGTGCAGGCCCTGTTTTTTTACCGAATCAAGTAAGTCTCCTGCTTTAATTGCGAATATCTGTTTGACTTGACAGGGGACGCGCAGAAAAATAGTGTGTTTGATGTGCGGTTTCGGCATCTAAGATATTCTAAGGCCAAGAAAATCTGCTAAAGGCATGAGCCGGCTTCTCAAACTCGCTCCGTCGCAGACTCCGCTCAGACAGTGATACAGCCGGCTCATAACGCAGATTTTTTTGACCTAAGAATATCTAAGATACCTGCAAATGCACATCAAACACACTATTTTTCTGCGCTGGCTGTTGGCGATTTTTGGGGTGTTGGATTGAGTAAAAATGGACGATAAAAATGGGTGGACGGAAAATTTGCTTGTGGAGGTAGAAGGATGGTCGTATAATGAGAGGGAATATTGTACGAAGTGAGGAGTGGGTTGTTATGAGATATAGTTCTGTGTTGGATTTGCATACACATACTTTGGTGAGTGGTCATGCATATTGTTCTCTGAGGGAGATGGCGAAAGCGGCCGCAGATAAGGGACTGGAGGTTCTGGGGATTACGGAGCATGCGCCTGCTATGCCGGGGACCTGTCATAAGTATTATTTTGAGAATCTGAAAATTGTGCCCAGGGAGATGTATGGGATTCAGTTGCTTCTGGGGTCTGAGGTGAATATTCTGGATGCACAGGGGACTGTGGATCTGGCGCAGCGGACGTTGGAGAGGATGGATGTGGTGATCGCCAGTCTGCATATGCCATGTATGAAGCCGGGATCTAAGCTGGAGAATACAGAAAGCTATCTGAATGTAATGAAGAATCCGTATGTAAATATTATCGGGCATCCGGATGACGGGAGATATGAGATTGATTATGAGGCACTGGTTCAGGGAGCGAAGGAATACGGGAAGGTTCTGGAACTGAATAATCATTCTATGGATTCGGAATGTACCCGTGAGAATGCTGTGGAGAATGATACGGTGATGTTGGAACTGTGTAAGAAATATCAGGTTCCGGTGGTGATGGACAGTGATGCTCATTTTGATCTTCTGATCGGGGAGTTTGATCTGGCGAGAGATCTGCTGGAGAAACTGGATTTTCCGGAGGAGTTGGTTCTTAACCGGTCGGCGGATGCAATCAGGGAGTATGTGAATCGTAAATTCTGATAAACTGAGAAGCAGTTATTTGGTGTAGAGCTGCGTCACAAAGAGGATGATTTTATCTGCCTTACTCTTCGAAAGAGGTTTTTGTGAGAAAATAAAAAAATCTGTAATTTCTTTTAGGTTAAAGGCTTGCTTCCTATAATTTAACGTGGTAAAATATCACTGTTAGAAATATAACACGGACATTTTAAAGACAAATGTCCGTCCAGTGAAGTACAGAGTTCTAAAAGGAGCATGAAAATGAGTAAAAAAATCAGAACAGAGGCTGTAGATCAGCTTTTTGAAGCGATTTTATGTCTGAAGGATAAAGAAGAGTGTTATACTTTCTTTGAAGATGTATGCACGATCAATGAACTTCTTTCCTTATCACAGCGTTTTGAGGTTGCCAAGATGCTGATGGACAAGAGAACCTATCTTGATATTTCGGAGAAAACCGGAGCTTCCACAGCAACGATCAGTCGTGTGAATCGTTCATTGAATTGTGGAAATGACGGATATGAGATGGTGTTTTCAAGAATGGCAGAGAAGGAAACTAAAGGGGAATAAGATAGCGGAAGGCTGAATAAATGCAGTGCTATTGTGGGGCAGGTGAAGATCACCTGCCTTTTTTGTATAGGGAGTTTTCGGATAAAAGAGAAGTCCGATTATTCCTCTTCTGGGAGAGTGTTGTGCAGGCTGAGAAAATGCTGCGAAGGATCAATCTATAAAAGTCGAAAATGAATATTATATAGTCAAATATGCAAACTATGCGGATTGGTATAATGTTATAATCTTGCTTATGAAGGATAACTGTCTGCTGGCAATATCGTATAAGATGTTTTTATGAAAAAAGTCATATGTAAAGTATCCTGCTGGAAGTATTTTACAGATGTATGGCAAAGTGTAATGTTGGAGACAGAGAGAATTGTAACAGTTACAAACAAAATAAATCATGAGGAGAACATAAGAGTATGAAGGCATTTGATTATTCACTGGTAAAAGATCCACAGTATTTCTGCGATAACCGAATGGAAGCTCATTCAGATCATGTATATTATAGAGATGGGAATGAAATGCAGACTGCTGTGCAGGATGGGACGGAAACTTCTTTTCGCTATAGTCTGAACGGTTTATGGAAGTTTCATTATGCGCGCAATTACAAATGTGCAGTTCAGGGATTTGAGAAAGAGGACTACTGCTGTTATGACTGGGATGACATTCATGTACCTGCACATATCCAGATGGAAGGATATGATGCACCCCAGTATGCTAATGTCCAGTATCCATGGGAAGGACATGAGGAAATTTATCCTGGTCAGATTCCGGAGAGATTTAATCCGGTTGCAAGCTATGTGAAATATTTTACAGTGCCGGAACATATGAAGGGCAAGAGATTGTTTATTTCTTTCCAGGGAGCAGAGAGCGGGCTTGCACTGTGGCTGAACGGAGCCTTTGTTGGCTACAGTGAGGATTCTTTCACCCCATCTGAATTTGAACTGACAGATTATCTTAAAGATGGACAGAATAAGCTGGCAGCACAGGTATTCAAATGGACTTCCAGCAGTTGGTGCGAAGATCAGGACTTCTTCCGTTTCTCCGGAATTTACAGAGATGTGTATCTTTATACAGTTCCGGATACCCATGCATATGATCTCCAGATCCGTGCAATCCCGGAAGAGAATCTGGATGTAGCAGATCTTGAAATTAAGGTAAAGACATGGGGAAAGGGAAGCATTGTTTTCAGACTTGAGAAAGATGGAGAATGTGTGCTGGAAGAGAAAAAATCTCTTACAGAAGCTGGAAATGAAGAAGCAAATGCAGAGCCATTTTATATTCAGAAAACAAATAGCAGCAAGACTGTACAGAACAGTTTTGCATGGAAAATCAATAATCCAAAATTATGGAGTGCAGAAGATCCGCAGCTCTATGATCTTACAATTGAACTTTATGACGAAGCAGGAAATATTCAGGAAGTGATTCCTCAGAAGGTTGGATTCCGCCGTTTCGAGATGAAGAACGGCATTATGACTCTGAACGGAAAGCGTATCGTGTTTAAGGGCGTAAACCGTCATGAATTCAGTTCTGTCAGCGGCAGACATGTATCAGAGGAAGAACTCCGCAAGGATCTTCGCATTATGAAGCAGAATAATATCAATGCCATCCGTACCTGCCATTATCCGGATACATCACTGATCTATCAGCTTTGTGATGAATATGGTATTTATATGATCGATGAGACAAACCTGGAATCCCATGGTTCCTGGGATGTGGCGGAATTTACAAAGGATTATACGCATGTTGTTCCTCACAACAAACCGGAATGGCTGGATATGATGCTTGACCGTGCCAACTCCATGTATCAGAGAGACAAGAATCATCCGGCAATCCTGATCTGGTCCTGTGGAAATGAATCTTTTGGCGGAAAAGATATCTATGAAATGTCTCAGCTTTTCCGTAAGAATGACTCTACCCGTCTGGTACATTATGAGGGACTTTTCCATGACCGCAGTTATAATGATACCAGTGATATGGAAAGCCAGATGTATCCGTCTGTAGAAGCAATCAAAGAGTTTCTGGCAAAGGATGACAGTAAACCGTTTATCTGCTGTGAGTACACACATGCCATGGGAAATTCCTGCGGTGCCATGCACAAATATACTGACCTGACAGATACAGAGCCCAAATATCAGGGTGGATTTATCTGGGATTACATTGACCAGTCTATTTATAAGAAAGATCGCTATGGAAAAGAGTTCCAGGCATATGGCGGCGATTTCGGAGAACGTCCTACAGACTACAATTTCAGTGGTAACGGAATCGCATATGGCGGTGACAGAGAACCATCTCCGAAGATGCAGGAAGTGAAATTCAATTATCAGAATATTACTGCAGAAGTAACTGCGGATACAGTAAAAGTGATTAACAAGAATCTGTTTGTAAACACAAATACTTTTGACTGTAAGGTAACACTTGCAAAGAATGGAAAAGTGATCCGTACAGAAGCACTGGAAACAGCAGTTGAGCCATTGAGCACGAAAGGATATAAACTGCCTTTTGGAAAGGCTGAAGCAGTCGGAGAATATACAGTCACTGTTTCCTTCCATCTGAAAGAGGAAAAAGTGTGGGCATCTGCAGGCCATGAGATCGCGTTTGGACAGTATGTATATCAGGTGAAAGAGGATGTTCCGGATGGAAAATCAGATTCAGCAGAAACAGCGATTACAGCGGAAAAAAATGTATGTGTATCAGATGCGTTTGTAAAGAAGCCACAGATCATCCGAAGCACACACAACATTGGTGTCCGCGGCGAGCACTTTGAAGTAATGTTCTCCGTCCTCAATGGTGGTCTGGTTTCTTACAAATATGCGGGCAAAGAGATGATCGAGGCAATCCCGAAACCAAACTTCTGGCGTGCACCAACAGATAATGACTGTGGGAATCTTATGCAGATGCGCTACGCACAGTGGAAAATTGCCAGCATGTATTTAAGCCACAAAGAATACAGAAAAGGTGCATATGGCCCATCCAATTTACCACAGGCAGAAGAAACAGACCACTCTGTAAAAGTAACATTTACCTATCTGATGCCAACCACACCAGCCAGTGAGTGTCAGCTCACCTACGAAGTATTCGGCGATGGAAAAGTGAAGACAACTTTAACTTATGATCCTGTAAAAGAACTTGGTGATATGCCGGAATTTGGGGTGATTTTCAAATTCAATGCAGATTACGACAATGTTCAGTGGTATGGACTGGGCGAAGCTGAGACCTATGCAGATCGCAAAAAAGGTGCAAAACTGGGCATTTACCAGAATAAAATTGTGGACAACATAGCAAGATACATGGTACCGCAGGAATGTGGAGCAAAAGAGGAAGTACGCTGGGCGAAAGTCACAGATCGCAAGGGCAGAGGAATGTACTTTGAAATGGATGGAGAATCAATGATGTTCTCTGCACTCCCATACACTCCACATGAGATGGAAAATGCCATGCATCCATATGAACTCCCACAGATTCATTACACAGTAGTACGCGTAGCCAAAGGCCAGATGGGAATCGGCGGTGACGACAGCTGGGGAGCATATACCCATCCGGAATATCTGCTGAATGCAGACGGAAAGATGGAATTCTCCTTTAGCTTTAAAGGAATTTAATATAGTTTATTTGTTAAAAAGCCATTTTCAGTCAGAAAGTGGCTTTTTGAAATAATACGAATAACATTTGTTGAAAATAGATGGAATAGGATGTATGATTACAGAAAAAGGGAGAAATTATCTTATGTATCAGGCAAATGAAAAACGTTATGAAACTATGAAATACCACCGCTGTGGTGCCAGTGGGCTGATGTTGCCGGAGTTGTCTCTGGGTTTATGGCATAATTTCGGGGATACCGGTGTTTATGAGAATATGAAGCAGATGTGCTTTACGGCATTTGACAATGGGATTACTCATTTTGACCTTGCAAACAACTATGGTCCACAGCCCGGAAGTGCGGAGGAAAATTTTGGGAAAATCCTGAAAGAGGAATTTTCTGCATACAGAGATGAGCTGATCGTCAGCACAAAGGCAGGCTATGATATGTGGCCGGGACCTTATGGAAACTGGGGAAGCCGTAAGTATCTGATCGCCAGTCTTGACCAGAGCCTGAAACGCCTTGGTCTGGATTATGTAGATATCTTCTATCATCACAGAATGGATCCGGAGACTCCTCTTGAGGAGACCATGGAGGCTCTTGCACAAATTGTCAGAAGCGGAAAGGCATTGTATGTTGGAATCTCCAACTATGATGGTGAGACAATGAAACGCGCTGCAGATATTCTGGAAGAACTGCATTGTCCGTTTATCATTAATCAGAACAGATATAATATCTTTAACCGTACCATCGAGACAAATGGCCTGAAACAGGCTGCAGCAGAGAGGAAAAAGGGAATTATTGCATTTAGCCCGTTATCCCAGGGAATGCTCACAGACCGATATCTGAATGGAATTCCAAAGGACAGCCGCGTCAACACAGACGGACGTTTTCTCCATGCAGATCAGTTCAGTGAGGAACGTCTTAACAGTATCCGCAGTCTGAATGCAATTGCAGCAGAGAGAGGGGAAAGTCTTGCTCAGATGGCACTGAAATGGATTCTCCGCGACGGAATCGTAACCAGCGTTCTCATCGGGGCATCCCGTCCACAGCAGATTCTTGAGAACCTGAAAGTGCTTGACAGTGCACCGTTTAGTGAAGAGGAATTAAAGAAGATTGATGAGTGTTCACTGGCATTATAATAAACATCCACTTGACAGACTGTTTTCTTAAATGATATGAAAGAGTAATGTAATCTGAATTGCATTATTTTCTGGAATTATCAGCGAATAACAGATATGCGGAAAGGAAAAATTATGATTATTTATCACGAAAGTTCAAAGACATTCCATTTATACAACAATGAAATCAGTTATATTATGTGTGTGCTTCCAAATGGACATCTTGGAAATCTCTATTTTGGGAAAAGAATCCATGACAGAGAAGATTTTTCACATCTTCTTGAGATGAAGCAGCGACCAATGACAGCCTGTGTTTATGAGGGAAACCGCAAATTTTCGCTGGAGCATCTGAAACTGGAATATCCGGTGTATGGTAGTTCTGATTACCGTTATCCGGCAGTGGAGATCCTTCAGGAAAACGGCAGCAGGATTTCTGATTTTACTTATGTAAGTTATACAATTGCAGCTGGAAAACCAAAACTTCAGGGGCTTCCGGCTACATATACTGAGAAAGACGAAGAAGCCCAGACCTTATGTGTAAAATTGAAAGATGAAGTAACAGGAATGGTATTGGAATTGCTTTATACTATTTTTACACAGAGGGGAATCATCACCAGAAGTGCCAGATTTACAAACGAGGGTACATCATCAGTACATCTGTTAAATGCAATGAGCCTCAGCCTTGATCTGCCGGACAAGGATTATGTGTGGATGCAGTTTTCAGGTGCGTGGTCCAGAGAACGTCATGTGAAAGAACGCAGATTAGAGCAGGGAATCCAGTCTGTGGGAAGCATCAGAGGAAATTCTTCCCATGAACATAATCCCTTTATTGTGCTCCGACGTCCGTCGGCAACAGAAAATGCAGGAGAAGTGATGGGATTCAGCCTGATCTACAGCGGAAATCACAGAATGCAGGCAGAGGTGGATACTCATGATACAACCCGTATCACTGTGGGAATCAATCCGCAGAATTTTGACTGGAAGTTGGACTGTGGTGAGAGCTTTCAGACTCCGGAAGCAGTAGTAGTATTTTCTGATAAGGGTCTGAATGGAATGAGCCAGACTTTCCATAAATTATATCAGAAGAGACTGGCAAGAGGTTACTGGAGAGACCGTCCCAGGCCAATCCTTAACAATAACTGGGAAGCTACTTATTTTGATTTTACAGAGGACCGTCTGGTGGAAATTGCTGCAAAGGCAAAGGAATGTGGTGTTGAATTATTTGTGCTGGATGACGGATGGTTCGGTGCACGAAGCAACGATTATGCAGGACTTGGTGACTGGGCGGCAAACAGAGAGCGTCTTCCGCAGGGAATCAAGGGAATTGCAGACAGGATTGAAGAGATGGGTATGAAATTTGGTCTGTGGTTTGAGCCGGAGATGGTGAATAAGGATTCCGACCTTTACCGTGCACATCCGGACTGGATCCTGCAGACACCCCAGAGGCATTCCTGTCATGGCAGAAATCAGTATGTGCTGGACTTCTCCAGAAAAGAAGTGGTGGACTGTATTTATGAGATGATGTACAAAATCCTCTCAGAAGCAAAGGTTTCCTACATCAAATGGGATATGAACAGAAGTATTACGGAATGTTATTCAGCTGCACTTCCTGCAGACCGTCAGGGAGAAGTGTTTCACAGATATATTCTCGGAGTTTATGATCTGTATGAGCGGTTAAATACTGCATTTCCGCAGATTCTCTTTGAGTCCTGCGCAAGCGGTGGCGGACGTTTTGATCTGGGAATCCTTTATTATGCGCCACAGGGATGGACCAGTGATGATACAGATGCGGCAGAGCGTGTGAAAATCCAGTACGGCACAAGCATGTGTTATCCGGTAAGCTCCATGGGAAGTCATGTTTCTGTAGTACCAAACCATCAGTTAAACCGCAAAACTCCGTTACATACAAGAGCAAATGTAGCTTATTTTGGAACTTTCGGATATGAGCTGGATCTGAATAAACTGTCTGATGAGGAAATCAGTGAAGTAAAACAGCAGATTACCTTTATGAAAGAATACAGAGAACTGATCCAGTTTGGAACTTTTTACAGACTGAAGAGTCCTTTTGAGGGAAATGAAACTGTGTGGATGACAGTCAGCGAGGACAAAAAAACAGCGCTGGTATTCTGGTACAGGGAAAGAAATGTAGTAAACGCAGATTTTACCAGAGTGCAGCTTCAGGGACTGGATCCGGATCTTATCTACAGAAATGAGTATAATGAAACAGAAAACTACGGGGATGAGCTGATGAATCTGGGACTGCTCACCACAGACTGTACAGCAGGTGAACCTACAAGTGAAGACGAACCATGCACAGACTATGAGTCCAGAATTTATGTTTTAACTGCAAAATAATAACCGAATCAGGTAAGCTCCTTATGGAGGTTGCGAAAAGCAATAGACAGAAATAAAAAATCAACAAAAAGCAGGCAGAACGATCACACGGGATCGTCTACCTGCTTTTCGTTAAATTTATCCATCATTTCTTTATGGGTCTTATAATTCTTCGGACTCATTCCAAACTTCTTCTTAAAAGCCTTGGAAAAAACAAGCTGGTCTTCATAGCCCACATTATTAGCAATCTCTTTAACAGACAGACTGGTACTGACCAGAAGACTGGCTGCTTTATGCATCTTATAATCAATGAGGAAGGTCTGTGCGGACATTCCAAGCTCTTTCTGAAAGGAACTGTTCAGATAGGCACGGCTGATTCCGATATTATCTGCAATATCAGAAATCCCGATTCCCTTTTGATACATATCTTTAATATATTCAATGGCAAGCTCCACGTAGACACTGGTGCTGTAGGCATATTTGGCATTTTTTTTGTTCTGTGCAGACTGCTTTTCATGAAAGCCGGCAAGCTCGGCTAACAACAGAATCAGATAAGCCTGGCGCCTTAGATCATTGGCTTTGGAAAGCTGCTTATGATTCAGCATATAATCGATGTGTTTCAGGATTATTTTCTGATCCGGTGCAGGAAGTACTAATTGATTTTTGGAAAATCCACATTCTTTTACCATTGAGTGAGCTCGGATTCCGCGAAAACCAATCCAGGCATAAGTCCAGGGATTGGTTTCATCAGCACCGTATGTGACTGGTTCATTTGGATAAATTACAAACATCTGTCCGGGAGTAAGGCTCCAGGTCTGACCTCTGGCAGAATAGAATCCGGTACCGTCCAGCACAAAATGGATGATGAACTCATCTCTTGGCATGGAACAGATATGTCCGGGCGGGCAGTGTTCTTTGCCCGTATGGATCAGACTGATATCAAGGGAGCCCTCTTTCAGGTTTTCAAGACAGCGGAAAGTAGCGCTGTCCGTATATTTTACATTTGGCATTTGGGTAATTCCTTTTTCTATTTTCTTTGATTGCAGATATTGTTGATATAAAGACATAAGGACTGATATCCTGCAAATACGCATAAATTCAAGTCGTTGTTGACATTTTACCATAAATTCAGCGCTTTTTCCATAACGATTATGACATAAATTCATTTCATTAGTCCATTTAAAAAAATAGACAAAAACGTATAATAAGAATCACAAGGAACACGTCGAAACGACGAATAAAGGAGGATGTATATGAGAAAAAACATGAAAAAACTCACAGTCGCAACAGTGATCGGTGCTATGACAGTTACTGCACTTGCACCAGTAAGCGCACAGGCGAAAGACAAAACTCTGACAGTTGCAATCTGGGATAACGGACAGAAAGCCGGACTTCAGGAGATCATGGATGAGTTTACAAAAGAGACCGGAATCAAAACTGAACTTCAGGTAGTAGAGTGGAGCAGCTACTGGACACTTCTTGAAGCAGGTGCATCAGGCGGAGACATGCCGGACGTATTCTGGATGCATTCCAATGAAGCTGTAAGATACATGTCCAATGATATCTTACTTGATCTGACAGACAAGATTGCAGACAGCGACAAACTGGAAATGGACAAATTCCCGAAAGATATCAAAGAAATGTATCAGTGGGACGGAAAAACATACGCAGTACCGAAGGACATCGATACAATTGCTATGTGGTACAACAAAGATATGTTTGATGAAGCAGGAATCGATTATCCGGACGGAAGCTGGACATGGGATGAATTCTATGACATTGCAGAAAAACTTACAAAAGAAGACGGAAGCCAGTATGGTTTCGCAGCAAACCCGTCTAACGAGCAGGATACATGGATGAATATTGTTTACTCCATGGGCGGACGTGTACTGACAGATGACAACAAATCCGGTTTTGATGATCCAAACACTATCAAAGCAATGGAATTCGTTGACAAATGCGTTAAAAATGTAATGCCTCCTGCATCTACAATGTCCGAAACAGGTACAGACGTACTCTTCGGATCTGGCAAGGTAGCTATGATTTCTCAGGGATCCTGGATGGTATCTGCTTTCAAAGACAACGATTACATCAAAGAGCACTGTGATGTGGCAAGACTTCCGAAAGATGCTGAAACAGGAGAGAGCGTATCTATTTACAATGGTCTTGGATGGGCAGCATCTGCAAACACAGATATGCCGGACGAAGCTTTCCAGCTTATTGAGTGGTTCGGTACAAAAGATATGCAGCAGAAACAGGCTGACCTTGGTGTAACAATGGCAGCTTACGAAGGAATGTCCGATGGATGGGTTAACAGTGTTGACTGCTTCAACTTACAGCCATACATGGATGCAATGGACAATATCGTATTCAGACCACACACAAATGCAACACTTGCATGGTGGAACCCAATGTGCGAAGAACTGAAGAAACCATGGAATGATGAAGAAAGCATGGATGATGCATGCAAGAATATCGTTACTATTATGAACGATGCCATCGCAGAAGAGTCCTATTAATTAATATTCAGCAAAACCATTCATAAAAAATAAGAAACAGGAAAGCTGCCGCAGAAAAGATTCCGATCATGTGGTAACCGCAGAAGTCACAACAGGTATGCAGATGTGCGGCAGTTTTCCGTTCAAATCAGCAACAGAATTTTACGATAAGAAGGAGTGAGAACCGTGGCAAATCCAAAAAAAGGTACCAGTCAGGCGCGGAATGAATTCATCTGGGGATGGGCGTTCATTCTTCCTACAATGCTTGGTCTGATCATCTTAAATATCTATCCGATTTTTAAGACCATTTATGAGAGCTTTTTCAAGACCGGAGATTTCGGTAAGGGAAATATCTTCATTGGTTTTGACAACTATGTAAAGCTGTTCCACGATGCGGAAGTATGGCAGGCATTATTAAATACATTTAAATATGCCATTGTGGAAGTTCCGTTTTCCATTGCTATCGCACTTGTACTGGCAGTTTTATTAAACCGTAAAATGAAAGGCCGTGCTGTTTACAGAACTATTTTCTTCCTGCCCATGGTTGCTGCTCCGGCTGCGATCGCCATGGTATGGAGATGGCTGTTTAACTCAGAATTCGGTCTTCTCAATCACATTTTTCACACAAAGATCAACTGGATCTCTGATCCGAAGATCGCAGTTTATGCGATCGCAGTGATCGGTGTATGGTCTATCATCGGCTACAATATGGTACTTTTCCTGTCAGGTCTGCAGGAAATCCCAAGAGATTATTATGAAGCAGCAAGCATTGACGGAGCAACCGGAATCAAACAGTTCTTCCACATTACAATCCCGCTGCTTTCACCGACCATCTTCTTTGTAATGGTTACCCGTGTCATCGGTGCCATGCAGGTATTCGACCTGATCTTCATGGTTATGGATAGAAACAGTCCTGCACTTTACAAAACACAGTCACTTGTTTACCTGTTCTACCAGAATTCCTTTGTACAGAATAACAAAGGTTATGGTTCAACAATCGTCGTACTTCTTCTGGTTGTAATTATGATCATGACAGTATTCCAGAATATTGCGCAGAAGAAGTGGGTTCATTATAACTAAGGAGGGATAATTATGTCAGCAAGAGATAAAGCAAACAGAGTTCTGATCCATGTTATCCTGATACTGGTATCTATTACCATGCTGGTTCCTTTCTTATGGATGATCCTGACAGCTTTCAAAACTATGACAGAGGCAACCTCTGTCAACCCGTTCGTAATCCTCCCGTCTACATGGAGATGGGACAGTTTTAGAGAAGTAAGCGCAAATATGGATTTCTTACATCTGTATATCAATACCTTACTTCTGATCCTGGGTCGTGTTGTATGTGCGGTTCTGACAGCAACACTGGCAGGCTATGCATTTGGACGCCTGAACTTCAGAGGTAAAAACCTGATGTTCTCTCTGGTACTTTTCCAGATGATGGTGCCTGGACAGATCTTTATTATCCCGCAGTACTTAATGGTAAGTAAAATGGGAATGCTCAATACCATTTTTGCCCTGGTATTTCCCGGTATTGTTACTGCATTTGGTACATTTCTCCTCAAACAGGCTTATATGGGACTTCCGAAAGATCTGGAAGAGGCAGCACGTCTTGACGGATGTAACATCGGTCAGACCTTCCTGTTCATCATGGCTCCTCTGACACGTTCTTCTATGGTGGCACTGGGAATCTTCACAGCAGTATTTGCATACAAAGATCTGATGTGGCCTCTGATCTGTAACAAAGATGTAATGCCTCTGTCAGCAGCACTTGCAAAAATGCAGGGACAGTACACCAACAATTATCCGCAGCTGATGGCAGCATCTCTGCTTGCATGTATCCCGATGATCGTACTGTATCTGATCTTCCAGAAACAGTTCATTGAAGGTATTGCAACATCCGGTGGTAAGCTGTAATAAAATCTGAGCAGCACAGGTAGGCTTTGTTATAAAATCAAACCAGAGATTGTAGCAGGGCTTGCCTGAAACTGGATTTGATAATATTTAGAGTGTGTCTGAAAAATGCTTTCCCCAAGATGTGCGTCACAATTTGCGGGAATGGTTTTTTAAACATGCTCTAGAGAAAGAAAACTGAAATATAAAATAAAAAAAGATAAATGAAAGGAAGAGGTAGATAGAAATGAAACCAGGAAGTCTCTTTGACAGAATATTTGGATTTTTAGGTCAGTTGATTGCATTAAATTTGCTATGGATCGTGTGCTCTCTTCCGGTTATCACGGCGGGGGCATCCACCACTGCATTATTTTACTGTACATTGAAGCTTCATAAAGATGGAGATATCAGAGTACTTCATGATTTTTTTAAGAGTTTTAAGCAGAATTTCAGGCAGTCCACACTGATCTGGATTCTGATGGTTGCAGCAGGAATATTTATTTATATGGAAAAAGAAGCTCTGGCAACAATGCCGGGATCCATGTCACAGATTTTTTATTATGTGATCTTTGCGGTATATATTCCTCTGGTGGCAGTTGCACTGTATGTATTTCCAACAGTTGCAGCATTTGAAAATAAAACAATGACTTTGATCACAAACGCATTTTATTTTGCGGTTAAACATATAGGTTATGCCTTAGCTGTGGCAGTGATTACAATCCTGCCAATGACAATGACACTTGTAGATGCAAAACTTTTCCCGGTATATCTGCTGATCTGGCTGATGTTTGGATTCTCCCTGACTGCCTATGCAGATTCCTGGTTTATGTGGAAACTGTTCAAGCCCTACTTCAAAGAGGAGGAAGAGGGACATCACTACGTGGACACAGAACCTGATCAGTACGCGTTTTAACCGAAACAAACAGCGATACCTGGTTACATAAAAAATAGATAGAACATCTATAAAATAGAAAGAACAAAGAAATGAGAGGTACAGAGTATGGAATGGATCAAATATCACGAGGCAGAGAAAGTATTCGACCTGAGAACAGAGCACAGCACTTATCAGATGCAGGTAAGAGAGTATGATACTCTGGTTCATCTGTATTATGGAAGTCCGGTAGGCGATGCACTGATCACAGACAGGATCGTATGTGTGGACAGAGGATTTTCAGGAAATCCTTATGAAGCAGAAAAGGACAAAACATTTTCATTAGATACCCTGCCACAGGAATATACTGCATATGGAAATGGTGATTATCGTATCAATGGTCTGGAGACTGAGCAGGCAGACGGCAGTGATACTGCAAATCTGAAATTTGAGTCCTATGAGATCACAAAAGGAAAGTACAGCCTGAAGGGGCTTCCTGCAATGTTTGCAAAGGAAGATGAGGCACAGACGCTGGAAATCGTTCTGACAGATCGTGCCAGCGGACTGAAAGCACATCTTCTCTATGGTGTATTTCCACATCTTGATGTGATCACCAGAGCGGTACGCCTGGAGAATACAGGTACAGCATCGATTACAGTGAAAAAAGCAATGTCTGTGGAAATGGACTATGAATACAGAGAACTGGATGCAGTCCACTTCTATGGCAGACACAATATGGAACGTCAGATGGAGAGAACTCACCTTGGTCATGGCAACTGGTCTGTGGGAAGTATCCGCGGAACCTCCAGCCACCATCACAATCCATTTGTAATCCTCTGTGACAGAAATACAGAGGAAACTTATGGAAACTGCTATGGATATGCACTTGCATACAGTGGAAACTTCTTATTTGAAACAGAGGTGGACCAGGTAGGACATACCCGTGTAGCAATGGGAATCCATCCCTATCATTTCTCCTGGACGCTGGAACAGGGAGAGAGATTTGAGACACCGGAAGTGATCATGGCATATTCAGCAGAAGGTTTCGGAAAGCTTTCCAGGATCTATCATGATGCATACAGAAGCAATCTGATCCGCAGCAAATATGTAGAGCAGCCAAGACCAATCCTGGTAAATAACTGGGAAGCAACTTATTTTGATTTTGACGCAGATAAGATTTACCACATTGCAGAAGAGGCAAAAAATATCGGACTGGATATGTTTGTCATGGATGACGGATGGTTTGGAAAGAGAGACAATGACTGGTGTGCACTTGGCGACTGGGAAGTAAATGAAGAGAAGATTAAAGGCGGACTTCCCGCACTTGCAGAGAAGATCCATGGACTTGGACTGAAATTCGGTCTGTGGGTAGAGCCGGAGATGATCTCTGAGGACAGTGATCTGTACAGAGAACATCCAGACTGGGCACTGAAGATCCCGGGACGTGCCATGAACCGAAGCAGACATCAGTTAAATCTGGATATTACCAGAAAAGAAGTACGCGAACACATTATGAACCAGATCTTTAAGGTTCTGGATGCATGCAAGGCTGATTATGTAAAATGGGATATGAACCGAAGCGTAGATAACGTATTCTCAGCAGCTCTTCCAAAGGAACGTCAGGGAGAGGTTTACCACAGATATGTGCTGGCTGTTTATGAAATGATGGAAAGCCTGGTACAGAGATATCCGGATCTTCTGTTTGAGTCCTGCTCAGGCGGAGGCGGAAGATTTGAGGCGGGAATGCTTTACTATTCTCCGCAGATCTGGTGCAGTGACAATACAGATGCTATTGACAGACTGAAAATCCAGTATGGTACCTCTTTCGGATATCCCATAAGTGCAATGGGCGCACATGTCAGCGTATGCCCGAACCATCAGTCCGGAAGAACGACTCCTTTTGAGACAAGAGGAATTGTTGCATCCGCAGGTACCTTTGGCTATGAGCTGGATCTGATGAAGATGTCCGAAGAAGAGAAAAAGACAGCCAGAGAGCAGATTCTGAAGTATAAAGAAATGGAGCATCTGGTACAGTCCGGAGACTACTATCGTCTGGTGAACCCATTCGAAAACAACAACCATGTACTTTGGCAGTTTGTATCCAAAGACAAAAAAGAAACAGTTGTGTGCGGAGTAAGACTCCACAGCGAAGCAAATCCTTATATTTATCTTTTCTACCCACAGGGATTGGATGCTGATATGAAATACGAAGACACAGCAACAGGAAAAGTATATACAGGTGCAGCTCTTATGAAGGCAGGTCTGCCTCTGCCACTGACAACAGGTGACTACCAGCCAATCAGATTTACATTTAAGGCAGTGGAAAAATAATACAGCTATTATCGGTGTCAACACAGTCGATAAGGAATCGGCTCTGACAGCAGAGGAAAAAATAGCATAATCATTATTTTATATAACATAAAAAAGCAGCAGATTTTCCCAAATCAGGAAAAATCTGCTGCTTTTTGAAATATTATTTTTTCTTTTTGGAATTATGCTCTGGTTCCGGATTCATCCCGTCGATTATATGCTCAATCATCATTTTCTTTACATAGACATCAAAGCTTAACAGGCAGATAAATGAAAATCTCTTCAAATTTGCCTGATCTTCTTCATCTGCGTCCCCGAAAGTATCCTGTGCTGTTTTGTATTTGCGCAGCAGGTCTTTTTTCAGGGATTCAATCTGTTCCTTTTCCATGCTGAAAACTTCATTATAAATATAAGTCATATCTTTCTCAGTCATGGATTTAAAATATTTCTGCGCAATCGGTGTGAGCAGAGTCTGGATATCATTGATGGAAAGAATATTCTTGAAATAGTAAATAAAAATCAGCATCAGCACATGTTCTTTGGAATAACGTTTCTTCTCAGGCGGGGGGAGAAGTTTATTCTTTGCATAATTGTTGATCATAGTCTTGGTGAGAATCTTATCATCTGCGTAACGTTTGGAAGAAACGAGCTGCTCTTCCATAAAGGTTGTCACCTGGTCCATATATAAATCAATATTTGGGATGTCTTCCGGTTTAATATAGTCAATCCTGGATACACTTTCCAGAATGCTGTTTATCATATCTTTATCATCGATTGTCATCTTTCATCACCTCTGTTCCTTATTATATAGTTTTAAATACTACTTGTAAATGTTTTTTTCACTAATTACAAAATTTATATCCGCTTGAATTTACAGGAATCAGTTGTAGGCGAACAGATTTTTGTGTATAATCATAAAGATATATGCCTGTTCAGGCACAAAAAATATTTCGAGAGATGTAAACGGTAACCGGTACATATTTTGAATCTGAAAGATTGTTGCAGGAATCAACTTGTTGATCAGCATGGTTGTTTGTAAAATAATGTACCGTACAGGAAGAAGACAGGAGAAAATATGAGCGATATTTATAGTACATTAAATCCTCAGCAGCAGGAAGCGGTTTACCATACAGAAGGTCCACTGCTAATCCTTGCGGGAGCGGGTTCGGGAAAGACAAGAGTACTTACCCACCGCATTGCTTACCTGATAGATAAAAAGGGAATCAATCCCTGGAACATTCTGGCTATCACATTTACAAATAAAGCAGCCAGTGAGATGAGAGAACGTGTAGATAAAATAGTGGGATTTGGTTCCGAGAGCGTATGGGTTTCCACATTCCATTCTACCTGTGTGCGTATTCTGCGTCGTTATATTGACCGTCTTGGGTATGATACCAGATTTGCTATTTATGACACAGAAGATCAGAAAACTCTGATGAAAGAAGTATGCAGAAAACTGAATATTGACACCAAGAAAACAAAGGAACGTTCTCTTCTGGAACAGATTTCCCATGCAAAAGATGAACTGATCACACCGGATGAGATGGAACTGAATGCAGGTGAGGACTTTGTTAAAAAGAAGGTTGCTGAGGTATATCGGGAATATCAGGTTGCTTTGCGCAGAAATAATGCGCTGGATTTTGATGATCTGATCGTAAAGACCGTAGAGCTTTTTCAGAACTGCGGAGATGTTCTGGAAAACTATCAGGAACGTTTCAGATATATCATGGTGGATGAGTATCAGGATACCAATACTGCACAGTTTAAATTTATAAGCCTGTTGGCCTCTAAATATGAAAACCTCTGTGTAGTCGGTGATGATGACCAGTCTATCTATAAATTCCGCGGTGCAAATATAGGAAATATTCTTGGATTTGAGCATGTTTTTCCAGATGCAAAAGTTATCCGTCTGGAACAGAATTACCGTTCCACAAAGAATATTCTGAATGCAGCCAATGCGGTGATTGCAAATAATACCTCACGTAAATCAAAAACACTCTGGACTGAGAATTCGGAGGGGGAACGAATCCATTTCCGCCAGTTCATGAACGGATATGAGGAAGCAGAGTATGTGGTAGGCGAGATTTCCAGAGCTCACAGAGAGAATGGTGCGAAGTATAAAGACTGTGCAGTTCTGTACAGGACCAATGCACAGTCACGACTCTTTGAAGAGAAGTGTCTTCTTGCGAATATCCCTTACAAGATTGTAGGCGGTGTGAATTTCTATGCGCGTAAAGAAATCAAAGACCTGTTATGTTATCTGAAGACAATTGACAATTCCAGAGATGATCTGGCAGTCCGCCGTATCATCAATGTACCGAAGCGTGGAATCGGAGCCACAACTCTTGGCAGAATACAAGATTATGCGGATAAAATGAGTGTGAGTTTCTATGATGCCTTGCGTGTGGCAGAGGAGGTCCCGTCTATTGGAAGAAGCCTTTCAAAGATTGATGGATTTGTAACCTTTATTCAGAGTTTAAAGAGTAAGGCAGAGTCTTATACAGTACGTGAACTTCTGGAAGAAGTGATTGAACTTACCGGATATGTGGCAGAGCTGCAGGCTGAAGATACAGATGAATCGAAGGCAAGAATCGAGAATATTGATGAACTTATTTCCAAGACAGAATCCTATCAGGAAGCAATGGAAGAACAGGGACAGACTGCCACACTTTCAGGTTTTCTCGAGGAGATTGCACTGATCGCAGACATTGACAGCGTGGATCCGGATCAGGATTATGTGCTTCTTATGACACTACATAGTGCCAAAGGTCTGGAGTTTCCGAGAGTATTTCTCGCAGGAATGGAAGATGGGATGTTTCCGTCTTATATGTCCATTATATCAGATGACAGATCTGATCTGGAAGAAGAGAGAAGGCTCTGTTATGTGGGTATCACAAGAGCTATGGAGAATCTGACGCTGACAAGTGCCAGACAGCGGATGCTCCGGGGAGAAGTACAGTATAATAAAGTATCCAGATTTGTACGTGAAATTCCGCGGGAGCTTGTGGATCTGGGACAGGAAGCTCAGGAAAAGAAGAAAAAGATTGAAGAGATGATTCAGGCAGACAGAAACCTTGCAAAAATGAAAATGGCTTTTGAGACGAAAACATTCAAGCCCAGAGAATTTAAAGTGACGAAGGCTGCTACACTGGATTACGAAGTGGGAGACACTGTCCGACACATTAAATTTGGTGTAGGAATTGTCAAAGATATTGTAGACGGCGGAAGAGATTATGAAGTCACTGTTGATTTTGACAAAGTGGGAATAAAGAAAATGTTCGCAGGATTTGCAAAGCTGAAAAAAATATAGTAATGGGGCAGGTGACTTAAGTCACCTGCGGAGGCTGCGAAAAGCAATAAGCAGTAAGGCGAACGATTTTATCCGCTTTATATATGAGACAGGAGTTCAGGAAGTTTCATAAGACTGTCAAATTCATGATCAGGGATGATTTCTGAAGTCTTCTCATGGCTGGGATTAAACCAGATCGTGCGGATTCCGGCATTGATGCCGCCCTGGATATCAGAGGTCAGGCTGTCCCCGATGATTACTGCTGTTTCCTTATGGAAATCAGGGATTCTGGAGAAGCAGCAGTTAAAGTATTCCCTGCCCGGTTTATTGTATCCCAGTTCTTCGGAGATAAAAATATCCTCAAAGTAACGGGAAATTCCGGAACTTTTAAGCCGTCCCTTCTGGACACTTAAGGTACCGTTTGTAACCAGATACATCCGGTATTGACCGTAAAGAGTTTCGAGCAATTCTTCTGCACCATCTATGAAATAGTGTCCCTGGGCCAGAAGAGTTTCATAGGTATGTGCAGCTTCTTTTGCAGGTATATCCACATTCAGCTCTGCAAAAAGAAGCCGGAATCTCCGAAGCTTTACCTGGTCTCTGGTGATCTTGCCCTGTTCAAGAAGCTTCCACTGGGCGAGGTTGAGCTCACTGTAACGCTTCAGAACTGAAGGCTCGGGAGCAATGTGAAAACTTTTCAGAGTTTTTGCGATAGCTGCTCTTTCTGCCCGGTTAAAATCAAGTAATGTATTATCAAGATCAAAAAAAAGTGTTTCTACCATAAGTATTTATCCTCTCTTATCAGATCGTTGCTGTCGGCATATTTTTAAGTCAGGGGCAAAATTCATTCCAGATTGCCTGCGGCAATGGAATTTTGGTTTGTATGTCTCGGGATTTTGGCATATTCATGCCAAAACACATCGCGGGATAGTGGTGTGTAAACAGTAACCCCCTGATATCATTATAATAAAGAAATTAACAAAAGTATAGAATAAATGCAGATATCTTATGGTAAAATTACAGAAAAAGTGTTATAATAATTTCATTAAACAGCAGACGGCAGAAGTGTTAAGTGTCAGCTGATGAATTATTGAGAGGATGGTGCGATTATGAATATCAAAATTGAAGAATTATTATCAGCATTAAACAGAAAAGAAGAAGAGAAAGAAAAAAATACAGTCCTCTGGGTACTGGCAATCATTGGCGCAGTTGCAGCAGTAGCAGGTATCGCATTTGCTGTATATCATTTCTTTGCTCCGGATTATCTGGAAGATTTTGAAGAGGATTTTGACGATGACTTCGATGATTATTTCGAAGATGAAGAAGAATAATTACCTGTAATATGAAAATGAAAGAATAGCTCCGGCTTATACCGGGGCTATTTTTATGGAGGTTATTTATGAAAAAAGGCGAAATTTATGAAGGCGTGATTGAGAAAGTAGATTTTCCTAATAAGGGAATTGTGATAACAGACGGACAAAAAGTTACTGTAAAGAACGGAATGCCTGGACAGAAAGTCCGTTTTATGATCAATAAGAAGCGTTCCGGACGTGCAGAGGGAAGACTTCTGGAAGTGTTGGAGAAGTCTCCGCTTGAAACAAGAGAACCGGTCTGTAGCATTTTTCCGGAATGTGGAGGATGCATGTATCAGACCATGTCCTATGAAAACCAGCTCAAAATGAAAGAATGTCAGGTTCGCGAACTGTTGGATGGTGCATTGAACGGCACTGATTACCAGTGGGAGGGAATTCATGGAAGCCCCATTGAATTCAGATATCGAAATAAAATGGAATTCTCCTTTGGTGATGCATATAAGGATGGTCCGTTGACGCTGGGTCTGCACAAAAAAGGCAGTACCTATGATATTCTTACAGCAGATGACTGTCAACTGGTTCATGAAGATATGACGAAAATCCTGACTTGTGTGCATGAATACTTCCTGAAACGAAACGTTTCCTATTATAAAAAGATGCAGCATACAGGATATCTGCGCCATCTGCTTCTCCGCCGCGGTGTGACTACAGGAGAGATTCTGGTCCATGTGATTACCACCAGTCAGGAAGAACATGATCTGGAATCTCTGAAAGAAGAACTTCTTGCACTTCCGCTGGAGGGTAAAATTGTGGGAATCATGCATATTATCAATGATTCTCTTTCTGATGTGGTGCAGAGTGATGAGACACGTATCCTTTACGGTCAGGATTTCTTTTATGAAACGCTTCTGGGACTGCGATTTAAGATCAGTACATTTTCATTTTTCCAGCCTAATTCCCTGGCTGCGGAAGTGCTTTATTCTATCGTACGTGAGTATATCGGAGATACGAAGGATAAAGTAGTGTTCGACCTTTACAGCGGAACCGGAACGATCGCCCAGCTTGCAGCCTCCGTAGCGGACGAAGTGATAGGTGTGGAAATTGTGGAAGAGGCAGTAGAAGCTGCAAAGCAGAATGCAGCACTGAATAACCTGAGTAATTGCAAATTTATTGCAGGAGATGTCCTTAAAGTCCTGGATGATCTGACGGAGAAACCGGATGTGATCATTCTGGATCCGCCAAGGGATGGAATCCATCCCAAAGCATTGCCGAAGATTCTTTCTTATGGGGTAGACCATATTGTATATATTTCCTGCAAAGCGACCAGCCTGGCAAGAGATCTTCCGGCATTTCTGGCGGCAGGATATAAGCTGGAAAAAGCCTGCTGCGTTGATCAATTTTGTCAGACTGTTCATGTGGAGACGGTATGTTTATTGTCCAAACTTAATGCAAAGCAACATATCGAGGTAGACATCCACATGGACGAACTTGATCTCACCGATGCAGAGAAGAAAGCCACCTATTCGGAAATCAAGGAATATGTGCTGGAGCATACCGGACTCAAGGTCAGCAGCTTGTATATCGCTCAGGTGAAGCAGAAATGCGGTATCATCGAGCGAGAAAATTACAACAAACCGAAGTCCGATGATGCAAAACAGCCCCAATGCCCGCCCGATAAGGAAAAAGCAATCAAGGAGGCGCTCAAGCACTTCGGCATGATCTAAGGAGGGCAAAATGAAGCGTTTACTTTCTTGTGAGTTCAATATGGATACTGCCTGTGTGGAGCTGAAATTTGCAAATGGCAGCATGATTGCCATTGATACGATTGCGGTAGAGAATGAGGTTGCCGATAATATATATCAGCGGTCAGAGCTGGACTGGCTGATTTACAACGATCCGGCAGCCTATGCAGATTTAGTTCTCAACGGCGACCCGGAAACATACCTGAAAACTGTTACAGAATATAAACCTTTGGACTGATTACCAGAGATAAAGCAAGCCGCCTGTGCGGGCATATCAAATGCTCATACAGGCGGCTTTTCCTTTTTGTACTGTGACTTTATCAGTTCTCCGAAATGGACCGCTTAAACAATATCCATGTACTTATGAAGTAGCATATCAGCAGTAAGAAAAGAATACCAATGATAATCCCTACTTGTACCATCAAGGCTCCGCAGCCAATATAAGCTGAGATTTCAGCAGAAACACTTTGAAGAAAATAGCCAATCACAATAATTGCTACAACGATTGCCGCTGTGATCGGCATCCCAAACCAAACACCAAGCTGTTTTAGAACCAAAGTATGCAGGTCCTTCTCTTCCACTCCCATTTTTCGCAGAACCGAAAATCTGTAGTTGTTTTTTTCTGCATCCAGGAGCTGCTGAAGAGCCAGCACGGTAAGACACATCACCATCAGAACAATTGCACCATAGATCAAGGACGCTTTTAGGATAAAGTTAAGGGCGATTATACGGTTCACTTCCGTAGTATGGACAGTTGTACTGTATCCTGCCAGATTGTCTTTATCAGGATCTTCTGGATAAGAACGCCCAAGAAGCTGTTCCAGCATTTCTGCCGTTTTGAAGGGAAGCGGATATTGGGTCATCACAAATCGGTTGCGCTGTACCGGAAGCAAGACTTGCGCTATTTCGTCAGGTATGATATACACCACATCTGTATAAAGATTATAGATGGATTCCCCCACAGGCTCCTGAAACACGGCGTTCTCACTGAGTTTCAGGGTGCCTGCGTCAGTTTCCAATAAGGTATGCTCAGCAATGTAGTTTTCAATATCCTTGTCCTCTGCTGCACGATGCCAGTGGGTAGCAAATTCATCCGTTTGTAAGATAATAGGTTCATATCCCAACATTTTCCGAACAGCGTTATAATCCTTCAGTGCGATCGCCAAGGGAGGAAAATTGTACTTTACTCGCTGGTGAAAGTCGCTTTGCTTGGGAAGATATTCCGAAAAAGTCAAATCGTCCTTTATCGCTATTTTGTTTTGTTCTATGAACGCAGTAATTTCTCCATAGTCTGTATCCGGAAGATTTTCCACTTCATAAACATCGTTGTAGCGGCTTGAAATTTGAATATCATAGACAGCCCGACTGTCCAAATAGCCCAGACTCCATCCCGTTAAAACCGGCGCAATGACAAACAAGCAGATAGAAAAAGTCAGGGTCACACAAATGATCGTCATCGTTTTCGTATTGGTAGCCAGCTTAGAGGAAAGCTGTCCAAACAGAAATAAACTCGTATTATGATATTTGCGGGACACTTTAGACTCCTTCCAGTATAGGAGCGCCGCATTCGATAAATACATGACTGCGGAAATGATAAACAAAATATCCGCAACCCCAAACAGCAAATATTGATTCAGAGTTGGAGCGTCAAATCCAAGGAAGTAGGCTTTTTCCAGTTCTGCGATGGAAAAAATCGGGATAGCGGTCAATACAGCACCAGCCAGAAGTCCGCAAAGATATCGGGAAAACCCTATTTTTCTGTGTAAAACAGCACCTGCGATTGCCCAAAGCAGCGTCAGTGCAGGGAAAAGGACATTCCCCCAATACATGAGCTTTACAGGAAGCGGATGTCTGGAATCGAAGTAAAAATGATATTTTACAGTACCTACCTCCAGCATCCACAGCAGCAGAATGCCATAGAAAATACAGATCATCGGCATCCATCTGCTTTTATGAAGCGGTTTTTCATTCTGACGGTTTGCCGTCATAAGCTCAATAATCCTGCTTTTGTTGAGAATTCTGACATTCCCGACTCCAACCAGAATCTGGCAAACAACAAAGAAGCCCACGGTCAACAGCACAGTATCCGGGAAAAACGACCAAGAAAAAGCGTAGGGTTCCCCAAAAGAAGCAAGCAGCATAGCCGTAATGACCTGAGAAACGACCATCCCCAGAAGGATTCCCACCGACACAGAGAATATGAGCAGGAAAAAAGTCTCTCCAAAAAAGAGCAGGCCTATGGTTTTTTGCTCCATTCCCAAGGTTGCCTCAACGGCAAACTCCTTTTGCTTTTTTCTCAGCATGAAACGATTGACATAGTGGATCAGAAACAACAAAAGCAAACTAATCCCGCAAATTGCCAGTTTCATACCTCCAGCCAGCAGGGAAATATTATATTCCGCACCAATGGTCGGATGATAATGGGTGCTGCTGATAGACAAAAACGCATAGAACAGGGTGACACAGAGTGTCATGGTCACAATATAAATCAAATAGTCCTTCACAGACCGCTTTGCATTTTTGAAAATAAGTTTAGCGTACATCGCTCATGCCCCCTCCCATCATGGTAAGGACATCCAGGATTTTTTCAAAGAAAGTCCTGCGGGAATCACCCCCCTTACGGATTTCCGTAAAGATTGCCCCGTCCCTCATAAAGAGAATACGATTGGCATAGCTTGCCGAGAAAGCATCGTGTGTCACCATCAGAATCGTGGCTCCGAGATCTTCATTGATACTCTGGATCGTCGAGAGCAGCATCTGGGACGAGTGACTGTCTAACGCACCGGTGGGTTCATCCGCCAAAATCAGCTTAGGCTGATTGATAATGGCTCTGGCACAGGCGCACCGCTGCTTCTGGCCGCCGGACACCTGATAGGGGTATTTGTCCAGAATATCCGTGATATTCAGCTTTCCGGCCATTTCCCGCACCCGCCCATCAATCTCGCCTGCTGGAACCTTGTTGATGGTCAGCGCCAGGGCTATGTTTTCCGAAATGGTCAGCGTGTCCAGCAGGTTAAAATCCTGAAATACAAATCCAAGATTCTCCCGACGAAACCGGGCAATCTGTTTTTCGTTGATTTCCGTCACATCGGTTCCGTCCAGATAGATATGTCCCGCACTGACGGTATCAATGGTGGAAATACAGTTGAGCAGGGTAGTCTTGCCGGAGCCAGATGCTCCCATGATTCCTACAAATTCTCCCTCTTGAACGGAAAAGCTGATGTCCTGAATTGCTTTTGTAACATTTCCGCCATTTCCGTAATATTTTTGGATATGATCCAGTTTCAAAATTTCTTTCATTGTTATCACCTCTGATCTCTATTGTAAAATAAGAGTGGCTTCGTTTGTATCAAGTTTTCTTACAAAGTTCTAACAAAAATGTAAGAAGTGCAGAACGCTTTTCAGTTCTGCACTTCATGAATCAGACAGTTAATGTGAAAAGAAAGGGAAATGGCTGTGCCATGTTCCGACGACTCCGCCGTAATGCCAATGCCCAGCTTTTCACAGAGCCGTTTGCACAGATACAGACCAATGCCCGTGGACTGCTGAATCAGACGACCATTCTGACCGGTAAATCCCTTTTCAAAGATACGGGGCAGATCGGACGCAGCAATCCCGATTCCATTGTCCTCCACGACAAGGACAACCTGATCCTGCCATTTATGAGTAGAAATGCGGAGAACCGGCTGCTTCGTACGATACTTGACCGCATTGACAATCAGTTGATTTAGGATAAAACGCACCCACTTTTCATCTGAATAAACCGTATCCTGCATTTCCTCCACTTCCAGGCGCATACCACTTTGGAGCAGCAGATATTTGTTATCTGCAATCGCCTGATGCACCACTTGGGACAGTGCCATTTCCCGGACAGAATAATCTTTCTCTGTATGCTCACTGCGGGCATAATAAAGAGCCTGTTCCGTAAAGCGGTTGGTCTTTTCCAGTTCCAGCAGAAGTTCTTTTGTCCAGTTCGTCCGATGGTTTTCACATAGGAGTTTCATGGCAGTAATGGGCGTTTTGATTTCGTGAATCCATTGTTCAATGTATTCCTTGTACTCCAGGCGTTCCCGCTCGACCTCCCCAATCTGCTCCAACATGGATTTTCCAGCCATTTTCAAAATCTGATAGTAAACCTGATCCTCGGCCTGTTCCGGCAGTTCCATCACTTCAGAAATAAGGTATCTCTCGGAGAGCTGCTTCGCCATATCCAGAAGTTTTTTCATCTGCCGCTTTCGTTTCCAGTAAGTGAGGACAAGTCCCATCAGCAAAATCAATGCCCATACGATCAGGATCAATACTACTGCGGAAGCCGAATTGCCGCACACCAGCAAAAATACAGTGAGCGCAGCCATGCAAACAAGGTTCGTCAGCAGAAATGGAAGCCTGTTTTTCCAATACCGTTTGCTGTTCATATCGTGTACCCCTGGCGATGCTTTGTCTTGATAAAATCCGTCAGGCCAATGCCCGCCAGTTTTTCCCGGATGCGGTTGATATTGACGCTCAAAGCATTGTCATCCACATATAGCTGATTGTCCCATAGATAATCTACAATATCATTACGGGAACAAATCTTTCCTGCGTGTTTGAAAAGATAATATAATATTTTCAATTCATTCTTTGTCAGTTCTGCTTGGTTACCGTCATATTCAATCGTGCTACTTTCTAAGTGAAGAATCGCTCCTTGCCAATTCAGACGCTCAATTTGTTCTATCGGGTAAGCTCGTTTCATCAAGGATGAAATCTTTGCCAGCAGAATTGCTGTGTTATAAGGCTTGGTGATAAAAGCATCTCCACCCAGCAAAATACTGTTCAATTCATCCATGTCCGTATTGCAGCTTGTTACAAAGATAATCGGTACATTGGAAAAACTGCGGATTTGAGAACAGATTGAGTAGCCGCTTTCTTGTGGCAGCTTTATGTCCAGCAAAATCAAATAGGGATGAGTATTTTTGACCGCTTGCATAACTGATGTAAAGTCAGTAACTGCGGATGCCTCATATCCGTTTCCGTTTAACAGAACTTGTAATTCAGTTTGAATGATTGGGTCATCTTCGATGATGAGTATTTTATATTTTTCCATGATTACATGTCCCTTTCTTTGAATATTTAGTACCACCAAGGCAGTTCCAGCCAGAAGTTATCCAGAGCCAATTTCTCCGTGGACTTTGCTCTGCTCTCTGACAGATGGAAGTGCTTCGCCGTTTCGCTCAGAGGATGGAGGACATCGTCCTCAAAGCCAAAGCGATACCAGAGATAGGCTTTCTCTCGCTCATCAATCATTTCCAGAGCCGTATGGATTTCTTCGTGGGTTTCCTTTGCAATGAAAATCTGCTCTGGGTTCTGTACTCTGGAATCTGCTATAAATTCATGTTGTCCCTTATTCTCGCCCTTTTTGACCTCATCCAGACGAATGATACAGTCCAGATTTTTGGCTTCAAAGGTAGGATTCAGCCTGCGGATGTAGTCCAGCATGGCATTATGAATAGCCGGGGCAGCATAGGTCAAAAACTTGTTCCCGTAGTCGGGTTGAAAGCTGCTTATGCAGCCCAGAAGCCCCAATGAACCCTCCTGCACCAAATCGTTCAGTTCAATGCCGAGGGCAACGTTCAGCTCCCGCTGTGCGCTCCATATCTCATATGCCGTCTTTCGGATAAACCGCAGATTGTTCTCTACAAGGGCGTTTTCTGCCCATTTGTCACCGCTCTGCGCCGCAATACAGAGCTGCTCGTTAGTTATCTTGTCCATCATCTTCCGGCAGCACCATCGTCTGCATCAGCCCCAGCAAGGCTTTGTTAAAGTTGTCCAGAGCTTCCTGATTGACTCCATCGACACCGGAAATGCTGCCTGTAATAGCATCAACAACTGCTTCCGGCGTGATGGTCGGATTCTGCATATCCTGCCCCTTGGTCAGCTCGGCAAACATCTTTTCGGTGGCTTCCTTGCTGATTGCCTTGGCTGCGACCAAATCGCTGCCTGCTTCTTTCTTGATTTCCTTAACCACCGTCATAAAGGTGTTTTGAATCGTGGTCTGGTCTGCCTGATAAGCGGGAATTTTCATGGCATTAGCGGTTCGGGCTGCCTGTACTGCTTCGGGAGCTTGGTTCTGTCCCAACAGCAGAGAGCCAACGGTAGCAAACATCTGGTTTTGTGCGGCATATCCTCTTGCAAGGGTATCATCCATATACTGTGCAATCATATAAGTAACCATGGCAAAGCGGGGATTTTCCAGCAGACGGTTGACTACATCATTGTTGACCTTTCCGGTATAAAGATTCTTTGCAGCTTCAACAGATAATCCCAGTTCTGAAATATCGTAGTTCTTTTTATCCGGGATTACGGTCGTACCCAAGATAAAGTCCGTGGACACATTGAACACTCTGGCGATGCGAATAACGCTTTCTTCGCTCAGCTTTTCGGTCTTTCCGCTAAGGAAGCGGCTGATGGTGCTTTCATTCACATCAATCCGAAGTGCCAGTTCTCGCTGGGTCATCTTGCGTTCTCTCATTACATCAACGATTCTTTTCCGAACATCGGCGGGTAAATAAGTATCAGCCATTATGCTTCCTCCCCTCTGTCTGTTTTCTGTTTGATATATTTTCCGCTTTTAATGCGGGCATCTGTCGGCTTTTCAGCGTCCTCCGGGATGATCCAGCGGCTTCCTGCCCGCTGTGCGCCCGGTATGCGGTCATTGTTGCAGAGGATACCAACTCTTCGGGGAGAGATACCCCATTTCTCGGCAACTTCAAATGTAGACAGGTATTTCATTTCTGTATCATCCCTCCTGATTCATATTAACTTCAATTATATTCTATTTACGGAACAATATCAACCAACTTTGTGTGAACACTGCCGTCTCGAAACTTGCATTTTTTCAAGTTTTCGGGGCGGCTTTTTGCTTTGCTTGCGGAAGTGCCTGATTTTTCGGTTGAAAGCGTTTTTCTGCGTATATTCAGGCAGATGAAAAAATCATCGAGAAAAATCAAGGAGGTTATGCAAATGAACATTTTTGAAACAGTCAAGGCGGCGGTCACGGTTAGGCAAGCCGCCGAACACTACGGGCTGAAAATCAATCGCTCCGGGATGATTTGCTGCCCTTTCCACGATGACAGACACCCCAGCTTGAAGCTGAACGAGGATTACTTCTATTGCTTCGGCTGCGGTGCCAAGGGAGATGTGATTGACTTTGTGGCAAGGCTGCTTGACCTGTCTGCCTATGAAGCAGCGCAGAGACTGGCTGCGGATTTCGGACTGGACAGGCCGCCGTCCGTGGTGGCACAGGTAAAGAAGTACCGTCCCCGTGTGAATCAGTCGAAACAGGACGAGCTTTTCTGCATGAATGTGCTGTCCGGGTATCTTCATCTTTTGGAGGACTGGAAAGAGCGATATGCTCCCGAAGCACCGGAGGACGAGCCGGATGAGAGGTTCGTGGAAGCTTGCCACAAGCTGGAATATGTGGAGTATCTGAACGATTTGCTCCTTATGAGCGATCAGGAAGAAAGGACTGATACCGTCAAGGAACTTTTGACAGACGGAACGATTGCAAGAATGCAAACACGACTGGACGAGCAGAAAAAGGAGGTGCGCTGCCATGTCAGAGAACAGGAAATTGCTTGAGATGAATGTGCCGATGTGGTTTGACGGCAAGAGTATCAATGAAGCTCTGTTTTGTGAAGATTTTCTGAGAACCCGTCAGATTATCTTTGCAAACGGAGCTTTTTTCACACCTGATGGTCGAGTGACGGACGACCTGCCGCTTCGTGGCGAAATCTTTGAAGAATTGAAATATTGTGCCGTGAACAACATTCCCCGCAAAATCAGCAACATCATTGAGATTATGAAGCTGGCGGCTCATGTGGAGGACTTCCCGCCGGAGCAGGACAGGATTCATCTGGCAAACGGTACGCTCATGCTGGACGGCACTTTTACAGAGGGGAAGCCGGATATTGTGAGAAACAGGCTCCCGGTTTTCTATCGCCCGGATACTCCGAAACCTGTGCTGTGGCTTTCCTTTCTGAATGGTCTGCTTTACCCGGAGGACATCCCTACCTTGCAGGAATTTATCGGCTATTGCCTGATTCCCTCCAATAAAGGACAGAGGATGATGGTCATTAAGGGCAATGGCGGCGAGGGTAAATCCCAAATCGGTGCGGTGCTGGGGCAAATGCTGGGCAGTTCCATGAAGGACGGAAGCATTGGTAAAATCTCTGAGAACCGATTTGCCCGTGCCGATCTGGAGCATATCCTCCTATGCGTGGATGATGATATGCGAATGGAAGCCTTGCGCCAGACCAATTATGTGAAATCCATTGTGACAGCTCAAGGGAAAATGGATTTGGAGCGCAAGGGCAAACAGAGCTATCAGGGCTGGATGTTCGCCCGTCTGCTGGCTTTCTCCAATGGAGATTTACAGGCATTGTATGACCGAAGTGACGGTTTCTACCGCAGACAGCTTGTGCTGACCACAAAGGAAAAGCCTGCCGGAAGAATGGATGACCCTGACCTCGCCCAGAAGATGAAAGCTGAGGTGGAGGGCATTTTCCTCTGGGCGTTTGAGGGATTGCAGCGTCTGGTTGCCAACAATTTCAAATTCACGGAAAGTGAGCGCACCAAAACCAACCGAGAGTCCGTCAAGCGTGACAACAACAATATTTTCGACTTCATGGAGTCTGAGGGCTATATCCGGCTGAAAGCGGATGCTTCCATCAGCTCCAAGGAGCTGTACGAAATTTATCGGATGTGGTGTGAGGAAAATTCTCTGCCGCCCCTGAAATCCCGCAGCTTTAGTGACAGTGTGGTGGCAAATTTAAGTCGCTACAATCTGGAACACACCAACAAAATCACAAACTCTGCCGGGCGCAGGGTGTGGGGATTCATGGGAATTGAAGCCGTAGCCCGTCCGAATATAAATGGGTTTTACGACGTTTCGCCGTGTACGTACGTACCGGAGGAATGGCGGGATTGATTTTTTGGTACGTACGTACACAGCGTACGAGCGTAAATCACTCCTGTATAAAACCTTCGTGACGTACCCAAATGACAGGAAAAAGTCAGTCTTTTTTCTGTCAACGGACGGGGCGGTTTCGCAAAACAGCAGCCGTCCGTGCCGGACATTGGAAAGAGGAGCAGACAACTTTCTGATGTTCGGCAGAGGTCGCCGCAGCGACCGCATTACCCTCGGAGAGCCCCTCGGGAGAGCCCACGGCACTTTGCAGCCAGTATGGATGAAAGTGTCATAGTGGGTTATTACACTTCCGCAGAAGTGCCTCTCCAAAGCTACCTGTCTGCAAATCCCAAAGAAAGGAAGGAAAAATATGGCAAGAAATGACGGAGTTGACCGTACCTGTGCAAGAAATATGGATGTCACAGATAATGACATCGGAGATGCACAGGCACACAATGAGCGTGAAAAAGAAATATACAGTAACGAAGATATTATCCCGGAAAGAAGTTCCCTCAACGTACACTTCAAAGAACCTACCGGGAGCTACGCTGAAATGTTTGAGCAGATGAAAGCTGACAACATCATTTCCACCAGAGGTCTGAAGGCGGATGCCGTCCATTTCAACGAAATGGTCTTTGATGTGAACTCTGCGTACTTCGACAATCACGGCGGTTATGAATACGCCAGACAGTTTTATGAGGAAGCCTATAAATCCGCTGTGGAGATTGTTGGCGGTGAACAGTATATCCTCTCGGCAGTCATGCACGCTGACGAGATTAACCGGGCGATGTCCGAAGCACTTGGCAAGGACGTGTTCCATTATCATCTTCATGTGGTCTATGTCCCTGTGGTGGAGAAACAGATTTTGTGGTCGAAACGCTGCAAGGATGAAGCTCTCAGAGGAACGGTAAAGGAAACCATTATGCAGGTCAGCCGCAGTAAAAAGTGGCTGTCCAAACCTGCTGTGGACAAAGATGGAAAACCAATTCTGCAAGTCAATGGTAAGCCTGTTCTCCGAAAATCCTATTCTGTTTTACAGGATGATTTTTTTCAGCACATGAGAGCTGCCGGATATACCGATGTGGAACGTGGAGAGCGTGACAGCACCGAGGAACATCTGACTGTGACCCAGTTTAAGGTGGCAAAGGAAAAGCAGCGACTGGAAGCTGTGACGGCGGAACTGAACCAGAAAGAAGCACAGCTTGACGATACTACACAGGCTGCGGAGAAGAAAAAGCAGGAGCTTAAATCCCTGCAAGCACAGACTAAGGCGGCAACCGGAATAGCGGTGACGGTTCAGGAGCTGGAGTCGATGGGTAAGAAATCTTTTACCGGGAACATCGTCTTGACACCCGATGAATGCCGTACTCTCAAAAATTATGCTGTCAGCAGCTTTGCTGAAAAAGCGGAGAAATTAAAATACCAGCAGAAATATGAAACAGCCAAGAAAGATGCTGGGGTATGGAAAAAACGATATGAGAAACTTCTGGAACAGGCTCAGCCGTATCTGGATGCTGTCAAGCTCGCACCTGAAAGGGTACGGGCTTTTCTTAATGCCGTTTTGACCAGAGGAAAAGAGAAACAGGACATTCCGCAGGAACGTGGACGAAAAAGAAAGGAGAGCACTATTGACAGATAAATGGAATGGTTTTGCCGATTTACTTGCAAATTTAATAGAAAAATATGCGGCGGTTCTGGATATTGATAATCTTCCAGAGCCGCCGTCTTGTTTGGAGGAAGAAAACACATCTGAAGAACCCAGTGACACTATTGAATTGATGGAAAAGCAATGATATAATAGTCGTGGAATAAGTGTCCAAACTCTATGCGAGAGCTACTGTTCTCAACGCATAGAGCTACATAGAATAAAAGCGCAATACCCCGTTGCACAATTAGAAATGAGGTGTTCCGGTGAACAATTATGATGATATGAATCAAAAATCCAATATGATTATTTACACAACAGAAGATGGATTGACAAAAATTGAAACCACATTTGATGAGGATACCGTGTGGTTATCCATTGACCAGATGGCAGAGTTGTTCCAGAGAGATAAATCTACTATTTCAAGACATATAAAAAATGTATTTTCCGAAGGCGAGCTGCAGCGAGAGTCAGTTGTTGCAAATTTTGCAACAACTGCGGCAGATGGAAAAACCTATCAGGTTGACTACTATAATCTTGATGTTATCATTTCTGTCGGCTATCGTGTAAAATCCAAGCGTGGCACACAGTTCAGAATCTGGGCAACTAACATTCTCAAAGAATACATGAAAAAAGGTTTTGCTTTGGATGATGAACGATTGAAAAATCTGGGCGGCGGTGGATATTTCAAGGAACTGCTTGAAAGAATCAGAGACATCCGTGCATCGGAAAAGGTGTTTTATCGTCAGGTGCTTGAAATCTATGCCACCAGCATTGACTACGACCCGAAAGCGGAAATCTCTATCCGTTTTTTCAAAAAGGTTCAGAATAAAATTCATTATGCCATTCACGGACAGACTGCGGCAGAAGTGATTTATACAAGAGCGGATGCGGAAAAAGAGTTCATGGGACTTACCACCTTTGCCGGTAATCAGCCGACACTCAAAGAAGCGATTGTTGCGAAAAACTATCTGAATGAGAAAGAGCTTCGTGCTATGGGACAACTTGTATCCGGGTATCTGGATTTTGCGGAACGTCAGGCAGAGCGTGAACAGGCAATGACGATGCAGGACTGGGCAGAGCATCTGGATCGCATTCTTACCATGAGTGGAGAGCAGCTTTTAATTGGAAATGGAAGCATTACTCATAAGCAGGCTGTTGATAAAGCGACTGGAGAATATCGAAAATATAAGACAAGAACGCTCAGCGACGTGGAAAATGATTATTTAAATTCGATAAAGATGTTGGAACAGAAAACTGACGGCAAAAAATAACAGACGATGAAAGCTGAATTATGCCACAGGCTGTGGCACAAATGAGGATGGCGATATGAAAGAAAAAACAAAAGTATATATTTATACGAGAGTATCTACTGCCGTTCAGGTAGACGGTTACTCCTTGGATGCTCAGAAATCAAGAATGAAAGCCTATGCTGAGTTCAACGATTTTGAAATCGTCGGTGAATATGAGGATGCCGGTAAATCGGGAAAGTCCATTGAGGGCAGATTGGAATTTAACCGCATGATGGAGGATATCAAGTCCGGTAAAGATGGCGTGTCCTATGTGCTGGTGTTCAAGTTATCACGTTTTGGCAGAAATGCGGCAGATGTGCTGTCTACCTTACAGGTGATGCAAGATTTCGATGTCAATCTGATTTGTGTGGAGGATGGCATTGATTCTTCCAAAGATGCCGGTAAGCTGATGATTTCCGTGCTTTCTGCGGTTGCCGAGATTGAGCGTGAGAATATCCGTGTTCAGACGATGGAAGGCAGAATCCAGAAAGCTCGTGAGGGTAAATGGAACGGTGGTTTTGCTCCCTACGGATACAAATTGGAAAAAGGTATGCTGTATATCAACGAGGAAGAAGCCGAGGCAATCCGCATTATCTTTGACCAGTATGTGCATACCGATATAGGAGCTAACGGACTTGCGAAATACCTTGCCAATCACGGTATCAACAAAATTCAGCGGCAGAATGGAAAAAATCCTCTGTTTGATGCAGCCCTGATTCGCAGAATTTTGAAAAATCCCGTTTACTGTGGTAAAATTGCTTACGGCAGGAGAAGAACAGAAAAGGTACATGGAACTCGCAATGATTACCGACTTGTGGAGCAGGAAAATTATCTGTTAGTTGACGGTCTGCATGAAGCCATTGTATCAGAAGGACTCTGGCATGAAGCCCAAGTAAAACTTCTTGCTCAGGCGAAGAAGTATGAAAAGGTCAACAACGGTAAAGACAACAAGGTACACCTGCTGACCGGATTACTTAAATGTCCTATTTGCGGAGCCGGAATGTACGGCAACAAAAGCATCAAGCACAAGCCGGACGGCACGAAATATAAGGATTTCTTCTATTATGGCTGCAAACACCGCACTATGACCCGTGGTCATAAGTGTGAATACAAGAAGCAAATCAATGAGGAATTGCTGGACGGTGCTGTTGCAGAGGTTATTATCAAACTGGTCAGCAATCCGAAGTTTGCGGCGATGATGCAGCAAAAAATCAATATGAAGATAGATACATCCGCCATTGAACAGGAGATTGCCAATTATGAAAAACAGCTTCGTCAGAGCTATGCTACGAAGTCCCGTTTGATTGATGAGATTGATACCCTTGACCCAGATGATAAGCACTACATCAAGCGTAAAGCAGACCTTGATGATCGCCTTTATAAAATGTATGATAAGATAGAGGATACGGAGAATCTGTTGATTGAAGCCAGAGCAAAGAAAATGGCAATAGAAGCAGAAAAACTCACTGCTGACAATATCTACAAAGTGCTGATTTATTTTGAAAAGCTGTACGCTGTCATGGACGAGCAGGAGAAGCGACAGATTATGGAATCGCTGATTTCTGAAATCCATATCTATGAGGAACGACAGCCAAACGGTCAGTGGCTCAAATCCATCAAATTCAAGCTTCCGATTATTGAGGAAGATATGGAAATGAGTTTGGACAGTGATACACATGTCGAGACTGTGGTGTTGCTACAAAGGAAGAATATGTAGAAATCCTTGAATTTACGCACTTTGTGGAGTTTTTCAGTTTCAAAATAATAGGCGAAAATCACAAAGAAAAGAGCCTTGTGAAGAAAGTAACCGTTGTTGTTGCATTAGACCTCGGTACGGGGAACACAAAGAATTCTGAATATGAAAATGAATAGAGAGCTATCAGATAATTGATAGATTATAGGGATACTTGTTAAAAGCGGGTGTCCCTATTTTTTATAGGGCATTCCAGAAATGGGGTGTCTTTTTTATTAAAATTTAGGAGGAAAATAAAAAATGACAAACACAGCGTTAAGAGCAGAGAATAGCAATTCTCGCACAATTACTTTCAAGAGCAAGGAACACGAAAAATTTTATATGGAATATCTGGAAAAATGCAGATATCAGGATGTCTACCATCAGGCTCTGGTTTATTGCTTGGGTATCGACAGAGACACAAGAGAAAATGTGAATAAAATCTATAATTTTAAAACTGGATGTGTAAAAACGGAATCCCTGCAGGAAGGTTGGCAGACCAGTGGAAGTTTACGGATCGTCCGCATGGCATTTAATCTTTACTGCAATGGGACACCAAGTGTCGGAGATTATGAAGCAGAGGAAGATCAGTTAAAAGAGTGTCAGTATTATACCGTAGAAGATCTGTTTTGCTGCGGATATGCCCGGTATTTTTGGGAAGCCATTAAAATCCGTTATCCAGAGTATTGTTTTTACAAAGACTGGGAGGATATGTATGCTGAAAATTAGATTACAGGGTACTTTAAAGGATATTCAATGGTTCCGTCGTATTTTGGAAAAGCATAAAGAATTGGATGTTCTGGAAGTATCGGATGCTTATGCGAACAAAGGAACAAGCAAATATTTTCGTGTTTATGTTGAAGTAGAAGAAAAAGAGTAAATCGGAGGAAAGTATATGTGTAAAGTAATTGCTATTGCAAATCAGAAAGGCGGAGTAGCCAAAACAACGACAACAATCAATCTGGGAGCCGGACTGGTGAAGTCAGGGAAAAAAGTAGTCCTGGTAGATGCTGATCCACAGGGGCACTTGACAATGGGATTGGGATTCCCTAAAAATCTCAAGGTAACATTAAAGAGCATGATGGAAAATATCATCATGGGACTAGAATTTGATCCAAAAGAAGCAATTCTTCACCATGAAGAAGGGGTTGACCTGATTCCGTCCAATAAATTGCTCGCCGGAATGGATATGTCCTTATTTACAGTAGAGGACAGAGAAAAGGTGCTGAAAGAGTATCTGGAACTGCTGAAGGACGAGTATGATTATATTCTGATTGACTGTATGCCATCTCTGGGAATGCTGACCATCAATGCTCTCAGTGCAGCGAACAGTGTTCTGATTCCGGTGCAGCCACAATATTATGCGGCAGATGGACTCATGGAATTACTCAAAGTGGTAAAGGGAATTCATCAGAGGTTCAATCCAGATTTACAGATAGAAGGCATTTTATTCACAATGGATAATTGCCGTTACAATAATGCAAAGAGAAATAAACAGGCAATCAAAACTACATACGGAAGTGACATTAAGATTTTTGAGCAGACGATTCCGAGAACAGAAAGCCTTGCAGAAACAGCATCAGAGGGTGTAAGTATCTTTGCCTATGATGAAAAAAGCAAGGGGGCAGACAGCTATCTGGAACTGGTTCAGGAGGTGTTGAAACATGCGTAGACCGAAAAAAGATATTCAGCTTACCTCTTATGATGAATTACTGGGATTAGAGGAAACATCGGAAAAGAGTATGAACCAGGTTGTAGAAATAGAACTGGAAAAGCTCTATCCCTTTAAAAATCATCCGTTCCATGTAAACGATGATGAAAAAATGGCAGAAACCGTAGAGAGCATTAAAACATACGGTGTTTTGACTCCTGCACTGGTAAGACCTCGACCAGATGGCGGATATGAGATGATTTCCGGGCATAGAAGAAAAAGAGGCTGTGAACTGTGTGGAAAGACTACATTGCCAGCTCTTGTCCGAAATTATACGGATGATGAAGCGGTCATTATTATGGTCGATTCCAACATTCAGCGTGAAAATCTACTGCCAAGTGAGAAAGCTCATGCCTATAAGATGAAATATGATGCAATGAAGCATCAGGGAAGTAAAGGTGAGAAATATACAGCAGATATGGTTGGGGAAGCCGCAGGAGACAGTGGGAGAACTGTACAGAGATATATCCGTCTGGCGGCATTATCCGATGCTCTGCTGGAATATGTGGACAATAATAAAATTCCCATGATTGTAGGAGAAAAGCTATCTTATCTGAAGCCAGAGGAACAGGAGTGGCTTCTGGAAGTGATTGCCAACAGCAGTATCTTTCCGACAAAGCAACAGGCAGAACAGTTAAAAGAATGCAGTGCAAATGGAAAATTAAACCAGAGTTATATCTATGCTGTTTTATTAAAAAAGGAAAGCAGTAAGATCAATGTGACGATCCCGGCAAAGAAAATCGGCAATTATTTTCCGGAGACGTATTCTAAAGAACAGATAGAAGAAGTCATTTTCATGCTTTTGGATAAATGGAAAGAAAACAAAGAAGGAGTAGCAGATGCAGAAGATACAGTTTGATTATTTTACAGGGATGGAAGCGGAACAATACAGCTTTTATCGTGTCCCTAAAGTGCTGTTTACTGAACCATGCTTTAAAACTCTTTCTTGTGAAGCAAAGGTATTATACGGTCTGATGCTGGACCGTATGAGCCTGAGCATTAAGAACAGATGGCTGGATTCAGAGGACAGAGTATACATTATTTTCACTGTGGAAGAAATTGCAGAGTTGATGAACTGTGGAACTCAAAAGGCAGTGAAACTGGTAAAAGAGCTGGACAGCAGTAATGGGATTGGATTGATAGAGAAGAAACGTCTGGGACTGGGAAAACCGAATGTTATTTATGTGAAAAATTTTATGATCAGAGAGGTTCCAGATCAAAAGTCGACAGGTAGCTGTGCAGATTCGCAATCTGAGCAGGAAGATCATAAAAAAATTGCAGATTTGCAATCGAAACAGAAAACATATAAGAAATGTGCGGACTTGCAACAAGAGGCAGAAAACAAGGGGAAAACAGGCATTTCTCTGAATTGTGAAAATCATCATTCAGGAGTAGTGAAAACCACAATTCAGGATTATGGGGAATCACAATTCCAGAATAGTGAAAATCACAATTCAAGAATGGTGGAAACCACAAATCCAGAATTTCCAGAATCACAATTCCAAAATAGTGAAAATCATCATTCCAGAATAGTGGAAATCACAAATCCAGAATGCCCGAAATCACAATCTAATAATACTGATATTAACAAGACTGATATTAGTGAAACTGAGATAAATCAATCTTATCCTATCACATCAGGTAATTCCAAAAAGAAAAAAGATGTGATGGAGGAGATGAGAGCATATCGTGAAGTGATTCATGAAAACATTGATTATCAATATCATGCAAAGGAAGATGTAGATGAACTGGTAGAACTGATAGTTGAAGTTATGATGATGCCGGAGGACAGTATGATTCGCATTGCAGGAGTAGAAAAACCAGTTGCTTTGGTAAAAAGCAGGTTTATGAAACTGAACTATTCGCATATCGAATATGTGCTGTTCTGTCTGAACCGGAATACGACCAAGGTTGGGAATATTAAAGCGTATCTTCTGACCGCCCTGTATAATGCTCCGGCAACGATAAACAGCTATTATCAGGCAGAGGTTAATCACGATATGTATGGAGGATAAAGGAACATGAAGAAGATGATTAAAAAAGTGATAGCACCAGTGTTAGTGATTGCGGTATTGTTTGCAGTATTAAGACCGTTTTGTATCCAGGATGAGAAGTGCAATTATTTCTTGTTGTTACTTCTGATGGGGATACCGTTTGGAATAGGAAAAATGTGTGTCTGGATGGTTCCAAGAGGTTTTGACCTCGGAGGAACGCTGGCAGTCTGGACAATGAATCTTCTGATCGGAGGATTGATCGGAAGCATCGTTCTTCTGGCAATGATTGGACAGGCGATCATTTATCTCTGCGTTTTTCTGATTACAGTTCTTACAGGGATACATAAATTACCGAGAATAAAATGAAATAGATTTTTTGAAAAGCAGCTAAGACAAAAATTAGCTGCTTTTTTTCGGGAAACTTTGCGACACAATGGCGTAAAGTTGGGACAAATTGCAGGAAAGGAGACACCGTATTGAGCAATCGTGCAATTTCCACAGAACTTATTGAATTGGGAGAACGGATCAGAAAACGCAGACAGGAAATGAAGTTGTCACAGGAATCTTTTGCGGAAAAAGCAGGTATCAGTGTCAATACGGTCAGCAGGATTGAAGGTGGGCAAACGGCAATGTCTGTTGAGATTTTCAGGAAGATGATTGAGATATTGGAAATAGATGCCAATATCCTGCTGGGGAAAGAGGAAGGTGATACAGAAAAGCAGGAATCAATTCAGGAAGTGCTTTGCCGGATTCAGAAGATGGAATGGAAAGAGCAGAAAATTATCTTGCAGACCATAGATTCTCTGATAGACAGTTTTAATGAATACAGGTGAAATTTCACCATATATGGGGTGCAAAATAAAAAAACTCCCCATATATGCTAAGGATAATAGAATCCTGCGTTGCTAAAATGGAAAACAGAGAGAAAAAGAAACGAAGAAGGGAGATAGGATGGATGACAAGAGAAGAAAATTTGCTCTATCGGAGGCAGTGTCCCTATGATGCAATGGGAGACTATTCTGTTTTGATGGAAAATGAAAAGAACATAAAAGCAGAAAGAAATGCCAAGAAGCCTGATCCTGACATCAGACAGAAAATAAGGTAGAGGATATTGTAACTATTAGAAAGGGCAGTAAGGAAGTTTCAGGCTCTCGTTAAAAAAAACGGGTGTACCGGAAGCTGTTTTTTACTGCCCTTTTGTCATTTGAACAGTAAGAATCCTATCCTTTCTGCCGATGGGCACCTGTTGCCAGCAGGCAGAAAGGTGGTAATTATGCTTACATTGCAGGAATTGAAACAGGTTGTAAGTAACAGGGAAGAAAGAAGAAAGGTTCCGTCCGCTAAATATTTAAGAGAAAATGAGGTAGCAGTTGCGAAGCAAAGGTTGATGGATTGTGCGGAAATTATCGCATATCAGACCGGATATGTTCTCTATTGTGTGGGGGACTATGCAACAGTTTTTCCGTTATTTACCTGTCGAGATTATGTGTATGAGGCAGAAAGAAAAATAGCAGTTGTTGAGGAGAAATTTTTCGATGATCAACCTTGGTATGTAAGGCTGATATTAGAAGGCGAAGATCGTCTGTGGAGAAACAGGGAAACACGAGAACATGATAATTGCATTTCGTATAGCTGTATTTCCGAAGAATGGTGCGAATTGGCAGATAAACGGCAATGTCTGCTTGAAAGAATGATTGCAGAGGAAACAGTCAGGGAGTTGATGAATCTGTTGACAGAGCGACAGAGACAGATGATCCATCGTATTTATTTTCAGCAGCATACACAAAAAGAAGTCTCGCATGAACTGGGTATTACGGTTCCGGCAGTATCAAAGTGTATTTCACAGGCAATACAGAAAATGAAGAATAATTCGGATGATTCTGCCAGAGCATTGGAAAAAGGAGACTGGAAGTATGCCTGGTAAAAAGCCAAAAGAAAGACAACGCTATATGCTGCGTGTGAATGACACGCTTGTGGAAGTTACCAGAGCAGTATATCTGGCCTGGTATCAGGCTGGAAGAAAAGAGCGATACCAGGTTGAAAAAATGCAGAGGCATGGAGTATGCAGCATGGAGGAATTACAGGAAAAAGGCTACGACTGCTCTTTTTCGATATTATCACCGGAAGAAATCGTTATCAGGATGTCAGAGATACAGGAACTCGAAGAAGCTATGAGATGTTTAGCTAAAGAAGAGGCAGAACTGATAACGCTATTGTTTTTTGAAGAATTTACAGTAAAAGAAACAGCACAGTATTTTGGGTGTTGCCCAAAGACAATCAGAAACCGGAGAAAGAAGGTATTGGAGAAATTAAAAGAACAACTGGAAAAGCTATAAAAACATATTGGAATAAAAAGTTCTAAAAATTTTTTCAAACAGGTTAATTTTTGCCCTTTCACACATGCGGTTAGTGAAGGGGCAAATGTCTATTTTCAATTCGAGATAATAACTCCCCTAAAAATTGAACCTTGACAATTTCATACCAGCAGCGAGAGGATACCCGGAATTTTTCAGCTACGCATTCTTGCGGCGGGAATCCGGTGAGAACGTGAAGGGATACAGATGGGAGGCACCCTTTATAGGAAAGATTACGAATTACCTCTTGCGGCTTAATGCTTAATCCTGAATTTTATCCAAGTGTCATTTCTGCTTTGCAGAATGACAGTAATGAGAGGTGGGTGGTGGTTCAAATGATTGAACAATGCAGGTGTGAGCCTGCGTGACAACAGAACAGATAATAGAAGAAAGAGAGGATTCGATCAAAATGAAAATGAGATTCAAAAGATTCTTATCCGGTTTTATGGCAGTTGCAACATTGGCTTCTACCATTATTCAACCAGTAACAGTTTCAGCTTCTGAATTAGAACCAGAAAAAATACCATTTGAACAGCAGTATGCAGAATTAAAAGATGTTCAGGATTCCCTTGATCCGAATGAGATCGTAAAGGCAAATGACATTGAACTTTCTTATGGGCAGGAATTTGATGTAGAAGTTGATCTGTCTGGAATCGAAGGTGTAGATGAAAGTAAGATCAAGATTTTATTCCATGAAGCAAAGAATGAAGCTGGCACAGATTTTGATACACATACACCAGATACTTACAAAGCTGTCTATGCAGTGGAACCAGTCAGCGGTCATCCTGCTTATAGAGTCAGCAGAAATATTACAGTGAAAGAACCGAAAACAGAAGCTATAACAACGTCAAATAGTTCTGAGAATACTACGGATGAAGGTAATGCCGGAGAAACGGAGGATATTGGAACTGCAGATGATGAAGAGACGGACAGGCAGACAGAAACAGAAGTAGTGACTGATCTCACAGAAGAATCAGAAACAACGACAGACGAAGAAACTGGATTGACAGTTTCTGATGTGATGGAACAGGCTGACGAGGAAGGGATTGACCTTTATTCTTTAGATGAAGGGGAATCAGTTACTTTTATGGCAAGGGTAGCATCTACGACAAGCACCAAGAAAGTAACAGTGACAAGAGGAGCCTGCTATCAGTATTCTGATTATGGCTACGGAAGTTATCTGACTTATCAGTATACTGTAAAGTTTGGAAGTGTTTCTGCTACTGCTTACTGTATTCAGCCGGAAAAATCCAGTCCAGGAAGTGGAACTTATGATATTACCAAGCTGAGTGATGGTAAGAAACTTGCGAAAGTCTGCTATTACGGAACAAAGGCATCCGGTGATGATGGATTTTTTACAGAAGAGAATGGCTATGGAAATCTGAGCACAGGAGCAAGATTTATCCTGGTGCATCTGGCAGCATCTTATGCCAACAGCGGAGATTCTGCTTTTTCCGGTGCAAGCAGCAAAGCAAAAACACTTGCTATGAAACTGTACAATTACTGTATTTCGCAGCCAAATATTCCAGATGTTGAGATGAGCTTTTCAGATGCGAATGTAACTGCCTATGTGGATGGCAGCAGCCAGAGAACAAAGGAGATTACTTTTAAGGCAGATGAACTGCAGAGTATCACAATGAAACTTCCAAGTGGAGTAAAGCTTCATAATGTGACAACAGGAAAGACAAGCAAGGCAGGAGAATCCGTAGTGATCAGTGGCGGAACAAAGTTCTATCTGTCTGCACCGCTTACTCAGGTAAGTGATGTAGCAGGAAGCTGGTCTGTCACAATGAAAGGAAGTATCACAAAAGATTATTCTGCTTATAAGATCAGTACCGGTTCTGGTTCACAGGATCTGGCATTGGTGTTTGGTGAGGGTGTCGATGATGAAAAGTATGTGGATTTTAAAGTGACATGGGTACAGTATGCCAGTGTGAAAGTTATTAAAAAGGATTCTAAAGCAAATGTAAAACTGTCCGGAGCTGTATTTGGCTTATACAGTGATGCAGACTGTAAGAATCTGATTACAAAACTGCCGGCAACGGATGCGAATGGAGAAGCATCTGCACAGATCGTTAAGACACAGGATACCGTTTATCTGAAAGAGATTACTGCACCAAGCGGTTATCGTATTAATGCTACAGCCTACAATGTGAAGCTGGAAGTCAGCAAGACGACTACGGTAACTGTTCCGGATGAAGAACAGCTTGGACAGCTTACTGTATATAAAGAGGGTGAAGTTCTCACAGGTGCCGATGTGACAGAAAACGGAACAACATTCCGATATGAAAAACGCCGACAGAAAGGTGCTGTTTATAATGTTTATGCCGGAGCAGATATTACAACTGCTTATGGTACAAAAGTTTACAGCAAAGGTGATCTGGTAAAGGAGAATCTGACAACAGATTCCAATGGTGCTGTGATTCTTAAAAATCTGCATCTTGGTACATATGTTGTAAAGGAAGTACAGGCTCCGTCTGGTTTTTATAATGCAGGGGAAGAAAAGACAGTAAAACTTGCTTATGCAGGACAGAATGTAGAAGTGGTATTTTCTGAAACAACTTTTACGAATGACAGACAGAAAGCAGAAGTTATTGTGACAAAGCAGGATAAGGATACAGAAAATCCTCTGAACGGAGGTATTTTTGGAATTTATGCTTCCAGTGACATTACAAATGTGGACGGTACTGTAGTTGCAAAGAAAGGCACACTGATTGAAAAGGCAACCACTGGAACAGATGGAAAGGCAAAATTCAATGTAGATCTTCCGCTTGGATTTTCCTATGAAGTTAAGGAAGAACAGGCTCCAACAGGATATGTGAGAAATACAGAAGATGTTTACCAGTTTGCTTTTTCATATACAAACGATAAGGAAGCAAAGGTGACATTTAATCATACTTTTAAAAATGAACGTGTGACAGCAAAGATCTCTTTACAGAAGCTGGATGCAGAAACAAAGAAAGCAGTTCCGCAGGGAGATGCGACTCTGGAAAAAGCAGTTTATGGACTGTATGCCAGAGAGAACATTGTCCATCCGGATGGTGTAACCGGTGTGATGTATAAAGCAGGAGATCAGGTGGCAACACTTACTACGGATGAAAATGGACAGGCTTCCGTCAGCGGACTGTATCTTGGAAGTTATTATGTGAAAGAGATTACACCACCAACCGGTTATCTGGCAGATGAGAATGAATATGACCTTTCCTGTGATTATGAGGGGGATATGACCGCTGAGGTGAAGCGTGAGTGTACTTCTCTGGAACAGGTAATGAAACAGCCATTTCAGATCATCAAAGTAGCCAATAATGGAAAGACCGATGCGGATTTACTGAAAGGGGCAGGATTTAGTGCTTATCTGGTATCTTCTCTGAAGGTGAAAGAAGATGGCAGTTATGATTTTGATTCTGCAAAACCGGTAGTGATCGGAGACAATGGTGCAACGGAAATCTTTACAGATGAAAAAGGATATGCCTGCAGTATTGCAATCCCATATGGAACATATGTAGTGCGTGAAACAACAACACCGCATAATTATACTCCGGTAGATGATTTTACAGTCAGCATTACAGAAAATAATCCGAACACACCGCAGACATGGCGTGTGCTTTTAGATGATGAATTTGAAGCCAAACTGAAAATTATCAAAAAGGATGATGAAACAAAGAAAGCGGTACTCCAGAAAAATACAGAGTTCAAAATCTATAACATGGACACTGGAAAATATGTGGAGCAGGTAACGACTTATCCGACTACTGTGAAGCATAAGTCTTATTTTACAGATGAGGATGGATATTTGATCCTTCCACAAAATCTGAAAATCGGACATTACCGTATTGAGGAAGTAAATGCACCTTATGGATATACGCTCAATGAGAATTACTATGAGGTTGATGTAGATTCCAATACAGCATATCAGATGGACGGTACTTCCGGGGATGTGATCATCGAGGTTTCCTATGAGAACCATCCGGTAAAGGGTGAACTGAATATTGTGAAAAAAGGTGAAGTTCTTGATGGCTTTAAAAACGATTTTACTTACCAGAGTGAGAATCTGGAAGGCGCAGTCTTTGAGGTTTATGCGGCAGAAGATATTTATACTGCGGATTTCCAGAAAGATGACAATGGAAACCGTATCTTAGAGTATGCTGCCGGAACACTGGTAGGAACGGTTACAACTGATAAAGATGGAAAGGCACAGATTACGGATCTTCCTCTTGGAACTTATAAAGTTGTCGAAAAGACAGCACCAGATGGTTTTGTGTTAAATCAGGAAGCGCAGACAGTTACTTTCTCTTATAAAGATCAGAATACAGCAGTGATCGAGCAGACAGCAGCCTTTGAAAATGACCGTCAGAAGGTAGAAGTATCTGTTGTGAAAAAAGATGCAGAAACGGATGCGGTTGTTGCTGGTGCAGAGTTTGGTCTGTATGCGAAAGAGGATATTCTGGCACATGAAAATGTGCTTGTGAAAGCAGATACACTTCTTGGAAAAGCAGTTACTGATGAGGATGGCAAGGCAGTCTTTGACCTAGACCTGCCATTTGGCAAATATTATATCAGAGAACTTGCAGCACCGGCAGGTTATGTATCTTCGGATGAAACACTGGATGTCACTGCAGCTTATCAGGGACAGGATGTGAAAGTAATAAAACTTGCATCTGAATTTAAAAATCAGCCGACCAAAATCACAGTGAAAAAATCTGACATTACAACAGGAGTTGAACTTTCCGGAGCAACACTGACAGTTCTCGATAAGGATAAAAATGTAATAGATACATGGAAATCTGTAAAGGGTGAGGAACATCTGATTGAGCGGCTGACTGTGGGTGAAACATATACTCTTCGTGAAGAAATGGCTCCTTATGGTTATCTGAAAGCGGAGGAGATTACCTTTACTGTAGAGGATACTGCTGAAATCCAGAAAGTGGAAATGAAAGATGATGTGCCGACTGGAACTCTGATTATCAATAAGAAGGGTGAATTTCTGGAAAAAGTATCTGTACTTGATTCCGTAGGTGGATGGATCAGCCATTTATTTGAATATATTTCCGGTTCCCTGAAAGAAGTTACTTTTGAGGTTTATGCACTGGAAGATATTAAAGCTGCGGATGGTGAGAGTGAAGATTATTACAAGAAAGATGATCTGATAGCAACGATTACGACAGATGAAACAGGAGTAGCAAAACTGACAGATCTTCCGCTTGGAAAATATTATGTCAAAGAAAAGGAAACGGCAAACGGCTATGTACTGGATGGTACAGCTCGTGAGATTGACCTGACATACCGGGATCAGGATACTGCCGAGGTAACTTATTCTTCCGACTGGCAGAATAACCGTCAGAAAGCGGAAGTAAAGGTGCTGAAAAAAGAAAAGGATTCTGACAGGGTACTGGAAGGTGCAGTATTCGCTCTTTGCAATAAAGAGGACATTGTAAATGCAAATGGTGATGTCATTTTGAAAGCAGATACCGTTATTGAGGAGCAGGCTACGGACAAAGAGGGAAAACTGACATTTACGGCAGATCTTCCGATTGGTTACACTTACTATGTCAAAGAAACTTCCCCGGCACCGGGATTCGCAACAACGGATCAGGTACAGGAGTTTACTTTTGAATATGATGGTGCAGATAAGGAAACACTGTCTTATGAGTTTACCTTTGAAGATGAACCAACAGTTGTGGAGATTACAAAAACTTCTTTGACTGATGGAAAGGAACTGGAAGGGGCGAAACTGGAAGTGACAGATGAAGATGGCAAGGTGGTAGATTCATGGACTTCCGGGAAAGAGGCTCATATCATTAAAGAGCTTGTTGCAGGAAAGAAATACACTCTGACGGAGACAAAACCGGCAAATGGTTATGTGACTGCGGAGAGTATTACTTTTACAGTAGAAGATTCTTCTAAAGCACAGAAAATCGAGATGAAGGATGATGTGACGAAAGTGCAGATTTCCAAAACGGATATTTCTGGGAAGGAACTTCCGGGAGCGAAGCTGACCATTCTTGACAAAGACGGAAAGGTCGTAGAAAGCTGGACTTCTGAAGAGAAAGCACACTATATCGAGATGCTTCCAATCGGAGAATATACACTTCGTGAAGAAACAGCACCGGACGGTTATCTGGTGGCAGAGGATGTGAAGTTCACTGTAAAAGATACCGGGGAAATTCAGAAAGTTGTGATGAAGGATGAAGCCAAGCCGACGGAAACGCCAACGGAGACACCAACAGAAACTCCTTCTGAGACACCGGAAACAACGGATACTCCATCCAGTACAATATCTACTGATGCACCAAAAACAGGTGATGACACACCTGTGATGTTCTGGATTCTACTTGCAGGATTAGGAATGATCGGATTTGGAACATCTGCGGTATATTTACGTAAAAAAAGAAAAAAATAAGTAACTGTAAGGTTTGAAACAGGATAGGGCATTTATGGGCAAAACAGTTCATAAATGCCCTTTTTGGGACAATGGATAATCTGTAGAAAACTGCCAGTGGCAGATTCGTAGAAAAGTAAGAACAGGAGGAATCAATAAGATGAAAACATTATTAATCGTTGCAGCCATCATTGTATTTCTGGTACATGGATTTGTCATGTACTGCTGTATTAAAGTAGGGGCAGAATCAGAAAAGAATTATGATGAACTTGCAAAAGGTGTTAGAAAGGAGAAGGGAAGTAAAAAAACGTTGGAAACTATGTAATGAAGATAAACTTAACATAAAGGAGCAGACGAAAATGAAAGAAAAGGATAAAGTGCTTCAGGCATTATGTGATGGTCTGGGCGAAAATTATAAACTTATGGAGATTGACCTGGAGCTTTGTATTTACAGAAACTTTGGAAATCGCTTTGAAGTAGAAGTCAGTGGAGTACATACAGCCAAGCAAAATAAAAAAGCAACAATCTACCTGTGGTGCATGGATGCAACAGGTGCCCATGGATACGTCATTAAAAAAGTTGGTGAAGTTCCAAGAAACAAAATTGGTAAAACGGTGGAGGAACTGTATGAATACAGTGAGAACCTGATCAGCCAGGGATATGACTGTTATGAGAAAGTACAGGCTTATCTGAAAGAACTGGTAAAGAAAGAACAGATTAAGAAAGAAGAGGACAACGGTGCAAGATGAAGTAAATGAAAAAACGGTATCCCTGTGTATCCGGGGTGGAAAGATAACTGCCCAGTTGCTAAAAGCTGCCATGAGAAAAGCTCTTGCCCAGATGGAACAGGAGAAAGCAAAACAGAAGCAGCAGAGCAAAGTACAAAAACAGCAGGATGACAAGGCGAAGGATAAATCTTATCGTGGAAAACAAACCATGGAGAAGCTGATGCGGCAGAATGTACAGCTTTCCAATATTGAAATTACTGATGGGAATATCAAATCTTTTGAACGGGTGGCGAAAAAGTACAGTATTGATTTCAGTCTGAAAAAAGATACGACAGCAAAGCCGCCGAGATATTTTGTTTTCTTCAAAGCAAGGGATGCAGATGTCATGACCGCAGCATTTAAGGAATACACTGGTAAATCTCTCAATAAGACAAAGAAACCGTCTGTAAGGGCAAAACTGAAGGATGCGATCACACAGGCGAAGGATAAGAACCGAGAACGGGAGAAAACGAAGCAGAAAGAAAAGGAGCCGACACTATGAACCGATTTCAGAAGATGCGTAAAGTATGCAAGGGGTATCTGGAGAGAATCCCGCCACTGCTTATACAAAGCTTTCAATGGGGAGCTGACTGGCTGAGAGAAAAAATCTTAGATTTAGGGGAATATCTGAAAAGAAATTCCCTGCGGATACTGGCATTGAATACTCCTTATGTCATAATCTTTTATCTGGTAGACAAAGAAGCATGGTTGTATCAATATTGTCAGGGAGATTCATCGGTGGAACGGCTGATGGTGTTGCTTTTGAATTTTCAAATGGCATTTACTTCTGTTCTGCCAAGTATAGAAAAGATGCCACTTCTGGCAGGTTTTACCGGAGCTTTGGCTGTAAAATTTCTGGTTATGATGAAGATGAAAAATGCCAAAAAGTTTCGGCAGGGAGTGGAGTATGGTTCGGCTAGATGGGGGACAGCAAAAGACATTGCACCTTTTATCGACCCAATATTTGAGAACAATATTCTTCTTACCATGACCGAACGGCTGACTATGAACGGCAGACCCAAGAATCCGAAATTTGCAAGGAACAAGAACGTGATTGTAATTGGCGGATCTGGTTCCGGAAAGACCCGGTTTTATGTAAAACCAAATCTGATGCAGATGGGAAAATATATCAGTTATGTGGTCACGGACCCCAAGGGAACGATCATCATTGAGTGCGGAAAGATGCTGGTACGGCATGGATATAAAGTGAAAGTATTGAATACGATCAATTTTTCCAAGAGTATGCACTACAACCCATTCCACTATATTCATTCAGAAAAAGATATTCTGAAACTGGTGAATACTATCATGGTAAACACCAAAGGGGAAGGGGAGAAGTCCAGTGAGGATTTCTGGACGAAGGCAGAAAGGCTTCTGTATTGTGCATTGATTGGCTATATCTGGTATGAAGCACCGGAGGAGGAACAGAACTTTGCGACACTGCTTGAATTTATCAATGCATCGGAAACAAGGGAAGATGATGAAACATTTAAAAATGCAGTAGATATGCTGTTTGAGGAACTGGAGAAAGAAGAACCGGAACACTTTGCGGTACGTCAGTATAAAAAGTACAAGCTGGCGGCGGGCAAAACAGCGAAGTCGATTTTGATTAGCTGTGGAGCCAGACTTGCTCCATTTGATATTGCGGAGCTTCGTGAGATCATGAGTTATGATGAAATGGAACTGGATATGGTAGGGGATCAGAGGACAGCATTGTTTATCATTATTTCAGATACCGATGATACGTTTAACTTTGTTGTGGCAATGATGTACAGCCAGTTATTTAACCTGTTATGTGACAGAGCAGACGATGTACACCATGGACGATTGCCTTATCATGTCAGAATATTAGCTGATGAATTTGCGAATATCGGACAGATTCCGAAATTTGATAAGCTGATCGCAACTATTCGTAGCCGTGAGATTTCAGCATCCATTATCCTCCAGTCGCAGTCACAGCTCAAGACCATCTATAAAGATGCTGCTGAAACTATTTTAGGTAACTGCGATACGATGTTGTTCCTTGGCGGAAAGGAAAGTTCCACATTAAAGGAGATTTCCGAGACACTGGGAAAGGAAACGATTGATTTATACAACACTTCTGATACCCGTGGACAGAGCCGTTCTTATGGGATGAATTATCAGAAAACAGGAAAGGAATTGATGAGCCGGGACGAGCTTGCGGTCATGGATGGCAGTAAATGTATCCTTCAGCTGAGAGGTGTCAGACCGTTTTTCAGTGACAAGTTTGATATTACCAAGCATAAACGATACAAGGAATTGTCGGACTATGATAAGAAAAATGAATTTGATGTGGAAGCGTATATGCGGCATCGTATGGAAGTGAAGCTGACAAGGACACAGGAATTTGACCTGTATGCCTTTTCAGAAGAAAGTCTGTCAGAAGAATTAAATACAGAAAACAAGGAAGCAGAGCATGTGAAAGATTTAAACACATAGCTCTTTTTTCTTTGCCCTTATAGGGAGGTGATGGATTTGAGAGATCATGAAAGGCCGCCCATAAGGGCAGAGCCGGAAGAGACTTCTTAAAACATAGATAGAAACCGAGAAAAAGCAATGATTTGAAAGGAGACAACGACTATGGCGTTTTTTAATCAGGCAATTAATATTTTACAGACTCTTGTAGTAGCGATCGGAGCTGGTCTTGCAGTATGGGGTGTTATCAACCTGCTGGAAGGTTACGGAAACGACAATCCGGGTGCAAAATCCCAGGGGATTAAGCACTTAATGTCTTCTATGTGAAAAGATTTTAAAGGAAAAACGCACATCCTACGCATTTAACATGACAATTTCATGAAAAGCGAAAGGAAAACACTATGAAAATCGAATACACAAAAGTTGGAGACTACTATTTACCGAATCTTTATTATCCGGAGGAAACCAGACCGATCGGCTGTTGGGGAATGTTTCGGAAGGAATATCTGAAAGAACATAAATCTGGAACTTATACATATCTTCTTCTGACCGCCAGACTGGACAGCTATCTGGCAGATCTGAATGAACAGGCACAGGAACGCTTTGAGCTGATTGAAGCTCAAATACGAAGTGCGGAGGGAGTTACCGAGGAACTGAAGAGACAGAATCCTATGGAATGGGTACGCCACTGCAACAATATCCGCAACCGGGCTGCTGAAATCATCAAACAGGAACTGATTTATATATAAGGGGGATTCCGGATATGAGAAGAGAATTGATTGAAAGTTATTATGAAGAATACCAGCAGGAACTGGAAAGATTTCTTGAATCTGATCCAGAGATGTTTTCTCTGGAAGCAGAAATTCATCATTACATAGATATACTGGAACCAGTCCTCAGAGATGCCGGACAGGAGATGTGGCAGGCATTGGACAGAATTATTTCAGCGAAAAATGCCATGGAAGGGATTGTGGCAAAAGAAATGTATATCCGAGGATTTCTGGATTATGAAAGGCTGGTGTGTGAGAAGGACAGTAAAATTTAAATATTCATCTTACAAGCACTGACTGTAACGGTCAGTGCTTCTTTTTTGGTTTTTTTAAAATCATCTGACATTCTTCAAGTCCCCACGTGTGATTAGTAAGAAAAATAAATTTTTCTGCGAAAGTACCGTCCAAACACCCTCTGAACCTTGCAATTAGTGAGGGAATAGTTCATTTTTGCGAAAAAAACTTGCAAAAGGGGGTTGGTAAATACACTTTCAAAAGCTTTATAGGTAGAGGAACAAAATTTTTTCATAATTTTTCAAAATCATGTCCGCTTTTATCTCTCCCAATACAGAGTAAGTGAAGGGGCTAACAAAAGTAAAAGAAAAAATGATAAAAATGCAAAAAAATATCACGAATTTTTTGCATCATGCCAAGTCATTTGACTTTAGTAATCAGAGGACGTTTTGGAATGTTCCTTCGCTGAACCTTGACAACCGATAAGTGCACCCTGGAAGTCTACCAGGAGTTCTGCCATGACCTTTCTTTTACAGAGAGTGAGCGGAATCATAATGACACTCCCGATGATGGGCGGTTGACCAAAGCCTTATGGTCAGTGGCCTGCTGATGCAGGCAGAGGCAGTCTGAGACGACTGCAGATGACAGGGAAACGCACGCCAGACCGCCGGACGAATGAAACTGATAACAATGTTTACAGGGCGAAATGCCTGGAAAGGAGCAGTTTATGACAGAACTGAAAATGAAAGAAATGCAGATAATCCACTGGTTTGGATGCCCGAATCTGAACTGTACAAAGGAAAGAATCCATCTGGCAGCTATGCTTGCAACGGATGCAGAAATGAAAAAGAATCTTTACAAGGTATGCAGATTCCTCGCAAGAGAAGAAATCGCATATCGGTATCCGAGCATATATGAAATGATTCGGAAAATGTTTTCGCCGGATGATACTAATCCACCGGACGCATGTGCAATGTTTATGCCGGACAATGAACCAGATGATGAAGAATATGCAATGGCAGCGTAGCTGCGGAAAGGACAGTAGCGATTATGAATAAAGTGATTTTAATGGGAAGACTGACAAAGAATCCGGAGATCAAATATGCCGGAAAAGATAATGATATGGCAGTAGCAAGATATACACTTGCGGTAAATAGAAGATATAAACGTGACGGAGAACAGGAAGCAGATTTTATTTCCTGTGTCACATTTGGAAAGAGTGCAGAGTTTGCACAGAAATATCTTCACAAGGGAACGAGAATTGTGATCGGAGGTCGTATCAGCACCGGTAATTATAAGGATAAGGACGGGAAAACAATTTACACCACAGATGTGATTGTGGAAGAACATGAATTTGCTCAGAACAAGGATAACGGTGCCGGTGCAGATTCGTCAGAAACACAGAAAACAGATAAGGACGGATTTATGGAAGCACCGGAAGGAGAGGTTCCATTTGACTAAACCGGGATAAATGGTTGGAGAGGCTGCTCTTTGCCGGGGCATTCTCTTTTCCATTTTAAAGAAGAAATCAAAAATTACAGGTATTCAACCTAACGAAAACGTGATATAATCAAAATATGGTTGAATGAGAAATATGGAGGTAGCTTATGGGCGTAAGTTATAACAGATTATGGAAAATGCTCATAGATAAAAATATGAAGCGGATAGAGATGCAGTACCTCACTGGGATCAGTGGTAATATTCTTGCCCGGATGGGAAAAAACCAGTATGTATCAATGGAGACGATTGAGAAGATATGCAAGAAGCTGGACTGCACTGTTGATGAGATGATGGAATTTACAGATGATGAATAACAGGAGCAGATATGTCAAATTATTAAATCTGGCAGAATGCTTCAGAAGTCGAAAAAAGAAATTGAAAAAAGATAACATGCCGGATACGGCATAATTCTCTTGGCAAAGCTAAGAGCGCACTTCTATACATGCAATTTCATCTGCCTGTATCGTGCGACCTGCGGTGCTGCTCCCGGTTTTGAGAAATCTCAATCCGGGAAATACAGCGAAATCAGAGATTTCGTACAAGGGGAGTTTCCCCTTGCGGCACAAGTGCCTATCCCCGATAAAGTTTGTGGCTGAATATTTCAGATACAGACATATAAAGTGATAGAAAGCGTGAAATATAAATTTGAAGGGTGACAATATATGAAGTATTTATATTTGCATGGACTAGGGCAAAAACCAGACAGTTGGAATAGAGTAATAAAAGAAACGAAAGTATCGAAAAGCAGTCGCAGTTTAAGTTTATCAGAGATGTTAGAAGGGAAAGCTGCTACATATAAGGAATTATATTCAGCATTCTCATCAGAATGCGACAAGGAGAATGAAGAAATTGTCTTATGTGGGCTTTCACTGGGAGCTGTTTTGACACTTAATTATGCGATAGACCACCCGGATAAAGTAAAGGCACTCGTATTAATTGCAGCACAATATAAAATGCCAAAAAAATTATTAAAAGTTCAGAATATGTTGTTTCATCTTATGCCGAATTCGGCATTCAATAAAATGGACTTCAAAAAAGCAGATGTTATTAACCTATGTGGTACGATGGCTGAATTAGATTTCAGCGACTCACTTCATAAGGTGTCTTGTCCGGTATTAATCGTTTGTGGAGAGAAGGACAATGCGAACAAAAAAACTGCAAAAGAACTTTGCCATTATTTGAACAATTCCAACTTCCATGAACTTATGAAAACAGGTCATGAAGCAAACATAGAAGATCCGGAAGAGTTGGCGATCGTGTTGCAAAGATTTTATGATAGTATCAATTAACTTCCCATTTATCGGGAAGTCGCAGAGAACGAAAAATCGGGAGTTATTGAACGGAATTTTGGAAATTATCGGGGGAACATTAGTATGAAGAAATGTAGATATTGTGGCAAAGAACTAAATAGTAATTTTGAATTCTGTAGCAATGAATGCGAAAACAGTTATAGGAAGATAATTGAGAAAGATAGACAGAAAATCAAGTATTTTATGATAGGGATTATTTTAGGGTTTTTAGTTATGTTTTATGGCATTACATTAAACAGCGACTTTATTATAGGAATTGGAATTATAGTAATGGGTATAGATGTTGTTGTGTTGCCATTTACCACTCCAGAAACAACAACTTTTTTAGGATACCGAAAGTCAAAAGTTGTAGGAAGAATACTTGGTATATTACTTATAGCGGTTGGATTATGGGTAGGGCTTGTTTGATTACAAATTCCAGTTTTTGAAACAGAGAAATCGGTAGTTATGGAGGTGAAAAATGTATTTCACAGACGAAAAAGACTATATTATGCGAATGATAAAAGAAATGGTAAGAGTATTATTTTCTTTAATGTTTGGGAAAAAGTATGTTTCTGTTGAACTTGAAAAAGAAAATAAATATGAAGTATCAGGGAAAAATTTGAAAGATTTTCTTGATATGATTGATTCTGGGAAAATTAACGAAGCAGAGAATATACTTTTAGATAGCATTGATTATACAGACAGAAATGAGGTAATGGCAGCAGCTCTTTTCTACCAATATCTTAGTGAGAAGGATAGTGAGTTTTTGAAAAATAATAATTATACAAAAGAAGAAGTGATGTCTGGTTTTAAGCAATTACTTATGCAGTCAGGATATACTGATTTGCTATGTTTGGTCAAAGCTGAAGAGTAATGTAGAAAATTCAAAGAGATAAGAGTGATTGGCTGAAAGGAGAAATTGTATTATATGTTCTATATTGTTTTTGACTTTATGATGGCAGTGATTATGTTTTTGTTTGGAATGTGGTTTTATAAATCAGAAGGAAAAGCTGCTAAATTCTTGTCGGGTTATAATATGAAATCAGCGGATGAACGAAAGAAATACGATGAGAATGCTATGTGTAAGGCATATGGAAAAAGAATGATGTTTATGTCAGTTCCTTTTATTATTGGAATAATCATAGATATCCAATATCAAGGAATAGGCTGTTGGATCGCATGGGGGATATGGCTTATTATGTTTGTTTTGTTGCTTATTGATAGACATAAAAGAGAACGTTAAATTCAAGTTTGTAGAATTAAGAAAATTGGAATTTCGTGGGAGGTGTTATACAAATGAAACTGGCAGATTTATCAACTGGACCAGACTGGGTAGTATATGTTGGATTTATAATATTTGCTGTACTTTCCATAGTTTTGATTTCTGGACATGGAAGTTGGTTAATTTCCGGATATAATACAGCTTCAAAAGAAGAAAAGGCAAAATATAATGAAAAAAAACTATGCAGAACAATGGGAATTGGAATGTCTGTTATAGCAATTCTTCTATTAATTATGGGAGTGTTTGAAAATATTTTACCGGCATTTTTTGTGTATATTGCATTGGGTATTATTTTAGCTGATGTTGTGATAATTATTGTCTTGGGAAATACAATATGTAGAAGGTAACAAATTTCGACTTGTGGACTTTAACAACTCGAAATTTTCAAAGGGACTAACGAATAAATGAACAAAGAACATAATAATGAAAATAAAAATGACGAAGAAGATACTTTAACATTAGCCAAACTTTTTAGTAATTGGTATGTAGGTGCTGTTGTAGGATTTGCACTAGGTACTTTAAAGGGTGATTTAACAACAGCGAGTATAGGTTTGGTTATTGGAGCTACTGTAAGTTGGATATTTAAGAAGTGTTTAATGAGCAAAAAAAGAGTTTGTTTGTTAACTTCCGGTTGACCAAGAAAAATGAGGAGGATTCATTATGAGTGAGAAAACAGAGATTACTTTCATGCAAACAAGATTAATCCGGCTTGCTTCAGAAGAGTGGCATTTACCTGTTGAACAGATTATCCACTTGTTTAAAGAAGCTGATGTTCTTGGATATATAGAAAAATGTTATGGAATTTTTCATTGTGAAGGCGATGAAGCTGTGCTTGAAGATATTACTGAATTTTTGCAAGGAAAGGGGATAGAGATTAGTGCTTGAGTTAAAAGATGGATTTGTTCTCTATCATGGAAGCTATTGTGAGGTAAAAGAGCCAGATCTTGCCAAATGTGCAAAGAGAAAAGATTTTGGGCAGGGATTTTATTTAACTACATCCAAGGAGCAGGCAGAAAGTTTTCTGAGAACCTCAATAGCCAAAGCAATCGCAACCGGAACAATTGAAGAGGGACAGAAGTTCGGATATATTTCGACTTTTGAATTCAACCTTTCAGGAAATCTTGAAACGCATATTTATGAAAATGCAGATGTAGACTGGTTACATTGCATTGCAGCTCATCGAAAGAAAAAAATGTTTATCGAAGTTGAACGTGAAATGGCAAGGTATGATATCATTGCAGGAAAGATTGCGGATGATGCAACAAACGCTACCCTTACTGCTTACCTTGCCGGGGCTTTCGGGACAGCAGGCGATAAGGAGGCAGACGATTTCTGCATCAGACAGTTATTGCCCAATAAACTAAAAGATCAATATTGCTTCAAAACAGAAGCCGCCATTAAGTGTCTGAAATTTGTGAAAGGTGAGAAGATATGGCTGAAGTAACAATTCCAAAGGAAAAAATGAATTATACAATAGACCTTCTTATCACTATGGTGACAGATGAGATTGCAGAAGAAACGGGAAAGGACAGAAAAGAGATATTGACAGATTTTCTATGTTCAAAGACAGGAAAAGCACTGTATGATGAGAAAACAAAGCTGTGGTGCAATGGTCCGGCATATATAGCTGAATTGTATAGGGAAGAGTTAAAGAAATCTGGATATCAGATTTGAGATGAATGCATATCCAGATGGTGTTAAAAACTTCCGCTATTATATCGTTGTGACAACTAAATATTTCAAAAACGCTGAGGTCAGCATTTCCTAATCATAGGACAACGACCTCAGTTTTTTTATACCTAGGAATCGGCATTCATGAATCAGCCGGTTCTTTTTGTTTACAGAAAAATGAAGGAGAACGACAAAGTGAGCAGAGCAAAAAATCCGAAATATGAATCCATGTCACTGGAAGAATTGAAGGCAAATATGGAAAAGAGCAGACAGGAACTGGAGGTTGCAATCCACAACAAAAACCTTCTGGAGCAGAGAAAAAAGTTAGTGGAACGCAGGGAACGCTCCCACCGGCTGATTGTCAAAGGGGCAGAGTTTGAGAAAGCGTTTCCGTTGTCCAGAGATCTGGAGCAGGAAGATGTTCAGAATATAATGAACCAGCTGCAGAACAGCAGTTACAACAAGAGTATTGTGCGGCAGACTTATATCTCAGCGTCACAAAAAGACCGACAACAGATTGCAGAAGCGGTTAAAAAAACAGAGAAGGGAGATGACAGTTAATGGCATTGTATCATTTTTCAGTAAGACATGTATCCAGAGGGAAAGGGCAGATGGTGGTTGCTTCCGCAGCCTATATTTCCGGGCAGAGGATTTATGACGGTTATTACAATAAGATACATGACTATACAAGCAAGTCGGGCGTGGTATTTACAGAAATTCTGACACCGGAGTATGTGCCGGAGCGTATGACAGACAGGGAAACACTCTGGAACGAGGTGGAGCATGTAGAAAGGAACAACAAGGCGCAGCTTGCCTATTCGTTTGACATTGCCCTGCAGAGTGAACTGACACTTGAGGAAAATATAAGACTGGCGAAAGAATTCTGCCAGGAGCAGTTTGTGGTACGTGGCATGATCGTGGATCTGGCAGTCCATGAGGGAAAATCGGATAATGAAGAAGAGCCGGATAATCCCCATTTCCATGTGCTTGCCCCAATCCGTCCTTTTACAGAGGAAGGAATCTGGGGAAATAAACAGAGACGGGAATATATTCTTGATGAGGATGGAAACCGGGTGAAGGACGCGAAAGGAAAAGATATGTTCAATGCTGTTTCTACTACCGGTTGGAATGATCCCGAACTTTTAAAAGAATGGCGGCGGGCATGGACAGAGAAAGTAAATGGGAAATTCCAGGAGTGCCACATGGCAGCCAGAATCGACCACCGTTCCTACAAAGAACAGGGGATTGACCTGATCCCGACCATCCATGAGGGATATGAAGTCCGGGCAATGGAGAAAAAGGGAATCAAAACGGTAATCGGAGAACTGAACCGGGCAATCCGGCAGTTCAACCAGATGTTTATTTCTCTAAAAGAGTCTATTCAGTGGATGAAGACAGCTTATGAGGAAATGAAAGCAGAGCTAGATCGCAGACAGAACCCTACACTTCTGGAGAGTTTGCAGGATTATTATGATAAAAAGACACAGGGTAGACCGCCGTTACCAAATTTCTATGCGGAGATGAAACGGAGAGGGAAGAATCTCTCCAATTTACAGGAGTTTTCAAAATCCATCAATTATCTTCAGACCCATCAGATAGAGACGATGGATGACTTGCAGGAACGGATTGAGGAACTTAATGGTGTTGTTTCTGTCAGCAAAAAAGAAATTTCCGAAAAGCGAAAACAGTTAAAGGAACTGGAGAATCTGGAAAAGATGGCAGAGGTGATTAAAACAAACCAGCCATTGATTGATGAGTATAATCGTTTCTATTTTCAGAAAAGACGGGAGAAATATTATCAGCAGCATAAAAAAGAAATCAATTATTACCGCAAATGTGAACGGGAACTAAAACAGCATCTGGATCAAAATGGAAAGGTACCTACTGCCAGATGGAAACGAGAGAAAGAAGAACTCCAGGCGGTGATCGAAGAGCTGAAAGCAGACAATCAGCCGTATCAGGAAGAACTTGCGTTTGTAAAAAAGGTACAGAGCTGTGCAGACATTGCCAGACGTGACCGGGAAATGGCAGAAGCAGATACTTCCGGGCGTTCAGAAGAAAAAAGGGAGAAGCAGGTGAAATTCCCGGTATTTTATGGAGTCCAGACGGAAGATATTCTTGAAGAAAATGGAAAAGCAGAGCAACAGCCGGTGAAGCAGTCGGAGCAGAAGACAGAAAAGAAGACTTCTCTTCTGAGAAAACTGGATGAAAAGAAGAAAGAGTGTGCAGAGCGTGATGCAAAACAACAGGCAGTGAAGAAAAAACGGAACCATGAGATGAGTTTATAACAGTCTGTCAGCAGGACAGATGGGAAAGGATGAGGAAAATGCAGTATACAGAAGAACAGATTACAAGAGCCAACCAGACCAATCTTGTTTCTTTTCTGAACGCACAGGGGGAACAGTTGGTGAAAAGTGGCAGGGAATATCGTTGGAAAAAGCATGACAGTGTAACGGTATCCGGTAACCGGTGGTATCGTCACAGTCAGGGCAGGGGCGGCTATCCGGTGGATTTTGTGATGGAATTTTACAACGCTACATTTCCGGAAGCAGTTAAAAAGTTAATCGGGGAGGAAGGCGAAGGCAGGAACAGTACCTGCCCCGCCCCGTCCCCTGACTTCCGGTTACCAGAGAAAGAGGAAAATAATGAGAAAATCATCAGATATCTGACAGAAAACAGAGGGATTGAAAAGAATCTGGTGGAGGAATGGATCAGCAGTGGGGATATTTATGAAGAAAAGAAGCACCATAATGTGGTGTTTGTTGGCAGGGATGCAGACGGTATTCCCAGATATGCCCATTGCAGGGGAACAAGTGAAATAAAATACAGGGGAGATGTGGCTGGATCTGATAAATCTTGCGGATTCTGTCACAGAGGGATGGATAATCAGTTGTTTGTGTTTGAAGCAGCCATTGATCTGCTTTCTTTTATCCAACTATTTCCCAAAGACTGGAAAAAGCGGAGCTACCTGAGTCTGGGTGGCATTTCCGGTGTGGCACTGAGGGCTTTTCTTTCTGAACGCCCTCAGATTACTTCTGTATTCCTGTGCCTGGATAATGACCAGGCAGGGAATGAAGCCTGTGAGAAACTGGCAGAAGAAATCCCGGACGGATACAGTGTCATCCGTCTGAAACCGTCCCGAAAGGACTGGAATGAAATCCTTTGCGATAAAAATGCAGACAGGAAGAAAGCAATCATTGAAACAGTTACAATGAAAGCACCGGAGAAGGAAGAATTGGTGCCAATGCTGTGTTATGAAGACATTGAGCAGACCAGCGTAGAATGGCTGTGGTTTCCCTATTTGCCATTTGGAAAACTGACGATTATCCAGGGCAATCCGGGAGAGGGAAAAACTTATTTTGCCATGATGCTGACCGCAGCCTGCACGAACCGGAAGACTTTCCCGAATATGGAAGAAATTGAACCTTTCAATGTGATCTATCAGACCGCCGAAGATGGCATGGGAGATACGATCAAGCCGAGACTGGTAGAAGCAGGTGCCGACCTGAGCCGGGTGATGGTCATTGATGATACAGAGGAAGCACTGACATTATCCGATGACCGTATTGAAAAGGCTATCCGTCAGAATCAGGTCAGACTTTTAATCATTGATCCGGTACAGGCTTTTATCGGTGCAGATGTGGATATGAACCGGGCAAATGAAGTCCGTCCGGTATTCCGGAAACTAGGGATGATCGCAGAGCAGACAGGCTGTGCGATTGTGCTGATCGGACATCTGAACAAATCTTCCGGGACACAGAGCACCTACCGGGGACTTGGCTCCATTGACATCATGGCGGCAGTGAGGAGCCTGATCTTTATCGGAAAAGTAAAAAAAGACCCGACCACAAGGGTTCTGCTCCATGAGAAAAGTTCCCTTGCACCTCCGGGTGAGACGATGGCATTTAAACTTGGAGATGAAGAAGGCTTCCGATGGGTGGGAGCTTATGAGATTTCTGCCGATGAATTGTTAGATGGGAAAGAAGGAAAGCCGACAGAGACAAAACTACAAAGAGGGGCAAAGCTGATTCAGGAGCTTTTGACAGACGGAAACACGATCACCATCCGGGAAGTGGATGAAAAAGCAAAGGCACAGGGGATTTCCCAGAGAACCATGCGTGAAGTAAGAAGCCGGATGAAAGAAGAACTGGATTATCAGATGAATGAAAAGCAGGAAAATACTATTCGATTAAAAAAATAAAAGAGAATGGGTGACGGCAGGATTTTGGAGTAAACGGCAGTCTTTATAGATACCCTATCTGCCGCCTGCCGTTTGCCAGTGCAAGGCAATCGAACGAAAACAGTAGGTATCCATACGAAAATAAAAAAATGAAACCAACAGTCTGGGCAGTTAATCTGTAAAAATGGATTAGCTGCTCTTTTTTTGCAAAAAATGGAGGGTTTACAATGGCAGCGAAGAAGAAAATCATCAATATCAAAGTATATTTTGACGGTGATCAGGACGCAAAAGAAGTATTTGCCGAGGTGATTGCACAGAAAATACGTGACACGAAAACAAAAGATAAACTTGCAATAATGAAAGATAAGCAGTATAATGATTATGAGTTCAGTAATCTGAAATCTGCGTAGGATGTGCAACGTAACGGAGGTATCAGATGAACAACAGATATATGAGTAACAATATAGACAGAAATGCAACATGGAGAGTTGGCGTATACTGCCGACTTTCCAAAGATGACGAACTGACCGGAGAGAGTGCCAGCATCTCCAACCAAAGGGACATTCTGGTGAATTACTGTCAGTCACAGGGCTGGCAGGTGGTGGATGTGTTTCAAGACGATGGTTATACAGGATTGAATACAGACCGACCGGACTTGCAGAGACTTCTCAAAGCCTGTGAAAAAGGACTGGTGAATCTTGTGATTACCAAAGACCAGAGCCGACTGGGACGAAATCATGTACAGACAGGATTTCTGATGGAGGAGTTTTTCCCCAAGCATGGAGTAAGGTATATCGCATTATACGACAATGTGGATACCTTTGACGGGGACAATGAGATTGCTCCGTTTAAGAACGTGCTGAATGAGATGTATTCCAGGGATATTTCCAAGAAAGTTCATGCTTCCTACCACCTGCAGGCAACCAAGGGGAAGTTTACAGGCGTTGTTCCACCATTGGGATATCAGAAAGACCCGGAGGAAAAGGGACATCTTCTGATTGATGAGGAGACAGCACCGATTGTCCGGAAAATTTTTCAATGGGCGGTGGATGGTCATGGGATCAACTTCATATCCAGAGAACTGGAACGCCAGCAGATTCCATGCCCTACCTGGTGGCACAGGAAACGGGGACTTCGCACTTACTACACCAAATGGGAAAAGAAAGATCCGGAGAATGGGAAATTTGTCTGGGATGAATCTTATCTCAAGTCCCTGCTGATGAATCCGGTGTACTGTGGTGACATGGCTTCCCAGAAACGGTACTACCGTTTTAAGATTGGCAATCAGGGAGATAAAGCACCGGAGGATTGGATTACAGTCAGAAATACCCATGAAGCAATCATTCCGCAGGATGTATTTGATCTGGTACAGGCGAAGATGACAGGCAGGAAACGTCAGACAGAACAGGGAGAATACAGCATGTTTGCCGGATTGCTCCGCTGTGCAGAGTGTGGCGGTGCATTGACATTAAAGAAGACGCATACCAAAGATCAGCATGAAGTTTATACCTGTTCCACCTATATCCATAAGGGAAAAGCACACTGCACTCAACACCGGGTGGACGCTGATGATCTGTATGATGCAGTCCTTATCAGAATCCAGGAATGTGCAAAAGCAGTCACCGGAGATGGAACAGAACTGGAAAACCGGGTGAAGGAGTTATGCGAAGAAGATACACAGGGACACAGAGACAGTCTGGAGAAGCTGGTATCAAAACAGAAAGACCGCCTGGAGACATTAGACCGGTTGATTGCAAAACTGTATGATGATCTAATTAATGACAAGATTACAGAATCTGTTTTTGATAAGATGTTGGAGAAGACACAGAAAGAGCAGACAGACATCAAAAAGGAACTTTCCCAGAACCAGAGTGTGCTGAATACAGAAGAAAAACTGGATGCACAGTCCCAGCAGTGGATTGAGGATATCAGCGAGTATGCGGACATTAAAGAACTGGATGCCAATCTTCTGAACCGACTAATCAGTAAAATCGTTATCTCAGAACCGCAGGAGAAAGACGGAACAGAGAATTACCGCCGCACTCCTGAAATGGTCACAATGGAAATTCATTTCAATTTAAAACCAATACCGGAGCTTGGAACCATCGAAAGAGGTTCCGGCTCCCATAAATAAGAAAATCTATCAAAATTTAATCTATTTTAATCTTTTCAAGGCTTATTTCGAGCCAATATTTTCTCATAAAAGACATAAAACAGCTGATGGCGGGAGGTGGTGTTGTTTTGATCGGCACCCAGCTTGTACCGTTACTTTCCGGTTTGTTTAGCTGAGAAACTTAGGAGGGAGATGACTCATGGATCGGATATTTGAAGCAATTGAAGAATGGATGAGGAATCTTCTGACAGGCATGGTAAGTTCCAACCTGACAACAATGTATACCGATGTCAATGAAAAGACCGGTCAGATTGCTGTTCAGGTTGGGCAGACACCGCAGGGCTGGAATGGGAACATTTTCAGCATGATACAAAATCTTTCCGATTCGGTCATTGTACCGATTGCCGGTATGATTATTACCTTTGTGCTTTGTTATGAGCTGATTTCCATGTTAACAGAAAAGAACAATATGCATGACATTGATACATGGATGTTCTTTAAATATTTTTTCAAGATGTGGGTGGCAGTCTGGATCGTCAGCCATACTTTCACGATTACCATGGCGGTATTTGATGTCGGGCAGTCAGTAGTGAGCCGGGCCGCTGGTGTCATCAGTTCCGATACAGCGATCAATATAGATACGATGATTACCACGATGGAAACGGCAATGGAATCTATGGAAATCGGTGAACTTGTCATACTGGCACTGGAAACGATGCTTGTGAGCCTGTGTATGAAGGTTATCTCAGTCTTTATTACAGTGATTTTGTATGGGCGTATGATTGAAATCTATCTCTATTCGTCCGTTGGAGCTATTCCATTTGCAACTATGTCTAACCGGGAATGGGGGCAGATTGGAAACAACTATCTTCGTGGATTGTTTGCACTGGCATTTCAGGGATTCTTTATGATGGTCTGCGTGGGAATTTACGCAGTCTTAGTAGCGAATATCCAGATGTCAGATAACATACATTCTGCATTGTTCGGCGTGATGGCATACACGGTGATCTTTTGTTTCAGTTTGATGAAAACAGGAAACTTTGCCCGTAGTATCTTCAACGCTCACTAAGAAAGGAGGAACTGACAATGGCATTTGTATCAGTGCCTAAAGACTTAACCAAGGTTAAAAATAAGATCATCTTCAACCTGACCAAACGGCAGCTGATCTGTTTTGGGATTGCGGCGGCAGTGGGAGTTCCGTTTTATTTCTTTACCAGAGGGATCATCGGTTCCAGTAACGCAGCCACCGGGATGTGCCTTTTGATGCTTCCGGCATTTTTATTTGCCATGTATGAAAAGGATGGACTTCCGTTAGAAAAGGTTTTGAAAAATATGATCACCGTGAAATTTATCCGTCCTCCGGTACGGAAGTATCAGATGGAAAATCTGTATGAGAAGAAATTTATCATGGTCAGAAAAAAGAAGGGAGGACAGAAGAGTGTTAAAAAGAAAAAACGATAGACAGCCACCGCAGAGATTGGAAGAAAAATGTTATCCAAATGATTACTGGCTGGATGAAGAGGATGGTGGAGAAGATATTCCAGATCTGGCGGTCAGCAGTAAGCCGGTAAGCGGCAGACTGCACAGTGAGCCAATGGTAACAGGCTATGAAGCATTGGAAAGACAGAGAGGGGTACGCCGACCAAACAGGAAGCTGACCCGCAGGGAAAAGAAGGCTTTGAAAAGGGCACAGAAATATGAAGCGAAACTTCATAAAGAGCATGAAAAAGCGGATAAGAGAAATGCAAAGAAAGAAGCAAAACTTGCGGCAAAAGCAGAGAAACAGGCGATGCGTGAAGCAAAGAAAAATGCAAAGAAGAAAAAGAGCAGTTCATCTACAGCACCGCCAAGACAGCAGCCGGAAGGAAAGAAGGTTTCGGGAGGAAAAGGCGGAAGCACTGAAAAGAAAGTAGCAAATACTGCCAAAGATAAACGGATTACAGCACAGCAGTCCATTCCTTATCATGAGATGGGGAGAGATGGTATCTGCCGTGTGCAGGATAAATTTTATTCCAAGACCATCCGTTTTTATGACATCAACTACCAGTTAGCTCAAAATGAGGACAAAAATGCGATCTTTGAAAACTGGTGTGATTTTTTAAATTATTTTGACAGCACGATTCATTTTCAGCTTTCCTTTATCAATCAGCACAGCAACATGGCGGAGTATGAAAAGGTTATCCATATCAATCCGCAGGAGGATGAGTTTGATGATCTGCGTATGGAGTTTGCACAGATGCTTAATAATCAGCTGGCAAAAGGAAATAATGGTCTGATGCGTACCAAATATATCACGTTTGGTATCGAAGCAGAGAGTATCCGGGAAGCACGACCGAAACTGGAACGTATCGAGTCGGATATTATGAATAACTTCAAGATTCTTGGTGTGACAGCGTATCCGTTGAATGGAACGGAAAGGCTGCAGATCATGTATGAGACATTTAATCAGGATAGTAAAGTCCCTTTCCATTTTTCTTATGATGAGGTACTTCGGACAGGTCTTAGCACAAAGGATTATATCGCACCGACCAGCTTTGTATTTAAGAATGGAAAAGACTTTCAGATGGGTGGAACGATAGGAGCCGTTTCTTATCTTCAGATTCTTGCCCCAGAGCTTACGGACAAGATGCTGGCAGAGTTTTTGGAGATGGACAGTAACCTTATGGTGAATTTCCATATCCAGTCCATTGACCAGATGAAAGCGATCAAGCTGGTAAAGAGCAAGGTGACCGATATTAACCGTATGAAGATTGAGGAGCAGAAAAAGGCAGTTCGTGCCGGATATGACATGGACATTATCCCATCAGACTTAAATACATATGGTGGAGAAGCCAAGAGACTTCTGGAAGATTTACAGTCCAGGAATGAGAGGATGTTCCTTTTAACGGCACTGTTTTTAAATACGGCAGAGACAAAGCAGGAGCTTGAAAATGTCGTATTCCAGACTGCCGGTATTGCACAGAAATATAACTGTGCATTGAAACGTCTGGATTATCAGCAGGAGCCGGGGCTTATGAGCTGCCTGCCGCTTGCTATGAATCTTGTGCCTATCAAAAGGGCACTTACCACAACATCTACGGCAATCTTTGTTCCGTTTACCACACAGGAATTGTTTATGGGTGGGGAATCCATTTACTATGGTTTAAATGCCCTTTCCAATAATCTGATCATGGCAGACAGAAAGAAACTGAAAAACCCGAATGGTTTGATTTTGGGTACACCGGGTGCCGGTAAGTCATTTGCGGCAAAGCGTGAGATCACCAACGCATTTATCGTGACAAAAGATGACATTATCGTGTGCGATCCGGAAGGGGAGTATTATCCGTTGTTCCGGGCATTTCATGGACAGGTTATCCGCATTTCACCGACCAGCCATGATTATATCAATCCGATGGACATCAATCTGGATTATGCAGACGATGATGACCCACTTTCCTTAAAATCCGATTTTATCCTGTCTCTTTGTGAGCTGGTAGTTGGTGGGAAGAATGGACTGGAGCCGGTAGAAAAAACAGTTATTGACCGTTGTGTACGTCTGGTGTATCAGAATTTTCTTTCTGATCCAGTACCGGAAAAGATGCCGATCTTAGAGGATTTATATAATCTTCTCCGTGAGCAGAAGGAACAGGAGGCACAGCGTCTTGCGACTGCACTGGAAATCTACGTTAACGGTTCTCTGAAAGTATTCAATCACAGAACCAACGTGGAACTGAGTAACCGCATGGTATGTTTTGACATCAAAGACTTGGGAAAACAGCTGAAAAAGCTTGGTATGCTGATTGTACAGGATCAGGTATGGAACAGGGTGACGATTAACCGTTCAGCAAATAAGAGTACCAGATACTATATTGATGAGTTTCATCTGCTTTTAAAAGAAGAGCAGACAGCTGCGTACAGTGTGGAGATCTGGAAGCGATTCCGTAAATGGGGCGGTATTCCGACGGGTATCACACAGAATGTAAAAGACCTGCTTGCCAGCCGTGAGATAGAAAATATCTTTGAAAATTCTGACTTTATCCTGATGTTAAACCAGGCATCCGGTGACAGGCAGATTCTTGCAAAGCAGCTGAACATTTCACCACACCAGCTCTCTTATGTTACCAACAGTGGAGAAGGCGAGGGACTGGTCTTTTATGGCAGTACCATTATTCCGTTTAAGGATAAATTTGATAATTCCCTGATGCTGTATGCGTTGATGACTTCTAAGCCGGATGAGGTGGAGAAGCGTAAAAAACTTGGTATCGGAGAAAGAGACGATTAAAAAATATAAAAAACAAAATAGAACAAAAGCAGGGGATGAGCCGGGAAATTGTTTCCGGCAATTTTTCTGCCGGGATAAAGTGCAAAGGGGATGGTGAGATTTGCAGGAGCATGAGTATAAAGCGAGAGATAAAACCGTCCAGAAGATGAGCCGTGATGGTCTTAGAGAAGAGAATCTTCGGAATAAAGAAGAAAAAAGGATCACTGGACGGGACATGGATACAGAGGTTTCCCGTAGTGAAAAAAAGGATGAACTGGATTTCAGTAAGAGAAGGCGTGAGCATATCAATGAAAAAAGGGAAACAGAACATCCGGAGCAAAGTTCAAAAAAAACCAGATATAGTAGAGAATCTGTGCTGGATGAGAAGTCAGAACAAGATATAGATGGAGAACTGGATAGGGAACAAGTAGCCGATGAAAGCACAGCTGCAACGAAATCCGCATTTCGCAGTGAGAGCATCCGTGGACAGCCAAGGGGAGAACGGGCTTATCTGGAAACGGTTGCAGACAGCCGGGATCTCCGTAAGAAAAAGATGGTCAGAGATTATGCGTCAAAAGAAAGACGGAAGGAAAAGGAGGCTTCCGAAGAAAGCAAGACGGCAAAGAGAGAAGCTGCCCGGTACAGGGAAACTTCAGAAGTGGCAGAAGAGTCTCTGGATGGATTTTCGGAGAAGATCAAAGGCAAATCGAAGCGGGAACGTGTGCTGAAAGAACAGCGGAAAAAGAGTTCCAGATTATCGTTTGGCGATGAAAGTGATGGCATGGTACATGGAGCCGGTATCGGTATCCGAAGTTCTGCATCTGCCGTGAAAGATGCTGCGGCTACGGCGGCTCATTGGAAAACCCATGAGGCAGAAGATGATAATGCTGCGGTAGAAGGGGCACACCGGGCAGAGCTTGCAGGAGAAAGCCTTGCAAGAAAATCCATTTATACAAGGGAACGCTTAAAGCAAAGGAGGGAACAGTCAAAAAGACTGAAAGAAAGCGTTCTTGATGAAGCAGAAAAAAGCAGGCTGATGTTTGAATCTGTTTATGGAAATGAAGCAAAAAATATGGTGAAGAAGGAAGCGGAGCAGAAAAGAAAATCTGCATTGCAAAAGCTGTTCCAAAAGAAACGTTATCAGAAACAGTATCAGGCTGCAAAGCAGAGCAAAAAGGCAAAGGATGCGGCGATTACTTCAGCACAGAAATTTACAGAGAAAGCAAAAGATGCAGTCAAAATGATTGCGGCACAAAATCGTGGGATTTTTGCTACAGTTGCTATCTTTGGATTGATCTTTGTCTTGATTGCAGCAAGTTTTACCAGCTGCAGTGCATCCCTGCATGGAGCTTCGTCTGCCATTATTTCCACCAGTTATTCCAGTACAGATGAGGACATTTATGCCGCTGAAAATGCATACCGGGCATTAGAAGAAGCTTTAAATACGCAGATCAATCAGATGGAATCTACGCATCCGGATTACGATGAATACCGGTACCAGATTGATGAGATCGGCCATAATCCATATCAGCTGATCTCTTATCTGACAGTAAAATACGGTGGTTTTACTTATGATGAAGTAGCAGAGGAGATAGAGTCCATTTTCCGTCAGCAGTATGGTATTACGACAGATTCTACCAGAGAGACAGTTACCGAAACAAAGACAGTCCGGGTAGGAGAATCACTGGGACAGGTTGTCACCAGTGGGTATTGTAACTGCTCCATCTGCTGTGGGCAGTGGAGTGGAGGACCAACAGCCAGCGGTGCAATGCCGACAGCCAATCATACGATCGCAGTAGATGCATCAAATCCTTTTGTACCGATGGGAACCCATGTCATTATGAATGGTGTGGAATATGTAGTAGAAGATACCGGAGCTTTTGCAAGATATGGTGTTCAGTTTGATGTTTATTATGATAACCATGCAGCAGCTTCCGCACACGGGCACCAGACATGGGAGGCATACATAGCAGACAGCAATGGAAGCCAGGAAGTGCAGGTTACGACAACAAAAGAAGTAAACCGTCTGGATGTGACGATGACAAACCGTAATCTGGATACCGTATTGAGAAGTCGCATGACGGAAGAAGAACAGGAAAGATACGATGCGTATAACAAATATTATGGAAATCGTGATTACCTGTTTGACTTAAACAGCATACCCACCGGAAGTGGTGGATTTGGTTATAGCATACCGACAGATGCTTTATCTGATCCGCAGTTTGCAAAGATGATCCGGGAAGCAGAGAAATATCTTGGAGTTCCTTATACATGGGGTGGTTATTCCCCAAGTGGTTTTGACTGCTCTGGTTTTGTAAGCTGGGTTATCAATAACTGTGGAAATGGCTGGAATGTCGGAAGATGTACAGCAGATGAACTTCGTTCGCACTGTTCGCAGGTATCTCCATCAGAAGCAAAACCGGGAGACCTGATCTTCTTCCAGGGTACATACAGTACACCGGGAGCAAGCCATGTGGGAATTTATGTTGGAAATAACATGATGATCCATTGTGGTAAGCCGGTGCAATATACAAGTATCGCAAGTGCCTACTGGCAGGAACACTTTATGGCATTTGGTCGTCTGCATTAGAGGAGGTGACAGAGCAGATGAACATGAAATTAAAAAAGATTCTGGATGATATTCAGAAAACAGAGGATAAGATTGCAGAGCTTCAGGAACATCTGAAACGGCAGAATACTTTAAAACAGCAGATGGAAGATATGGAGATTATCAAATCATTTCGTTCTATGAAGCTGGACAGTCGGGAGCTGCTGGTACTGCTTGACGGGATTCAGAAAGGAACCGTTACGATTCAGATGAATGAGGACGGCGGTATCACAGTGGAAGATACCAAGGAGACACCCCAAAAAGAAAGCGATAACAGACCACCTGTGGGGCAGGTGGCAGAAAGAGAGGTTTTAGACGATGAGGAATAAAGTGGTAAAGAAACTTCTGATGATTGCTATGGCGGTAACAATGATTTCGGGAACATCCCTTGCTACTGTTTATGCAAATGCAAATCCACCGGCAGAAGAGACAACGACAGCGGTGGTGGAAGAGACAACAACAGAAAAAAGTAAAGATACGGAGAAAGCAGAGGATACGGGAAGAGTTACCGGAGAGAGTAATAATTCTGCTTTTTCTACACCGGGAAATGCCCAGCTTGTAGATGATAAGGAAAATGATGATACAAAACAGTTCCTTACTATCCAGACGAAAAAGGGGAATACTTTTTACATGGTCATTGACCGTTCCAGTAATACAGAGAACGTGTATATGATGTCTCTGGTCGATGAGAATGATCTGGCAGAATTTCTGGATGAAACAGAAAAAGAGAAGGAAACTGAAGAATCAACCGTAGTGATCCCGGAAACCACACCGGAGACTACACCAGTAGCAGAGGAGGAAACCGAAGTGAAGAAAGAAGAGAAAAGCGGAATGAATGTGAAAGGTCTTGCAGCTATCGTAGTTGCAGCAATCTTAGGCTTTGCAGGAATCGCAGTCTATAAGAAACATGGACGTAGTAAGGACGAAGATTATGTAAGTGAACAGCTTGAATTTTCAGATGGTCCGTATGTAAATGAAGAGGACGATGAAAAAGAAGAATAAGCGTTTTTAAGAGATGGAAACAGTAATAAGGACAGGGGCAGCCAGAAATTTTGGCTGCCTTTTTGATAGAAAGGAAAGGATTATGTCTAAATTTTTAGTGATCGCAGAGAAGCCAAGTGTAGCACAAAGCTATGCGAAAAATCTGTCCGCTTATAAGCGGGAGGATGGTTATCTGGAGGGAGAAAGCTGTATCGTCAGCTGGTGCTTAGGACATCTGGCAGAGTATGCACAGCCAGAGGAATATGACCCGAAATATGAAAAATGGCAGTTCGATGATCTGCCAATCCTTCCAGAAGCATGGAAGTTGAAAGTTTCCAAGGATAAAAAGAAGCAGTTTGATGTCTTAAAAGGTCTGATGACCCGAAGCGATGTGGAATATCTGGTAAATGGCTGTGATGCAGGAAGAGAAGGAGAACTGATCTTTCAAAGGGTGTATGTGCTTGCCGGATGCAGGAAACCAGTAAAACGTCTGTGGATCAGCTCAATGGAAGATGCCGCCATTCAGAAAGGCTTCCAGACAATGAAAAGTGAGGAAGAATACAAGAATCTCTGTATGGCTGCGGTGTGCAGGGCACAGGCTGACTGGCTGATCGGAATGAATGGAACCAGAGCATACACCACGAGATATTTTAAACGATTGGTTGTAGGCAGGGTACAGACCCCAACCCTTGCCATGATTGCAGAACGGCAGGAGAGGATTGAGCATTTTCAAAAAGAAGCGTTTTATAAGGTAGCACTGACAGATGGAAAACTTACAGTAGTTTCCGAAAACATTGCAAATGAAGAAGCTGCGGATCTGCTGGCAGCGTTATGTAATGGTTCGACCGCTGTGGTCACACAGATGAAGAAGGAGGATAAAAAAGCATTTCCGCCAAGACTTTATGATTTGACAAGCCTGCAGAGAGAAGCCAACCGTTACTTTGGATATACAGCAAAACGCACACTGGAGATGTTACAGGAATTATATGAAGAAAAGCTGGTTACTTATCCAAGAACAGACAGCCAGTTTGTAACGGAGGATATGAAAGATTCGGTGGAAGAGCTGGTAGGAAAAATGCCAGTATTACTTTCGTTTGTAGATTATGGACAGTTGGGGCATGGCATAAAAAGGGTAATCAACAATGCAAAGGTATCTGATCACCATGCGATTCTTCCGACGAAAGAAGCTGTAGAAAAAGGAATCTCTGATTTACCGGCAGATAAAAAGAATCTGATGATGTTGATCTGTCAGCAGCTGGTACAGGCAACCGGAGAAGAATATCTGTATGAGCAGACAGATATTACGGTAAAGTGCCAGGAACATGATTTTAAAGCCAGAGGGAAGATTCCAGTACAGATGGGATTTAAGGAAGTAGAAAAGGTATTTAAACATCTGTGTGTCAAAGCGGAACCAGTGGAAGAAAAGGAAAAAGAGACTTCGATTCCTGCTGGGTATGAAGAAGGAATGAGGCTTTTTCCAGTAAAAGCAGAGAAAACCACACATTATACCTCTCCGCCGAAACCATTCAATGATGTGATATTTTGTGAGCGTAAGGAGTGGATAGGAATTGAAGAAAGGAGTTCAGCATGAGAAGAAAAAAAGATAGAAGCAATGGCATTACTGCTTTGTATGAAAGACTGTCTCGTGATGATGATAATGCTGGAGAGAGTAACAGTATAGTTCATCAAAAGCAAATGCTTGAAGATTATGCTATGAAACATGGTTTTACGAATCTTGTTCATTTTACCGATGATGGTTGGAGTGGAGCGACTTTTGACAGACCTTCATGGAACAGACTTGTTGAAGGTGTTAAAAACGGAGAAATCACTGCCTGTATCTGCAAAGATATGTCCAGAATCGGCAGAGATCATCTGCAAGTAGGTTTTTTCACTGACATTCTGTTTAGAGAAAAGGAAGTTCGATTTATAGCAATCAATAATGGTATTGACAGTGACCGTCAAGAAACCAGTGAGTTTGCCCCTTTTCTGAATATCATGAATGAGTGGTTTGTCAGGGACACAAGTAAGAAAATTAAAGCTGTACTGAAATCCAGAGGTTCTTCCGGCAACGCTCATACAAGTAATATCCCACCATACGGCTATTTGAAAGACCCCGAAAACCCCGACCATTGGATTATTGATGAAGAAGCTGCTGAAGTAGTCCGCAGAATTTATCGCATGACTATTGAGGGAAAAGGACCTTATCAGATAGCAAGAGAACTTTCAGAAGAAAAAATTGAAAGACCATCTTATTATCTTGGCAAAAAGGGGCTTGGAAATCATGCAAGCAACTATGACAAAGAAAATCCGTATATGTGGCGAGGAAATCAGGTTACTACTCTGATTGCCCGACCAGAGTATATCGGAAAGACTGTCAATTTCAGGACATTCAAAAATTCCTATAAGGACAAAAAGACGAAAAGGGCAGATAAGGAAGATTGGGTGGTTTTTGATGATACACAAGAGCCTATTGTCGATGAAGAAACATGGCTGCTTGCTCAAAAGTTAAGACAGAATGTAAGAAAAGCAGATCCTATGGGCGAGCCTAATGTTCTGACCGGAAAGATTTACTGTGCTGATTGTGGTGCGCCGATGTATAATCACAGGCAGCGGAAAGGGCGAGAAAGAATATACTATACTGCCAAAGGCGAAAAAAGGACAAGTTATTCCAATCCGGCAGATTGTTATGAATGTTCCACATATAATCTTGCTTATCAGAAGTATGACCGACATTGTACTTGCCACCATATTTCAACAAAAGCACTTAAAAGCATCATTCTGAAAACCATACAGGAGACTTGCCATTATGTTTCTTTGAATGAGCGGGAGTTTGTTTATTCTCTGCAAGAAGAATCGGCGATGAAAGATATTGCTGTTTCTGAAACTGTAAAAAACCGCATTGAAAGAAATCAGAAGCGAGTTCACGAACTGGATATGCTTATCAGGAAAATCTATGAAGATAATGTGATTGGAAGATTGCCGGACAGACTTTTTCAGAGTATGCTTACTGATTATGAAAATGAGCAGAACGAGCTGAACAAGATTATTGAGACTGACACCGCTGATATGCAACGGATTATAGGCGGTCAAAATAATGTGGAGCGTTTTCTAAAGCTGGTTAAAAAGTATGAGAATATTACAGAACTTACTCCTGCCATGATAAATGAATTTATCGACAAAATTCTGGTTCACGAGCCACAAGGAAAAGGTGCAGACCGCACCACAGAGGTGGAGATATATCTTAACTATGTCGGGCAATTTCAAGTACCTGTGGAGCAGCATGAACCAACAGAGGAAGAAAGGATTGCTGCTGAAAAAGAGGCGGAACGACTTCGCAGAAAACGAGAATCCAATCGTAAGTATATGAAAAAGATTCGTGAGAAATCAAAAGAATTTGCGGAGCATGAGCGTATAGCAGAAGAAAAAAGTTCTGATAGCAATGTGTGTGTTGAACAGAACGTCACAAGCAAATCAAATCGGCAAAAAGTGAAAGGAGAAAAAATAGCATGACAGAATTGAAATCACGAATCCATGACAAAAGCAACGGTCTGGACTATGTTCTTGTGGGCGATTACTATGTGCCGGACTTGAAGCTACCGGAGGAACACCGCCCTATCGGTATGTGGGGCAGACTGCACAGGACATATTTGGAGCAGTACCGCCCTACAAGGTTCTCTGCCCTCTGTTTATCCGGCGAACTGCATACTTACCTTGCTGACCTGGATGAACAGGCAACGGAAAGGTGCAGCCTTATCATTGAGCAGATGAAACAAGCCGAGGGCGTGACCGAAACCATGAAAGCAGACAATCAGATGTTGTGGGTACAGTCCATGAACTCTATCCGTAACCGAGCCGAAGAAATCATCAGACAGGAAATGATTTACTGCTGATTTTATCAAGTCCAAAACCAACAAATTTGTATCGTAAACGAAGCGACAGGTATTTCCTTATGAAGTGTCTGTCGCTTTTCATTTATCAAACTTTAAGGAGGAAAACACAATGAAGATGAACCGGAATGAAATGGAAGCCCTTTATGCCTTTGGCTGTCCGAACCTGAAAGCAACTGTCGAGCGTTTGCGTATGGTAGCTGCCCTTGCACCCGATCCAGTGGCGAAGAAGCTGTTTTATATGCTTTCCGTTAAGCTGAGTGCTGAAGGTGTTGAAAGGTGGTATCGCTGCTTTTACTGCAAGCTGCGTGTGTTGAAAAACCATAGGGAGGGCTGCTATGGCGAGACTTACGAAGATTGAGAAAGAAACAATCGTTCTCTTTAATGAGGGCGAGGACAAGGCAAATATCTACACCCACAACGCCGGATTGAAAAAGAGGTTGGCTGCTTTTGCTAAGAAGTACCCTGACCTTTGCAGACTGGAAAAATCCAATGTTCAAGGCGGTGTTTCTTATGAGCTGGCAAAGTCCCGTCTGTCTATCCGCTTCCTGCCGCCTTACAGTGAGGAACGCAGACAGAAAGCCAGCGAATATGCGAAAAAGCATGGGCTGAACAGCCAGCAGGGACAATGTGATAATCAGGGCTGATATGCGGTTAAAATGTCAGGTGCAGACCTGATGTTTTGACCGTTGCCTATCGTCTGCAAGGAAAGTATCGGGGACTATGGATTTTGCAGAAATGTGCGTTACAAGGCTTGAACAGGAACTCTGCACACAAAATTTTTTCTTCCATTCTTTAAGTTGATGAAGTATAATAAAATATGAAAAATTGAGGTTTTTAATGCTCGATTTCAAACAATCATTTTTATATATCTGGGACTATGGAGGGCAAAATGAATGATTTTTTACGAATGTGTTTTAATATAATTACACAAATAGGTCCCTATTTAGTTGTACTTCTTCTTTTGAAATATCTTGTAAATCTTCAACAAAAGAGAGCTAAAGAACGAGAGGAAGAACAGAAAAAGGGAATAATTAGAACGCATTATACAATAAAAACAGAGAAATTCCTTGTCGTGGCATTTATCGTAGGTACAATATTTTTTGCTTGTTGTACGGCTATGAGTCTTAGGGAAAAAGAAGATATGTTTGTCATTTGTATATTTGGAATATTTTTTTTAGTAGGCATAAGCGGAATAGTCAATATGGTAATGTGGAAACTGGAAGTGAACGGAGATGAAATCACATGGCGTTCAACTTTTGGCAGAAAGAGAACTTTTCACTTTGAAGACATTACCTATTGCGAGAGAAAGAAAGGTTCTATGCGTGTATATGTAAATGGAGAAAAATTATTTACCATTGATAGTAATATTGACAAAGAAGAATTTATGGAGGATATAGAGAGAAGAAGAATCCCTGTAAAATCTTACTGGGCAAATCAGCATAAGAAAAATCGTAAATGACATAGATTTTATAACAGTACGATGTTAGACAACTGAATATGACCGTCAAAGTCGGATGAAGAAACCGATGTATTGAGCGTAAAGCGATCATGCGTCGGTTTTTCTTATTTCATGAGCTGACAGAATTCCGACTGTATATCGCCTGTGAGGAAAGTATCGGAGACTATGGATTTTGCGGAAATGTGCGTTATAGGTAAGTAAAAAACTACTTGATAGAGCGTGAATTGAATTGTTCATATCGGTATGATATAATTTACTGAAATGAAGCAAGAAGGTGGACTTTTGTATGAAAAAATTTTTGAAAATATTGCTAATCATTGTAGGAATAGTTTTTTTGATTTTTGCAGCGCTGATATGTATTGGACTGTTTGTTGATTATGATGACCATATTGAAAATGGTCGTTATACTTATGTTCCGGAAGATGACAATAAAGACAATGCATATGTCGAATTCAATTTGAGTGATTACGATAAAAAGGATTCTGAACTCATATATTATAGTTCTGTCGAAGAAGCTATTTTGAATTCTCCTTTGAATGCTGAAAATGAAGAATTTTCTGTTCCAGAAGATTTTCTTAATCATGTTGATGAAATATTGCATATATGGAATGGCAAACAGTATGATACTATTTTCTATCGGGCAGGAAGTGATAACGATCCCGTTCAAGGTTTTGTGATTGCACGCTGCAAAAAAAAGATAGAAAATGAAAGTACACAATATGCGTTTGTAAATGCTACACCAGCTACCACTACACCAGATACCACTTATGGGGGAGACTTCAAAAAATTTATCCATTTATCTTTAACAATAAGTGATATTCAACAAGACTTAAATCCAAATTATCCGGATACCAGATTCGTTTTTGGCTATGCACATGATAAAGAAATTTACTCATTAGAAGTAGAAGGTCAAAAGCCAGATGGGATTATAGAATATGAAGAATATGGTAGAACGATGTATATGTGGTATTATAACGATTTGAAAAGCAATAAAAGAGGCGATTGTCTGAGCTACTCAGTAGATGTGCCAGAGTAATTTTTCAAATTGGCTAATCTGCCACAACTGAATATGACCGTCAAGGTCAGATGAAGAAACCGATGTATTGAGCGTAAAGCGATCATGCGTCGGTTTTTCTTATTTCATGAGCTGACAGAATTCCGACTGTATATCACCCGTGAGGAAAGTATCGGGGACTATGGATTTTGCATAAATGCGCGTTACAAGGCTTGAACAGGAACTCTGCACACAAATTTTTTCTTCCATTCGTTAAGTTGATGAAGTATAATGAAAAATAAGATAAAGTTAATTCTTGGAGGTGTTATTCATGTTTGGTTTTAAGAAAAATGAAAAGCCAACGCTCATTATTGAAGCAAAAGATCTAATGGAAATTATCAAGTCTGATTATGATAATGATATGGCTTTTACTCTTATTGAGTTTTCCTATAATGAGAAAAAATATGTGATGGGTTCCTGTGTTTTACCTGCTAACGCAGAGGAATGTAAAGAAAATATATCTTTTATATTTCAAGACAGAGTTTTTGAAAGTTTTGAGGAATTTCAAACTGCTATTATTATAGATAATAAAAACATCTTACAATTAGAAAAACCCCTTGAAATTTTAAGAGCAGGAATTATTGATAATGAGCCTATGCTGAAAACGCCATGGGGAGATAAAAGATTAGCTGATAAAGCTGTTAATAAATAGCGTGTCGCTTTGAAAGGAGTACAAATTTATGGCATTATTGATGTTTAGAACTTTTGGAGTGATTATAGTATCATTTATAGTCTTAATTATGTATGTTTTGCATAGAAAGAAAAATGGGAAGTTTATAAAACGAAAGGCTGTCAATGAAGAAGAAAAAATAAAATATCAAAAATGGGAAAAAATAATCAATGTGATGGCAGTTGTTGGGTTATTGATTCTCGGTATATTTATAACTGTTCCTTGTTGCTTGGATATACCTTATTTACTATCTAACAATTTAGTTGAAGTTACCGGAGAAGTTACACAAGGTGCAATGTCAGGAGAAAACTCTAATAGTGAAAGAAGAATACATATTAGAGATGAGAAAACTGGAGAAGAACATTCATTAAAATATTGGGGAACAGGTAGCGATTTAGGAGATAAGATAACTGTAAGGTATTTACCACACACAGAATATGGGTATGTAGTTGAATAGAATAAAAATAAATATCCTATTTTGTTTTGGGAAATTTGTAGATTACCTGTAATCTGCCACAACTGAATATGACCGTCAAGGTCAGATAAAGAAACCGATGTATTGAGCGTAAAGCGATCATGCGTCGGTTTTTCTTTTTTGCAAAATAGTCCGGTGGACTGTTTTGTAAAACCGAAGGAACTGACAGAGCTTGAGACGGGGCGAAGTCAGTTTGTTCGAGCGGGAGTACAGAGGGTGCAACCCTTTGTGCATGGGTACAGGGAATGCAATATCCCTGTGCAGGTCAAGGGCGGCAGCCTTGCCCAGTTAAGTGGCGTTTCGCCACTTAGTACTGGGTATTACTTGACGCAGAAAGCCGCAAGGAATCAGCTTCGCTGCCCTTCTCCCCTGTCGGGGAAATCAAAAAGAAAAGGAGGAACTCATGTGAAATTAACAAGACACAATGGACGAGCCGGAAAGAATGGCGTTTATAATCCGAAGCACAATGACCGCAGTTTTGACATTGCCAACAGCGAACACATTGACGAAGAACGAGCCAAACTAAATCTCTATTGGGACTGTTACAATGGCTTCCGCAATTTCAAAAATCCCGAAAAGGAAAATGAGCTGTCTGCCACTTTTGAAGATGTGGAACAGCTTTTTTATCGTCAGCGGTATCATGATTTTGTAACAGGACAGAATGAAAGAAATGTGAAGAACCGACACCCTGAAAGAAATAAGGAAACTGGAGATTTACTCAAAAGCAAAAAGACCTGTCCAGAGGAAACGGTCTATCAGATTGGAACGCTTGACAATCATGTTCCGCCGGAATTGCTCATTGAGATCGTCACAGAATTTATGGAAATCGCAAATGAGCGTTTCAGCTCTCATGTCCATATCCTGAATTGGGCGCTGCACTTGGATGAAAGCACCCCTCATATTCACGAGCGTCATGTGTTCGACTGTGAAAATCAATATGGAGAGATTGCCCCACAACAGGAAAAGGCTTTGGAAGCATTGGGGTTTGAACTGCCGGAACCGGAGAAGCCAGTCGGAAGAAAAAACAACCGCAAGATGACTTTCGATTCAGCTTGCCGAGTGCTGCTGTTTGATGTGGCGAAAAAGCATGGCTTACAACTGGAAGAAGAACCGGAATATGGTGGTCGTGCATATCTGGAAAAACAGGACTATATTCTTTTCAAGCAAAAGGAGCAACTGGCAGCACAGGAGCAAAAGTTGGAAGAACTCACGATGAAGATTGAAGATGTGGAAGCTTTGGTGGACGAGGTTGCCGATATTGCCTATGACAAGGCGGTTGAGGTCGTTGCTGATACTGTAAAACTGGAAACGCACAAGGAGGATATTAAGCTGGTGGAGCAGTCTAAGGCGTGGGTTCTCTCCCCTGAGCGTAAGGCTTCAAAGAAAGAAGTTGAGTATGCAGTGAAACGATTGGATGGCGTGATTGCCAGAATCACAAATGCTATGAAATCAACTATTCAGAAAATCCAAACTACGCTGATGAAACCGGAGGTCAAAAAAGCCGGAACGGAGCAAATCAAGAAGAAAGCCAAAAGTTCCATTATAGAGCAGTTGAGCCGCAAGAAGAAGGAAATGGCAGAGCGTGAAGTCAGCCGGACAATTCCGGCGAAAAGCAAAAAACAGGATATGGAACTTTAAGGCACTTGCTATTTTCGTTTTGAAAATGACAGGTGCTTTTGCTTTAGGGAGCAGGAAAATATCTTCCATTCTTTAGGTTGATGAAGTATAATGATAGTAAGAAATTTTTTGTAATGACCTTAATCCAATAAGTGATTTTGCAATTATCAAGTAAAGGATGTAATTATATGAAAAAGGTATTGTTGTTTTCCAGTGTGATTATGATACTCGGTTTAACAGGCTGCTCTAACAAGTATTTCAATGACTGGTTTAGCTCTGAACAAAATGAAACGGATAAAATATGTCAACAAGTTATTGAGGCATATAAGCAACAGGATTCAGAGAAACTCAAATCTCTATTTTCCGAAGAAAGCAAAAAGAACATTGAGAATTTAGACACTGAAATCTCTGCTTTTTTCGATTATATTGAGGGCAGTATCCAAAGTTTTGAGGGCGATTGTGCATCATCAAGTGAAAGCAACTATGGTAAAAGGAAAACGGAATTGGATGGTATGTATCTCATATTGACAGAGAAGGAAAGGTATTGTATGAATTTTTATATGTATAGTGAGGATGATGAAAATGCCCAAAATGTGGGGATATATAAAATTGAAATTGCATTGGAGAGCGAAGTGGCTGAGGATAATTTTATATGGGATAATCCCCCAAACGGTATTTTTGTTGGAGGACAAAATTGATTTTTGTTATGAGAGAACATTAAAGTATAAATTTCGGATGGTATAAGAAAAACTGACTACAATTAAATCTTCACAGCTTTACTAAGCAGGAGATCCGAAAAGGTCTCCTGCTTTTTTGCACCCCAAATTGAATATGGAACTCTAAAGCACTTGCTATTTTCGTTTTGAAAATGACAGGTGCTTTTGCTTTAGGGAGCAGGAAAATATCTTCCATTCTTTAGGTTGATGAAGTATAATGATAGTAAGAAATTTTTTGCGTTAGAAGCTATTTCCGGATTTTGTTACGAATACATTAATTCCTATTACTAAATCAAGGCTAAAAGATAAAGAGAAACCATTAGAAAAAACAGAAATCTCTTATGTTACAGAATATTTACAAAAGCTTTCGGAGTTACTAAGAGAGGAAAAATTAAATGAAATGATAGAGTGTCCGATAATGTAGAAGGAGGAATTCTAATGGAAATAATTTTACTTTGCTTGTATGGAAAAGTTACAGTTATAGTTATCTTTTTAATAATATACCTATATTGGATATGGAAGAAGGTTAGACTTATAAAATGGGAGCAGGCACCTGGTGACACCAGAGATTGGATACGAAATCACGAAAAAAATATTAATAAAACTATTAAAATTATTTCTGGGATAGGTTTGATATTTATGGTTTATTGCATAGTTATTCCTGCTATATTAGATATTCCGACGTTAGTCAAGCAAGAGTATACAGTTACAGAAGGAATAGTAGAGTCTTGGAATTATAGTGATGAGGAAAGGCTAGAAGAGCGAAGTATATCAATAAAGGATGATACTGGACAGGAAAAATCTGTAATAGTATATAGTACAGGTATTCATCAAGGAGAACACTTAGTAGTTGAGTATCTCCCTCATTCAAAATATGGAATAGTAAAGGAGCGGATAAGATGAAATGGTTTAAACACTTATATCTTGAAATGATTTCACTCCAAATCGCAGAAGTAGAGGTTAGAAAAATTTATGAATAAAAGAAGAATCATAATTAATCGTAAAAAACAGCTTCGTAGCTATTTTTCACACCTATGGGTTGTATCTAAAATTTCACGACAAGATTTCAGAAAGAATTTTCTTTTAGGAGATCTTCCATGCGGAGAAGAAGATAGTGCTTATTGGAGTATGTATTGGGGATTGTACGATTTGAAAGGAAATCGTAAATTTAAGCTGGTATGTTCCCCACAAGATTTGGGTGTGGCAATTAAAAGTGGAGAACGGATAGAATTGGAAATAGATGATAATATAAATGGTATTTTTGTAATACAAAGGGATGGTGTGTTTTCAAATGAGATACTATTTGACGATAACTGTATTCAATATGAATTAACTCTTTCAGTTAAAGGGGGTTATCATAGAATGCAATATCCATTCCTTACTCTTGAATCAAAAAGTTAAAACAATAAGTAAGTTGAAGTGAAGCAGGAAATCTGAAATGATATGCTCCCTTTATGAGAGACAGTGAAAAAACAAACTGTCATCATGAAGGGAGCATATCAGAAAAGGTCTCCTGCTTTTTTGCACCCAAAATTAAATATGGAACTTTAAGGCACTTGCTATTTTCGTTTTGAAAATGACAGGTGCTTTTTTCGTTTCAGGAAAGGAGTCACATGAATGTATTTGAAATTGTAAAAGAAAATGTTACTGCCCGACAAGCCGCAGAAGCCTATGGCTTGAAAGTGGGTCGCACAGGTATGGCGTGTTGTCCGTTTCACTCGGATAAGTCCCCCAGTATGAAGCTGGATGAACGCTATTACTGTTTTGGCTGCGGAGCAACCGGAGATGCTGTTGATCTGACAGCGAAGCTATTCGGTATCGGGCTGAGGGAAGCTGCTGTCAAACTTGCTGAAGATTTTGGTCTTAACTATGACAGCCGACAAAAGCCCAGTATTCGCCCTCGTATTCGTGAGCCGACACCGGAACAGAAGTATCAAAAAGAAGAAAATCATTGCTACAAGGTGCTGACGGATTATTTTCATCTTCTTAGAGAATGGGAAAAGAAATACGCTCCTAAACAGCCGGATGAGGAATGGAATCCCCTGTTTGCAGAAGCACTGTATAAGAAGAACTATATCGAATATCTACTTGATATTCTTCTGTATGGTTCATTGGAGGAACGAAAAGCACTTGTGGCAGAACAGAGAAAGGAGGTGTTAAAACTTGAACAGCGAATTGCAGAACTGTCAGCAGACAGAACCATGCACAGTAGAAGAAATCCGAAACAGCTTAGAGCAGAGCGAGAAAGGTAAGGTTTATAATACTGCCGCAAATTATAAGCGTGTTCTGCAATATGACCCACTTTTGAAAGGGGCTATCCGAAAAAATCTTCTGACCGAAAGAATCGACATTGTGAAGCCCCTCGGTTGGTATCGTGACAGCCCGACATTGACGGATGTGGATGTGAAATATCTGCTCCTATATTTTGAAGAAAACTATGGATTGACCGTAGAGAAGAAAATCATAGACGCAGTTGCGGTTATTGCCAATGAAAATCGTTACCACCCTGTCTGTGATTTTCTCAATGCCTTGCAATGGGACGGAACAGAACGCATACGCTTCTGTCTGCACCGCTTTCTCGGTTCTGATACAGATGATTACACCTATGAAGCATTGAAGTTGTTTCTGCTGGGTGCTATCTCACGAGCCTTTAAGCCGGGGTGTAAATTTGAGGTAATGCTCTGTCTTGTAGGCGGTCAGGGAGCCGGAAAGTCCTCTTTCTTCCGTTTGCTTGCGGTCAATGATGATTGGTTCTCTGATGACTTGAAAAAGCTGGATGATGAAAATGTGTACCGCAAAATGCAGGGGCATTGGATTATTGAAATGTCGGAAATGATTGCAACCGCCAACGCTAAGAGCATTGAAGAAATCAAGTCCTTTCTGAGCCGACAAAAGGAAACCTATAAGATACCCTATGAAACACATCCGGCAGACAGAAAACGACAATGTGTGTTTGGAGGTTCTTCTAATACCCTTGACTTTCTTCCCCTTGACCGAACAGGCAACCGCCGCTTCGTTCCGGTTATGGTCTATCCTGAAAGGGCTGAGGTTCATATTTTGGAGGATGAACAGGCTTCCAGAGAGTATATCAATCAGATGTGGGCAGAAGCTATGGAGATTTACAGAAGCGGCAATTTCCGTCTGAGATTCAGTCCGGCTATGAACGCTTATCTGAAAGCCCACCAAAAGGACTTTATGCCGGAGGACACAAAGGCAGGACAGATTTTAGACTATTTGGAACGCTATTCCGGCAGCATAGTCTGCTCTAAGCAGCTTTACAAGGAAGCACTGGGGCATGATTATGACGAACCGAAACAATGGGAGCTGCGAGAGATCAACGACATTATGAATAACGCTGTCACAGGCTGGAGGGCGTTCAGCAATCCGAGGTATTTTCCAGAGCCTTACCGCCGACAAAAGGGCTGGGAGCGTATCAGGAATGACAACGAGCCTGACAACAGCATGGATGGTTTTCAAGAAATCCCGACAGAGGAAATGGAACAGTTAGGACTTCCGGAAGAATGGTTGAAGCAAAAATAAAAGCCCGTTGTCGCTTCGGTTGTCGAGCCGGTTGTCGGTCTGGTTGTCGGGCAAAAATCCCGAAAGCCTTGATATTGCGGCACTTTTCCCTCTCTGACAACCATGACAACCAATATTATAAAGAAAAAGGAAATAGTAAAAAGATAGTATCGCCCGATAAAGAAAAAAGGTTTTCTGATGTCCGTTGTCGGAACTTCGTTGTCAGACCTTTCCTTGTCGGGCTTTTTTCATTTAAGTAGGAGGAATATCGTATGACAAATATTGTGAACAGTACACTACCCACCCCAAATAACCATTCGGAGAAAAACAAACCGGATGGAGTTTTTGTGATTAAGCAAGGCAAAACAAATTATAAAGTCAAAGTGTTTTTTGACCATAGTAGCGGTTTGACTGCTGAGGACAGGTTGAAACGCATTATTCAGGCAGAAGCAGAGAGAGAATCTGCGTAAGTAATATAAAAAATATCCACGCACCCCCTTGACAAAAGCTTTCAGAAGATACGCTCCTCGCTGCAATGGAAACAGCCGGTAATAAGGAGTTTGATTCTGAAACAGAAAAGAAAGGGCTGGGGACTCCGGCAACAAGGGCAAGTATCATTGAAAAATTGGTTTCTTCCGGTTATGCACAGAGAAAGGGTAAGCAGATATTACCAAGTACCGAGGGAAAGGAATTGGTAAAGGTCATGCCAGAGTATCTGAAATCAGCAGTAATGACAGCGGAATGGGAGAACCAGCTGTTGCTGATGGAAAAGGGAGAGATTACAGATACTCAGTTCATGGGAGAGATTACTTCTCTTGTTGGTAAGATTTTAGAGGTATGCAGGGAGATACCGGAAGAGGAACGCAGGAGATTTCAGACTGCGAGGGAAGTGATCGGCAAATGCCCGGTCTGTGGCTGTGATGTTTTTGAGGGGAAACAGAATTTTTACTGTTCAAACCGTCAGTGTGATTTTGCCCTTTGGAAAGAAAACCGTTTCTTAGGAAGCATGGGGAAAAATCTGGATAAAAAGATGGCAACGGTTACTTTCAATATGTGAAGTTGCCCCAATAATTGCAACTCCGATTTATTCAGCGTTATGTATCATTACGGCGACCTTGTTATTCTATAGAAACAAGT